>Ga0197142_1005270_pt1 | contig 10188 bp, 10 predicted proteins | sample GBS60_MetaG_FD_148614 | JGI IMG/M metagenome (GOLD analysis project Ga0197142, IMG submission 148614) | Sediment microbial communities from Great Boiling Springs, Gerlach, Nevada, United States - GBS 60_MetaG | ecosystem: Environmental > Aquatic > Thermal springs > Hot (42-90C) > Sediment...
GCGAAGGGAGCTTTGGCCAAGGGCCGGTTATCCCAGTTCAACCCCTGTAAAAACACCGCCAGCGGCTGGGTTAAGTCCAGATCGGTGTCTAGGTTGAGGGTGACCATGGGCGTTTCTCCAAAGTGGCGGGGGAAGGACTGCAAAAGCCACAGGCAGACCTCACAGTTGGTACAAACGCCGCTCGATCTCGCGGGCGCTGGCCCCTTCGCTCATCCAGAAATTGGCAGCATCGATGCGCTCTTGGCTGCCCAGCAAAAACTTGCAGTAGGTTTCGCCCATGGCGTAGCACTGGATCTCGATGCAGGCCAACTCGCGGGAAGTCATGGCGGAGAAAAATCCGGCAAACAGCCCGGCGTAGAGGTGACAAACCGGCTTGCCCACATCGCCCAGGGTGCGGGCCACCAGCGAGTCAAACAGGTTGATGAATAGGAACCCTTTTTGTTTAGACTCGGTTTCCACCTCCCACTTGCCCCAGCCCTGAGCCGTAAAGGGCCACCACCAGGTCTCCAGCAAAAACAAAAGGTTGGACTGCTTGACCCCAATCCCGTACTCCCGCTCATACCACTGGGAAAAATGCTGGGCATCGCGCATGCCCCAGTCTCTGCCGATGGTGTACATCACCGCCGCAGAGGCATCGCCCACTTCCTGCTCTAGGCCCGCCTGCAGGCCGACAATGAAGTCTTCGCTAAGCAGAAGGTTTTGCGTGTTGTTCCAGTCGATGATCGTGCCTTGCTCTCGGTTAAAGCGGAAGAAATCGCGGTAGCTGTAGTGGGCGTGCTTGTCACGGCCTACCGGCATGGTGACGGCGGGACGGGGATCCGGTCGAGTAGTAACGCTAGCCATGGCTTTCTCCTCAACAAAACTGAGCCGTGATCTACTACAGCAGGAACCCAAGCAGAGTGTTGGGATCCCTTAGGCCTCGCGGGTCTGGGCAAGGGTGCTGCCGATGATGCGGAAGTCTTCCTTTTCCAGTTGCTTGATCGTGGAACGGGTGATGATCTTGCCCTGCTCCACCAAAACGCGCCCTGTTCGGGGGTGCAGCAAGTCTTGTTCGGCCCGCCGACCGATGAGCACCTCGATATCCTTCAGCGAGTTCACGTACATCCCCGGCGGCAGCTCCACCACCACCCCATCGGCCACCACCCGCGCCTGACAAGCTAAGCGGGAATTGCTGCGGGCGCTGGTGATCGTCTCCAGGGTTTTGGCCTCGCGGGGGGTGATGGGGGTGAGGCTCTCCATCCCCTCCTTGACGTAGACATGACAGGTGGCGCAGAGGCCGCGGCCGTTACATTCCTTGGAGACATGGAGCTCCTCCGACAAAATGGCCGACAGCAGGTTGCTGTAGGTATCCACCTCCGAGACACGGGATAGAGGATCTAGCCGGATTTGTTTCACCATAGGTGGGATCCCCAAGTTCAAGGCAGAAAAAACTCTGCCGGCAGATACGCCCTGCCGCAAAAGCAATACAAGCAGGAAATCAGTTCCTACTCGTATTCTGGATCTTGACCAGGCTGGGGGAATCAAAACGTCACAATCTTTAACTACGGGTAAGTACGAAAAGTTTCTCCATGTAGAAAGCTGGAAAGTAGAATCACGTAAACTCAAAAAAACTGGGGCCTTCTTGTAAACATTTATCGCAAGCTTCCCCAGTTCAAGTTATCGACAAGATAAATCTTGAGTAGGGCTTTTGCTCGGTTGGTCTCCGGGTTGGCATTGACAATTTTTGGATCTGGTTAATGCCGACTGTAAAAGTGTATCGAGCAACTCCATCTTCATCGTTTCTTTAAGTTGACCTCTTGCCCAATCGGCTTTTGTCGATCGCGTTGCTTGGGAGCTATCGCTATGGAACTACGCCAGCGGGATCCGCAAACGTTGCAAAACCTGTTGCGGGCTGCCTACCAACAACTTTTGGAACGCCAGCCCTACCAGCACGAGAAGGCGGGAGAGCTGGAGAAAATCGAGCAGGACTTCCTGCGGGGTCGGATTGGGATCAAGCGCTTGGTTCGCCACATTGGGGGATCCCGGCTCTACCGGCAGCTCTTTTTCAGTGCCGGCTGCAACACCCGCTGTGTGGAACAGGCTTTTAAGCACTTTTTGGGACGGGCCCCGGCCAGCAAGGAGGAGGTGGCGGCCTATCACAACATTCTGGTGCGCCAGGGCTTTCAAGCCATGGTCAATGCCTTTATCGACTCGGAGGAGTACCGCCACAGCTTTGGCAACGACCAACTGCCCCACCCGCGGCAGCGGCTGAGCGGCCATCCGCCCCGGGCCTACCTGCTGACAGAGCAGATGCACCAGCGCCATGAGCTGGCGATGCAGGGATCCCCGCGGCTGCAGAGCTTGGCGGTGATGGAGGGAGGTGGGATCCCTTAGGCGCTCGGACTGGGGAGGAACTCAAGGGTGTAGGCCTGGCGGACATTCAGGCCAGCTTCGACAATTCCCAGGGCCACCATTTCCTGAAAATAGGTCTGCCAGCGCTGGTGGGTCATAGCGCCGATCCCCAGGGTGGCCGCGTCGCCGGCAGTGAGGAGGTCGTAGTCTTTTAGGGCTTGGTGAGCATAGGCCAGAAGGGCCTCGCTCATGTTGGGGTTGTCCTGGCGGATGAGGCGGTTGCCGGGGCGGGGATCCTCCAGGTAGCTCTGCCAGCCCTGAATGGAGGCGGCCACAAATTTTCGCACCTCCTCCGGGTGCTGTTCGGCAAAGGGGCGGGTAGTCTCCAGCGTGGTGGCATAAGGGGAATAGCCGTAGTCGGCCAGCAGGAAGACAACCGGATCAAAGCCGCCCTCCTGGCGCACGCGGAAGGGCTCGGAGGTGACATAGCCCTGCTGGGCGGAAGACTTGTCCAGCAGGAAGGGGGTGAGGCTGAGGTTGTAGGGGCGCTTCTGCTCGTCGGTAAAGCCAAACTTGGCCCGCAAGAAAGGCCAGTAGGTAAGGTTGGCTCCCGGAGAGACCCAGATGGGCTTGCCCCGCAAGTCCTCCAGGCGCTCGATGCCCACGCCCGGATGGGCCAAAAGACACTGGGGATCCTTCTGGAAAAAGGCGGCCACGGTGAGCACGGGGATCCCTGACTGCAGAGCCGCTAGGGCGTCGGAGCTGCCGCCGAGGACAAAGTCCGCCGCTCCTCCGGCCAGCAGTTGCAGCACGTTAACCGCCGTTCCCCCCATGCGGATTTCCACCTGCAGGCCGTAGTCGGCGTAGATGCCCAGGGCCAGGGCCTGGTAAAAGCCGCCGTGTTCTGCCTGGGCGTACCAGTTGGTGACTAAGCGCAGGGGCCGGGATCTGGAGCGGCGGGATCCCGCTGCCGCTGCCACTAGAGCAGCTCCACTGGCCAAAAAGCGCCGTCGGGGCCAGAGCTCTGCGGTCACGCTAGCCATGGGCAGGGATCTTCAGACTGCAACGCTTTCAGTATCTCGCAAGCAGGCGGTTTTTGCCTCAGCTTGGAGGAAGAGTTGCCAAGCAGGCGGGATCCCGCTTTTGCGGCAGGATCAACAGGTAGAGGGCAAGAGAAGGGGTGCAGCAGCATGGGCAAGGTGTATCTGGTGGGGGCGGGGCTGGGCGGGCGGGCCGGCCTGACGCAAGGGGCGCTGGAGATCCTGCGGCGGGCTGAGGCCGTTTGGGTGGACGAGCTGGTGGACGAGCGCTTGTTGGCGGAGTTGCCCCCCCAGGCACAGGTGTGGCGACGTTCAGAAGCAGCAAGTTTGCAGGAGGGCATCCGCTGGCTCATCCAGCGCTGCCGGGAAGGGAAGCAGGTGGTTCACCTCAAGGCGGGGGATCCCTTGATCTTTGGCCGTGCCCGCGAGGAGGTGCAGGCCCTGCGGGAGGCGGGCTGCCCGTTTGAGATCTGGCCAGGCTTGTCGTCGGCCCTGGCCGGCCCTTTGTGGGCAGGGATCCCTCTGACTGATAAGCACTTGAGCCGTGCCTTTGCCGTGCTGACCGCCCACGAGCTGGAGGCCCTGCCCTGGGGCGCTCTGGCCCAGTTGGATACGTTGGTGATCTTGATGGGATCCCGGCAGCGGCAGCAGATTGCGGCCCAGTTGAGGCAAGCTGGGATCCCACCGGAGCGCGCCGCCGCCGTGATCTGGGGGGCAGGGCAGGCGGAGCAGCAGGTGTGGGTGGGCACCCTGGCAGAGCTGCAAGAGGGGGAAGGGTTGGAGCCGGAAAAGCTGCCTGGCCTGCTGGTAGTGGGCGAGGTGGTGCGACTGCGGCAGGAGTTTTTGCCGGGGATCCCACCGTTACCGCCACCGGCTCCTTTGGCAGGCAAAACGGTGCTGGTCACCCGGGCTGAGGGGCAGTCGCCGGCTCTGCGCGAGCTACTGCAGACTCAGGGGGCGCGGGTGCTGGAAATGCCCGCCCTGGTCATCCAGCCGCCTACAAGCTGGGATCCCTTGGATACAGCCATTGCCGACCTGGAAAAGTTCGATTGGCTGCTCCTGACTTCGGCCAACGGCGTGCAGGCTTTTTTCGAGCGGTTGCAGCAGCAGGGGCGAGACAGCCGGGCGCTCCACTCCCTGCAAGTGGCAGTGGTGGGATCCAAAACGGCGGCGGTGCTGGCCCAGTACGGCATCCGCCCAGATTTGCTGCCCTCTGAGTTTGTGGCCGAGGCCCTGCTGCCTATTTGGCCGGAGCCAGTGCAGGGGCAGCGCATCCTTTTTCCCCGCGTCGAATCCGGAGGACGGGAGGAGCTGGTGGAGGGGCTGCGGCAACGCGGAGCCGAGGTGGTGGAGGTGGCCGCCTACCAGTCGGCCTGTCCGGCAGCGGCGGATCCCCAGGTGGTGGCTGCCCTCAAGGAGCGCCAGGTGGATATCCTCACCTTTGCCAGCTCCAAAACCGTGCAGCATTTTGCCCATCTCCTCCACCAGGCCGGCCTGGGCCCTGAAGTCTGGGATCCGCCGGTGCAGATTGCGGCCATCGGCCCCAAAACGGCGGCAACCTGCAGGCAGATCTTGGGGCGGGTAGATGTGGTGGCCCAGGAGTACACCCTGGAAGGGCTGGTGGGATCCCTCCTGCAGACTGTCCCCTAGCGGGATAATGGGAGGTCAGTTGGAACGCTGGACACCATGTGGCAGACGGCCAAGCTCTACGAAGACATCCTCTACGAGAAGACCGACGGCATTGCCAAGATCACCATCAACCGCCCCCACAAGCGCAACGCCTTCCGTCCCAAGACGGTTGCCGAGATGATCGATGCCTTTCTGGATGCGCGGGAGGATCCCAATATTGGAGTCGTGCTCCTGACGGGCGCCGGGCCGCATACGGATGGAAAATATGCCTTCTGCGCTGGGGGCGACCAGAGCGTGCGCGGAGAGGCCGGCTACCTGGACGAGGCAGGCGTTCCCCGCCTCAATGTCCTGGATCTGCAGCGCATCATCCGCTCCCTCCCCAAGGTGGTGATTGCGCTGGTGGCCGGCTACGCCATTGGCGGGGGCCATGTTTTGCATCTCATCTGCGATCTCACCATTGCCGCCGACAACGCCATCTTTGGCCAAACCGGGCCGCGGGTGGGCAGCTTTGACGGCGGCTTTGGGGCCAGCTACCTGGCGCGGGTGGTGGGGCAAAAAAAGGCGCGCGAAATCTGGTTCCTCTGCCGCCAGTACACAGCCGCGCAGGCGCTGGAGATGGGCCTGGTCAATGCGGTGGTGCCCGTGGAGGAACTGGAGGCAGAAGGGATCCGCTGGGCGCGGGAGATCCTCCAGCACAGTCCCCTGGCCATCCGCTGCCTCAAGGCCGCCTTCAACGCCGATTGCGACGGCCAGATGGGGCTGCAGGAGCTAGCCGGGGACGCGACGCTGCTGTACTACATGACCGAGGAAGCTGCCGAAGGCAAACGCGCCTTCTTGGAGAAGCGCCCTCCTAACTTTCGCCAGTTTCCCTGGCGGCCCTAGGGAGCGGCTCCCTCTCCAGGTCGGGATCCCTTAGGCTGGACTTAGTTCCTAGTCTAAGCCGATGGCTGCACCCACGCCGACGCTGCTCTTGGTCGATGGCCACTCCCTGGCCTACCGCTCCTTTTACGCCTTTGCCCACAGCCGCGAGGGGGGCCTGCGCACCTCCACCGGGATCCCGACGAGTGTTAGCTTTGGCTTTTTGAAATCGCTGCTGGAGGTCCTGGAGAAGTACCCCCCCACCCATGTAGCTGTTGCCTTTGATACCCGGCAGCCCACCTTTCGCCACGAGGCTGATGAAACCTACAAAGCAGGCCGCCTGGAAACGCCGCCGGAGTTTCTTGAAGATGTGGAGAACCTCAAGCAGGTGTTGGCGGCGCTGCGCATTCCCATTTTGGCAGTGCCCGGCTTTGAGGCCGACGATATTCTGGGGACTCTCTGTAGGCTTGTTCCCCAAAAGTATCGAGTGCAGATCTTAAGCGGTGACCAGGACCTGTTTCAATTGATTGACCGCGAGGGAAGAATTCGGGTTTTGCACCTCAACAGCAAAGATCGCGTCAGCGAATTTGGCCCCCAAGAGGTCAAAGAGAAATTGGGCATCTGGCCTTGGCAAGTGGTCGACTACAAAGCCCTCTGTGGTGACCCCTCCGACAACATTCCCGGCGTCAAGGGGATTGGCCCCAAGCGAGCGGCAGAGCTCTTGCAGCGCTATGGCAGCTTGGAGGAGATTTTCAACCATTTGGAGGAGATCCCTGGCAAAGTCCAGCAGTACCTTAGGGAAGGGATCACGGCGGCCCGGCACTCCCAATTTCTGGCTCGGATTCACTGCGACGTCCCCCTTGTGCCTGACTGGGAGGGCATGAGGTTGACCGGCTTTGACCCAGAGGAAGTGCTGCCGCTGCTGGAGAAACTAGAGTTTCGCAGTTTCATTGCCCAAGTGCGGAAACTCCAGGCTACCTTGGGCGGGATCCCAGCTCAGGCAACTGCAGCCAGGACAGGTTCCCCAGAAGCTGCAAGGGATGGCTCTGCCTACGACGAGGCCCTTTGGTTTGATTTTCCCGCTGCTCCCGCCCCTTCTCTGCCGGCAGTGCGCATTGTGGATACCCCAGAGCAATTGGAGCTGTTGCGGCAAGAGCTGTTGGCCTGTTCTGGGATCGTGGCCTGGGACACGGAAACCACGAGTTTGGATCCCCGCGACGCCCAACTGGTGGGAATTGGCTGCTGTTGGTCAGAGGGGGATGTGGCCTATTTGCCCATTGGTCACCGCCAGGGATCCAACCTGGACTGGAACCTAGTTAAGCAGAGCCTAAAGCCCATTTGGGAGGATCCCAACCGGCCCAAAAGCCTGCAAAATTGCAAGTATGATCTCAGCATTTTTCGCGCCCATGGCATCCGCCTACAAGGGATCCAATTTGATCCCATGCTGGCCAGCTACGTTCTCAACCCAGAGGCCAGCCACAACTTGGCCGACTTGGCAGCTAGCTATTTAAATTTGCCCACCACCAGCTACGAAAAGTTGCTGGGCAAAGCAAAGTCCATTGCCGATCTGCCCATTGCCAAAGTGGCAGAATATTGCGGCACCGATGCCTATTGCGCCTATCGTTTGGTGCCTATCCTCACCGAGAAGCTGCAACAGACTGACCCACGCCTCTGGAATCTTTTTATCCAGGTGGAGTTGCCCTTGGCTCATGTTTTGGAAGAAATGGAGTGGGTTGGCATCCGTATCGACACTGAGTTTCTCCAGCAGTTTTCTCAGGAGCTGGAAAAAGAGCTACAAAGCCTGGAGCAAAAGGCCTATGCCCAAGTGGGGGAGGTCTTTAACCTCAACTCTCCCAAACAACTGGCATCCCTACTCTTTGAAAAGCTCAAGCTAGATGTCCGAAAAACTCGCAAGACAGCTACCGGCTACTCCACCGACGCTTCTGTTTTAGAGAAGCTGGAAGGGGATCACCCAGTTATTGAAACTATTCTCCAGTACCGCACCCTGGCCAAGCTCAAATCCACCTATGTGGATGCGCTGCCGGCTCTCGTAAGACGCGATACAGGCAGGGTGCACACCAACTTTAACCAGACCGTTACTGCCACTGGCCGGCTCAGCTCCTCCAACCCCAATTTGCAAAATATCCCCATCCGCAGCGAGTTTAGCCGCCGCATTCGCCAGGCCTTCATTCCCCAGGAGGGATGGCTGTTGGCCTCGGCTGACTACTCACAAATTGAGCTGCGCATCCTGGCCCACCTCAGCCAAGAGCCAACCCTCCTTGAGTGCTTTCGCTCCGGGGAAGATGTGCATACCCTAACCGCTCGCTTGCTCTTTGAAAAGCAAGAGGTAACCAGTGAGGAACGCCGCCTTGCCAAGACGATTAACTATGGCGTGATCTACGGCATGGGAGCCCAGCGGTTTGCCCGCACGGCAGGAGTATCGCTGGCAGAAGCTAAGCAGTTCTTGCAGCGATTTAATGAGCGCTATGCTGGCGTTTTTGCCTATCTCCGCGCCACCGAAGCCTTTGTGGAAGAACACGGCTATGTGGAAACCATCCTGGGTCGCCGCCGCTATTTCCCCAATTTGTCTCAGCTATCGGGCCACCGCAAACAAGCCGAGCTGCGGGCTGCTGTGAATGCCCCCATTCAGGGATCCGCTTCAGACATTATCAAAGTAGCTATGGTGCGCCTGCAGGAAAAGCTCCAGAACTTTCGTTCGCGTTTACTTTTGCAGGTTCACGACGAGCTGGTATTTGAAGTAGAGCCCTCAGAATGGCAGGACTTACAGCCCCTCATTCAAAGAGAAATGGAAGGGGCGGTGCCCCTCTCCATACCGCTGGTGGTGGATATTCAAATTGGCCACAACTGGAAGGAGGCCAACTAAGGGATCCCAGCTCTAGAGAAATGTTAAGCTATGTGAAAGCGTTCGTTATCTTCCTATGGCTGTTGAGATCTACACCTGGCGTTTTTGCCCTTTTTGCATTCGCGCCAAGCAACTGCTAGACCGCAAGGGAGTCAAGTACATCGAATACGCCATTGATGGGGATGAGGCGGCGCGAGCGGAGATGGCTAAGCGGGCCAACGGGCGCCGTTCGGTGCCCCAGATTTTCATCAACAACCAGCACATCGGCGGCTGCGACGACCTCTATGCCCTTGAGGCCCAGGGCAAGTTGGATCTGCTCCTGCAGCAAGCTAACTAGACCCGTCTCTTGCCGGCCTTGGCTGGCTAGCCGGTGCTGGGGTCTTCTCCTTTTTTGCTGCCAGGCCCAGATTAGCTACTGGCTTGCCGGAGGCGAGCACGGGCCTGTTTCAGCATGGCAATCAGGGTGTGGTGGGCATCTTCAGAATCTTTGAGAGGGTGATCAAAGGGAATGCGCAGGGTTCGTAGGGCCCCGTCTACCTCTACCTGCAAGTCCATCCCTTCTGAGTCAATGGCCTGCATGCGAGCCTGAGTCACCCCTTCCACTTGGCCGAAGACTTTGGCATAGAGCGCCAGGGCATCGGCGTGGTCTTCGTTCATGTGCTTGCAGATGCGCTCGCTAACCTGAGGGGTGAGAGGGTCGGCCATAGAGTTGCAAAAGGGATGTCCAGATTTTAGTCTAGCGGACTCTTGGCGCAAGCGGCAGTTAAAGGCAGGCCAGCTCCCCCGCGCCCAGCCACTTGTTTCTCCTAGAGCCAGTAGGATTGGTTGATACCCGGGCAGCGCCCAGATGGGGGTGGACATGCAGCTTTACGAGTGCGACTTCTATGCCTGGACCCAGGAGCAGGCGACGCTGCTACGAGCGGGCCGGCTGGAGCAGCTAGATACTGGGCATTTGGCGGAGGAAATCGAGGCTTTGGGCAGGCAAGAGCGCCGCGAATTGGTCAATCGCTTGGGGATCCTGCTGGGGCACCTCCTCAAATGGCAGTTCCAGCCCCAGCTTCGCGGCAAAGGTTGGCAAGCCACGATCATCGAACACCGGCAGGATATCCAGGAGCTCATTGCGGAGAGCCCTAGCCTCAAAGCTTACCTAACTGAAGCGATGGAAAAGGCCTATCGAAAAGGACTGCTCCTGGTGGTGAGAGAAACGCCTCTTTCTCTGCAGGATCTGCCTGACCGGTGCCCCTACACTTTTGAGCAGGCGATGGATCCCAACTTTTACCCTGAAGAATAACTGCCAGATTGCGCCAGGAGTGAGTATGCAGCTTTACGAGCGCGACTTTTATGCCTGGACTCAGGAGCAGGCAGCGCTGCTGCGGGCAGGACAGTTGCAGCAGTTGGATACTGTCCATCTAGCAGAGGAAATCGAGGCTTTGGGCAGGCAAGAGCGCCGCGAATTGGTCAATCGCT
>Ga0197142_1005271_pt1 | contig 10188 bp, 8 predicted proteins | sample GBS60_MetaG_FD_148614 | JGI IMG/M metagenome (GOLD analysis project Ga0197142, IMG submission 148614) | Sediment microbial communities from Great Boiling Springs, Gerlach, Nevada, United States - GBS 60_MetaG | ecosystem: Environmental > Aquatic > Thermal springs > Hot (42-90C) > Sediment...
ATAATTAAAACAAATGTTAATAAAACAAATAATGCGACCATTTTTAACCTCACAATTTTTTTATTTCTTTTTTATGTTTTCACTTATATAGGTCAAAATGAATGCCAGCAAGAATCAAAAATGTCTGTATACCCATAACTTCTCTTATTTCAAACAATTAGCGGAAAGTTATTTTGAACATTAATAAGGATAGCAATTTTCTGATGTTGAAATATTCATCAAAATAATATTCTTTTAATCAGTAATTGTTTGAATTTTCAATAGTTAGATGTGTTGAATTTTTCAATTCGTTATCGTTGAAGAATTTTACAATACTTAATCGAAGGGATGATTAAGAATTAAGCAGGAATGAAAAAATGAATTAAAAATTTAATTACAATTCAAAATAATTTATGAAGAATGAAAGTAACTATAAACGATATCTGTTATTATTAAAAAATAAATTCTTCATCTTCCATTACAATCAAAGCCATTTTAGGGTATTTTTGGATTTTGTTTGCAGGTTATGGAAAAAAGGTATATTATTAAAATGTAATAAGTAAATATAAATTGAAGAGTTAGTTAAAGTCATTTTCTTCATACATTAGATATTTTATTATTAATATGGATAAATCAGAGTTAGGCTCTAGAACAGCAAAAGGTGGATTTGCAAACGAAAGAGCAGTTTGTAAAAAGTTTAATGCCTGGAAAAATGATAAAGTAGCTCAAGAATGGCTTACAATAATGGGTTATGATATTACAAAAATTGAATCCATTAACGCGATTCAAATACCAACAAGATTAAAAAAAGATGATTTAATAAAATTTGCGGTTAATGAAAATGAATTTGAAAATTTTATTAGATTTAAAAAAGCTGATATTCAAATCAGAGTTTATATTAAAATAGGTGATTTAGTTAAAATAGAGAATTTATCATTGAAAAAAGCAAATTCTGATGCTGATTATAATCAAATAGATAAAAGGAAAGTAGATGATTATCAAATTATGTGGGGTTTTGATAATGAAATTGCATTATGGCTCAAGCTTTTTACAGGAGAAATAAATCCAATAGAATATTCAAAAAAAATTTGTATTAATGTTAAAAAGCTAAGAGATAAACGAAGATTATTCTTAGATGAAATGCCTGAAGATATTCAAAAAAGAATTTTTAATTTCTTTGAACAAAATAAAATTATGGTTATAAGCGATTTAATCAAAGGTAGAGGTGGCTTATCTGCTGATTGGATGTTGGTAACAAAGTTTAATAAAAAGAATAAAACAACAACCTGGAAACTCGTAGACATTAACATAGCAATGAATTTTTTTGGAAAGGATAAAGTTTGTATTTCACCAAAAGGAAGTTAATATATTGGTAAAATATCTATGCAAAGAAAAGGTGGGACACCAGATCCAACCAAATTACAATTTAAGATAAAACCTAGTCAATTGTTTGATCTTGATAAGTAACATATGTGGAGAAAATAATGGAAATAAACAAAGTTTATTTAGGCGATTGCATAGAAATTATGAAGGAGTTTCCAGATTCTTCAATAGATTTAATATTTGCAGATCCGCCATTTAATATCGGTATAAAGTATGATGTTCATAAGGACAATATGCCGTATGATGAATATTTTAAATGGTCTGAAAGATGGATACAAGAGGCTTTTCGATTATTAAAAAGTAATGGAAGTATTTATGTTGCAATTGGCGATGAATTTGCTGCTGAAATAAATATTATCTTAAAAAGAACAGGCTTTTATTTCAGAAATTGGATAATATGGTATTATACTTTTGGACAAAATCAGAGAAGAAAATTTAATCGAGCTCACACTCATATCTTATATTTCACTAAAGATAAAAACAAATTTACCTTTAATGATAAAGACATTCGCATTCCATCAGCAAGACAACTTATCTATAAAGACAAAAGAGCAAATCCAATTGGAAAAATTCCTGACGATGTCTGGAATTTCCCAAGAGTATGCGGCACTTTTAAGGAACGAATTAGTAATCATCCATGTCAAATGCCTGAAGATATACTTGAATTAATTATAAAGACAAGCTCAAATCAAGGTGAGCTGGTTTTAGACCCATTTGGAGGTACTGGAACAACAGCAGCAGTAGCTCAAAGATTAAAAAGAAATTTCATAACTATTGAAATATCAAAAGAATATTATATTATCATATTAAAAAGGTTAGAAGGTAAAGTTTCAGAAATAAAAAGAAACAAAAAAAGTGATAAGGAAAAAGAAACAACATTATTTGATTTCATATAATAATAATCAGGTTATTCAAATTCTCTATGTTTAATCCTCCAATTTTTTTATTAATAAATTGTGTTCATTAAAAATTTAATTACATATTACAAATAGCCAAAATCAATTAATTACAAAATCATTAATTTTCTCCCCCTTATGTTTTAACTATTCATTTAACTATTTTTAAATGATTTTTAACGATTTTTCAAACGACTAAAATGAATAATAAAAAACTAAATCGAAGAAAAGTTTATTTCAGAATATTAAGTTACTTAAAACCTTACTGGAGACATCTAATTGGGGTTCTTATTACTTCAGTCTTTTTCACAATCTTCAGTGGACTTTCAATCTATCTTTCAATTCCTCTGCTTGAAACACTTTTCCAGACGGAGTTAAGAGCTGAACAAAATCTATCTCCTACTGCTGAACTCAGTCAAAAACTTGAAACTCAAGCCAAAGGTGGCGGATTTCTTTCGGGACTTAAAAGAAATTTATCAGAAAATCTTTATTCTTTTATTGATAGGCCTTCAAAAAGAGAATCACTTCTTAGAATATGCGCACTGATTGTCATAACCTTTTTCTTAAAAGGATTTTTCGGTTATGTGCAATCATACTTGATGGCTTACATCGAACAAGGATTTATTCGTGATTTGAGAAATGAAACATTCGCTCATCTAAACAAACTTTCATTAAAGTATTTTACCAACGAAAGAATCGGCAATCTTATTTCACGCATCACCAATGATATTACTATGATCAATACTGGAATTTCTGCAAGTTTCGTTACTCTTACTAAAGACCCTTTGCTTGTGATTGTTTTTCTTTTGCTTGCTCTTGCAATTAGCTGGCAATTGACTTTACTTTCCCTTGTTGTTATGCCTTTCTCTCTCGCAATAATCAGCTGGCTTGGAGTTAAACTCTACAAGCAAAGTTATACTCTCCAAAGTAAAATGGCTGACCTCACTTCTTTTCTGCAGGAAAGAATTTACGGGACTAAAATTGTTAAAGCTTTTAATATGGAAACTAAAGAAAATGAGAATTTCTTTGCCATAACTAATCATTTCTTCAAACTTATTTTGAAAATTACTCGAATTAGAAATATAGCTCCACCAGTTACCGAATTTCTTAGTATTCTCGCTGGTGTGTTAATAATCTGGTACGGTGGAATTCAAGTTCTTGAAACGAAAACATTAAAGGCTAGTGAATTTTTAGGTTTTCTTTTTATCATCTTTCAAATTATGCCTCCCATTAAAGAATTGAGCAATGTGGCAAATCGTATTCAAGAATCAACTGCCGCTGCTTCAAGAGTTTTTGAGATAATTGACGAACCAATCACAATTAAAAACAAACCAAATCCAATTCCATTTACTTCTTTCAACGATAAAATTGTTTTTGATAAAGTTTCTTTCCATTATGATGTTAATCATAGATATATCTTGAGAGATATTTCGTTCGAAGTCAAACGAGGAGAGATTGCCGCTCTTGTTGGCCCAAGTGGTGCAGGTAAAACAACACTTGTTGATTTAATCCCTAGATTCTATGATGTAACTGAAGGCGCAATCTATATCGATGGAATCGATATTCGTGATTATGATATAAAATCTCTTAGAGAACATATCGGTATCGTAACTCAAGACCCAATTCTTTTCAACGATACAATTAGAAACAACATCTGTTATGGCATGAGTAATGCTGATTTTGAGGATATTATCAAAGCAGCAAAAGCCGCAAATGCTCACGACTTTATTCTTGAGCTTCCACAAGGTTATGATACAATTATTGGTGAAAGAGGATTGAAACTTTCGGGTGGACAAAGACAGAGAATTTCAATTGCAAGAGCTATACTTAAAAATCCTCCAATAATGATTTTAGATGAAGCTACTTCGGCTCTTGATAGCGAGTCAGAAATTTTAGTTCAAGATGCAATAGAAAATCTAATGAGAGATAGAACTACATTTGTAATTGCTCACAGATTAAGCACAGTTCGAAATGCTAACAAAGTAATTGTCATTGATGAAGGAAAAATTGTTCAAATGGGAACTCACGCTGAATTAATTCAAGATATGGATGGACTTTACTATCGTTTATATTCACTTCAATTCCGTTTTAACGAGGTCCAGGAATGAAATCAAATTCTGAAAAAGTAATTGAAATTCTTGACAGACTTGGTTTTGTCTTCCTTTTCATCTTCGCTGCAAGTCTTACAACATCCATCTTTGTAAATCAAATAGGCTACTTTGGTGCTTTACTAATTTTGCTAATAAGATTTATCATTCAAAGAAAATTTGAAAAGCAATCAACCGGACTTGAAATATTTTTTATACTGCTGATTTTGTCAGAAATAATCTCCGCAATACTTTCTCAAAACTCTGCACAGGCTTTTCACAATACATTCAAAAGAGCAATTCTTCTTCCAGTAGTTTACATGCCAATTTACTACATAAGAAATGAAAAAAGATTTAAAAGAATTGTTTACGCCTTTCTGATTTTTGCTGTGCTTGGAATGGCTGTTTATCTTTTTTACGCTTATCAATATTACATCTACCAACTTTACTCAAAAGAAGGTAAAGGTCCTTCCATTTTTCAGTATGTGATGACTGCCGGTGGATTGATGAGTGTTGTAACCATAATTTTAGTTGGGTTTTTATTCCTGAAAGAAAATAAACTTCGTTATAAAATAATCTTAATCATTGCAATATTAATCTCAACCAGTTCATTAATCTCGAGTTACACCAGAGCAGCATGGCTTGGAACTATCGCTGGTGTTGTTGTCTTATTTTTACTTCACAAAAGATGGATATTTATTGCCGCTGTTGCTATACTTGCTGGAGTATTTTTCTCTCTGACCCAGACAACAAGCCAAATTGCAATTTTCAATATTAATACAGATAAAAAATCTATTGAAGATTTACATACAATAAATTCAAAAGGTAGAGCTAACGGTCTCGATACATTAAATGGAGATTTTTTCGTTGCCGATTACGAAGGTGGAATTACAAGATGGCAACTGATTGATACATCTTTAATTTTCAAAGATGAATTAATTACTCCATCACCAACTAAATCAATTATTTCACACGATACATTGCTTTATACATTGCTTCTGGATTCAAGAGTTTTGATTTTATATCCGCAAAAAGATTCTATTCAAATTTTAGCCTCTATCATTCCTAAGAATGTGGTTGGTTCTATTTTTATCTATAAAAATTATTTATTTATGACAGAAGGTGAATTCGGATTTGAAGTAATTGACATTTCAAATCCAGTTAAGCCCATTTATGTCACTTCGTTTTCACTCTCCAATGAAAATTCAAAGGTAGTAATTACAGGCCTTGGTGCTAAAGACAATATCTTATATGCCTTAGTTGACGATAAAAAATTTTTGATACACGATATTTCAAACATCAAAGAAATAAAATTAATTGGTGAGATAAAAACTGAGAGTGTTCCTGCTTCTTTACACATTGATGGTAACTTCCTTGCAATTGGCGATGGGACAAAAGGAATTAAAATATATGACATAACAAATCCACAAAAACCTAAAGTAATTAGAGGAATTCAAACCAGAGTACTTCCTAACTTCATAAGATTTTATGGTAACGATTTAGTCTTCACAGATTTTGGCGGTGAGATTTATCTAATTAATATTCATGGAAATATATTTGAACTCTATAAATTCAAAGAGAAAGTTTCTGGTCTTTTAAGGCAAAATGACAAGTGGATTGCAACTTACTTCCATCGAAGCAGATTGAGCTCGATTTACGACCCATATCATCCATCAAATATCGAAAGGATAAATCAAATCAAAGTTGCATTCAGAATTTTTCAAAACTATCCAGTATTTGGCGTAGGTAACATCGATTTTAACGAGCTTTACAAGAAATATCGAGAACCTTTTGATAAATATACTTACGGACATCTTCACAATAATTACACTCACATTTTAGCAACACTTGGAATTTTTGGATTTTTAATTTTCATTTTACTTTTAATTAAAATATTATTCATTCACATCGAAACAATTCAGGTTTCAGAAAACAAAAACTTTTACAATGTTCTTGCAAAAGGACTCTTGGCTGCTTTTATTGGAATTTGCACAAGCGGACTTTTCGAATACAACTTCGGTGACCATGAAATCGCAACTATGCTTTGGTTTACCGTTGGTTTAAGTTTGACAATTCAAAAATTGATGAAAGATTAGGCTTTTTATATTTTTTATAATAAAAAGTCAAAAAGGAGGATCAGGTATGTCAAATCAAGACAAAAATCTTTATGATCAACTCTTTTTTCAATTGATTTTACAATTTCAAACTTCAGCCTGGGTTGGTCTCGGTAAACTTCCAAATCCAATCACACAAAAAATCGAGCGTGACCTCGAAGCTGCGAAACTCGCAATTGATATGCTTGATATGATAAAAGCTAAAACAAAAGGTAACCTGACCGAAGAAGAGGATCGATTAATCACTCAAATCAGCAAAGACTTAAAGTTGAACTATGTTGATGAACTCGAGAAAGTTCAGAAAGAAAAAACAGAGAAGAAAGAAGAGGCTAAAAGTTGAGAATTGGAATAATTGCAAATACAACAAAATATGATGTCTCAAATTTTTTAACTGAATTTTTGATTGAAAACTCAAAGTATCGAGAAAGAAAAATTTTTCTCAGCAAATCAACATTTGAATTTGTAAAGAAAAGTCTTGCTAAGAATAAACTTCTTTCAGCAGTTAAGGCAATTGACGAGAAAAATTTCAAAGGTAATATTGACCTGATTTTATCTTTTGGTGGAGATGGAACGATGCTTTATTCGGCACAGTATGCGATTGCTGCAGATGCAATTTTAGTTGGTGTCAATTTTGGAAAACTCGGTTTCCTTGCAGATATAAATTATCACGATTTGATGGATGTCTTAAATGAATTTGAGCAAAATGATTTTGAAATTGATCAACGAATTCTTCTCGAAGGGAAAATTGCTAATCAAAAATATAAAAGATTAATTGCTGTAAACGATATTGTTATTGAGAAAGGCGGCTGGTCAAGAATAATTGAGATTGATACATATGTCGATGGTAAATTTTTAACTACTTATCGTTCAGATGGATTGATTATCTCAACTCCAACTGGCTCAACAGGTTATTCGCTTTCTGCTGGTGGACCAATTCTTTTACCTGAATTAGATTCATTTGTCCTCAGTCCAATCTGTCCTCATACATTAACCGTTAGACCAATTGTAATTCCTGCAAATTCTGAAATAACAATCGAAGCAAAATCATTTTATAAAACTGTGATGATTAATAAAGATGGTCAGCAAACTTTCAAGATAAAACCACCCGTCAGAATGATCATCAAAAAATCTGAAAAGGTTCTTAAGCTCTTCAAAAGAAAGAACAAAGATTATTTCCAAACACTTCGAGAAAAATTAATGTGGGGAATTGATATAAGAGAACAAAATCGAGGGAATAAAAAATGAAGTCATCAATAAAAATTCTTATTGCGTTATTTCTTTTTCAATTTATTTCAAACATTTATGCTCAGGAAGAAGAACAATCATTATGCAAAATCGTCACAGATGAAAAATCAGGTAAACCAATGTTGATTGGTTTATGCTCACGAGAAAATCTCACAAACGACACATCATTTTCCTGGTGGTTTGAAGCCGAATATGATTATTATGAACCCGAAGACTCTATTATGAAATTAATCAATCTTGATTCAGTAAAAATTGTTTGTGTACAAGGTACATGGTGCAGCGATAGCAGAAGAGAAGTTCCCAGGTTTTATAAAATTCTTGATATGCTGAAATTTGATTACAGTAACTTCTCGCTTTATTGCGTGGATAGAAATAAAAAAGCTGAGGGTTTCGATATCGATCAATTTATAATTGAACGAGTGCCTACCTTCATTTTTTATAAAAACGAATCTGAGATCGGAAGAATAATTGAAACGCCTGTGGAAACATTAGAAAAAGATATTTTGAATATTCTTAAAAATGTCCAGGAACCTTAAATTTTTCTAAACGAATCAAATTACTTTATTGTGTGTAAAAGTCTAATAGATTAATTGGTAAATTATCTTCTCCAAACTTTTTCACAAAGAGTTTGATCAACTCTTTTGCTTTTTCAAATTTTTCAAATTCTAGATCGTAATTAATTCTATTAATCATCATTATCTTAACTATCTCTTGAAGTTCCACATTGGTATATAAATTTACTTTCAAAAATCTTAAGTCATAAAGATCAAAAGGTTGTTCAACATACTCACCTTTCTTGGAAAGTTTGAATGTTAATCCAAAGGGAATGAATTGTATATCATCTCCAAATTTTAATTCTCCTGAATGAACTCTTTTAATCATTTCGAATGTCAAATAAACATTTCTTCCGGACAAAATAAATTTTATCTCCCCATCATTCATATCAATTAATTTATTTTTTACAAAAAGACGATTAACCTGTTCAGCATACCATTTTTCATTTGCTATTGGATAAGTTATGAAAACCACATCAGGTCTTATGTTTTCAACTAATTGATAATACATTGATAATGAATGCAACCACGAACTGTAGTTTATTACAACAGAATTGTCTTCAATATGTTTTACAATCGATTTAAAGTAATCTTCTTCCAGATAGACTTCACTCTGATCAACACGATGGTAGTTAAAGTAAAATTGAGATGAGACAAGTAAAATTAAACCAGCAACAAAAATCTTTTTATAAAAATCTCTGCTTATAACCTTTAACAAAAAATAAATCCCAATTGAAATAAATATCAAAATTATATAATAGACTGGCAGGAAATAAGCATCAATATCAATGATTGAATAAAACAGAGGTACCAATAAGTAAATAATCAACAACATTAAGAAGTAATTGATAATTTTATTCCTGTAAACTAAACCGTAGAATAGACCGGGGACAATGAACAAAATCATCAAATTAAATTCAGAATTATAAAAATCATATTTGTCAAAATGAACAGAAAGCGATGAAATAAATAAAATAAAATTGTTAATCGCTGAAGCATCCGATGAAATCATCAATGGTCTATAAACTTTTCCAATTATATGTTCAATTGTTTCCAAAATATTTGATGGTTTTCCAAAACCAACTAATGAATTCATTGATGCTCGAATGGGAATGTAAGAATAAAATAAAATCGCAATAAGTCCTGAAATCAAAATCAATTTCAAAATTGAAACAAATCTATTCTTTTGAAAATCTTTGAAGTAAAGATACAGAACTGAAATTATCACAAATACGCCAAGTAAGTGATGAGACAAAACTAATCCAAATAGAACAAATACAGTCAACCAATTTTTTGTCAAAAAATTTACTTCGCCTTGATTTTCTTTTTCTTTCAGATAAACTTTAATTGAGTAAAAAATTACCGCCGACATTAAAGCAATATTGAGAGTATAAACTTCATAATTAGTCGATTGAAACCAGAAAGTTTTGCTAAATGCAAAAACAAGCCCACCAAAAATTGAAATAAAAGTTTTTGAAAATTCTGACAAATTATTCAGCAGAAATTTCTCACTGGAAAAATCTTTCTCCAGCTCATCAATTATTATTCTGATCAATTTAATTGTAAAATAAACACCAATCGATGAATAAATTGCTGACAATAAATTTAATTGATGGATAACTCTCATTTTCAATGGAATATGTGAAAATAAATAGCCAATTATTGTAAACAATGGATAACCAGTTGGATGTGGAATGCCAAGCAAATATGAGGTTGCAGCGAGTTCTCCATTATCAAGAGAAACTGTGCTTTTCGCAAGTGTTGATAAATAAATGATAAAAACAAAAAGCGAAGTAAAAAGTCCATAAAATTGTTTGATATATTTTTCTAACATCTTGAAAATATCATTTAATTATTTCTTTATGATTTAAATTTTTCAAAAAATTTCAAGCTATTGTGGATAAAAATTCTCTTGTTGAGTACTTTTGTT
>Ga0197142_1005272_pt1 | contig 10186 bp, 7 predicted proteins | sample GBS60_MetaG_FD_148614 | JGI IMG/M metagenome (GOLD analysis project Ga0197142, IMG submission 148614) | Sediment microbial communities from Great Boiling Springs, Gerlach, Nevada, United States - GBS 60_MetaG | ecosystem: Environmental > Aquatic > Thermal springs > Hot (42-90C) > Sediment...
CAGGCTTGGCTCCTTCGACGCTGGTCCGGGCAGGAGTTGGGAGGACGCCGCTTGGAGCTTTGACTACCTGCGGTTTGGCCGCCGAACTACTAGAAGCAGCGGCGCCGCGTTTTGCCCCCGGAGCAGACCCCTTGGCTGCAGAAGCTTCCGCCCCAGAGGGCTTCTCCAACTTCGGCTCGGATTTGGGTTGCTTTTCGGGCTTGTTGGCAGACGGCGTATCGGCCATCGTCAGCACTCCTTCCTCAAAAATCACCAAAACCACTCTATGGCATTATATCTGCCTGAAACCTATCTGCCTAGCTAACTTAACTGTCTCCCCCCATGACCAACATTACCCACACTCGGTGGTATGCAAGCCGAGTTTTCACCCCTCCAAGTGGCAGGGCCCTGGCCAGAGAGATACAGTCCAATTCAACAGGCTATCGGAAAGGCTTTGTGCCGTATCCGCTCCCGTTGCATCATCTCGATCTTGTCTTAGGAGGCTATCCCGAAATTGCCTTCCCATGGCCCCCACACGATCTTTCCACAACATCCTAGCTTACCAAACGGCCTTTCTCGTGGGTTTTTGTGAGGGTGGAGGTCCCAGAATGGTCGGCATCCCGGCTCAATACGGATTTTCGGGACCCCCTCTCTCTTAGTGTAACCCCAATGGGAAGTTTTTACCATTCGGGGGTGGTGTAACTGCTACTGTTTTCGAACGTCCATTATCTTTTTCGCCCTTTTGGGGAGAATTATTCCCGCCCGCAGCGCTTATTCCCGCCGTCTGTCTGGGATCAGATTCTTCGAGAGCTTCTGTCCAAGGTCTCGCAGGGGGAGCCTGGGAAAAGGAGCCGGAGGGGTGAGAGAGATTTCCATAAAGAGGGTGTTGATTCCCCTCTCTAGGTGTATCCAAGATGAACGAAGATGGTTCTCCCACACGAGAAGGTAGATCAGGCAACAAAATCCCTCCGAAAGTTGGGCAATCATATATATCCTTAGAGGGGGAAACTCCCCCAGAGGTCTTCCTGAAATCGCCTGTCTGAGAGGCTCTTCGGAAATTGGTAGCTCAGCGGCGGTCCCCGCCCCTTTTCCAAGCCTCTGTTTTCCCAAAATTGCCCGTTTTATTAGCTTGGGCGGTCTGCACTGGGAACCAAGTTTCCACAATCTGTGGTGTTCGAGCCGATGTTTAGCCCCACAAGTGATGGGGGCCTGCCCGAGTGGATCCAGTCAAATTAGGTTTGGAGAGGCTTGGGTGGGCGCCAATTGGTCGTGCTTCCGGTTAAAGAAGAATGGGGCTTCGGTAACATGTTAGCCGAATGTAGAGGCAGGTTCGGAGGGCGGACGTCTCGGCCGCCTTCTCCTATCTCCTATAGACCGAAGGCCCGCGTTCCCAACGGCCCTCTTACCCGGCGGGGCCAAAGGCCCGGCCGGCCTCTCCCGCCTGGGGAGAGGCGGGGTACTACATTCGGCTAAAATGTTACTCCGGAAATAAAACAAGAAGCTCTAAATAATTCAACGTGGACAAAAGGGAAGTATTTCGGGAGATTTTTCAGAAAACCCCATATATTGAGCTGCTGTCAATGCTAGCATACAATCCATTGGAGGTACCTTGGGCAACCTCAGAGGCCGACAACATAACCAAAAGGCCACCTAGTTCACTATATTTTCAGGATTTTTCAGAGGTTCCAACACCTTGTCCTGGAAATAATTTAAACGGTCCCATTTTAGCCGAACTAAGGGCATGGTGTGTTATTCCTGCATGAGCAGGAATCCCGAAGCCTTTTGCCACCCAAATCACCCTCACCCGGCCAGCCTAAACGTCTGGCCCGCCTTTCCCGCCAGGGGAGAGGCGGGATACTACATTTGGCTAAAGTGTTACTTTAAGCGCTTTACTCAAGAAGGTTATGTTTATGAACAAGAAGACATGAAATCCCAAAGGGTTGAGAGGGGATAAAGCTCTGAAACATCAGCCGGGAAGATTGCTTCCGGGGGTCTAGAGTGCAAAGGCCCGAAGGAACGGCCCCGGAGGAGTTGGGATGGAGGGGTGGACGGAAGGAGGGCCAAGTAAAACTTTACTGGTTAGGCAAGAGGTTTCGGGAGGAAGCAGCCCCTACAATCGTTAAACTTTTCCCAGCTTTTGCCACTGGAAAAGTTTGCCTGCCAGAAGTCCTAAGTCTTTTCCAGAAAATCGTTTCGGTTCATTCAAGCCCTCTTCCTGTAAAAGCCGATACCCTAGTTGACCCCTTTGCTCACAAGCGCGTGCGTACCAGCACGTTGGAAGGGTGCGTCAGGAGAACCGGATCGGCGTTTTCGAGCCACGGAGCGGCTCGACGGCCCTGGCGCAAGGGATGGTCTGAACGGGCCGGTCCGATCCTTCCCTGGAGGCCTTCGGAAGCCTTCCGCGAGAAGCTGGGCCTCCTGGAGCCCGGCTTCTGAAGGCGTGCGGGGAAGGCGTCGTGATGGCCCTGTTCTCAGTACAGGAGAGTGCCCTCGATGAAGGCGAAACTGGCAGTTGGAGCGCTTCTGGTCAGCATGGCCCTTGTCGGCCAGGTCTTTGCGGTGGAACTGCTGCCTGGTTTACGGGCTCTGAAAGGCGGCCCCTGCTGCGAACCGTGCGGGGAGCCGGTCAAATGTGCCGTGCCAGAACCCAAGGCATGTGAACCGGCTTGTGACCCCTGTGAGGTCTGCTGCAAGCCCAGACATGACCTTCTGGCCGGCCTGAAAGAACTGTTCAAAAAGAAGTGCTGCGAGCCTTGTGTGGCAGAGGCACCGGCCTGCGAACCGGTCAAATGCGTCGTGCCGGAACCGAAGGCCTGCGATCCTTGCCCGCCGGCTTGCTGCCCGCCGTGCCGGGAAAAACTCCTGCAAAAACTCCTGGCTAAAAAGTGCTGCTGCGAACCGTGCGAACCGAAGGCCTGTGAAAAGGTCGCCGAAAAAGCAGAATGTGAGCCGGTCTGTCCTCCCTGCTGCAAATGCCGGCCGCAAGTGGTCGTGAAGATGTTGCACGCCCTGTTTGGCAAGAAGTGCTGCTGTGAAGTGGAAGAGTGTGATGCCTCGGTTGCCCCGGCCACGCCGACGCCGGCACCCAAAGCCGCCGAACCCGCTCCCTTGCCCAAAGCCCCAAAACCTGATGCTGAGGCCCTGTTGAACCCGCCTCGAAGCATCATTCAAACCAGCCGATATATGGCTCGGTACTAATGTCGGAGCTAATTTTGTAGCCCACCGTGCGCTCCCCCATCCAGGGAGCCGCCCGAGGCCCGGTTCTTCCGCAGCAGCCGCCAACCCTTTCGTATCCCTCTGCAGGTCTGGCCGACAACTCGGTCAGACCTGTTTTTTTGCGCCCTTGGCAAGCTTAAAGAAGGGTACGAAGATAAGGATTCCGTTTTACCCGGGCCTGAGGCTGTGCGGAGTTGGCTTCGCAGAGGGCGTCCCGAAAATCCATTTTTCCTTATCCGAACGATTCCGTCCTGGACCCGGAGTATCTCGGAACAACCTGCTTTTGTAAGGTTTTTGCAATTGACTGGGGAGCTCCGGCTTGCTGTCCGTCACCCGAATTAGCACATTTCGGGACAACCTCTCAGAGGGGGCTTCGATCCCATTTTCAACTGTTCTGCTTCATCTACATCTTTAACTGTATCTACCCGGGGTGGCTCCTATCAGATGTCGGGGGCAAAGAATCGACTCGAACACCTCAGAGAGAGGACATTGGGCCCGGTCGATGCAGTCAACATCCCGTCTTACAATGGGTTGCTAGGCTTTGGGGCCGCCCGATGCTCGGACATCCCCGCTAAAATAGAAATGGGATTCCGGGGGAGCATCTTCGATACGGAGTCGGTGCATGTCTGCTTCGCTACCTTCGTCTGGTTCGGCGATCTGGCAGCAAAGCGTTTTCCTAAAGGCCGCCCGTCGTGAGCCGACCCCTTATACACCGGTCTGGCTGATGCGTCAGGCAGGCCGGTTTCTGCCAGAATATCGGGCCCTGCGCAGCAAAGTCCCCTTTGCCCAGTTATGTAAAAGTCCGGCCCTATGCGCCGAGCTGATGGTCCGTACGGTCGAGCGTCTGGGCGTGGACGCTGCCATTTTGTTTTCCGATCTGCTGCTGATCCTGGAGCCGATGGGCTTTCCGGTCGAATATACCTCTGGGGAAGGGCCGGTCTTTCGTTGCCCGATCCGCACCGGGCAGGATGTGGATCGCCTCCGGGAATTGGATTCTCTGGAGCCGATGGAGTTCGTTCTGGAAGCGGTGCGGTTGACCCGCTCGGCGTTGCCGGAGCATATCCCGCTGATCGGCTTTGCCGGGGCACCGTTTACCCTGGCCAGTTATCTCATCGAAGGCCAGGGCGGCAGCAATTTTCAGCATACCAAACGCCTTATGTATTCGGATCCGGGCGCCTGGCGGGTGCTATTGGACCGGCTGGCCCGAACGGTCGGTCAGTTCTTAGCCGCCCAAATCCAAGCCGGTGTGCAGGCCGTTCAACTGTTCGACACCTGGGTCGGCTGCCTGGGGCCGGAGGATTATCAGCAGTATGTTCTCCCGTTCAGTCAGGCGGTTATCCAGGCGATCGATCCGGACATACCGCTCATCCATTTTACCACTGGCAATCCCGCGCTGTTACCGCTTGTGCGCCAAGCGGGCGGACAGGTTATCGGTGTCGATTGGCGGGTTCGCCTTGATACGGCCTGGCAGCAGATCGGCTATGATCGGGCCATCCAAGGCAATCTCGATCCGGCCGTCCTGCTCAGCAGTCCAGCGCTAATCCGCCGTCGGGTCGAGCAGATTCTCCAGCAGGCCGGCGGCCGGCCGGGTCATATCTTCAACCTCGGTCACGGCGTCCTGCCGGAAACCCCAGTAGAAAACGTCTTGACCTTGGTCGAGGCCGTCCACCAACTCAGTGCCAGCGATGTCGGCCGCTTCTAAGCGCTTTCCCGGCCCAGGCTTTTCGGAACAGAGAAGGAACCTCTGAAAAATCCTGAAAATATAGTGAACTCTGTGGTCTTTTGATTATGTTGTCGGCCTCTGAGGTTGCCGAGGGTAGCCCCAATGGATTGTATGCTAGTAGCATTGACAGCAGCTCGATATATGGGGTTTTCGGAAAAATCTCCTGAAATACTTCCCATTTGTCCACGTTGAATTATTCAGAGGTTCCAGAATAAGCTCGACTTTTGCCATTTTGGGGGACCCCGCATCGGGGCAATACCCTAACTCTTTGCAAATTTTGGTGTTAGGAAAAAAGATGGACGAATGTCTTATGGTTTGTAACTTTCGATAACACAAAGACTTAAGGAAATTGGCCAAAGTCGAGATAAGAGCCTATCCCAAAATGCCGGCCACCCTGTCCGATCCCTCAAAACAGGTAGGTTGCAAAGGCCCGGATAAATCCTACCCACCTTGGCCAAGCCTGATTTTGGGATAGGCTCTAGGCCCCCTCTAACAGATGCCCCTCCGATCGGCCTAGAGCCTCTTTTGGTACTTTTGTGATATATAATTGGTAACACGTTAGGTTGAGTATAGCTACCGGTCCCAATTACCACAATCTGTGGTGTTCGAGCCCATTCCGAGCCCCTACAACTGCTCTGGCCGATTCCGGTAGATAAGTCAAATTAGCCGAATGAAGCAACCCGACACTCTCCTGGCGGGAGAGGCGTGCATCGGACCTGACAAGCATGTCCCTCCAAAGACATCTTCATTCGGCTAAAATGTTACAAATGTTACGAAATTCCCTAGTCCTCTTGTGGTGGAGATAACGGATGCGATCGCGCAAACGGATTTTGGTTACCGGGGGGGCCGGATTTTTGGGATCCTATTTGTGCCAGTGCCTAGTGGAACAGGGCCATGATGTCATCTGCCTGGACAATTTCTTTACCAGTCAAAAGTCGAACGTGGAGCATCTTTTGTGCCGGTCTAATTTTGAACTGATCCGGCATGACATCACCCTGCCGATTTATTTGGAGGTGGATGAGATTTACAACTTGGCCTGTCCGGCCGCGCCCGGCCATTATCAATATAACCCTATCAAAACGATGAAGACCTCCGTGTTGGGGGCGATTCATGTGTTGGGCATGGCGAAGCGGTGCCGGGCCAAAGTGCTCCAGGCTTCCACTAGCGAAGTCTATGGCGATCCTGAGGTGCATCCCCAGCCGGAAACCTACCGGGGTGCGGTCAACCCGATCGGTCCCCGAGCCTGCTACGACGAGGGAAAACGGGCGGCAGAAACTTTGTTCATGGATTACCATCGGATGCACGGCCTAAAGATTAAGATCGTCCGCATCTTCAACACCTACGGCCCCCGAATGCATCCGTATGATGGCCGGGTGGTCTCCAACTTCATCCGGCAGGCCCTACAGGGTGAACCGATTACCATCTTCGGCGACGGCAGCCAGACACGCTCCTTCTGCTACCGGGATGATATGGTCGAAGGCCTGATCCGGATGATGGAAAGCCCGGACGACTTTATCGGCCCGGTGAACCTGGGCAATCCGGAGGAAATTTCGGTCCGTCAATTAGCAGAGCTGATTCTGGAGTTGACCGGATCGAAATCGCCGATTGTCTATGGACCGTTGCCGCCGGACGATCCAGTGCAGCGAAGGCCAGATATTACTTTGGCCCGAACCCGGCTGGGCTGGAGTCCGAAGACGCCGCTGGGGGAAGGCCTCCGGCGAACCATCGAGTGGTTCCGGTCGATCCGATTGAGCGACTACCGGCCGCCCACACCCAACTACGGCCCACCGTGGGTGCCTCCTCGGCCCCAATAACCGGCCGGTTTCTCCCTCCGGCAGAAAACATCCCGCCACAACCTGCATCCCGACTTTTGCCAATTTCCCTAACTCTTTGTGTTATCAAAAGTGACAAGCCATCCATATTTGTTCATTTATTTTCCTAACTCCCAAATTCACAAATAGTTAGGTCATTGCCCGATGCCGGATACCCCAAAATGGCAAAATTTCGAGATGCACGGGATATCCCGAAATGCCATTTTTGTAACTTTTTAGCCGAATGAACCAACTTGCCTCTCCCCTGGTGGGAGAGGCCGGCCAGCCGTTCAGACTGGCCGGGTGAGGGGGATTCGGACGGCAAAAGGCGTCTGGATTCCTGCTTACGCAGGAATGACACATCGCCTTTCATTCGGCTAAAATGTTACCCATTTTTTCCCATCGAGCCGCTTCTAAATAAATCCACAAAAAACCGGAAGTGATTGGACTACTGGCACCTCCGAAACCGAAGGTATTTCGCACTCTTGAGTAATTTCGCAATTATGTGGACCTATTTAGCCCCGCAGGCAGAGGATATGGAGAAACCCTGTTTTGTAGAGTTTTAAGAACCAGCGCGTTGTCCCGGCTTGCTGGCCAACACCCTGATTTGGCAATGCCGGGAGAGCCTCTGCGGGCAGCACCGGGCCGGTGGCTAGATGCAGGCCGGTCTTATCGGAGGATCACCTCGCACTGGGGCAGGGCTTCCTTCAACCGGGCCGCTCCTTCTTCGGTAACCCGGGTCAGGCTGACATTGACCGAACGAAGCTGCTTCAGCGATTTCAGTTGCAGAAGGCCTTCGTCGGTGATGTCGGCATTTTCTTTAAGGTCGATTTCTTGGAGTGACGGGATTTGAGCCAAGTATTTTAGTCCGGTATCGTTGACGCCTGAATCCTGAAGGCCCAGGATTTCCAGTTTCGACATCGCCGTCAAATGGCGAAGTCCCTCGTTGGTGATCTTGGTATGCCAGAGATTGAGCTTTTTGAGATTGGGTAACTTGCGAAGGTGCAACAGGGCTTCGTCGGTCACCGCGGATTCGCTCAGGTCGAGCCGCCAGAGGTCTTTGGCCTCGGCCAGATAGGCCAATCCTTTTCCGGTAATCGGCAAGCCGCGCAATCCCAATTGTTTCAGCTTTGGGAAGGCCCGCAGATACACCAATCCCTCGTCAGTAACGCCGCTGCGAAGTAGGTTCAGGTCTTCCAGATTGCTTAAGGGGGTCAGTTGTCGGAGACCTTTGTCGGTAATCCGGATGTCCTCCAGCGCCAAGCCGGTCAGATTCGTCAATTGGGCAATAGCGGCCATACCGGCATCATCCACCTGGTTGGCACGGAGTTTGAGGTCTTTGAGGGTGTTTTTCAGGGGCAAAAGGTGTTGGAGTCCCTTGTTGCTAATTTGCACACATCCCCGAAGGTCCACCGCCCGAAGTTTTTTGAGGTTCTTTAGATGCGCCAGGCCTTCGTCGGTGAGGTTATTGTACATAAGGACCAAATGGGTCAGGTTGGGCAATTTAGCCAGGTGCGCCAAAGCCGCATCGGTCATGTTCGGTGTGCGCCGCAAATTGAGTCGTTTAAGTTGCTGAAGTTGTACCAGCTCGGCCACGCCAAGGTTGTCGATTTCGGTATTCTCTAGGGTGAGTTCCTCCAATTGGTGGAGGGCGTGCAAATGTTTGACCCCGGCATTGGTGATGTTGGCGCCCCAGAGCGCCAAACGGCGTAAATCTCGAAGCCGGGCGATCAGGGCCAGGTCGTCATCCGTGGTCCGACATAGGGCAAGATCCACCTCGACGATCCGGCCCTCCGCGTCTTTCTCCACCCAACCTCCTAGGGCTTCGATCCGCTGCAAGACCGGCTGAAGGTCTGCGTCTGCCGCCCCGACCTCACCGGCCAGTGCCGGAACGGCCAGAACACCCAAACTCCATAGACTTATCCCCCAAAGAACCCTCGTGGTCATAACGCCGATTGATACCTTTCCCATCGCATGGCTCCTCGTTAGCTTGAAACCACGAACTTTTCCTCTTCGTAAAACCGAGGGACACCAACGTGAAATAACTGACTACCTCCTCCTGCCCCACCCCTACATAGCTAGCCGACATGGCTGGCCGAAAAACAGGGAGTCTCGTGTCTCTGCAATTGGCGCATATCCATCGGCGAACCATTTCGGCGGGGAAGAAACCGCCTGCTCGGGCCGGAGACACAACTGTGGGGTTCTCACCCCACCGGAAGGGACCGGTTGACTGCCTGAAATCCGATCCTAAACTAACCAATATACTTTGGATTTCGGTTGAAGAAAAGGGTGGGAGGAATTGCCATGGCTGGCAGCCCCGGACCGCTCCCTGGCTCATCCCAGGTGGCAGAGACGACCCAAAAGATTGTAAGGAAAATTGACCTGGCTTTGGTTCTGTGGCATACTAACGGAACGGAGCCGGAATCCGTCTGGCATGGAGAAGGAAGGTTTCGGTAGGAAAAGTGGACATTTCAATATCTTGAACTTCTAAAGGAGCTGACTATGCACCGACGTCAGTTTCTCGTTTCCAGTGGGGCAGCCGGGTTGGGCGTCTGCCTGACAGGCCAAATCCAGGCGCAGACCTGGAAGACCAAATTGTACAAGGCGCTGATCGGCAAGCCGTCGGAGGAAACCTTCCAAGCATGGAAGGCCGCCGGCTTTGAGGGCATGGAGTGCAACCAATGGAACGTTCCCCCGGGCCAGGCCGAACAGGCCCGCCGACTGGCCGATAAGTTCGGCATGAAAATCCATAGCGTGCTCCGAGGCTGGACCAACTTCAATAGCGACGATCCGGAAAAAGTCCAGGCCGACATCCAGAGTGTAGAAACGGCCCTGAAGGCGGCCGAAGCCTACGGTGCCGATGCGGTGCTACTAGTGCCTTGTCGGGTGGGCCCGCCCGGCATGTCCATTCCGGAAGCCTGGGAGTTCGACATTGAGTTTGACGAAAAGACCGGCCACGTCCAACGGGTGGTCCAAGGCGATAACTCCCAATACGCTGAGTACATCAAGGCCCACAACCACGCCATCGACACCTCCCGGGCGGCCGTGGAAAAGCTCATCCCCACTGCCGAAAAAACCAAAGTGGTCATCGCCCTGGAAAACGTCTGGAACAATCTCTGGGTGTTGCCGGATCTGTTCGCCCATTTTGTCCGGTCGTTCGGCAGTCCCTGGGTCCGGGCCTATTTTGACATCGGTAACCATGTCAAATATGCCTCGTCGGAAAAATGGATTCGTACCTTGGGCGGCCTGATCGTCAAATGCCATGTGAAGGACTTTCTGCTGAACCCGGACGGCCGAGGCGGCAAATTTGTGCGTATCCGTGAGGGTAGCGTCAACTGGCCCGAAGTACGCAAAGCCCTGGACGAAGTGGGCTACAACGGCTGGCTGACGATCGAAGACAGTGGCCTGTCGCTGGAAGAGTTCAGCCGACGCCTGGACCTGATCATCGCCGGAAAGT
>Ga0197142_1005273_pt1 | contig 10186 bp, 8 predicted proteins | sample GBS60_MetaG_FD_148614 | JGI IMG/M metagenome (GOLD analysis project Ga0197142, IMG submission 148614) | Sediment microbial communities from Great Boiling Springs, Gerlach, Nevada, United States - GBS 60_MetaG | ecosystem: Environmental > Aquatic > Thermal springs > Hot (42-90C) > Sediment...
ATAAGTCAACATTAGAAGTTAGACCAGTATTTGTTAGGACAAAGGAAAGTACCTGTGGGCACGTTTTGGTAGTGATGCTTGCCTATATGATAATGCGAAAATTAAGTAATGCATGGTCAAATATTGACACAACAGTAGAAGAGGGAATAGCCGAGCTTACGACCCTATGTACAGTTCAGATGAAAATAAAAGGTCATGGTTCCTACTTTAAGATACCTTCTGGAGGACCAAAAATAAACGAATTACTGAAAGCACTAAATGTGAAGATGCCAAGTGCCCTACCTCACAGAGAGGTAAAAGTAGTCACAAGAAAAAAGCTAATAAAACAGCGCTCAACCCATTGAAAAATAAAGGTTTTTTCCCTCGCCTCGGAGCATAATTTGGGGTGAAGATCCGATACAAAGTAGTGTCCAAATGCAAGATCTCGACCTTGCAACTGTTTGATATTACTCAAAAAAATTTTTGAAATATGAACTTGGGTTAATCCCATAATTTTAAAGAAGCCAAAATTCCTTGGATTTTATGCTTATGAAGCTTAATTTGGGCTAAAATTAAATATTTTACAATCAATCTTGCCAAAAAATACATTGTGACATAAAGTGAAATGTAACCCATGCCATCTGGGAATATCCAAGAAAGGGGATGGGTAACTGGCATTCTCACCTCTTCAAACCTTAGCCCCAACCAATATATGACAAATGGAATGGGCCAAAGAGAACCAATGGATATGGCAGAGGTCAAAAAGAAGTGTTTTCCCCAATAATCTGTTGCCTCTTCATTCAAGCCCTTGTATGCAAGGTTTTCACCTTGCCTTTGGGCCTCAAGGGCAAGTAATTCTTTTTCTTTCATAATTTTAAAATAGCTTTTAATGTAACTGCTATTTAGACGATAGGCCACCCAGCTTGATAATTCTCCCAATAATATTGATATCATGGCAACAATAAAGATTCCAAGGAGATAATCTAAGACTATGACTCCTGTTATCTTAAAGAAGGATATGAGAATTTCATCAAGCCACGAAAACATAATTTTTAATTAGCCACCCATGAGGCTAAACTCATGGGTGTGTTGTTTTAGAGTTATCCGAGGAGTTTTATGTTGAAAAATCCTTTTAATGTGTAGTCCAGGCCAACATATGCAGCAAGGATGATAAATATCCACCTTAGGGCCTTATCGGGTAGATATTTTGCAGTCCTAGGACCAATAAGAGAACCCACAAATATACCCACCAATTGGATGCCTATGAGTGTGGCATCCACTATAACACCTTTTAACATGAAGTTTACTATACTCAAGATCATTGATATCAAAACCGCAAGGGCAGATGTGCCTGCAACCACATACATGGGAAGCCCAACGATACTGGTTAGATAAGGTACATAAAGAAAACCTCCTCCAACACCTATGAATGCAGAGATGGCAGAGATCACCACACCACCAACAAATGCCCAGATGGGATTAAATTTAAATTCCTGGCCGAAAAACGAGATCTTGCATTGGGAAATCCCAAATTGTAAGGTTTTAACCCCTTGCATAAAGAGATCGGCCCTTTGTTTCACAGCCTGCTCAAAGGCCTTTGCAGCCTCTTTTGCAGCCTTTTTTCTTTCTGCACCTCTGGGAGTCAGCTCATAGACCATGAACCCACCAACCAAAAAGACACAGAGACCAAAATATCCTTGATATTGGGAGAATTTGATCTTTCCCGCTGTGGTATTGGCAATTATAATAGCCGCAATAAGGGAGCCCAATCCCATTGCAAGGCCCAAAGGCAGCACGAGCCTCTTTTGTCTGATGTAGGTTATGCTGGAGATAAGGGCTGAAAGTGCCACTAAAAACTGGTTAGAAACCCTAATACTATCGGTAATGTGTTTATTTAAAGCTGGAGCAGACTCTTTAAAGGTTTTGGCATATGCCCCTAAGCCATAAACGGTTATGTGTCCCACGCCTGCCATTATGCCCCCAAATGCACCAACGGTTGAAAAGATCCAGCCCACCCACGTGGCCCACACGAAGGCCAAGATCCAATTAACCCTTGGAGCACCAGGGATACCCAAGAATCCCTTTGGGGCATCCTTTTGGAGCACCCCTTTGGCGATGGCCTTTTCCACTTCTTTTTCCACAGGACTTTGACCATAAGCTTGTTGGATGAAAATCCCTAAGCCCATTGAAAGGACTAACGCTACGAGGGTTAAACAAATAAAGCCCCTAACCTTAAAATACCTAACTTTCATCTCCACCTCCTGCTGGTTAAAGGATTAACCATAACATATGTGCCTGGAGTACTTTTGTGCACGGCCCTGGCACAACCCCTTGTAAACAAAGCCTAATACCACAGATTTAAATCATTCAAAACTATTTTCTTTGAAATTTCTTGACCCCTATATGTTAGCTGTTATATAGCTATCTCGGAAAATCTTCCTATGTGGAGGCAATGGATGACTTATAATGAAATTCTGGACCTGTTAAGGGGAACCCTTGAGACCACTGGTATTTGGCACTTTCAATGGAATGTGATTGTTATGTGGCTTATTGCATTCTTTTTCCTCTATCTGGCCGTTGTAAAAAAATACGAACCTTTGCTCCTCTTGCCCATTGGTTTTGGGATGTTCTTGGTTAACTTTCCCAAGGTACCCCTTATGGGATGGACAGAAGAAGGGCACGGAGAGCTTTTAAGGATATTCTATCACTATGGTTTGGAATGGGAGGTGATCCCTTGTGTAATATTTTTGGGTCTTGGAGCAATGACTGACTTTGGGCCTCTCATTTCCAATCCCAAGAGCCTTATTTTAGGAGCTGGTGCCCAGTTGGGTGTATTTATTACCTTCACTGGTACTGTCTTGGCTGGGTTTACCTTAAAGGAGGCTGCAAGTGTGGGAATCATTGGAGGAGCAGATGGACCTACCACCATATATTTGACCCAGCATTTGGCACCCCAATTATTAGGAGCAAATGCACTGGCGGCATATTCCTATATGGCAATGGTGCCCCTAATTCAACCTCCCATAATCAAGCTCCTCACCACAGAACAAGAAAGAAGGATCAAGATGAAACAGCTTCGACCCGTGAGTAAAAGGGAAAAGATTATTTTCCCTATTGTGTGCGCTGGGATAATTGCACTCCTGGTCCCTTCTGTGATGCCACTTATGGGTATGTTTATGTTAGGAAATTTCATGAGAGAAAGTGGTGTGGTGGGCAGATTGAGTGATACTGCTCAAAATGCACTTATGAATATAGTTACCATATTTTTAGGAGTATCTGTGGGCGCCACAATGACTGCAGAAAATTTCCTTAGCCACAAGCCTCTTTTTATATTTGGTCTTGGAATGATTGACTTTATGGTATGCACAGCAGGAGGGGTAATTACAGCAAAAGTAATGAATCTGTTTTTGAAAGAAAAGATAAATCCAATAATAGGCGCAGCTGGCGTCTCTGCTGTACCAATGGCAGCAAGGGTTTGTCAGAATTTGGCGTTAAAGTATGACAAGACAAATTATCTTTTAATGCACGCAATGGGACCTAATTTGGCCGGAGTAATTGGAAGTGCTGCCGCAGCTGGTATGTTTATAGCCATGTTTAATTAAAGGAGGATGTGGTGAAAAAGTTATGGTGGATCATTACTTTCATGCTGGTGGTTTTTGTAAGTTCAGTATTTGGATCGGAATTTTTAGGCCTTCAATTACCCGAAGGAAAAATACTTGAAAAGACCGATACCTATATAAAGTTAGAAGTTCCAAAATCCCATGATGAAATTTTAAAATTTTACAAGGATCTCCTAAAAAATGAAAAAGATATTAAGTACAGGGATTGGGCAGAAATGACCTATATTGAAGATGATGGTGCAAGGCCATGGCACAGTATCAACATCTACAAAAATCAAGGCCAGACCACTATTGTTCAAGTTAATAAGGACAAGTGGAGCTGGATAATAGGGACACTTGTCTTGAGATATATTGCAGTGTTTGTTGTGCTTGTTATTTTAATGATCGCCTTAAGTATCTCTGGACAAGTATTTAGTAGGCTCTTTAAAGAGGAAGAACCCAAAAAAGTATGAGAATTTTTAAAGGGGGATGTTGCCGTGCCTTCTGCCCGGCCTATCCTCCTTTTTGTTTTCTAACATAATCAAGGCCTTTATTAGTTCAGGCCTGGTTTCCTCTGGGAATATGATCTTATCTATATACCCCAGTTCAGCTGCCTTAAATGGGCTTGCAAAGTTTCTTCTGTATTCCTGGATGAGCCTTTCCCTGGTCTCTTCAGGGTTCTCTGAAGAGGCAATTTCTTTACGAAAGATGATGTTAACAGCACCTTCAGGTCCCATAACCGCTATTTCAGCAGTGGGATAGGCGAAGTTTATATCCCCACCGTGGTGTTTGCTACTCATAACATCATATGCACCTCCATAGGCCTTTCTCACCACCACTGCTATCTTGGGCACAGTGGCTTCACAATAGGCATAAATGATCTTGGCTCCGTGCTTGATGATTCCCCTATATTCTTGGTTGGTACCTGGTAGGAAGCCTGGCACATCAACAAATGTGATTAAGGGTATGTTAAAGCAATCGCAGGTTCTTACAAACCTGGCACATTTCATAGAGGCATCTATGTCTATGGCCCCTGCCAAGAATTTCGGTTGGTTTGCCACCACACCAACTACCCTTCCGTTCAACCTCCCAAAGCCTACCACCATATTGGGGGCATAGTTTTTGTGTACCTCCAAAAAATAATGATTGTCCAACACAGAGTGGATGATCTTTTTCATATCATAAGGTACCCTGGGGTTTGTGGGAATCACCTTATTTAGCTCAGGATCCTTCCTCTGGGGATCATCTTCTGGGGTAACAATAGGAGGCTTTTCTCTGTAGTTTTGGGGCAGATAAGACAAAAGCTCCTTGACCCTATCCAGTGCAGCCTTATCAGAGTCTTCTGCAAAGTGTGCCACACCACTTTTTGTGCTATGGGTCATGGCTCCACCTAATTCTTCGTGGGTAACCTCCTCTGCAGTGGTGGCTTTTATCACATCTGGGCCTGTAATGTACATATTGCTGGTCTTTTTGACCATGATTATAAAGTCCGTTAAAGCTGGGGAATAAACAGCTCCTCCTGCGCAAGGCCCCATGATGACCGATATTTGGGGTACCACCCCCGATGCCAGGACATTTCTTCTAAATATCTCCCCATATGCACCTAAGCTTACCACACCTTCTTGTATCCTTGCTCCTCCTGAGTCATTAAGCCCTATAATGGGAGCTCCGTTTTTTATGGCAAGGTCCATAATCTTACACACCTTTTGCCCAAAGGCTCCACTTAGACTACCTCCAAAGACTGTAAAATCCTGGGCAAATACAAATACAAGCCTTCCCCGGATAGTCCCAAAGCCTGTGACAACTCCATCACCAGGGATCTTTTTCTTTTCCATGCCAAAGTCTGTGCACTGATGCACAACAAACTTGTCTATCTCCACGAAGGAGCCTGGATCCAAAAGATATTCTATGCGTTCCCTGGCAGTCATCTTACCTTTGGCATGCTGGTCTTCTATGCGGTCTATACCACCGCCCAGCTCAGCCTCTTTATTCCTTCTTTCCAATTCTGCTAATTTTTCATTTATATCCATGGGCACTACTCCGGAGAAGGCATGTTTTTTATTCTAAGACAACCAAAACAGCACCTGTTTCAACTGCATCACCCTTCTTAACCTTTATTTCTTTTACCACCCCTGAGGCCTCTGCCACTATTGGAAGTTCCATCTTCATTGCCTCTAAGATCACTACTTCATCTCCTTCATTTACCTGGTCTCCGACCTTGACCTTCACTTCCCACACATTTCCACCCATGGGAGCTACAACCTCTGGCATCTTTTTCTACCTCCTAAGTATGTTATTGTTAAACAGGCTCATTTCTTTGAGAGCATACTTTATAACATCCTTTTAAGGGATATTGTCAAGCCAATAATACTTTTAATGAGTATTCTCTGCTACGGACCAACAGAAAAACTTTGACTCAAAGCCTTAAAAAATTAATAATCCAGCAACGTTCTACCTAAAGGCAAAAAGGCCTTTTTGGGGGTATAAATGGCGATTTTTCTATACTGGGCTAGGACAAAAAGGGGCAAGAAAGTAAAGGGCCAGCTGGAGGCACCAGATGAAAAAATGGCCTTGGCCCATCTTAAGAAAAGAAATCTTACTGTTTTAAAGCTTAGGCCAAAACCTAAGGATTTATCTGAGTACATAGGCTTTTTAAAGCCCAAGGTCCATAGAAAAGATGTTGTGATATTCACAAGGCAGTTTTCCACCATGATCAATTCCGGCCTGCCCCTATTGCAAGGCCTGGGTATTTTGGCTGATCAGTGTGAAAATCCCACATTCAAAGAGATCTTAAAAGAGGTTGCCAAATCAGTGGAAGGGGGCTCAAGCCTCTCCGATGCCATGAAAAAATTTCCCAATATATTTGATGACCTTTACACAAATTTGGTGGCAGCAGGTGAAATGGGAGGTGTTTTGGATAAAACCCTCCAAAGACTTGCCGAACACATGGAAAAGGCAGAGCGCCTAAGGGCCAAGGTAAAGGGTGCAATGGTGTATCCTGCTGTTGTGGTGTCTGTGGCAGTTCTTGTAATTGCAGTTATCATGATCTTTGTTATACCTGTCTTTGAAAAGATGTTCGGAGAGATGGGTGCTCAACTTCCTGCTCCCACTTTGATAGTTATAGGCATGAGTAGATTTATAAAGGGCAATATACATTTCATTATAGGTGCAGTAATTCTCCTATTATTTATATTTAGGGCCTATAGAAAGAGCAAAAAGGGTAAGAGACAGACGGATGCCCTGGCCTTACGTCTCCCCATCTTTGGCCCACTACTTAAAAAGGTTGCTGTTGCAAGATTTACAAGGACATTGGGTACTATGCTCTCAAGTGGTGTGCCTATACTGGATGCCTTGAGCGTTGTATCAAAGACCGCTGGAAATGTCATCTTGGAAGAAATTATCTTGGAGGTAAGGCAGTCGGTTGCAGAAGGGCAAAACATCTCAGACCCCTTGGCTGAGTCAGAGATATTTCCACCAATGGTGGTTCAGATGATAGCTGTTGGAGAGGCCACTGGAGCTATGGATACTATGCTTGAAAAGATTGCAGATTTCTATGACCAAGAGGTGGACGATGCCGTTTCTGCACTCACTGCCATGATGGAGCCACTACTCATGGTGTTTTTGGGAACCACCATTGGAGGTCTGGTCATATCCATGTATCTTCCCATATTTAAAATGGCTGGTGTTGTGGCTGGAGGATGAATCAGGAAAGATCCCAAGAGGTTTTAAAAAGGGATCTGATACGCCTAATGCTTTCAAGGGTGGTTTTGGTCTCCCTCTTTTTGGGTGTATCTGCTACTCTCCAACTTTCCACAAAAGGTGTGATTGCTCCAAGTATATCCCAAAGGGCTCATTTTCTTTTGATAGGTGTTGTGTATGGAGCTAGCCTTTTTTGGGCGATTATCTTTAGCTCTGTAAAGGATAAAGTAAGATTTGCATACTTTCAGCTTATATTCGACTCAGCCATCGTAACATGTATGGTTTATATTACAGGTGGTGTTGAGAGTATATTTTCCCTTTTATATTTTCCCATCATCATTTGTGCGGGTTTTATCATCAGCAAGAGAGCTGGATATATTATTGCTTCTGTATCAGGTATATTATATGGTTTTATGGTGGACCTTCAATATTATGGTGTAATACACCCTATTGGTGCTGTTGGTTTTCCCTTGCAAAGTTATCCGGAAATTCTATTTTTATATAGAACTGTTGTGCATTTTGTGGCTTTCTATCTTGTAGCTTTTTTGACAGGATTGTTAACTCAAAGATTAAGTAGGAGTATGAAAGATTATGTTAAATTGCAAAGTTTAACAAATCATATTCTTCAGACAGCTAACTTAGGTATACTTGTGGCAGATAGTTTTTTGAAGATTTTATATTTAAATCCAAAGGGAAGAGAAATCTTGGATATTCAAGGGAGAAATTATCCTGATAATGTAAAAGAGCTATTTCCAAATATAGAATTCACAATATCAGACGAACCGGATAGCAGAATTAAGGGGCATAATCACATAATAGAAAGTTTTGAAAAAACCAAATATTTAGAATTAATGGTTTCAAGCTTTAATTACAGCAATACGGATGAAAAGGGCTATCTCATACTTTTTCAAGATGTGACGGATCTTAAGATAATGGAACAGGAGATGAAAAGATTAGAGAGCTTAGCTATGATAGGAAGTTTGGCTGCCCGATTGGCACACCAGATTAAAAACCCTTTGGCAGTGATTAGTGCTTCAATGGAGATGTTGGAGCAGGATGCCAATTCAGGTCCTATACAGAAGAAGCTTTTTAATATCGTATTTAAGGAGATAGATAGAATAAAAGATATGACCCAAGAATTGTTGTTCCTAGCAAAGCCTAAAAAACCTTTATTCAAAGAAATAGATCTTAAAGAACTTATCTTAGAGGTAATAGAACAGGTTAAAACTTCTAAGGGTATGAGGCAGAAGATTAATTTAGAATTCAGTTTACCCCATGATTTTAAGGTTACCACAGATCCTGAGCTATTAATGCAGGCCCTAATAAACATAATCAATAATGCCTGTGAGTCCAAAGAAGGGGCTCAGGTGATACTCAAGGTCTCTTCCTCTGTTGGAAAAGATCAGGGTCAAAGGGGTTTGGTTAAGATATCTGTGATTGACAATGGCCCTGGTTTTAGCCAAGAGGCCTTGAAGAATCTTTTTATCCCGTTTTTCACGACAAAAGAAAAAGGTGCTGGTTACGGACTTTCCGCTGTGAAGGCAATAATGGATGCTTTAAATGGAGAAATTCATGTTGTGAATCTAAAACCAGAAGGAGCAATGGTTTCACTGGTTTTTCCAAGCCTTGCTACAGCATAGAATACTAACAATTTTTTGTTTTCTGTTTTCAAATTAGCATCAAATACCTTATGGGACTGCTGTGATAATTTTTTACTTTCTATAGCAACTCTGTGAATCAAGTTTTAAGAGAAAATGGTAGAATAATACAATATGTTTGAAAGGTTGACATAGGAGCGAAAAGATATTAAATCTCACGACATATTAATTAAAGATAGAATTTTGTTTCAAATTGACATGTTAATTATACTACACAATGGGAGTATTTAGATGAAAACAGCGGAAGAATATTTAGAGAGTCTAAGAAAGCTAAAACTTGAAGTTTATCTACTTGGCAAAAAGATTTCAGACATTTGGGAGAATCCGTTTATCAAACCCTCTACAATGGCCGTTGCAAAAACTTATGAATTAGCAAGCAATCCTAAATATAAAAATTTGATGGTTGTAAAAAGTCATATAACAGGAAAAGATATCAACAGATTTACTCATATACTCCAAAGTATTGACGATCTCATAATAAAAAGCAAGATGAACAGGTTGTTGGGAAGGGAAACAGGTTGTTGTTTCCAGAGGTGCGTTGGTTTTGATGCATTAAATGCAATTTCAATTGTAAGTTATAACATAGACAAGAAATATCACACTAATTACTATGAAAGGTTCTTAAAGTACATTGCCTATGTTCAAGAAATGGATCTTGTTTGCGATGGAGCTATGACCGATCCAAAGGGAGACAGATCATTGCCTCCACACAAACAATCGGATCCAGATCTTTATGTTCGTGTGGTAAAAGTTAGGGATGATGGGATAGTTGTGAGGGGAGCAAAGGTACATCAAACAGGTGCAGTTAATTCACACGAGATAATAGTAATGCCCACCATGAACATGAGGGAAGAAGACAAGGACTATGCAATCTGTTTTGCCGTTCCAAGTAATACCAAAGGGATTATATACATTGTTGGAAGGCAGGCCTCTGATACAAGGAGAATGGAAGAAGGATTTATGGACCGTGGAAACATACTCTTTGCTGGCATAGAATGTCTTGTGATATTTGAAGATGTGTTTGTGCCATGGGAGAGGGTATTTATGTTTAAAGAGTATGAGTTTGCCTTCCAATTGGTGGAGAAATTTTCCGCATATCATAGGCATAGCTACGCATGCAAGGTTGGAGTGGGAGATGTTTTGATAGGAGCCACCTCACTGGCTGCAGAATATAATGGAATAGCAAGTGCTTCCCATGTAAAGGAAAAGATTGTGGAGATGAATCATTTAAACGAGACCCTTTATTGCGGA
>Ga0197142_1005274_pt1 | contig 10184 bp, 8 predicted proteins | sample GBS60_MetaG_FD_148614 | JGI IMG/M metagenome (GOLD analysis project Ga0197142, IMG submission 148614) | Sediment microbial communities from Great Boiling Springs, Gerlach, Nevada, United States - GBS 60_MetaG | ecosystem: Environmental > Aquatic > Thermal springs > Hot (42-90C) > Sediment...
GGGATCCCTTGGCTTGCCCACGCCGACTCAGGGGTGACCTGGGCGCAATTTGGGGTGCAGGTCGTAGGGGCTCTGGCCTATTTCCTCTGGCCTTTTATCACCTGCTTGATCCTGTTTTCGATCCTCAAAGCAACCGTTGGCCTGCGCACCAGCGCCGAAGAGGAGCTTGCCGGCTTGGATGTGGGCGAGCATGGTAACGTGGCCTACCCGGATTTTGTGAGCGCTGCAGCCAATTTGGAGCAACCTTGAGCAGTTGCCCTCTGTCTGGGATGAGTTTGTAGGATCTGGACAGCGCTGCACGGCAGTGGAAAGGGAGGGTCAGGGCTGGCCCTCTCTTTTTTATTGGTGTCATTGTTTTTATTGGTGTCATTGGTGTAGGTGGTTACTGGTCAGCGGAGGGAAACGGCTCAAAATCCAAGTAAGAGGATTCGGAATAGGGATGAAAAATCGGACTAGTGAGACCGCTTCCTTGCGTTTTCGGCAGGGGATCCCTTTGAATTGGCGAGCAGGCGGACGAGTTCTGCTGGGAGTTGGAGCGTTGCTGGGGTTGGGGAGTTTGGCTGCCCAGCCCGCTCTGGCCCAAACGGATCTCTCGGCTCTGGAACAGGCTCTTCCTCCTGAGGCCTGGGCTGAGCTACAAGCCCTACTGAAAACTCAGCAACACCATGCCGACATCGTCTGGACGACTGTGGGCGGGACGCTGGTGTTTTTCATGCAGGCAGGCTTTGCCATGGTGGAGGCAGGCTTCACGCGGGCCAAGAATGCCACCAACATTGTCTTAAAGAACTTGATGGACTTCTGCTGCGGGGCCTGCGCCTTTTGGTTTTCGGGGTTTGGGCTGATGTTCGGATCCCATGTGGCTGGTTTTGTGGGCACCAATTGGTTTTTCTTCAACTGGCAACAGGGAGCTGAAGCTGGCAGTCAAAACGACGCTTGGCCTTTTACGTTCTTCTGTTTCCAGTTGGTGTTTGCCGCCACCGCTGCCACCATTGTCTCTGGAGCAATGGCGGAGCGCACTCGCTTTTTGGCTTATTTGATCTACTCGATTGTTATCTCTGGGGTGATCTACCCGATTTCCGGGGGCTGGGCCTGGAACGGCTTGTTCGGCAACTACAACGGTGGCACGGTCGGTTGGCTGGAGAGCCTGGGCTACATCGACTTTGCCGGATCGGGGGTGGTGCATTTGGTGGGCGGGGCCGCAGCCTTTGCGGGGGCAATGGTTTTGGGGCCGCGTTTGGGCAAGTACAGTGCCGCCGGGGAGCCACGGGCCATTCCCGGGCATAGTTTGCCCTTGGGCATGTTGGGGGCGTTGATCTTATGGGTGGGCTGGATTGGCTTTAATGCCGGCTCTACAACGGCGGCGATCCCCGATATCGGCTGGATTGCTCTCAATACCTATTTGGCCGGGGCAGCAGGAGCCATTGGTGCTCTCTGTACCTCCTGGGCCATTTTTACCAAGCCGGACATGACGTTTGCGGCCAATGGGGCACTGGCGGGTCTGGTGGGCATTACTGCTCCTTGCAACACCGTTCATCCTTTGGGGGCACTCCTTATCGGCTCGGTGGCTGGGGTGTTGGTGGTGTTGTCGGTGCTGTTTATCGAGGGCGTCCTGAAGGTGGATGATCCGGTGGGGGCCGTGTCGGTACATGGGGTGTGCGGCGCTTGGGGAGCCATTGCGGCAGGGATCCCGTGGTTTGCCCACGCCGACTCAGGGGTGACCTGGGCAGTGTTGCCGGTACAAATCTTGGGAGTTGTTGCCCTTGGCGGGTGGTCTTTTATCTGTTGTCTGGCTTTGTTTTTGATTTTGAAGGGCACTATTGGCCTGCGTGTCTCGGCACAAGAAGAGTTGGCCGGCTTGGATATTAGCGAGCACGGCAACATCGCCTACCCTGACTTTGCCAGGGCTGCGAGTGAACTAGAAGCTTGACCTCGGGCATTAAACTGGGATCCGGTTTGATGTTTTTTTGGATCCCATGCACCTGTTGATCCCGGCGGCTGGCAGCGGCAAGCGAATGGGGGCGGCGGTCAACAAGCTGTTGTTGCCGCTTTTGGGTCAGCCCGTCCTGGCTTGGACGTTGCAGGCGGCAGATCGGGCCCGTTCCATCGAGTGGATCGGCATTCTCTCCCAGCCCGGCGACTGGCCGGCCATAGAGCAGATCTTGGCGGGAATGGATCTGTCCACGCCGGTACAGCTTTTACAAGGGGGAGCGACACGGCAGGAGTCGGTTTATAGAGGGGTTGAGTATCTCTATAGCCTGGGGACGGTGGAGCGGGTGTTGATTCACGATGGGGCCCGCTGCCTGGCCACCTCTGAGTTGTTCGATCGCTGTAGCGCCGCCTTGGAGCAGGTGGACGGCTTGATCGCGGCGATCCCCGTCAAAGACACGATTAAAGTGACTGCAAGCGGCCCCAAGGGGATCCAAATTCAAGCGACACCCGAGCGCAGCCGGCTGTGGGCAGCTCAGACACCGCAGGGGTTTCGCCTGTCGCTGTTGTGGCAAGCCCATCGGGAGGCGCTGGCCCAGGGTTGGCAGGTAACCGACGATGCAGCCCTGTTCGAGAAGCTGGGTTGGCCAGTTTACATCGTGGAAGGGGAGGAGTCTAACCTGAAGTTAACCACCCCCTGGGATCTGGTGCTGGCTGAGCAAATTCTACAGCAGCGCCTCGATCCGGCGCGCTAGCCCAACTCCCTATGGCGGTGGCCCTGACGCAGAGCCGCCTTTTGCCACACCCGACTGCGCCAGCGGCTGAGCAACAGGCTGGCCAAGCCGGCGACATAGATCAGCATGGCCAACCAGCCCCCCACAGCCCCCCATCCCAACCCCGGCAGAAAAGGGATCCAACTTTGGGGAAAGATCAGCATTTGCGCCAAAGGCAAGAAAAAGAGCCAGCTCATCCCGAGCATGATCGCCATGGGTGCTCGCACATCTCCCGCGCCGCGCAGGGATCCCACTGCAGAGAAGTTGATGCCATCGAAGAGAAACGAAACTCCGATGATCCGCAGCAGCCTCCCCCCCAGATGCACAATCGCTGCGGCGTTGGCGTCTTGCCCTGTAACGAATAGGCCGAGCAGGGCTTGCCCAAAAAGCGCCAGCCCGCCGCCGATCACAGCCATGTAGCCGAGCGTCCAGCCCATCACGGCATTTCCCAAGCGCATTGCCCAAGCCGGCTGACCGGCGCCAACAGCCTGGCCCACCAGCACCGTGGCCGATTGTTCCAGGCCGATGGCTGGCAAATAGGCAAAGCGCGACAACATCAGACACAGGTGGGCCGTTGCCCCCTCCACAGCCCCCAACTGGCCCAGCATCAACTGAAACACCGTGAAGGAGCTCATATCCGCCAAAGCGTAGATCCCAATCGGCAGGCCCAATCTCAGCAACGGCCGCAACGGCTTCCAGCCGGTGCGCCAGGTTTGCCGCGTAGCGTAGTCGCGGTGGATCCAAGCTGAGAGAAACACCAGCAGGTAGAGGGCCAGCTCCCCATATTCCGACAGGATTGTGCCCCAGGCGGCTCCGGCGATCCCCCAGCCCAAGCCGAAAATGAACAGGGTATTGAGGATGCCGTTGAGCAGCACGCTCCAGCCACTTACCCAGAGAGTGATCCAGGTGCGGCCAATGCCGTTAAAAAAACCCGACAAGGCAAAGGTGCCTAAGAGGGCAGAGCCCCCCCAAACGCGAATTTGCCAATAGGCCGCTGCCTGCTCCGCCACCCCCGGCGGCAGGGGCAGCCCTCCGTACAGCAAGCTCCCCAACAGCGACAAGAGGCCGCATAGGGGAAATAGGCCCAACCCCAGCCCAACTCCCGACCAAGCATAGCGAGAGGCCCCCTTCGGATCCCCGCTGGCGTAGGTTTGCGCCACCAAGGTTTGCACTGCTCGCCCCAGACTCATGAAGGGTGTCAAGGCCACCTGGGTGGGCAGCCAGGCGGCGTTCATCCCGGCCAAGGCTTGGCTGGAGATTTGGCCAATGAACCAGGTGTCGGTTATGCCCATCAGCGCCTGGATGCCAGCGCTGAGCGCCAAGGGCATCGCCAACCTCAGCACAACCCCATGATCCACCCGTGGGATCCCTCGGGCATCTAGCCGTTGCGCAATGCCCCTCACACCCTTTCCCTCCTCTGCGTTGCGCAACAACAGGCAACCTCTCGACTGAGCTGTCTGTATGCTATTATACTACAGGGATAATACGGACTGGAGCAAGGGCTACCTCCCTCAGGGATCCCTTCCCATCTTTGGGAGATTGGCTGCTGTTAGGATGCAGGCTGCTGGGGCGAGAGGAGAGCGGATGAGCGAGCAGACTTCGTCCTACTGGCCTGTGTACATTGTCGGCGCTGGCCCCGGGGATCCCGAGCTGATTACCCTGCGGGGCCAGAGAGTGCTATCGGAAGCAGACGTAGTATTCTACACAGGCTCTTTGGTGCCGGAGGGGCTGCTGATCCATTGTCGCCCTGGGGTGGAGGCCATCGACACACGCTCTTTCACCTTGGAAACGCTGCTGCCTCAGATGGTGGAGCGGGTCAAGGCGGGGCGGCGGGTGGTGCGGCTCCAGGATGGGGATCCCTCCCTTTACGGTGCTTTACACGAATTGCTGCTCCGGCTGGCGGAGGCCGGGATCCCTTTTGAGATCGTGCCGGGGGTGAGCGCCTTTCAACTGGCAGCCGCCCGTTTGCAGGTGGAGCTAACTGTGCCGGAGCTGGTGCAGACGATTATCCTCACCCGCGCCAGTGGCCGGACGCGCGTGCCGGCAGCGGAAGCCCTGGCCAGCCTGGCGGCCCACCGCGCCTCTCTGTGCCTCTACCTGAGCGCTCGCCATGTGGAACAGGCACAGGCCGATCTCATGACTCACTATCCCGCCGATACCCCGGTTGCCATTTGCTACCGTCTGGGCTGGCCGGACGAACGGATCTGGCTGGGATCCCTGGCAGAGATGGCCGTCCTCACCCGGCAAGCCGGCCTAGAGCGCACCGTGCTCTACCTCATCAGTCCCGCCCTACGGGGCTTGGCAGGAGCCGGCTCGGCCCGCTCGCGGCTCTACAGCCCTGACCACGCCCACCTCTTCCGCCCCAAACGGCGCCGCGAGTTCTTTTTGTAACAGGCTTTCTCAGTATATTGACAGAAGCTAGCCGGCTGAGCAGAATGGGTATCGAGATTGGGGGCAAAGGCTTGAGATTGGCGTCTCGTTTCTTCCAAGAGGAGGGATCCCTTCTGGGCAAGGTGGGGACGAGTTTGCCTTGAGCTAGCGATTGGTAACGATCTCCAGCCATCAATGTGATGGCGCAATTCTATGCCTAGCCCATCTGAAGCCCGCAGCGTTGAGACCCTGATCACGGCTTTGCAGAGAGCCCTGGCGCCTCTGCCAATCCGCTCAGCCCTGAAGCAGGATGTCCTCTACCTCACAGTAGAGCTGCCGCCGAAGGGGCTGTTCAACAGTTCCATGGTGTTGCATCGGGTTGCCGGCCAACTGGAGGGCCCGCCTGTCCAGGGGATCGGCCAATTGGTGGTGTACGGTCGGCTGCAGGGAGAGGCGCAGCCGCGGTGGAAAAAAGTCTTTTGCCTATCCTCGGGCGAGAGCAGCGTCGCTGCCACGCAAATTGTCTTGCCGGGGGGCCAGGTTTCCGAGATCCAGGTGCTGGAAGCTCAGAAACCCGTGCTGGATCCGGCGGGTAACGCCGATTTTCGCAACGTTAAAACCCTGGAAGCGCAGCTTGCCAAAGCTCTGAAGAAACCTGAACCGGCTTCGAGCGTCCAGGAGACCCCTTTGCAAACCCAAGCCCCGATCCCAGTTCCTCCCAGTTTTTCCCTGAAGGTTCCGGCCAACCTGCTCGGGCAACAGTGGCAGGCCCTGCGGCCCTTCTTAGGGGGAGCGCTGGCCCTCTCTCTCTTGCTGGGGATTGGGTTGGTGGCGCGTGGGCAAGCCGATGTCCGCTCGCGGGCCGGATCGCTGGGAGTAGGGATCCCCCTGCTGATCTTGGCAGTGGGGGGAGGCTGGTGGGGATGGAGAAGTTGGCGCCTTGCTGCTGCCTCCGGGTCCAGGGGATCCTCTGATCCTTTTGCAGAGGGGCTGGCTCTTCTACAGGCCGATCGAATTCCGGAGGCGATGGAGCGGTTTCATGAAGCGGCGCGCCGACAGCCCGATCATGCCGAGGCCCATGTCGAGCTGGCCCATCTGTTGGCGAAAACCAACCGACTGCAGGAGGCATTAAGCCATTACCAACAGGCCAAGCGCCTGAACCCGAACCTGAGCGGCCTCGACACCCACCTGGTGGAAACCCTGAAAGCCCTGGCGCGGCAAGGGCTGGCCCAGCATCAGCCGGATGCCGTCTTGGCCTATTTGTCGGAGGCGTTGCCCCTTGCCCGCGGGGCTGCCCAAGCCGAGATCTTCAGCCTGCTCGGCCAAGCCTGGGCAGAAAAAGGCGACTGGGCACAGGCTTTGATCCAGTACCAGAGAGCAGTTGGGCTGGATCCCCACCTCAGCGAAGCTCACCTGTGCATTGCCCGACTCCACCTCAGGCTGAAGCAGTGGGATGAGGCGGTCGATTCCTGTTGGGCTGCCTTGGAGTTGGACAATCGCTGGGGTCTGGCCCACTACCTAATGGGACAGGCGCTGATGCGCAAGGGCCAGTTGAAAGCAGCGGTGGCCGCTTTTCAAACTGCCCTTAGCCTCGATCTGGATCCTGAATTGGCCGCCGCTGTGCGGGTGGATCTGGGCTTGGCCATGGTTCATGCGGGGCGCCTGTCCCAGGCCAGCCAAGAGTTCAGCCAGGTGCTCCTCTCCAGCGGCTCTTCCAAGCTCCAGCAGAGCCGCGCCTACTACGGGCTAGGCTTGGTCTTAGCGGCCCAGGAGCAGCACAACGAAGCCATCAAGAGCTACCAGCGAGCCCTGGGGCTGGTGCCCAACCTGCCTGAGGCGGTTGCTGCCATCGGCTTGTCCTATTTGGGTCAGAAACACCGCGACGCCTCCGGGCGCAAGTTTGTCCGGCCCCAGCAAGTGCAAGAGGCTGTGCAACAGTTTGAGCAAGCGCTAAGAGAAGACCCAGATTTGCCCGAAGCCCACTTTGGCCTGGGCGAAGCCTTCCGCATCCAGGGGGAGCTGAGCTCGGCGGTGGCCAGCTATCAACGGGCGATTCGCAGCAACGGCAGCTACGGCTTGGCTCACTATCGCCTGGGATCCGTCTTTGCCCGCCAAGGCAAGCTAGATCAGGCCATCGATCACTTTCGTCGGGCGCTGGAAATCTACCCCGACTTTCCCGAAGCCAAAGGTCGTCTGCAACGGCTTCTCTCCAAGCAGACGGAAGAGATGCACACCAACCTACTGCCCCTGTAGAGGTGAGATAGAATCTGCGGAAGGGGTGAGCAACTCGCGGGGATGTCTTGTGCTTTCCCAGCTTGACGCTTGTCTCAGGGATCCCTGGATCGATGGCAATTGGGGATCCGCTCTTTTTTCTCTGCCGCCCTTTCGCTCAGGCCCCTCTCAGCGCAACCCATGACACCAACACTAGGTTGGGTAATCAGCTCTGCAACCGCCAGCCAGCTCATCCGCCAAGGAGCAACGCTTCTGGATGCGCGCAGTGCGGAGCTGCAAGCTGACGGGATCCTCAAGGGTTCCATTCCGGTGACCTGGACAGAGTTTGCTCAGGCAGAGGCCCCAAACAGCGGCAAGCTGTTGGCGGATGATGACCTCCTCACCGAAAAGCTCCAGGCCATCGGGGTGTTTCGAGAGCGTCCGGTGGTGGTGGTCGCCGATCCGCTGCGGGGTTGGGGAGAAGATGGGCGGATCGTTTGGATGTTGCGCAGCTTGGGTCACCCCCAGGCGGTTATGGTGGACGGGGGCTATCCTGCCCTGGCGAATGAGGGGGTGCCGACCACGCCCCCAGGGAACGCCGAGGAGCCGCAACGGGGGGACTTTGTGGTGCAACGAACCGACCGGTGGGACATCGACCGGGATACCTTGCGAGCCAGCCTTGGCGCCGACCATGTGGCGATCATCGACTGTCGCGAAGCCAGAGAATACGAGGGAGCCACCCCGTATGGTGAGCCACGCGGTGGGCATATCCCCGCTGCTGTGCATCTTTACTACAAAGAGCTGATGGACGCGGCGGGATCCCTGTTGCCGCCCGATGCAATTCGCGCCCGCCTGCAAAAAGCTGGGGTTCGCCCAGAAGCCGAGATCATCTCCTACTGCACGGCCGGGGTTCGCTCCGCTTGGGTCACCGTAGTTCTGGTCCACTTGGGCCGGCGAGCCAAAAGCTATTCCGGCTCCATCTGCGAATGGGCAGCCGGCGATCCCCATAGGTTCCCCCTCCAGACATGAAGGGATCCCTGCCTACCGTGATCTTGGCCGGCTGCGGCTATGGGGCCATCGACGCTTTGCGGGCGCTCAAAGGGCAAGCGCGGGTGATCGCCATCAATCCCTACCCCTATATCGTCAACTCGGGCATGTCCACGCGGCTGCTGAGCGGTCGGTTTTCTCTGGATCTGGTGCGGATCCCGCTGCTGGAGCACATTCAAGCCAATGGCGCCCAGTTTCTGCCGGGACGAGTGACTCACATTCAGCCGCAGGCGCGAACCCTGACCCTGGAGAGCGAAAGCGGGATCCAAACCCTTGCCTACGATTACCTGTTGGTGAACGTAGGGCGGGAGCTGCGTCCCATCGACGGCATGCAGCATGCCTTCACCATTCGACCGGCAGAGCAACTGGTGGCCGCCCAAACCTGGATCCGGCAGTGCTGGCAGCGGGCAGCTCAGGGGGATCCGACGCCGGGCCTGCTGACCTTTGTGGTGGTGGGGGGAGGCTGCACCGGCACGGAGCTGATGGGGGAGCTGTACGATCTGTGCCGCGAGATGAGCGCAGCAACTGGGATCCCTTTGGCGCGGGCCCGCCTGATCCTGATTCACCGCCAGGCCCACCTGGTCGGCGGTTTCTCAGAGCGCTTCCGCCAGGCGGTGGAAAGGGAGATCCGCCGTTTGGGGGTGGAGATCTGGGCGGGGCGCCAGGTAAAGGCCTTTGGGCCAGCGCAAGTGTGGCTGGAAGATGGCACCGAGCTGGTGGCCCAGACCCGCCTGTGGGCCGGTGGGTTGCAGGCGCCCGCCTGGCTGAGAACCTGCGGCTTGCCGCTGGGGCCGACGGGATCCCTGCGGGTGGATGAGTGCCTGCGGGTGCAAGGGGCAGAGCGCATCTTGGCCTTGGGGGACTGCGCCGACTTTGTCTGGGGATCCCGGATCTTGCCCAAGATCGGCGTGTATGCGGTGCGCCAGGGGCCGATCGCAGCCCAAAACCTGCTGCGGCTCATCCGCGGCCAACCCCTGCTCCCCTACCGCCCCCAGGCCACTGTTTTTGTCTGTGTTACGGTAGGGAACCGCATCGCCGTCGCCGAGAAAGGCAGGTGGGTCTGGCGCGGCTACCTGGCCACGCTGCTGAAAAACCTGTTCGATTGGCTCTATATGCGCCAACGCAAGCCCGTGCGCTGGCAGGCATTCTTCTACTAAATCTCTGCAGAGAACGGGGTTAAGATTAAGTTACAGATTGGCCGGAATGGGCTAGCTTCCTAAGCTTCTCGATCTCGACCCTATCGCCCTTCAATCCTCAAAAGCTCTTGACGCTTCCCAGCAACTGTCCTAGCGCCCTCCGGCCAAAACAGCGACCAAGCGGGAACAACAATGCCTCTCGACAACCTGCGCGGACTCTATCAGCAAGTCATTCTGGAGCGGTACAAAAAGCCCCGCAACTTCGGCAAAGTGGATCCGGTTCATCGTCACCAACGCGGCCACAACCCTTCCTGTGGCGACACCATCGATCTCACTTTGCAACTGGATCCGGATCAGGAGCGGATCGTCGATATCAAATTCGAGGGCGAAGGCTGCGCTATTGCCCTAGCCTCCGCTGACCTAATGGCCGACGCCGTGCGGGGGCACACCGTCCCCGAAGCTCTGCAGTTGGTCGAGCGCTTCCAGGCCATGATGCGCGGCGGCGCTGAGTTTCCGCGCGAGCAACGGGCCTTGAACGCCATGAAGGGAGTTGCCCAATTTCCGGTGCGCATCAAGTGCGCCAACCTGGCCTGGCATGCCCTCAAACACGCGCTGGAATCGCCTGAATCCGGTGGATCCCCGGAGGGCTCAGGTTTTGTGAGCAACGAAGACACCGACTAGGTTTCGACCTCTGGGCGGCAACGTAAGGGATCCCTGTAAT
>Ga0197142_1005275_pt1 | contig 10184 bp, 8 predicted proteins | sample GBS60_MetaG_FD_148614 | JGI IMG/M metagenome (GOLD analysis project Ga0197142, IMG submission 148614) | Sediment microbial communities from Great Boiling Springs, Gerlach, Nevada, United States - GBS 60_MetaG | ecosystem: Environmental > Aquatic > Thermal springs > Hot (42-90C) > Sediment...
TACCAGGCGGAGCGGCTCAGGCAGCAAGTGGAGCCGGTGGTGGCTCTCGATGGATCTCGCGACGGCGCTCCGGCAAGCCTCCCGACGACTTGAGCAGGCCGGCGTGGACGCGCCGCGCCTGACCGCCGAAGTTCTCTTGTGCGCCCTGCTGGAGCGCCCGCGCTCCTACCTGTACGCTCATCCCGAGGAAACGCTCTCGCCGGAGGCCGCCGCGCGTTACGAGGGCATGCTGGCCGAGCGCATGGCCGGCAAGCCCACCCAGTACATCACGGGACGCCAGGAATTCTACGGGCGGGTCTTCAAGATCACTCCCGACGTGCTGATCCCGCGGCCCGAGACCGAGCATGTCGTGGAAGCCGCGCTGGAGTTCGCACGCGAAGCGCGGACCGTCGTGGACGTCGGTTGCGGCTCCGGCGCCATCGCGGTCACCCTGAGCCTGGAAACGGGGCGGCTGGTGTGGGCGACGGACATCTCGCACGCAGCCCTGGCCGTGGCTGCCGGGAACGTGCGCGCCCTGGCCGCCCGCGTCGAGCTGGTAGCCTGCGACCTGCTGGCCGCCTTCGCCTCCTCCAGCCTGGATTTGGTGGTTTCCAATCCGCCGTACATCGCCGAATCCGATGTCTTGCGATTGCCGCGCGAGGTGCGCGAGTTCGAGCCCCGGACGGCCCTGCTGGCGGGCCCGGACGGTCTGGGGGTTTACCGCCGCCTGATCGCCGAAGCCCACCGGACGTTGCGCGCCGGCGGACGGCTGATCGTCGAGCTGGGCGACGGGCTTTTGGCGACGGTGCGCGCGATGCTCGGAGCGGGCTGGAACGATGTGCGCGTCTGGCCCGATCTGGCGGGCCGACCGCGCGTGCTGGCGGCGCGCAAGCGTGGGCAGGCGTCATGAAGACGATCTTCCACGTGGATATGGATGCGTTCTTCGTGTCCGTGGAAGAGCTGTTCGATCCTTCCCTGCGGGGCAAACCGGTGGTGGTAGGCGGGCGGCCCGATGCGCGCGGCGTGGTGGCCGCCGCTTCGTACGAGGCCCGCAAGTACGGCGTCCGCTCGGCCATGCCGCTGCGCACGGCCTGGCGACTCTGCCCTCACGCCATCTTCGTCGAGGGCCATCCCGAACGCTACCGGGAATACTCCGAAAAGCTTCACGCCATCCTTTGTGAGTTTTCGCCCAAGGTCGAGATGGCCTCGATTGACGAAGCCTATCTCGACATGACGGGCACGCAGCGGCTTCTCGGGCCGCCCATGAAAGCCGCGCACGCCCTGCATGAGAGCATTCGCCGGCGGACGGGATTGAACTGCTCCATCGGCATCGCAACCTCGCGGCTGGTAGCCAAGGTGGCCTCCGACCAGGCCAAGCCCAACGGCATCCTCTGGGTCCTGCCGGGCCTGGAGGCCGAGTTTCTGGCCCCGCTCGAGGTCGGCAAGATCCCGGGCGTAGGCAAGGTCACCGAGAAGCGTTTGCACGAGCTGGGGATCCGGCGCGTCGGCGATCTGGCGCGCCTGGATGACCAGTTTCTGGAGGAGCGCTTCGGACGCTGGGGCCTGGCGCTGGCAGGCAAGGCGCGCGGGCTGGACGCAGGCGCGTGGTTCGACGAAGAAATCGGCGCTGAAGCTCCGCCCAAGTCGCTCAGCCACGAGCACACCTTCGAGCGCGACCTGGCGGATGCGCAACTGCTGGAGGCCACGGCGGCGCGGCTGGCGAGCATGGTGGCGCGGCGGTTGCGCGAGCACGGCCTGTACGCGCGCACCGTGCACCTGAAATTGCGCTACCGGGATTTCACCACGATCACCCGCTCGCACACCATGGACCGCGCCACGCAGCTCGACGCGGACTTGGTGGAGGAGGCGCGCAGGTTGTTCCGGGCGCACTGGAAGCAGGGCGTGCCCGTGCGTCTGCTGGGAGTCGCTGCTTCCGGCTTGCAGATTCAGGAAGGCCAGCTCGGCCTGCTGGATCAGGAGCGGCGGGAACGCTGGCGCCGTGCTCTGGAGGCGGCCGATCGCGTGCGGGATCGCTTCGGGGAATCGGCAGTGGAGCTGGGTTCGGCCATGGAAGGGATATACCGCGAGCGCGCGCACGAAAATCCCGCCCGGCGGCCCGGGCGCGGAGGCAGCAAGCGCGCATGAAACGCTACTACATCACGGACCGCAAGCAGGTCGGCGGCATCGAGGCCCTGCTGGAGATCGTCCGGCGCAACCTGGCCGCCGGGATCGAGATGATCCAGATCCGCGAAAAGGACATGACCGCGCGCGAGCTGCTCGGGCTGGTCGAGCGCGTGCTCGCGCTGCCCAGGCCCCACGGGACGCGGATTCTGGTCAACGAGCGCACCGACGTGGCCCTGGCGGCGGGAGCCCACGGCGTCCACTTGCCCTCGGATTCGCTTGCGCCGCACCGGCTGCGCGCCATCACGCCGCCCGGCTTCCTGATCGGCGTCTCTTGCCACACGGTCGAGGAAGTGCGGCGCGCCGAGGACGAGGGCGCGGATTTCGTGGTCTTCGGTCCGGTGTTCCGGCCGCTGTCAAAGGCCTCAGTCCTGCCTCCGGCGGGCCTGGAGCGCTTGCGGGAAGCCGCAAGGTCGGTGCGGATTCCGGTTTTCGCGCTGGGAGGAATCACGGAAGACAACGCCGCCGCCTGTATCGAGGCCGGCGCTGCGGGCATCGCGGCAATCACGATGTTCCAGCAGCGGCCCGGGTTAGAATAACCGGCGATGGCAGGTGAGGACCTCTGCGCACGCATGCGCGAAGACTGGAACCGGCGTGCCCGCGAAGACGCGAGGTATTATGTCGCGTTCGGTCGCCGGGGGCAGGACGACGAGGAGTTCTTCGCCAGCGGCGCGGATCTGGCCCGCGGCCTGGCGCGCGAACTCGACCGGTTGCCGCAGGGGAACCCGCGGGCGCGTCGCGCGCTCGAGATCGGATGCGGGCTGGGGCGGCTCATGCTGCCGCTGGCGCCGCTGTTCGGCGAAATTCACGGCGTGGACGTTTCCGACGAAATGGTGCGGCTGGCGCGGGAGAAGCTCCGGCACATTGCGCACGCGCACGTTCACGTGACGAGCGGCGCCGACCTGGCCGCCTTCGCCGACGATTCCTTCGATTTCGTTTACTCCTATGCCGTGTTTCAGCATATCCCCTCGCGCGACGTCATCTTTTCTTACCTGCGCGAGGCGCACCGCGTCCTGAAACCGAACGGCATCTTTCGCTTTCAGGTGAACGGGGCGCCGCAGAGCGGCGGCGAGTTCGACACGTGGCGCGGCGTGGCCATCCTGGCCGGCGAGATCGCGTGGTTTGCCCGCGAGAACGACTTCCAGTTGCTGGCGCTGGAAGGCGTCGGCACGCAATACCAGTGGGTCACGCTGCGCAAGCGCCCGGCGGGCTGGTTCGCAGCGCTGGCAAAGGCGGCGCCCGAAGCGCGCGCGCGGATCCTCCGGATCACGAACGCGCACAGCTCCGAAGCGGTCGCGGCGGCGCGCGGCCGCTTTGCTGCGTTTTCGCTGTGGCTGGAGGATCTGCCGGAAGACTGCGACCTGAACACGCTCAGCGTCACTGTTGCGGGTCAGCCGGCGCGCGGGGCATACCTGGGTCCGCTGCGGCAGGGATGGGTGCAATTCAACGTGGAGCTGCCCGATGGGTTGACAAGCGGCCTCCAGCCTGTCGAGATCCTCTGGCTTGGCCGTCCACTGGCCCCGCGCATCTTCCTGCGCGTAATTCCGCCGCCTCCCCCGGCGCCGCGCGTGGTGGAGGTTTCCGACGGGATTGATTTGCTCGCCGGCCCGCGCATCCGCAGCCGTACCGTGCGCGTCGTGCTGGAGGAAGTCGAGCGCCCCGAGCGTTTTGAGGCCGAGATCGGCGGTCACGCCATCGGAGAGCGCGAAATCACCTGCGCCGATCCGCGCACTCCGATCCACCAGATCAGCTTCGCGCTGCCTGCCGCCGTGGGCCCGGGACGTCACGAGCTACGGATGCGCCTTGGCAAGCGCCAGTTCCCGCCGGTGACGATCGAGGTGCCGGCGTGATCCGAGCGTTGGCGCTCGCCGCGATGTCGTGGCTTGCGCCCATCGAAGTGCCGTCCACGGGAGTGTTGCGTTTGCCCGCGGGCGTGATCGAGCTGGAACGGGAGCTCGTGGCGCCCGCCGGAGCGGCGGATCTTGAAATTCAAGGCGCTCCCGAAGGCACCGTTCTCAAAGCGGCGGCGACGTTTCGCGGGCGCGCGCTGCTGGTCGTCGAGCGAGCCCGCAGCGTCCGAATCCGGGGCGTGACCTTCGACGGCCATCGCCGGGCGCTGGCGCGGCCCCAGGGACTGCCGCCATCGAACGTGCCCTTCATCCACTTCACCCGGAACAACGGCGTGCTGGCCGACGAGGTGGAGGGCCTGCGCATTGAGGACTGCGCCTTCCGCGAGATTGCCGGCTTCGCCGTCCTGGCGGCGCGCAGCCGCGACGTGCGCATCGAGCGGGTGGAAGTCCGCGACAGCGGCTCGCTCGATCCGGCCGGGCGCAACAACACCACCGGCGGCATCCTGCTCGAAGAAGGCACGGCGGAGTTCGTCGTGCGCGGCTGCCGCATCGTGCGCGTGCGCGGCAACGGCGTCTGGACTCATTCCCTGTACACCTCGCCGCGCAACCGCGACGGTCTCATCGAGCGGAACTACTTCGAGGAACTGGCGCGGGACGCCATCCAGGTGGGGCACGCCACACGCGTGCGCGTGCTCGACAATCGCGGGCGGCGCATCGGCTATCCGGTCGAAGACGTGGATCCCGAGGCCACGCCGGTCGCGCTGGACACCGCGGGCGACACCGACTTCAGCGCCTACGTCGGCAATCGCTTCGAGGAAGTCAACGGCAAGTGCGTAGATCTGGACGGATTTCACGACGGCGAAGTCCGCGGCAATGCGTGCGTGAATCGCGGGCCGCGCGAGGCCTATCCGCACGGGCATTTCGGAATCGTGCTCAATGATTCCAACCCGGACATGCGCTCGCGCAACATCGTGATCGCGGACAACGTCATTGAGGGCGCGGTGTTCGGCGGATTGTTCCTCATCGGAGAGCGACACCGTGTGACGGGCAATCGCTTCCTTCGGGTGAACCTGGCGCGTTGCGAACCCGCCAAAGCCGGCTGCGTATACTGGGCCGACCAGCCCGAATTGCTGGCCGCCGGGATTTATCTTGGCCGGGGCGTCGCGCGGCACTCTCCGGCGCGCGGCAACGTGATCACGGGCAACGTGGTCACCGGCTACGGCATGAGCCGGCGCTGCATCGTGGCCGCGCCGGGCGTCGAGCGCGCCGGCAACCGCATCGCGGGCAACCGCTGCGCGGAGCAGTGAGGCGTCTTCAGTAGTTTGTCCACAGCGCCTCGCGGCGCAGCTTTTTGACCGAGTGGCAGTTCTTCGCCGGCGCCTCGTGGCGGCGCCAGTCCTTGTAGAGTTCGTCCAGCAGGTCGCAACGGTAGCCGGAGACGGCGGCCATGCCGCGGATGCCGCGCAGCGCGGCGGCCAGCTCGCGATGCTCCTCGTCGCTCATCTCGAAGCCGTAGGCTTTGCTGTCCCCCCGCGCCGCGTGCGGGTAGGGCGGGTCGCAGTAAAACAGCGTACGCGGATCGTCGTAGAGCCGGATGACCTCGAGCGCGGGGCGGTTCTCGATCTGCACGCGCAGCAGGCGCAGGGCGATGGCGGGCAGCTCCTCGATGGCGCCGAGCCAGCGCGAGACCACGCCGGCCATGCCGTTGCGGGTGGTCAGCTTGCAGTTGGCCCAGCGGCCGAGCGAAGCGGTTTGCGCCAGGCCGGTGCGAGCCTGGCGGGCGCGGACGTAAAACAGCCGCGCGCGTTCCAGATCCGAGAGTTGCGCCGGATCGGCGGTGAGCGCGCGGTAAAATTCCTCGCGCGAGAACGGCGTCAGTCCGATGGCTTCGATGAGCCGTTCTTTCTGGTCCCGCAGCACGCGGAAGAAGTTGACGACCTCGCCGTCAATGTCGTTGTAGGTTTCAAGCGGTGACGGCTCACGGTTCAGCAGCACGGCGGCCGATCCGCCGAACGGCTCGACGTAGTGATGACACGGCGGAAGCAACGGCAGCAGCCAGTTCAGATGGCTGAACTTGCCGCCGTAATAGCCGAAGGCGATCAGGCGGCGGGGTCGCTTGGTCAGGATCGGCGCCGGCCGCCGACTCCGCTTCGGGCTATCCATCTCCGATCATGCTAGCGTAGCCGTCCGGGCCGCGTCGCATGCTCGCTAGGGGTGCCGGAACTCGTGGGCGCGCGGGATCAGATCCAGGTAGACCTTTGCCGGCAGATCGGTCCGCCAGTGTCCGGAGAACTGCGCCCAACCGGTCAGCGCGAGGAACACGATCGCGACGCCGGCGGCCATCGCCCAAGCCGGGACTCGCAGGCGGCGCGGGGCGCTGAGCTCGAGCGCGCCCGCGACGGGGCACACGGCCACGCACTCCAGGCATCCTGTGCACTCGGCGGAGCGGACCTGAAGGAGCCGGTCCACGGGCAACCAGGCCGGGCAGGCTTTGGCGCACTTGGCGCAGTCAATGCAGGTGGCCGGATCGCGGCGGATGCGCAAGGGACTGAGCAGCGAGAACAGCCCGACCAGCGCGCCGTACGGGCAAAGGTACCGGCACCAGAAATTCTGCACGAGAAGGCTCAGGATGACGAGCACGCCGATCACGACCGCGGCCGTGGCGCTGAGGCGCCGGAAGAAGTTCAGCATCTTGACGTCGGCGATCAGCCCGTAGGGACTTTGCATGAAGGCTTCGATCGCCGCTGCCGACATCCCGCCGATGGCCCACAGGAAAAAGCCCAACAGCAGATATTTCAGACCGCGCAGGGGAATGTCCGCCGCGCGCGGCAAAACGAAATTGCGCCCGAACAGATGCCGGCCGGCGCGCCATAGATACTCGGAAAGCGTGCCGATGGGGCAAAGCCAGCTACAGAAGCTCTTGCGGAACAAGAACGAGATGAGGATGAAGGCGGCCAGAAGGACGGCGGCGGCCGGATGAATCGCCGGCACGCGGCCCGTCTCCAGCCAGGCTTTCAGATTCATGAGGCCGGCGATGGGCAGCCAGCCTTCCACGCCCGCAGGCCGGGGCACAAAGGGCGTCGCCCCGCCCGTTTCCCAATAGCGAACGAAGAGGTAGAATTCCGCGCCGATCCAGACGTTCAGCAGCGCAAAGACCCACTGAAAGGTGCGACGCAGCCATTGGGAGCCATCGTCGCGCCTGCGCCGGATGCGCTTGCCGGGCTGCCCTTGCGCCGACCCCGCCGGACGCAGCGCCTGTTCGGAAACCGCAGCCATCAGCTTCAGGCTACGGTTTGCCGTCGAGAGTTTCCGTGACCGCGGTCACAGCCACGGCCTCACGGCGTCGGATCGGCGCGCGGCGCCTGGCCGCTGAGATGACGGTAGTAGCCTAGATCCTCGCCGGTCATCGCCTTGGTGGCGTAAATGATCTGTCCGGTATGCATGGCGAAATGTTCGACCGCGTGGTAGATGGCTTCCAGCGCCGTCACCCGGTAACCTTGCAGAACGGCGGTCTGCTGCAATCTCTCCAGAGAGAGCGCCCGCAGGATCCCGACGGCCTCCGCGACCGCCGCGTCCAGGCGGGCGATCAGATCCTGGCGCGAGATGCCGCCGCGCGCGGCGAACTCGGCGTCGCGCACCCGGATGTCCGGCAGTCCGCCCGCCCCATGCCCGATCCACTGCCTCAGGTTGCCGCACAAGTGCAAGACCAGGTTGGCGACCGCGTTCTGGCTCTCGCCGGCGCGGAACCAGACTTGCTCCTCGGTCAGACGATTCAGGCAATCGCGGATTCGTCCGGCGTACTGTTCCAACTTGCGAACCGAAAAATCGAGAAAGACGGCAGCCAGGGGAGCGTCCATACGGCCAGCATAGCCTGAGAGCCGCCGAGCGGTGGCAGTCAATCACGAGAAGAACATATCCTGCCCCGGCACATGATGTGCCGAGCGAGCGGGCTCGCTGCTTCAAACCGGGATCTCGATCCGCTTCTCAGTAAGGGATTGCCTTTTTTCTGCCGATCACGTATGGTCAGGGAAGGAGAAATCTAGTGTCCCCCCGGCCGGTTCGGACTCTCCCGCTCTTGTTCATCCCGCTGTTGCCCTCGCTCGGCTGCGCCGCCGCCCAGCGCGAGTGGACGGCCCACAAGGACCCCTCGGGCTTCACCGTGAACGTTCCTTCCGGTTGGAAGGTCCGACCCGACGCTTCGACCGGCAAGATCGAGATAGCCGGCCTCGGCGGCGAACGGGTGGTCATCTGGCCGGTTTTCATACCGTCGGTTCTGGACGCGAGGAGCGCTTCCGCACTCTTGCGGCGGATGGCGAGCATGCTCGCCCCCGGCGTGAGCTGGGCGATGCCCCAGGCCATGGCGGCGACGGCCATCCGCCTGCCCGGTCGCGAGCCCGGACGCAGCACGACAGCCGCCATCGTCTGGTCCGCCAGCCCGAAAGGTTGCGCTGCGTTCGTGTACTTGCTCGCCGCTCCGGAAGCGGCATACCGCCGAAGCGAAGAAAGTTTCGCCCGCATCCTCGCAAGTTTTGCCGTCACGGGTTCGGCCTCGCCGTCTCGCGGCTCGCGACTGCGATACGTCCGCTGGACCGATCCTCGTGAGAACGCCTTCAGCCTGGAAGCGCCCGAGGGCTGGATGGTGCAGGGAGGCCTGTTCCGATTCGCGAGCGTGGATGTGCGGGGCGCGTGGGAAGTGGTTTCGCCCGATGGAGAAATCCGCATCAGCGGCGGAGATCCCGAAGTGCCGTACTTCACCGAGCCGACGCCCATGCTCGCCATGACCGGTTTCGCGGAAGGCAGTTGGTACTCGCCCGGTTACGGCGTGCGTTTGCTCGTGCGGCGCTATCTGCCGGGAGCGGTTTTCGCGCGCGAGTACGTCCAGATGCGAGCGCCGCGCTTCTGCACCGAGCTGGTCGTCACAGCCAACCGCGAATTGCCCGAAGCGGTGGCGGCCATCAACCAGGTTCACGCCCAGTTCGCAGGCGCAGGAGTCAGCCTTCGGCTCAGTGCAGGCGAAGCGGCCTTCCGTTGCCGGAACCAGGGCCGCGCCATCCGCGGCTATTACTTCGCCGGCACGCAACGCACGCAGATGGCCGGGATGCCGGGCGGCATCTGGAACGCCGAGTACCTGGCCGGGTTCATCGCGGTGGAAGACAAACTGGAACTGGCGCGCGAGGTCTTCGATCACATCCTCCGATCCATCGAGCTCAATCCCCAGTGGCTGGCGATGCAGCAGAACCTCACGGCCGCAACCTCGCGCATCGTCAGCCGGACGCACGCCGAGATTTCGCGCATCATTGACGACTCGTACTGGCGGCGTCAGGCCACCATGGACGAGCTCAGCCGCCGCCGCTCCAACGTCATCCTGGGAGTGGAGGACGTGATAGATCCCGTGACGGGTCGCGAGCTGAAGGTGGAGAGCGGCTCGAATTACTACTGGATAGACCACCGGGGAACCATTTTGGGTACGGAGACGCACGTTCAGCCCGGGATTGATTTCCGCGAAATGATTCGCTTGCCTTGAGCCGGTCGCGCACGAGCCAAAGGCGCAAACCATGTCTGACGCGCACCAGGCTTGCCCCAAGGCCCCTTTGCCCGGCTGCCGGATCGGTCCGTATCGTTTGATAGACCGCATCGGCGAGGGCGGCATGGGCGTGGTGTACCTGGCGGAGCGGGACGACGAGCTGCGCCGTCGCGTAGCGTTGAAACTCATGCGCGGCGCCTGGCAGGATTCCCAGGCGCTGGCTCGCTTCCACATCGAGCGGCGCAGCCTCGCCGTTCTTTCCCATCCCAATATCGTTACGTTGCTGGACGGGGGGACGACTGCGGAAGGCGCGCCCTATCTGGTCATGGAGTATGTCGAGGGCCGGCCTTTGCATGAGCACTGCCGGGAGGCGCAGCCCGGTCTGGTCGAGCGGCTCGGACTTTTTCTCCAGATCGCATCCGCCGTGGATTACGCGCACCGGAATCTGATCGTGCACTGCGATCTGAAGCCCTCGAACGTGTTGGTGGCCGCTACGGGCGTGGTCAAACTGCTTGATTTCGGCATCGCCAAGCTGCTCTTGCCGGGCGCCTCCGCGCAGGTCACGCAGGCCGGGTTGCGTCCTTTCACGCCCGAGTACGCCAGTCCCGAACAGCTTCGCGGTGAGCCTCTCACCACCGCCACCGACATTT
>Ga0197142_1005276_pt1 | contig 10179 bp, 9 predicted proteins | sample GBS60_MetaG_FD_148614 | JGI IMG/M metagenome (GOLD analysis project Ga0197142, IMG submission 148614) | Sediment microbial communities from Great Boiling Springs, Gerlach, Nevada, United States - GBS 60_MetaG | ecosystem: Environmental > Aquatic > Thermal springs > Hot (42-90C) > Sediment...
TACTCCATATTGTTTTTTGAATTCATCAGCTAAGTAATCGATTATTCTCTGGTCGAAGTCGTCTCCACCAAGGTGGTTGTTACCACTTGTTGCAACAACTTGGATAACTCCGCCACCAATTTCAAGAATAGATACGTCGAATGTTCCACCACCAAGGTCGTATACAAGAACTTTCCTTTCGCCTTCCATCTTGTCAAGCCCGTATGCAAGTGCTGCAGCAGTTGGTTCGTTGATTATTCTGAGTACTTCCAGCCCTGCTATGATACCAGCTTCTTTTGTTGCTTGTCGCTGTGAGTCGTTGAAGTAAGCTGGACAAGTAATAACTGCCTTTTTAATTTCACCACCAAGGTATTCTTCTGCGTCTTTTTTGAGTTTCTTGAGCACGTACGCACTGATTTCTTGTGGAGTGTATTCTTTGTCATCGATCCTCACCTTGTAGTCAGAACCCATCTTTCTCTTTATGGATTTGATGGTTCTTTCTGAATTGAGTATAAGCTGTCTCTTTGCCGGTTCACCAACAAGTATTTCACCAGTTTTTGTAAACGATACTATAGACGGTGTCGTTCTGTTACCTTCTGCGTTTGGAATAACTTCAATAGCTCCATCTGACTTCATCCATGCAATAACAGAGTTCGTCGTACCGAGGTCTATTCCAACTACATACTCTTTCTTTGCCATATATATCCACCTCCGTAGGTATATTCTGTTTTTAAATCTCTTTATCACCATTTTTATTTTATCATTTTAGCACTCTATTGTCAAGAGTGATAATTAAAATTTTTGAAAATATGCATGCTTTCGCATGCAAGCTTTTTGACCGTTATCCAATGTAAAATACTTTTTCTATTCTATTTAACCATCCTTTTAGGTACTGGGTGTTTCTCAGCCCTAATCTCAATGCGTGCTCCCTGAATGCTATCCTTAGTTTTTCCACGATAACAGGGAAATCATCATCGGAGTCTCTCAACGTGATTAATCGTTCTTTTGGGACAGTTGAGTAAGCAATTGAAAATGCCCTGTTGCCAAAAAGTACGCACATGTGCATTAGTGCAACTTGTATTCTCACGCTTTGGAATTTGTACAGTCGATTTGGAAGGTAATATCTTGCGTAAAGTATGTTAAAGGCGTCTTTTCTTGTTAGTCCATATACGTTTATGTCTGGATGAAATCTCGAGGCTATGCCGTATTTCGTTGTTCCGCCAAGTTCGTCGTATGTGAGAGTTCCTCCTTCGTAGTCTACAACGCTGTATATTACGTATTCAACCGTACGTTGGATAGCAAGAGCGTTTTTGAGCTCTCCTATTTCTTTTTCAAGTTCTTTGTATTTATCCAGTATTTCAGAGTCAATTTTATTCTCTGAATTTGTCGCATTTTCTTCATCGCTTTGACTCGTGTTTAGAATGTCGGTGGTGGTTGCTGAATTGGAAACTTCTATGCTTTGATTTGTTGGATTGTTACTGATGTGCCTTGCTTTCGCAATTGCTAAGTAGACAATACCGTTAATTAAGAGTATGACACCGAAGATTATGGTGTAAATGAGTATTACCTCAACCCTTTCGGTCTTGTCTGTTTTGTCCATTTACAACCTCCAATAATTTCGGTATAGGGGTTTTAGATTATTATAACATATTCCTTGATGAACGAATTTCAATCTCCGAATGTCTAATTTATTGTATGGGTGCAAGTAGCACCCATTAAACTTACAAAAGAAGGTGAAAGTATGTTGAAAGGGTCCGTAAGTTCCAAAGTTTTTCTGTTCTTGACAGTCGCAACCGCATTGTTCGTAGTTATTTTTTCTTGTGTTCCAGTAACACCGGGAGAAAATGCAAAAGAATTAGTTATTCAAACATCAAGACATGGACATTTAACAAATGCACACCTTGTGTATGCACGTGATGGGTTGACTGGAACATGGGTAAAACTGACAGGAACAAACGGTGTTTACAAATTCACCGTAAACGATTCTCAAGGTCTATATTCAGTAGCCATTGCTGAGCCTGAGTTTGGATACAACCCAAAGAAAGTATGGTTTTTCAATGCAAAGCTCTCAGAGACGAATTTCCTCCACATCGATGTATTTAACGCAACAGATGAAGATGCTGCAACACTCACGGTAAATATGCCTGCCGGGTACAACGACAAACAACTGGGTGTATTCTTCCATCATGAGCACAGATTTCCAAACGTTGAATCAAACAAGGCGGTTGCTCCCCAGCTACCAAAAGCAAAAGCAGATTTGGTAATCTTTGTAGGAACACCATGGTCAGAGTCTGGAATAGAGAAGGTTGCTATTATTAGAGATTTTGTACTGGACGCCGATAAAGAAATTTCCTTAACCGAAGAGATGTTAAAAGCGCCTGAAAGTGCAACTAAATTTGATGATATTTTTGTTGAATGGCTCGTAGGTGGTACTACCGAAATTTTCGGCGTTGATTCTATTAAGATACCAAGTGCGTTAAAAAATGATAAGGATCTTTATATTTTGGGTTTTGCTGACTGGAATCGAGGGTTTGCTTATAATGAATATCGAAAAGATTACCCAACAACCACACCATTTGCAACAAGTTCGATTAATCCTGCAAATCTCCCAGAAACAAGAGTTAGCACTTCCGTTGAGGCTAATAATCTTAAAATTGTGATAACACCTTACAATCCAAACCTGACAGGTTTAGAAACGATTTTGTACACAACCATTTTTGGCTACTATGATTCAATCGACAGTTATGGAAATCCTGAATTTGATGTGGAGTATTTAGCTTACATATCATCTGGATATCTCTCAGCTGTCAGTAATAATTACGTAGTTCCAAAAATCGGTGGCGATTTTGCGCAGTTTGATATTGATACTACAAAGAATACTTTGGTGGGACCTCCGTTTTACGCTGCTTCAAATAAGAACGTTAAGGAATTGTTCGTTCCAACAGATGGAACAAAGATGCTTAAGTTTGGCTACTGGGGATTTTGAAAAAATAAAAAAATAAAAAGAGCGGCAGTCTAACATGGCTGCCGCTTTTTCTTAGTATATTTATATTATTTCTTCGAGTTATACACTTTTATTCCTTCACCAAGTATTTTCACCGCATCGGCAAGTTTATCTGCTTCAAGCACGTATGCTATTCTTATTTCACTCATTCCAGCGCCAAGTGTAGCGTAAAATCCGCTCAGTGGGGAAACCATTGTTGTTTTGCCATCGATATTAAATTCTTTTAGCATCCAGATGATGAAATCTTCTGCGTTTTCAACAGGGAGTTTTGCTGAGAGATAAAATGCACCTTCGGGCTTGTGTACAACAACACCAGGAATTTCTTTCATAGCTTCGTAGGTTGCATCTCTTCTTTTTTGGTATTCATCACGCACAGAGTTTGTGTAATCTTCACCAAGTGTGAGTAGTCCAATTGCTCCAAATTGTGTTGTCTCTGCAGGGCAGAGTCTTGCTTGTCCAAACTTGAGTGCGTTTTTGTAGAATTCTTTGTTCTTTGTGACAAGTGTTCCTATTCTTGCACCGCAAGCACTGTAGCGTTTTGAGATGCTATCAACCATTATGACTTGGTCTTCTATGCCTTCAAAGTGGTAAATCGATATGTGTTTTCTTCCGTCGAATGTGAATTCTCTGTAGACTTCATCAGAGATTATCACTAAATTGTACTTTTTTGCAAATTCAACGATTGTTTTCATTTCTTCATATGTGTAAACTGCACCTGTTGGGTTAGATGGGTTAGAAAAGAGTATGGCTTTTGTTTTTGGGCTGACGACCTTTTCAAATTCACTCATTGGTGGTAGTCTGTAACCATCTTCAGGATGAGCCGTGACTGGAACAAGTTTTACGTTGAGGTAAGAAGCAAATCCAAGATAATTCGCGTAAAATGGTTCTATTGTTATAACTTCGTCACCTGGGTCACAAACAACACCAAGTGCAAACATTATGGCTTCACTACCACCATTGGTTATCATTATCTCATCAGCCGTTACGTGTATGTTGTGTCGTTCGTAGTATTTAGAAAATGCTTCCCTTAGTTCCAGAAGACCTTGTGAGTGTGTATAGGCAACAACTTCTGGTCTGTATTTTTCGATGTATTCGTACCAAACTTGTGGAGTTTTAATATCTGGCTGTCCGATGTTGAGGTAGTAAATTTGAATGCCTCTTTTTTTCGCTTCGTCTGCGTACGGTACAAGCCTTCTTATTGGACTTGCCGGTGTCTCGAGCGCCCTTTTTGAAATCATTTTTCTTTCCTCCTTTATATATTTAAATATACACTAACTCCGTACTTTCAACTTCTTTCATGTTCAATGGTTCATTGTGGATTATCTCAAGATAAGCATATTCTTCGGTATACGAAATATCAAGTATCGTAACTCCTATATAGCTTAACTGTTGCATTTTTTTACCATATGAAAGGAAGTCAATCTTCAGTTTTTGCTTGTATGCTCTTTTTTTCTCAATTATGCGTCTTTCATTCTGCGCTTTCTCTATCGCTTTATCAACAGCTTGAGAGTATGCATCGATTAATCCCCGCACACCAAGTTTAACACCACCAAAATATCGAGTTACAACAACCGATATATTTAGTATTTGATGTCTTCTTAAAGTGTTTAGCATAGGCAAACCGGCAGTACCGGATGGTTCACCTGCATCAGATGAGAATTCGATTATATTCCCTTGTGAGATAACTCTGTAAGCAGGGCAGTTGTGTGTAGCGTCTTGATATTTTCTGTTTATTTCGCTGATGAACGTTTTTGCTTCTTCTTCATACTCAATCCCACAAATGGTTGCAATAAATATTGAGCGTTCTATGTTTATCTTCGTTTCGATTATTCCTTGAAGAGTTTTGTATCTTTCAATCTCCATTTTTCCTCCATGTACACCTGCCCGTTATCGAGGTTATAGAATTTTGCTTCGAGTGTATCAGATTCTATCTCAAAAACGAGAACGCTTCTTGGGGTTCCATTTTTTGGTAACGAGGCGCTACCGGGGTTTATGATGTACTTTCCGTCGATTTCTTCTATCTTTGAGATGTGCGTGTGTCCATGAATTATAAATTGTGCTTCGGTGGTTTTTATAAAGTCGTTTACTTTGTTTTCCTCAAATATTTCACCGTGGACAAGAAGGAAAGAGAAATCTCCAAAGTATTCCATGGTTGTCTTTGGTACTTCTGGAAGTCCAAGTACTTTTAGATCTACATCCGCATCACAGTTGCCACGTATGTAGTTTATCCTGTGGTTTTTGAGCTTGTCTGCTAATTCTTTTGGGTTATACGCTTCAGGAAGAGGATTTCTCGGACCATGATAGAGTACGTCTCCTAAATGAAAGATTGTTTTAAATGTCGATAAATCAAAGTATTTTTCAATATCTTCCCAGGCTTTTAAAGAGCCGTGAGTGTCACTTACAATTAAAATTTTCATGTTACCATCCTCCAGTTTAGAGTTGTTGTTCATTTTTTATTTACCAATCATTTTTCTGTATTTATTTACAGTTCGACGTGAGATTTGAATTCCAGAAGATTTCAAAATCAATGCTATGTATGAATCTTTTATCGAATTGTCTACGCTTAATATTCTCTCAAGTTCTTGAAGAATTATCTTGCTATCTAAGGTTTTTCCGAAGAACATTCTTAAAGGAAGTACACCTATAGGTGTGCTGATGTACTTGTTTCTGACAGCTCTGCTTATTGTTGAAACGTGTACTCCAAGTATGCGTGCTATGTAGCGCATTGTAAGTACTTGTGGATATTTCCTGTATCCTCTCAAGAAGTATTCGTTCACTTTTCTTATTTCTTCGCAAATTTTTCTGAGTGTTTCTTCGCGCATCTGTATGGCTTTGGCAATTATTGGGTCCTTGACTTCGATTTTTCTGACTTCAACTTTTTCTGGTGTAAGTATAGCATCTGGTTCGATGTAATATTCATCATCGCTTTGTGAGTTCTGTGCTATTTCTTCTGAGAATTCGGTAAGAATGAGATTAATAAGTTTGTTTGCATTTTCAAGTGTGAGATTGTATTTCTCAGCCAATTCTTCTGGTGTAATTCTTAGTCTACCTTTGCTATCTATGTTGTATACTATATATTCCGCAATCTCTTCTTCTTCGTCTGAAAGTCCGAGGAACGGGAGTAGACGAATGAGAACCTCGTGTAGGTCTTCGTTATGTGCATAGTAATCATCTTTTACATCTGTTACTGGAAGGTACTTTGCTTTTAATAGATAAAACGGAGTTTCAAGTATGCTTAAGTATGTCTTTTCTTTTTTCGTTAGTAAGAGTTTTTGCTCAAGTTTCGGAGTTAACGACTGATTACTGTTAGTTCTTTTGCTATCTGGCATGCCAACCTCACATTATTTTTCAATAGTTCTATATTTGCCCTCAGTGTTTTGTAGTCACTCAGTTGAGCAACTCGTGAGAGAATGTACGGTGTTACTTGCTTTCCTGTTATGCCATTTTCTTCACATTCTTTAAGCGCTTGGTTAATGTATCCTTCAACCTCACTCTCTGCTATTGCATATTCGTCAGGAATTGGATTTGCTACCATAATCGAACCTTCGATGCCGAGTTCTTTCTTTGCTAAATACACTTGTGCTATTTCAGAAGCACTTTCAACAACGTGGTCAAGTTGATATGTTGAAAGTCCTTCGTAAAATAACGGGAATCTGTCTGTCTTATAACCAAGCACGAGTATTTGGAATGTCTCCATGAATTCTATAGTTTTCTTCACATCGAGAATAGATTTGCAACCAGCACTGACAACTACGACATCTGTCTTTGCCATTTCGGTTATATCCTGTGAGACGTCCCAATCACCAACATGTACGCCTCCAATACCACCGGTTGCAAATACATTAATGCCTGCAAGTTTAGCTATCCTCATGGTAGCGCTGACAGTAGTTGCTGCACTCTTTTTCAAACCAACAGCATACGAAATCTCTCTCGTTCCAATTTTAAGTGGTTCGTCTTGAAGCATTTGCAGGATTTCTTCATGTGTCATTCCAACAATTATTTCACCCTTTAACACCCCTATTGTTGCTGGAATAACACCGTTTTCGATTGCTATTTCCTCTAAGAGCCTTGCTGTTTCAACGTTATGTGGGTGCGGGAGTCCATGAGCGATAACCGTGCTTTCGAGAGCCACTACAGGTACACCATTTTCTATCGCATTTCGCACTTTTGGAGGAATTCTAAGGTTTTTCATATCAAACACCTCGTTTTTTTATTTTTCATTTAATAGACCGTGTATTTAATTATAGCACATAGGAAGCTTTATAGGTAGGTAAAGTATAAAAGAAAAAGCCGGGGAACTTCGCCCCGGCAGTTATTATGTTTATAGTTTTTCGTTATTTCACAGTTAGAATTCTTCTAAATTCTCCAAGGTCTTTAACGTTGACGATGATTTCGTATTGACCTGTTGGCAATTTTCCAATCTCTATTGTTTTAGAAGGCGTTGTAAATGCTTGAGTGACCATATCAGTTGGTTTTGGTCTATAGAATGTACCGTTTACAGTTATTTTTCCAAAGTTCTTTCCAACAGGATACACAATATCTGGTTCATTCAATTCTATTCTGTAGCCACCAGTTGGAAATGTACCTGCAACAATCTGAAGGAGCACTACATCATCTTTTGAAATCTGTTCTGCTTCTGAGATTTCTCTGTAACCCGTTGTTGTTCTTAATAAGAGTCTTATTCCCGCTTGTTCAGAATCGCCAAATATGGGCACTTTCAAATCACCACCGTTCGATGAACTCGGTTTGCTTTCTTCTATTATTTGATTATTTATATACAGTGTATATTTTGCCGGTAGTATTACCAACACTAAGGGCAAACGAACATAAGACTTATCCCTGACTCCTGAAATTTCTTGGGAGTACTCGCTCTTACCGTCTTGGCTCAGTGCACGAATTTTGTAATTTACACTCGTCTGCCGCATGGTAACCGATTGGAAAGTCCAAGCTTTAACGAGAAAACCTTTACTTTCGTTATCTTCATAGAGTTTAATATACTGGACGGAGAATGTCTTTGAACCGACCGATTTGAAAAGATACTCTGGAAAACTAACGTTGACATTCTTTACAAACAATCCAGAAACTTGAGCGAAAGTGCTAATTGAAAGCAATACTAAGATTACTAAGAAAATCATTCTTCTAAACCTCAGTTTTTCCACAGCTACCACCTCCTCATGTGATGGTTCTAGTTTGATTATACCACTACTTTTCCAATTTATACCTAATTTCCTTTTTTTCGTACATCATTCTATCTGCAACATCGTAGGCTTTATCAAAATCATCAAATTCTGAATAACCATATGAAAATCCGAGTCCCAAATGATTTCGAGATTCGTTGTATAGTCTTTCCATCACTTTCGGAACATCTTCTAATTTAACTGTCTTGAAAACAATGCAGAATTCGTCTCCACCCAATCTTATGAAATAGTCCCCGGTTCTTATATTGGCATTTATTATCTCCGCAAATTTTTTCAAAATCATATCACCATGGATATGTCCGTATTTGTCGTTAATTTTTTTGAATCCATCTAAGTCAACTAAAACAAGCGTACCACCTTTTGGAATAATGTCTATAGCCTTTCTGTTGAATACCCCAGTAAGATGGTCGATGAGATTTTCTCTTTTGAGCTTCTCGTGGGTAATTGATAGTTCTTTAAACTTCCTTAGTGTTACCGTTCCTACGTATATCAAAAATACTATCCGACCGTAATGAATCATCAGTTCAGAAGATTTTTGGCTAAGCAAAACATAAAAAGTTTGAATACCTGTCAAAAACATAAAAGTTATCGGAAAGATAAATTCGACAAGTTTGTACTTTACGATTAAGAATATTATTGTAGAAAGCAGAATTAAGGCATAGAGGTCTGATATAGCACCTATTAAATGGATGTATTTAATTTGCGTTGAAAAAAGCATTGTTGAAATTAGAATTGTAGGAATTGCTATCAACGTTGTTTTTAGAGTTTTACCTATTCGTTCTCGTAAAGAAGCGAGTTCTACAATGGCAAATAAGAGAAAAGTTAAGACAAACATCGGTGTGGTACGTGCAAATTGTTCAAATATAAGATATGTAACAACACTGCCAGAGCTTTCACGATAGACAAATTGAAGCAAAGAAAGTATCATGAACGCTGAGGCGATAATGATGTTTTTGTACGCTTTTCTCTCTATTCCGCTCGCACTCTCCAAGGCAATTAATAATAAGTAGAGTATTATTGCTGTTGCACCAATCCCAACTAACGTAATGCTATTTCGAAAGATATTTATACTATTTGCTATTCTTTTTGCGGTATGCAAGTTTGTAATATATGGTTCTCCATACATTCCAGCTCCAACAATGCCATATATTTTTAATCTTAGAGTATTTTGAGCCTCTTTTTTCAAAATCCACTCTGGGATAGTTACAGTCAGTGCGGTAGGCCATAAGTTCCCAGTGCCGTCACCAAATGTGGTTATGTGCTTTCCATTAACGAATATATCGACTCTCGTTGCCAATATCTTTTGAAAGACGAGAGTGTCATTATTGCCATCAAATACAAATGATCCATAAAGCTCAAGACTTTGAGGCTTCTCGAATTGAATGTAGTTATCTTTTATTTCTTTTATTTCAGTAAAACTAATCACATTACCATATGGTTCGTTCAATTGAGATAATGTAAATTCAAGGATTAAGAATAGAATTATTGCTACAAAAACCGAAAGAAGAACAGCTAAGCGTCTACTTTTCTGAATGTTCATAATGCACCACCTCAAGACCAACAATAAGCTTGCCATATTCTTTTAGAGGCAAGTACATTCACCACAATGATAACACAATTTAGAAAAGATGATTTATGATATATGTTTTTTTGCATATTCGTAACTCTACAGCAAACTTATTTAACATTCTTTTTTGACATTAATAATTTTTCAATCTCTCGGTCAACAGCGCATAGTACTGTAATCCGTCAGACCTCCCCTGGTAAGAACGACCGCTTTCATCCCGCATCCCATGTACTCGCCACATTTACGTCCCCACTACCAAGCCTATAGCGGACTTTCACCGCCAAGCTGTCGCTCATGCCGGGCGCACGTAAAAAAAGCCTCTGCATTTTTGCAGAGGCTTTTTAGAAGGTATATAGGAACCCTGGGCACTACCTACTCTCGCAAGGGGTCGTCCCCTTACTACCATCGGCCCGTAGCGGCTTAACGGCCAG
>Ga0197142_1005277_pt1 | contig 10179 bp, 7 predicted proteins | sample GBS60_MetaG_FD_148614 | JGI IMG/M metagenome (GOLD analysis project Ga0197142, IMG submission 148614) | Sediment microbial communities from Great Boiling Springs, Gerlach, Nevada, United States - GBS 60_MetaG | ecosystem: Environmental > Aquatic > Thermal springs > Hot (42-90C) > Sediment...
GCATCCCTCACGCGGGGGGCTGACCTTACCCCATCTATATCAAAACTCTCTGAGCACCAGAGTATTATGTCAGCGATTCTTCCTCACGCAGAAAATATAGAGTCGGGCTGTGCGGAATCCCCCCTTACCCGTCCCTTTCCCCCCTTACCAAGGGGGGAAAGGGTGTAGGGAATGGGGGGATCCCTATAAGATGGGGTAATATCAGCACGAGGGGGAAGGGCTAGGGTTGGAAGTTAAAATAATCAGTTTGGTATAAGAGTGCGTTGCCCGCTTTTGGTGGGCGGCCAGCGCACTCCGGAGCCCCCTTACCTTTGCCGCATGGGTGTACTCGTCTTGGGTGCCACGGCAGGCATGGTTGCCGCCTCCCTCCACAAATGGGCCCAAGAAGGTCAAAGACTCTACCTCGTAGGTCGTCAGATTGAGAAACTCCACGCCATAGCCAGTGACCTCAAAATTCGGTATGGCGCCCAGGTGGAGACTTATCAGGTGGATGTAGATAGGCCCGGCGCTATAGCTGCATGGTGGGAAAAGTTTCTTGCCCAGGGCGCCACCTTTGAAAAGGCCTTGATCGCCTGGGGTTACCTGGGAGATGAGGAGCGGGCCCGGCGAGACGATGGGGAGGTGGAGGCAATTATCCGGCGTAACTATACGTCAGTCGTGCTATCTGCAGGACGAATCGCCGCCTATCTGGCGGAGCGAGGGGGTGGGGTGCTGGCGATTATTTCCTCAGTGGCGGGGATACGAGGTCGGGCTAAAAACTACCATTATGGCAGCGCTAAGGCTGCCCTCATCGCGTATTCTTCTGGCCTGCGAGCCTACTACTGGGAAAAAGGCGTACGAGTAGTTACGATTCTTCCGGGCTTTGTAGAGACGCCTATGGTGGCGGGGCTGGACCTCCCGCAGCCTTTAGTTACGTCAGCAGAGCGGGCGGGCCACCTTATCTATCGGGCCATGAAGAAGGCTCCACCCGTAGCTTATGTGCCCGGCTACTGGAGGTGGATTATGCTGGCCATTCGGCTTTTGCCGGAGGGGATTTTTAGGCGCTTACGAGGTTAGAGAGCGCTTGGGAGAGTCGCTCAGAAAGATCGGGCAGGGGCGCGACCTTTCCAACAGCAATCTCAGCGTGGCCACCGCCTTTCCCGCCTAAGGGTTCTATGAGCGTTTTTAGGAGGGTTTGGGCATTTTTGGGGGCAGCTACGCCTAAGAGGGTTTGCTGTTCCTCAGTCTGATAGATAATCAATGTGTGGTCGGGGGCCACTTTTCGCAGGGCGCCAAGGAAATCTTTCAGGCTTGTGCCGGCGGGGAGCTGAATGGCTTTCAGCAGGGGCGTACCGGGCGTGGGGAGGGACCAGGTTTGCACCAAGGTGTGCGCATAGGTCAAAAGCCAATCCGCAAGGGCCTTCTCATAGGTTTCTTTCTCAGCGAGAAGTTTATCCAATGCGGAGATGGGGTTAGGGGCATTTTTTAGGCGCTGTCGGAGGGTGCTTAGCTCAGCAAGCTGATTGTCCACCCAGACCAAGAAAGCCGGTCCCGCTACCGCCTCAATCCGACGCACCCCCGCCGCCACCGCACTCTCCGACGTAATCCGGAAATAGCGCAGTTGTAGCGTATTCTCCACGTGCGTACCGCCACATAGTTCCCGGGAGAACTTCCCGCCAAACTCTATCACCCGCACTTTATCTCCATATTTCTCGCCAAAGAGCGCTATAGCTCCCATCTTGATAGCCTCTTCATACGGGATGCCTTGGTATTCTTTTCTGCGGAGGCCGGCAGCGATGCGGCTATTGACGATATTTTCTATCTGGGCGAGCTCTTCTTCGGAGAGCTTCGTGGGGTGGGTAAAGTCAAACCGGAGTTTGTCCGGGGCGACCAGGGAGCCATTTTGGCGGGCATGGGGACCTAACGTCTGTCGCAGTGCTGCATGAAGGAGATGTGTGGCTGTGTGATGAATGGACACAGCTTCCCGCCGGGGAATATCTATAACGGCTTGCCATTCGCCCTCGGGGTCACGGGGCAGGGACTCCACCACATGAATGATGGTGTCCAGTTCCTTATAGACGTGCTTAACAGCGATTTTCTGATGGCCTTTGCGGAGGTAGCCCGTATCGCTGACCTGACCTCCACCTTCAGGATAGAAGGGCGTCTCTCGTAGGATGATGTGATAGTGGGTTTTACCGCCTTCTTTTACCTCGCGCATGCGGACGATAGGGGTGCGCACCTCGTACACATCATACCCTACGAACTGAGAATGTTCGTCTTCGGAAAGCTCTATCCAATCCCCGAAATGTTTCTGAGTGGCCTGGCGGCTGCGGGCTTTTTGGGTCTCTAAGGCTTTTTCAAAGCCGGCTTGGTCTATGGAGAGGCCTTTTTCCCGGGCGATTAGATTAGTTAGGTCTATCGGAAAGCCATAAGTATCATACAGTTCAAAGGCGATTTCGCCAGGGATGACGGTGAGGTTGGGGTGATTTTGAAGAAATATCTCCAAGCGGTTTAGCCCCCGTTCTAAAGTGTGAAGGAAGGACTCCTCCTCCCCCTCTATGATGCGGACGATGGAAGAGGCATTTTGCTGCACTTCGGGGAAAATATCTTGATACAGCTGGCTAAGAGGCTGGATGAGCTGGTGCAGGAAGGGCCGGCGCTGGTGGAGGTACTGGTGGCCATAGCGGAGGGCCCGCCTAAGAAGCCGTCGGATTACATAGCCTGCGCCAGTATTGGAAGGGAGCTGGCCATCGGCAATCGCAAACGTAATCGCCCGAATATGGTCGCATACCACCCGGATCGCTACATCTTGCTGAGGAGACTGTCCGTACGGAATCCCAGTCAGTTTTTCCAGCTCACTGCGAAGGTTCTGGAAAATATCTATATCATAGGTGGAGGACTTGCCTTGTAGGACCATGGATAGGCGTTCTAAGCCCATGCCCGTATCCACGCTGGGGAAAGGCAGGGTTTCCAGCGAGCCGTCAGCGCGGCGGTTGTACTGGATGAAGACGAGGTTCCAAAGTTCGATTACGAGGGGGCTCCCGGTATTGAGGAGGGGGGTAGCGAGGTCGGTGGCGTTGGGGCGGAGGTCTATGTGGATTTCGGTGCAGGGGCCGCAGGGGCCGGTATCTCCCATTTCCCAGAAGTTGTCTTTTCGGCCAAAAAAGCGGATACGCTCCTCAGGGACAAACTGACGCCAGATGTTGTAGGTCTCTACGTCTTTAGGAAGGTTCCATTCCGCATCGCCGCCAAAGATGGTGATATAAAGCCTGTCAGGGGGAAGTTTGTAAACCTGCGTCAAAAGCTCCCACGCCCAGGCAATCGCTTCTTTTTTGAAGTAGTCGCCAAAGGACCAGTTGCCCAGCATCTCGAAGAAGGTATGGTGGTAGGTATCATGGCCGACTTCTTCGAGGTCGTTGTGTTTACCGGAGACGCGGAGGCACTTTTGGGTGTCGGCGATACGGGGAGCGGGCGGCTGACGTAATCCCATGAAAATGTCCTTGAAGGGGTTCATGCCGGCATTGACGAAAAAGAGGGTGGGGTCGTTGCGGTTAACGAGGGGGGCAGAAGGAACGATCAAGTGTTCTCGGGCAGCAAAAAAGTCTAAAAAAGCCTGGCGGGCCTCTGCTGTGGTCATAGGAGCAAAGGTAGCAAAAGCCAGGGGCAGCTTGTATAAGTGCTTTTCTCCCTATATTTGCCGCTGAAATGCAAAGGGGTTTGACGCTGCTTCTAATCATTGCGCTCGGCTGGGCACAGTCTGCCAAAATCAAGAAGCTTCTGGCCCAGGCGGATAAAGAGTATTACACCTTCCGCAATCCCGAAAAAGCTGCTGAGCTCTACAAGCAGGTTCTGCAAAACGATCCTAAAAACCAATATGCTGCTTATCGCTTGGCTCGCTGCTACTGGTACACTAATGAAACGGAGCGGGCCGTAGATCACTACCAGAAAGCATTGGAAATCAATACCGACGCCAATGATACCATTTACCTGGACCTGGCGATAGCTCAGAAAAAGCTCGGCCGTTACGAAGAGGCCAAAGCGTCCCTTCAGGAGTTTCTCAAGCGTCACAAGATCCAGGATATCCTGCGTAAGCAGGCTGAAATAGAGCTAGAAGGCTGCAACCTCGCTCAGAACCTTTTATCTCAGAAGCCGGACTATGAGCTCGTGGTATTGAGCATTAACTCCCCTGCCAGCGACTATGCCCCTACGCTCTTTGTCGTGAGAACCGATAGTTTTTTGATTTTTACCAGTCACCGGATGGGCAATCAGGGCAAAGCACGCTATCCTGAATATGGCGAGCCCATGTATTCCGACCTGTGGGTGGTTCAGGTCAAAAATGATACGCTCTTCACCGGGAAAACCGGTAAGCCCCAGAACCTGGGTAAAAAGGTTAATACCCCTGCTAATGATGGGTCAGCGGTGATTGCCCCGGATGGATTGACTATGTACTATACCATCTGCGGCGAAGGCCAGTATCAGAAAAAATGGGGCTGTGCCATTTATCAGAGCACCTTTGACCCACAAAAGAAAGAGTGGGGGCCTTTTGAAAAAATAGAAGCCCTTGCCGGCAAGCGCGAAGTGGTCGTCAACACAAAAGGCAAGAAAAAATTGGTGCCTACCTACGATGCGCAGCCGACTCTCTCGCCGGATGGGAATGTTATGTACTTCGTTTCGGACCGAGATGGGGGGTTGGGCGGCACAGACATCTGGTACGCCCAAAAGGTCGGCAAGGAGTGGAGCGCCCCCGTCCATGCGGGGAAAATCATCAATACGCCCTTCAACGAAATCTACCCGCATGTCGGGCGGGATGGGAAGACGCTTTACTTTGCTTCGGATGGGCATCCGGGGCTGGGTGGATATGACATTTTCCGGTCGGAAGGGCGCCTGGCTACCTGGTCGCCGCCTCAAAACCTCGGGGTCCCTATCAATTCCTCTTACGATGACTTTTCCCTTTTCTGGGTGAAACAGGATACAGCGGGTTATCTGGCATCTAACCGGCCGGGTGGGCGTGGCAGGGACGATATCTACTTTGTCAAGCGTATTTTCCGGCCGGTGATAGAACTGGCCGTACACGGGACCGTGCGGGATGCCGCCACCAAGCTCCCGATACCCTTCGCCACCGTGACCCTTTACGAAATGAAGGGTGGGGAGCTTATTCCCTTAGACACCTTCAATACTGATCAGAACGCGCAGTATCGCTTTACCCTCCAGCCGGGCAAGGACTATAAGCTTATTGGTAACGCTCCTGAATATCTGGCTAATGAAGTGCAGGTCTCCACGCGGGATGCTACAAAGTCTATGGACCTGGAAGCGGACATTGATATTTATCTAGACCGTATCGAGATAGCGCGGCCGATTGTTTTGCAAAACATCTACTTTGACTTCGACAAATATGATATCCGGCCGGATGCAGCACAGGAGCTGGATCGGCTGGTGGTGCTTTTGGATCGAAACCCAGGCTTGCGGATCTTGATCGGTGCGCATACAGACACGAACGGCAGTGAGGCATATAATATCAAGCTTTCCAACAATCGGGCCAGGGCTGTGGTGGAATATCTCAGTCAGAAGGGCATTGATTCGAAGCGGCTTACGTGGATAGGGTATGGGGAGTCGCAGCCGCTTATTTATCCGGAGCTCTCGGATGCAGATGAGCAGGCGAATCGCCGCGCGGAATTCCGAATTTTGAGCATCGATCAGGTACGGGCGGAGAAGTGAGGAGGTGAGGGCTTCTGCGCTGGCAAAAGCCAGAGGAAAGTCCGGGCACCTGGGGGTAGGCGGTCCTCCGTAAGGAGGAGCAGGCGACCGCAAGGTCGCCTGACGGATAGGGCCACAGAAACCATACCGCCCCATACGGGGTTCGGGTGAAACCGGAGGGTAAAAGCCTCCGCCTGGGCAACCCCCCGCCGGTGCAAGGCCAAGTAGCCGGCGATGACCACCCCCATAGCCGGCGGGTAGGCCGCTTAGATAAATGCAGAAGTAGACACAGAACCCGGCTTACCACTCATCCTCCTCCTGACCCGCCCCTTTATTGTATCTTTGCCTCATGGCAATTCAAATACTGCCTGACATCCTCAAAGAAGCCTTAGAAAAATACCCGCGGCCGGATTGTATCGCTGGCAAGGCCCACGGCAAGTGGGTTACCTACAGTACCGAGGATGTTTTTCATAGGGTCCAAACCGTGGCGCGTGCCCTCCTTTACCTGGGCCTTAAGAAGGGCGATCGCATCGCGCTCGTTTCCAACAACCGCCCTGAATGGAACTTCGTGGACCTGGGGGCCGTCTCTATTGGCGTCATTGTCGTACCCCTTTACGCTAACTCTATCGCAAAAGACTACGAGTACGTCATCAACCACGCCGAGTGCCGCCTGGTTTTCTCTGCCGGCGGCGACATCTATCAGAAACTAAAAAGTATCCTGCCTAACTGTCCCTCCGTAGAAAAAGTCTACACCTTCGACCCTGAGGAAGGGGTAGATCATCTTGACCAGTTTCTGGCCCTTGGCGAGGCCAATCCGGTCGACCTCACGCCCTATAAGCAGGCTATCAAACCCGAAGATTGGGCTACATTTCTCTATACTTCTGGTACCACGGGCCTGCCAAAAGGGGTTATCCTAACGCATCACAATATCGTCTCTAATGTGCTTACGGTGCGCTCACTCAACCTCATTCCACGCACTACTGCATCAGAGCGCCTGCGCGCACTATCATTTTTGCCACTCAATCATAGCTTTGAGCGAATGGTCTTTTATACTTACCTGGCAATGGATATAGGAGTGTATTATGCTGAGAGTCTGGATACCATTGCTGCCAACCTGCGCGAAGTTCGTCCCCACGTCTTTACATCGGTGCCCCGCCTCTTAGAAAAAGTGTATGAGCGTATCATGGCTACGGGGCAAACGCTCACTGGCCTTAAGCGGAAACTCTTTTTCTGGGCGATGGACCTGGTGAAGGACTACGACCCGGAAAAGGCCGACGGCTATCCCTGGACCTACAAACTGCAGCTAAGTCTGGCACGCAAGCTGGTATTTAGCAAATGGCGGGAGGCGCTGGGGGGGAATGTGGAGGTAATCGTAACCGGTGCAGCAGCTTTGCCTAAACATCTGGCTCGAATCTTTTGGGGGGCGGGTATCCCTATCATGGAAGGCTACGGCTTAACCGAAACCTCGCCTGTCATTGCTGTAAATACTTTTGATGCCTTTCGGCTGGGTACGGTTGGGCGGCCTATACCAGGTGTACAGGTGCGCATAGAGTTCATAGAAGGCTACCCAGAAGGCGAGGGCGAAATCGTCGTCAAAGGACCAAATGTCATGGTCGGTTACTACAAAAACCCCGAAGCTACGAATGAAGTCCTCAAAGATGGCTGGTTTTATACGGGGGATATCGGCCGCCTGGATAAAGATGGCTTCCTCACCATTACCGACCGCAAAAAAGAGATTTTTAAGACGGCGGGCGGGAAATACATTGCGCCGCAGCCCATTGAGAATAAGCTCAAAAGCTCTCTCTATATTGAGCAGGCAATGGTGATTGGGGAGTACCGGAAATTTCCGGCGGCGCTGCTGGTGCCCAACTTCGCTAATCTGGAAAAGTGGGCACGGGAACGGGGTATTGGCCTGACGAACCGAGAAGCGCTCATTCACCACCCTGACGTGGTGGCCCTCATTCAGAACGAAGTGGACAAAGTCAATGAAGAGTTTTCCCAGTATGAGCGGGTGAAAAAGTTCATTTTGCTTACGAAGGAGTGGACGATTGAAGGAGGAGAGCTGACACCGACATTGAAACTGAAGCGTCGCGTCCTTTTAGAGCGGTATAAGGATGCGATAGAGGCCCTGTATGCCGAAGCCGAAAAAAGCCCCGCCTCATAGGGCGTGGTGGGTCTATTTGACCTTCTCCACGGAGCTAATAACGATTCTGGGGATGTGGGGCGTGTTGGGGTATTTGCTGGATAGGTATGCTGGCACAAAGCCATGGGGCCTTTTTGGGGGGCTGCTGCTGGGGGTGGGGCATGTACTATGGCGAATTCTTCGGTTGTAAAATGAAAAAAGGTTACTGGATTATCGGAGGCGTGGTGGTAGGAGGCGCTTTTCTTCACGGTTTACTGTGGTCGGTTTTTCCGGACAGAAATACGGCGTTGGCGGCACTTTTAATGTGGGTGATGCTGGGGGTGGTGCATATGGTGATTTATGCTTTTCAGAGTGGGGGGGATAAGACATTGGCGAGGGTTGTGGTGGTACCGGCGCTTATTCGGCTGGTGGTTTTGCCGGTAATGGTGATTGGTCTGGCTATGGCAGTTGAGCCGCATTTGATAACGTTTGTGGCGTTATTTGTGGGGGAAGTCTTTTTACTGATGGGATTGGAGGTGGGACTCGTGTATAGCAAGCAGGGTCCCCCGGCTTCTTTGTAACTTGCGCCCCGCATGAGACGCTGGCTTGTTGTCCTCTTACCTGTAGCCCTTGGTTGGGGCCGCACGGAAAAGGAGGCGGTTCCTACCAGCTTTATTTTAGAGCACGTGAAGGATAGTTATGACTGGCATATCACGGACATGCCGTGGGGACGGAATCCTGACGGTTCTCGGCACTACATTCCGATAGTGATTCCCTTGCCACGCATCCTGTATCATCCGCAGCGGGGGGTGTCGGTGTTTTTTGTGCACGGTCATACGGAGGCTGAGATCAAGGCAGAGTTGGAAAAGCATGGCTACACGCTGGGGGCGGATGGCAAGATAGCTGCTATAGATTGCGAGCCAATACTAGATCTATCTCTCACGAAGACGGCGTTTCAGCTTTTACTGGTGGGGATGCTCCTCTTGTGGGTTGGACGGATAGCGGCCAAAGCCTACCAGAAAAACCAGAATGGTGTGCCGACTGGTATAGCGCGGGTTTTAGAGCCGGTGATTCTCTTTATTCGGGACGAGGTAGCCGTGCCTAACCTCCATCATCATGCAGACCGCTTTATGCCGTTTTTACTGACGATATTTTTCTTCATTTGGCTCAGTAATCTTTTTGGCCTCACGCCGCTCAACTCCAACATCATGGGCAATATCACGCTTACCTTTTTGCTGGCGTTGATAGCGTTTCTGGTGATACATTTCAATGCCTCTAAGGGGTACTGGTCGCATATTTTCTGGTATCCGGGCGTGCCTGTGTGGCTAAAGCTTTTTATGATGCCGATAGAGGTTATTGGCATGTTTGCGAAGCCATTTGCGCTTATGATGCGTCTTTTTGCAAATATTTTGGCGGGCCATCTAATGATGCTTTCTATCATTGGGCTCATTTTTATTTTGGCGGCAGTTTTGAAGAGTGTTGTAGTGGGTCTGGGGGTATCGGTCTTTTCGGTGTTGCTGGGGTTATTTGTGATGGCGCTGGAGACGCTGGTGGCCGCCTTGCAGGCGTATATCTTTACTATGCTATCGGCAGTGTTTCTCGGGATGGCGATGGAAGAGTCGCATTGAAAAAGTCTTCATACCTTTGCGAGCGATATGTGGTTGGAAGCGAGTACAGTTCACTATTTTGGCGCTGCATTGGGCGCTGGATTGGCGGTAATAGGTGCTGGTATTGGGATTGGCACCTTGGCTTCGTCTGCCCTACAAGGGATTGCACGTCAGCCCTCTGCTGCCGGAGAAATCCGCAATAACATGATCCTTACAGCGGCTCTGGTAGAAGGGGTAGCTCTCATCGCAGAAGTTGTGGCTATCCTGATAGTGTTCCTCAAGTAAGGGGGTGGTACGCTATTTGTCAAGCCCTCGCTTGGCGCGAGGGCTTTATTTTTGCCTCTCATGCGACTCTCCCGAGAAGCTCAGATCGGCCTCATTTTCATCATAGCGGCCATAGCCCTTTTTTTCGGCTTCAATTACCTCAAAGGCCATTCCATATTTCAGCGCTACAATACTTACTATGCTGTCTTTGCAGATGCTGACAACCTCTCCACGAGTGATAAGGTTCTGTATCGAGGCTACAAGGTGGGCCAGGTGACGGACTTGCGCTTCAATCCGCGTACAGGGGAGGTGCTTATAGCGTTTGAGGCGTTTCGGGAGATTCCGATCCCGATAGACTCTCGGGCGACCATTATTAATCTGGACCTTATCGGGACAAAGGGACTGGCGATAATACCCGGCACAGCGGAAAAGCTCGCCATGGACGGCGACACCTTGCGAGATAGCGTGGCTACCGGTACAGTGGATAAGGCGCTCCAAGAGCTTCGGCCCGTG
>Ga0197142_1005279_pt1 | contig 10178 bp, 7 predicted proteins | sample GBS60_MetaG_FD_148614 | JGI IMG/M metagenome (GOLD analysis project Ga0197142, IMG submission 148614) | Sediment microbial communities from Great Boiling Springs, Gerlach, Nevada, United States - GBS 60_MetaG | ecosystem: Environmental > Aquatic > Thermal springs > Hot (42-90C) > Sediment...
CCGGGGTAGCGGAGGGTTTTCTCCTCCATCCAAGGCACGGGAATCGAATCCAAGGCGGTGCGCAGCCCGTCAGTGCAAAAGGCCTCTAAGCTCCCCAGCGCCGGAACTCGGATAACCTCGGGCTCGCTCATTGCCGGCAGGGTCACCACCGCTCCACCCCGGCGCAGGCGGGCAGGGCGGGTGTACTCCTCAAGCACATCCACCGGGGAGAAGGGAGCCTTGTACTCCCAGGGGAGCTCCCGCTTTTTCGGAAGCCCACCCACGTAACACACGAAGCGGTCCAACCGGTCGGCAGAGGCGTACCACGCCCCCAGAACCAAGTGGGACAACCCTGGCGCTACGCCGCAGTCCACCGCTACCCGCACGCGTTTTTCCTTCGCCAGGCTGTCCAGCGCCCGCGGGTCCTCCGGCATGAAGGAGATGTCCACCACCTCCTTCCCTAGGGCCACAAGGCTGTGCAGCGCCCGAAAACCTAAAGAGCCGGGAACCGCACTCACCACCCATCGGGCCTCGGCCACCAGCCGCGCCAAAACCTTGGGGTCGCTGGCGTCGGCCTGGACGGTAGCTACCCCGTGGCTGGAAAGCCACGGAAAGTTGTGCGGCTTGAGATCCACAGCGGTTACTGCGAACCCCGAGTTTTGCAGATCAAAGGCGATGGCCCGCCCGACCCTTCCGGCCCCAACTACCACCACGTGCTCGGCCGCCACGTTGATCTCCTACCCGGGCAAGGGTACCAAGGTTCGGCCTTCGGGAAAAACAAAGGTGTGCATTGCTCACCGCTGGTAAATTTGAAAGGTGCAACCCAGCTCCAGAGGCCTGGGTTCGTTGCGAAGAACGTTGCCCCGAACTCCTGGCAAGGGAAAAGGTTGGTGGAGGCGGGGGGAATCGAACCCCCGTCCGAAGGACCTGTGCTGGCGGTGTCTCCGTGTGCAGCCTGCCTTTGGGTCTCGCCTCGCCGGGCGGAGGCAGGCATCCTCCCGGCAAGGCCAGCTCGAGTAACTGTCGGCCTTCGCTCCCGAGCGCTGCGAAGGCCCAAGCCCGTTTACGCGACGCCTTCACCGGGTTTCGGGCCGCAACCCATTGGTGTCGGCGTGGCTGTCAATTAAGCAGCCAGAGCGAGTTCAGCGTTGGCAGCTGTGTGTTTCCGCCTGTTTTACGTGGCGACGGACCACGACACGCTGCCGCCAGCCCAGCTGTCCCCCGTCGAACCCGGTACGCCCCCAGATTCGCGGTGCCACATCCAATATAAGCTCTTTTTCGCGCCTTGACGAGTCTGCCTGAAAGGTCTAAGGTTGCGCCATGGCGGAGCTGGAGCCTATAAGCTTGATCCTCACCTCCGTGGGGACAGAAACCCAGGCGGTGGAGATCTCCGAAGAACTCGTGCACCGGGGCCTGGCTACCTGCGTCAACATCGTTCCGTGCTTACGCTCGATCTACCGCTGGAAGGGCAAGGTGTGCTCGGACAGTGAGTACCTCCTGCTGATCAAAACCCGCAGGGCCTTGTTCCGAGAGGTGGCAGAGGCCATTCGGGAACTTCACTCCTACGAGCTTCCGGAGATCCTGGAAGTCCCCGTGGGCTTCGCCGAGGAGAACTTCCACCGCTGGGTGGTGGACATGGCCACGGGCACGATTGCGCCCCAAGACGCGTTGGAAGAGGACCCCCAGTACGACTGAAGCGGCGCTGCTGCTCCCTTGACAATGCCTCGTGGGTTCGTAGAAACTGAATGAAGCTTCACTCAGGGGGGGCCGTGGCCAAGGACGTAAGTGGCAAAAAGAACAAGCGCGAGGCCATCCTTGAAGCGGCAGTGCGCACCTTCGCAGAAAAAGGTTACTTCGCCTCCCGAATGCACGACGTGGCCCGTTCTGCCGGGGTGGCCGACGGCACGTTGTACCTCTACTTCCCCAGCAAGGAGAGCTTGCTCACCGCAATCCTGGAGGAGTACGCCAGGGCGTTTGTGGAGCGGGCCGAGCGGGACGCCAGGCGCCTCGCCTCCCCCCGGGAGCAGCTCCGAACGGTGCTGGAGCGCCACTTGGTGAGCCTGGAGCGTAACCGGGCACTGGCCACGGTTTTCCAAATCGAGCTGCGGCGTTCCCGCAAGTTTTTGCGGGCGGTGGCCAAGGGGCAGCTGGCCGCGTACTTGGATTTGCTGCAGCGCATCGTCGCCGCCGGGATCCAGCAGGGGGTCTTCCGCCAAAACCTCAACCCTCGGATGGCGGCCCGGGCGATTTTCGGCGCGGTGGACGAGCTGGTGACCACCTGGGTCCTTTCCCAGCGGCCCAGGCCGCTTCGGGAACAGCTGGACCCGCTTTTGGACATGCTGCTTTTCGGCCTTTGCGAAAAGTAAAGCCAGGGAGTCTTGGAGGAAGGGGGGAACCATGAGCACGCCCACAACTTTGGCTGAGGTTTTCAGGGTCTGGCGTACCACCCAGCCCGAGCCAGCACTTATCGACGCCCGGGGCGGGCTAGACCGCCGCATCCCCGCCCGGGAAGTGGCGGCGCAGGTGGCAGGGCTTGCTTTGGGGCTGGCAAAGCTCGGGGTTCAAAGAGGGGATCGAGTGGCTTTGATCTCCGGCAACCGGCCCGAGTGGCACATCGTGGACTTCGCTTTGCACCACCTGGGTGGGATCAACGTGCCGATTTACCCCACGCTGCTGCCGCCGCAAGTAGCCCATATCCTCAAGGATTCGGGGGCGAAGGTTTGCATTGCCGAAACCCCGGAGCTTGTAGCGAAGGTGCTGGAAGCGCGTGGCCTTTGCCCCGAGCTTGCCCACGTCCTGCTGATCGAAGGTGAACCGGCGCCAGGGGTGGGCTCGTTGCGCCAGTGCATCGAGGCCGTGCCAGTGGAAAAAGCAGGGGAGCTTTTGGACGGCATGTTGGGCAACGTCAGCCCGGAGGACCTCGCCACCATCATATACACTTCAGGCACCACGGGCGAACCGAAGGGCGCTATGCTGACCCACGACAACTTTGTTTGGGATGCCCTTTCCGCTGCCTCGGTTCAGGATTGGCCACCCTATAAGGAGGTAGCCCTTTCTTTCCTGCCGCTCTCCCACGTGCTGGAGCGGCTGGTGGATTACATCCTGTTCGCCTACGGGGCCACCATCGCGTACTGCGGCATCCTGGAGGCGGGGGAGGCGTTGCGCCGCATTCGCCCGCATCTGTTCACAGCCGTGCCGCGATTTTACGAGAAGGTGTACGACAGGATCATGGCCGAGGGGAGCCACGGGAGCGCCCTCAAGCGCAAGCTTTTCCGCACTGCGGTGGAACAAGCGCTCCGGGCCTTTCGCACGGGAAGGAAAGGGCTTAGGTTCAAAATCCTCGACAAGCTCGTGTTAGCCAAGATCCGCAACGCTTTCGGAGGCCGCCTGCGGTTTTCCATTTCCGGAGGGGCGCCGCTGCCGATCCACGTGGGCGAGTTCCTCCACGCGGTGGGCATTTGCGTGCTGGAAGGCTACGGGCTCACAGAAACCTCGCCGGTGATCAGCGTGAACACCACACGCAAGGCCAAGCTGGGAACGGTGGGGCCTCCTATCCCTGGGGTGGAGGTGAAGATCGCCCCGGACGGTGAGATCCTCACCCGGGGTCGGCACGTGATGAAGGGTTACTGGAACAAGCCGGATGCCACCCGGGAAGCCATAGACCCGGAGGGCTGGTTCCATACCGGGGACGTGGGGGAGTTCGACGAGGAAGGCTTCTTGCGCATTACCGACCGCAAGAAGGACATCATCGTCACTGCGGGCGGCAAGAACATCGCCCCGCAACCCATTGAAAACCAGCTCAAGACCTCACCGTTCGTGGAAAACGCGGTGCTGTTTGGAGACCGAAAACCGTACGTGGTGGCACTGTTGGTGCCCAACTTCGAGGAACTTATTCGCTGGGCGGAGCAGCGGGGTCTTGCCACCCAGGACCGGCTTTCCCTCGTTCAAGACCCTGAGGTCGTAAAGCTTTACCAGGGCATCGTGGACGGGGTGAACGCCAACCTGGCGAGATTCGAAACCATCAAGAAGTTCCGCCTGCTGCCGGAGCCGTTCACCATGGATGGCGGCGAACTCACCCCCACCCTTAAGGTGAAACGCCGGGTCATTTGGGAAAGGTACGGCGAGCTGGTGGAGCAAATGTACGCTGAACAGGAGTCCTAGGCGGTGCCCGGGGTCCCTGAGCTGGCGGCCCGCCTGGGCCGCCCGGTAATCCCTTTGCTCCTGCCCACCCCTTACCCCGTGGGACCGGTGTGGGTTTACCTCTTGCCAGACGAACCGGTGACCTTGGTGGACACCGGGCCCGCCACCCCTTCGGCCTGGCGGAGCTTGGTGGCCCAGCTGGCAAGACACGGTTTGAAGCCCCAGGACATACGCCGGGTCCTGGTGACCCACGGGCATCACGACCACATGGGGCTGGCAAGACGCCTGCAGCAGCTCGGTGCCCAGGTGTACGCCCACCCGGCGGATGCTCACAACTTGGCGTTGCGACGGCACTACCGGCAGTTGGCGGGGATGCTCCGGTCCTTAGGGTTAGGGCCGGGGCGGCGGCTTTTGATGATGGCCGGGTTGTGGCTTTTAGACCGCACCAGCCGCCCGCTGTTGCACTACACCCCCCTAGCTCCGGGAGACGAGCTGCCTGCCGCCGCCGGCACTCTGGGAGTGCACCACGTTCCGGGGCACTCCCCGGGGCACGTGGCTTTTGAGCTATCCAGGGAGAATGTGTGGCTTTCCGGGGATGTGTTGCTTGCCGGGATCCTGCCCAACGCGGTCCTGGAAGCGGATCCCGAGCAGCCCACGCGCCCTTACCCAGCCCTTGGGGTGTACCGGAAAACACTGAAAAGCCTCGCAGCTTCCCCCCCAAGGGCGCTACTCCCCGCCCATGGGCCCGCCGTTACCGAGGTTCAGGAGTTGGCCCGCTCCACGCTGGCCCGCCAAGAACTTCGCTCCCGGCAAATTTGGGAAGCGCTTGGTCCCACTCCAAAAACCCTGGCGACGCTTTTGGCGCGGCTGCACCCCCGGGCCAAGGGGCTCGGGCTTTTCTTGGCCTATTCGGACGTTTACGGCCACCTACTGGATATGGAGGAACAGGGACTGGTGGCAAGGGTCACCGTGGGCGGGGTGCACAGCTTCGCCCGCTCGCACGCCGAACGCCACGGAACCCACAGGGTGGAGGCGTCTTGAGGTTGCGCCAGCGGTTGGGAAGGAAGGAGAGCAAAACAGGCTCTCACGCCGGGAAAAGCTGGGCTAGAATCCCAGGGTCATGTGGAACCTGCCCAACGCCCTGACCTTTTTCCGCATTGCCCTGGTGCCGCTTTTGGTGGTGGTGCTGCTCACGCGGTTCGAGGGGTCGGAGTTTTGGGGGTTGGGGATCTTCCTCCTGGCAGCGCTCACCGACCTTTTCGACGGAATCCTCGCCCGGCGCCTGGGGGCCGTGACCAAAGCGGGGATCTTCCTGGACCCGGTGGCGGACAAGCTGCTCATGTCCGCGGCGTTTATCTCCTTGGTGGAGCTGGGCCTCGCCCCCGCCTGGATGGTGGTGATCATTGTGGGCCGAGAGTTTGCGGTTTCCGGCTTGCGCCACGTGGCCCAGGACCAGGGGGTGGTGATTGCCGCTACCTGGTGGGGAAAGCTGAAGACGCTCTCCCAAATCGTTGCTGTGTCGCTGTGCATCATGGCCCACCAGCTGGGGCGCTGGGCGCACCTTTCCAAGGGGGCCCTGTGGGTGGCGCTTTTCATGACGCTGGGCTCGCTGGCAAGCTACATGGCCCAGTTCTGGCCCAAGGTGGTGCGGAGCGGCGCGTGACCTTCCCCCAAACCTTCGCCAGTGCTTGCGTGCGCTTGGCCCTCCAGCGACGGCGCACCGTGCTCGTGGCGGCTTGTGGTGTGGTGCTCTTGGGCCTTGTGGCTGGCAGTCGCATCCGCTTCGACAGCGACGTGCTGAACCTCTTGCCAAAAAAAGACCCCTTGGTGGCGCAGTTCCGGACGGTTCTTGCCGAGTTTGGGGCCACGGACACCCTGTTGGTAGTGCTGCGTCTGCAAAAAGCGGAGGACCTGGAGCTGGCCTTTGCCCTGGCTGACGCCTTGGAGGCGGAGCTGTGGCAAAGCCCGTACCTCTCCCGGGTGGAGGCCCGCCTCCAGGACCCGGTAAGCCTCGCCGACGCCATCCTCGCTCACGCACCGCTCTTCTTGGACCAGGAGGGCCGGGAGGAGCTTGCCCGCCGGCTCTCCCCGGAAGGTATGGCCCAGCAGGTGGCGGCGCTGCGCCAAGCGCTGGAGACCCCCCAGGCCATGGTCACCAAGGAGATCCTCACCCGAGACCCGTTAGGGTTGCTGCCGCTCCTTGCGGCCAAGCTCAGCTACGGGCCCGCTGCCCTGGCGGTAGATGCCACCTCAGGCTATTTCCTGGCCAAGGATCACTCGGTTCTGGTGCTCCTTGCCTCCCCTAAAGGGTCGGCGCAGGATATCGGCTTCGACCAGGAGCTGTTCGCGGACTTGACCCAGCGGGTGGCCCGGGCCAAGGCCAAGGTGGCGGAGGAGTGGGAAGTGGCAGAGTCCGCTTTGCCGGAGGTGGATTTCGGGGGAGGACACCGCATCGCCTTGGAAGACGCCACGCTTATCCGCCAAGACACCGCGCTGAACTCCCTGACCTCAATCCTGGGCGTGGGGCTGTTGCTGCTTTTCGCTTTTGGCCGCGTGGGTGCTTTCTTCGTTGCGTCGTTGCCACTGTTGGTGGGGGTTGCTGCCACCTTTGCCCTCGCAGGGGTCGCGGTGCCGAACCTTTCCCAGGCCGCCGCTGGTTTTTCCGCCCTGCTTGTGGGCCTGGGGATTGACTTCACTATCGTGCTCTATGCCCGCTACCTGGAGCACCGCCGGCGCGGCCAAGGATGGGAAGCCTCCTGGGACGCGGCGGCCAAGGAAAGCGGTCCCGCGATCTTTCTGGGGGCATTCACCACCCTCGCCACCTTTTACGCCTTTCTTCCCACGCACTTCGTGGGGCTCCAGCACCTGGGGTTGCTCACTGGCACTGGCATACTGTTCTTGGCCTTCGCCGCGTTTTTGCTGCTCCCCGCTCTAGCAGGTTTCGGTGGAAAGCAGGCGCCACCTCCTACCCCTGGGTGGCTGGAGCTTTCTTCGCTGCTTGCCTGGGTCCGGCGCTACCGGCTTTGGGTCTTCGCTGTTTTTGGGCTTTTGGTGATCTCAAGCCTGCTCTTCTTGCCCCGCCTGTCCTTCGACGACGACGTTCGGCACCTCCGCTCTGCCGCCAACCGAGGGGTGTTGGTTCGGGAGGAGGTGGCCCAGGCCTTTGGTCAAACGTTCAACGCCATGGGGGTGCGACTGGAAGCGGCCAATGAGCTGTCGCTCCTCGCCAAGACCCAAGCGCTGGTGCAAGAGCTTTCGCCGCTGGTGCGGGCAGGGGTGGTGGCTCGGGTGGAGTCCGCCGCCTCCCTCGTGCCGCCGCTTCCCGAACAGCAGAAGGCCATGGCTTGGCTCGCCTCGGCCCGCATCGATCCGGACGAGGTGGTGGCCCGTTTGCAAGCAACGCTCCTGGCCCAAGGTCTGGTGCCCGGGGCCTTCTCCCCTGGGCTTGCGCTGGTGCGCCAGATGCTCACACCCAAGGAACCCGTGACCTACACCCTGTGGCGTGGCACCCCCCTCGAACAACTGGTGAACCGCTCGCTGTATCACGGGGATGGCTACGTGAGCACGCTGGTGACCGTGTACCCCAAAGCCGGGCAGTGGCGCCGGGAAGCCCCGCCGGAACTTGTGGCCTTGGTGCAACGTACCCCCGGTGCCAGCTTGGTGGGGGTGAACGTGCTGGCCCAGCACCTGCGGCAGGTGGTGCGCAAGGATGCGATCCTTGCTTCCATCCTGGGTCTGGTGGCAGTGCTCGCGCTTTTGCTGTGGCAGCTCCGCAGCTTTCCGGCTGCCCTGGCCTGTCTGCTCCCCGTGGCGCTGGGGCTTTTGTTTGCCGCTGGCACCGCCGCAGCGCTGGGGCTTCCTCTCAACCCCCTCAACGTGTTCGTGGCCACCATGGTGATTGGCATCGCTTCGGACTACGGCATTCACCTCGTACACCGCCTGCGGGAGGACCCCGAGGGGCTCCCTGCCACCGCCCAGGCGGTGGCGCTGGCAGCGCTCACCACCTTGGTGGGGTTCGGCTCGCTGGTCACCAGCCACTACCCAGGGTTGGCGAGCATCGGCTGGATGACGGTTTTCGGGGTTTTCTGGAGCTGCGCAGCAGCTCTGCTGCTGCTCCCGCTTCTCTTCCGGCGCCCATGCCCCGAAGCAAGGTAAACCCCGCCCAGGCCATGGCTGGCTCCTTTGCGGTGATGATCTTCGTGGGCACCGTGCTCCTGGCCCAGCCTTGGGCTGCGGTCCCGGGCAAGCAGCTGCGCTTCGTGGAAGCACTGTTCACCGCCACCTCTGCCACTTGTGTCACGGGTCTCACCGTCCGGCCGCCAGGGGATTTCACCGTGGCCGGACAGCTGGTGATCCTCTCGCTGGTCCAGGTGGGCGGGCTCGGGGTCATGACCTTCGGGCTTTTTTTCGCTTTGCTTTTGGGGGGCAGACTCACGCTCTTTGGCAGGAAGCTGGTCATGTCCTCCTTTGCTGGGGAGCCCTGGGAGGACTTTTGGCCCCTCTTGCGCGCTGTTTTTGCCGCCACGCTGCTGGTGGAAGCCACCGGTGGGATGCTTTTAGCCCTGGCGTTTTGGCCCCAGATGGGGCCGCGGGCTGTCCCTTGGGGGTTTTTTCACGCGGTGAGCGCCTTCTGTAACGCGGGCTTCGGGTTGCACCCCGACTCCCTTGCACCGTGGCGGGGTAACGAGTTGGTGATCCTCACGGTGGGAGCCTTGATCCTCTGCGGCGGCATTGGGTTTCTCCCCCTGGCCGAGGTCTGGGAACGCTGGCGCTCTTCCCAACGGCGACCCCTTTCCCTGCACAGCCGCCTGGTGCTGGTGACCACGGGGGTGCTCTTGCTGGCGGGGTGGGTAGGGTTCGCGCTTTTGGAATGGGGCAACGTGCTCGCCCCGCTTCCCTGGACGGAAAAGCTCTTGGCCGTTTGGTTCGCGGGGATCACCCCGCGCACCGCAGGGTTTGCCACGGTGGATTACGGCGCTCTTTCCCCTGCCACAATGGTGTTCACCATGGTTCTCATGTTCGTGGGAGCAAGCCCCGGCTCTACCGGCGGGGGGATCAAGACCACCACGGCGGCGGTCCTGTTTGCCTTGGTGCTCGCTCGGGTGCGCTCGCACCGGAAGGCCACCGCCCTGGGCCGGCGCTTCTCCGCCGATACCCTAGGAGCCGCGGTTTCCCTCACGCTATTGGCAGCAGCCTTCTTGGTGGCAGGGGTGCTGGGAGTGAGCCTGGCCGAGCACGGTTTCCGGGGAGGCCTCGAAGCCCAAACATCCTTCTTGCGGGAGGCGTTCGACGTGGTCTCCGCCTTCGGGACCGTGGGGCTTTCCACGGGCATCACTCCCTCCTTGAAGCCCGCCAGCTGGTTAGTGCTGGTACTGGTGATGTACGTGGGGCGCATCGGGCCGCTGACGCTGTCTGTAGCGCTCCTAGGACGGCCTCCGCAACCAGAGCCGGAGCTGGCGGAGGAAGCGGTGATGGTAGGTTAGGAGGTCAGGGCTTGGCCTTGGAGATCGCCCCGTCGGAGCTGCGCTTCACCTGTCCTGATGCCTGGATCCCTGGGGAAAGCTCGGCGGATATCCCCCCAGCTTCGGGAATCGTTGGCCAAGAGCGGGGAATGGCGGCCTTGGAGTTCGGCCTTTCCGCCCTCTCTCCAGGGTTCAACGTGTTCGTCACGGGCCTGGTGGGAACTGGCAAGATGACCGCAGTGGAGCTCCACCTCCGGCGGATTTCCCAGGCGGGCCCGGTGCCCGAGGATCTGGCGTACGTGTTCAACTTCCGGGCCCCGGAGCGCCCTAAGCTGCTTCGCCTGCGCCCCGGGAGCGGCAAGCTGCTCCGGGAGCGCTTGGCGGCGCTGGTGGGGGAGCTTTCGAACCTCATCCCCGGCCTTCTGGGCAGCCCCCAGGTGCAAAAGCTGGTGGAGGAAAAGCTGGAGGATTTGCAGCAACAGCAGGAGCGCATCCTTCGGGAGTTCGAAAAGAAGGTGCAAAGTGAGGGCTTCAGCTTGGTGCAGGTCCAGGTGGGGACCGTCACCCACCCGGAAATCCTGGCGGTGGTCAACGACC
>Ga0197142_1005281_pt1 | contig 10166 bp, 11 predicted proteins | sample GBS60_MetaG_FD_148614 | JGI IMG/M metagenome (GOLD analysis project Ga0197142, IMG submission 148614) | Sediment microbial communities from Great Boiling Springs, Gerlach, Nevada, United States - GBS 60_MetaG | ecosystem: Environmental > Aquatic > Thermal springs > Hot (42-90C) > Sediment...
TTAACGTTGCCAAAGAGGTGTTCTTAGTTAACTCTCCGTGTTTTAGCCGCGTAACCAAAGGAAACAAAATTGCAGAGTTAAACCCTAGCCTTACTTACAATATAAAAACTTTCTATCCAGTCATTCTGGTTCCAGAAAATCAGAAGGCGTACGACTTAGTCATTTCCATCCTCAATAAACACGACTTCCAACAATTTCATACTATCGTCTCTCTCGGCCTTATGTTCAGACTGACTACGCGGTACGCCCTTAAGTTCGTTCAGTACGATGAAGTAAATTACCAGGTTCTTTTAAGTGCGTTAAGGAGACAACTATGGACTACCTTACAGTAGCAACAGAAATAGCCCTGTGCAATCTTTCTATAAACCCGTATTTTGATCAGATAGCATCCCTCAGTCCCAAGGAAAAGACGTGCTTGTTTGAGGAAGTAGCTATAGATCTGACTCACAAGGACTTAAACGTCACAGGCTCAAATCACCGTGCTAGTCTAGTTAAAGTAATCTTTACCCCGTTTTTCGTTACCCCCGTAAGACAACTAAGCCTTTTCAAAAAGGCTTACGAGATAGACGTTGAGTTTATCAACACTCTGTGTAAAACTGTAGATACGTCCCTCTACCAAGACGTGTACCGTGAAGTGTACTCTCAAATCGTTATTCCACTCGTAATAAGAGACAAGATAAAATTACAGCCATTCGAAAGACTCGCATTTATGCCCGGTGCGTACAGTGAAAAGCTTACCAGAGTTGTTTACGAGCTCGACCTGCTTAACCGCCCGGCACAGTTAGAACGGTTCCTGAAAAACTTAGCTCATTACGTATCAATCACTACTCCGAAATACAGATTACCTGACATGTTAAAGTTACCACTTCTTACGGCAAAAATCGTTCAATTGGACCTCACAAAAGGTATAAAAATTAAGGACTCGTTATTCTTAGTAATGGCAAAACACTCGTTCTTGATTACCTTATACCTGAACAGATATTCTCAGCGCCTTGCTCTAGAATTCGCAAGTAAAGTCGTCTCCGTCATTCGTAAAAATGAGATTGCAAGGTATTATTCGTACCATGTAAATAGTTGTCTGCTGGACTTAGTTACTGCTTTGCGGGTCTGCGGGATACCTCTTCAAAAAGCCGAAAAATACGACGAGTTAATCGAAATAATAGGACGCGAAGATGAAAAAAGTATCGAGAAATTTTTACTGTGCCTTATCACTCAGCATCCACTACCTAACTCCATGTATTACTCTTCAGTGGATTCCTCTATCATCAGAGCCGTCTCGAACTTTACCGTCGAGGAATGGAAAACTGCCTTCGAAGAACTTAAGGAAAAATTTACCCTTTACGACCTCTGGTTTCTGCTTTACAACAAGAAGGCACAGTTTGACCCAAGTACCAGATACGACTATGCCAGGATCCTGGAAAAAGTTGCACTGTCAAAAAGCCGTGAATTATCCAGTAACTCCAAAACTGTCAAATTCCGAATTCCAGTAGTAAACGTAGAGGTCGTAAAAGACAGCCTTCCAGTTTACAGAAGCCTGGCTATAAAAGCAAAAATGTTCAGGTTTTCACCTGAAGTTTACGACAGAATTCTTAAAAAGATAACCGCTGACGTACTACTAAAACCCGAACTGTACTCAGTTTTTACCCGTAGGGGTAATAAAATCCATGCTGCTTAAAGGAGGATTTTATGAAGATAAAAGTCTTTACTGACGAAATTGGACACATCAGGACAATCCCTTTTGAGGTTGAAGTAAAAGGACGTGTTTTTAAAGGAGTACTTTCAGAGTTCTACACTCCCATAGGAGGTATGCCTGATCTGTCTTATGAACTGGAGTGGAACGATGAAGCTCCTTCATTGAACGACGACGAAGTCATCGAAGCAATTTGTGAGGTGTTAAAGAACGAATAGCCCACAAGTCCTTCCGGGGTTTTCACTCTCAAAACAGACGAAAAGATGACAAAACCTTAAAAAAAACTTACAGATTTTTTCGGTCTATTCTGGGTGCCTTTTAGCTTTTAAATAACACAAAAGGAGGAGTTGTATGGAGATGAAGTTTAACTTTAAAGAGACAAAGGAACTGGTGAAAATGATCATTACAGCAGGCAGAACTCCATTCATCTGGGGACCTCCAGGCATAGGAAAGTCCACAATAGGAAGGGACATTGCAGAAGAGCTGAAAGCCGAGCTTTTTATTCTTGACGCTCCCCTCTTACAGCCCATAGACTACGTAGCAGCAGTCCCGGACCACACAAGTAAGAGAATAGCCTTATACCCTTCAGGCTTTCTACCTGAAAAAGGTCCAGCAGTGGTTCTCGTAGAAGACCTTCCTCACGCAAAGGGATATCAGCAGGTTCCTCTCATGCAGATGGTGCTCGACCGTAGAATAGGCCCCCTGAAGTTTGGTAACGACGTATACTTCATCATTACAGGCAACCGTGAAGAGGACCTTGCAGGAGTAAACCCACTTCCCTCTCCCCTCCTCAACAGACTCGTCCACGTGGACATGCAACCCGACCTCGAAGAATGGATCGTGTGGGCAAAAAAGAACGAACTTGCAGACGAAATAATAGGTTTTCTGCAGGCCTTTCCAGGAGAGTTTCTAAAACTTCCTCAAGAAGGCCAAAGAGCGTGGCCTACCCCGAGAACCTGGCACATCCTAAGCGACTGCATTAAAGGCAAATCTAACGAGTCCACAGTAAGAAATATCGCAATCGGCACGATAGGACCCACTACTACTGGAATGTTTATGGCATACGTAAAGTACCTGAGAGATGTAGATCCAGTAAAAATAATAGAAAAAGGAGAAATCCCTAACGAAACAGGTAGAGACAAGCTTTATGCCATAATCCAGTCAGTAGCAGGCCTTCTTAAAGAAAAGAAAAAGCCTTACATCAATAAAAACGCACAGGGAATAGGCAGTTTTTTCAACTGGCTACCCGGTGAGTTCAAGGTTGCGTTCCTTAAGGAACTCGTAGTCTACTCAAAGAACGGAAAACCCAGTGCCGAGTTAATAGCTGAAATAGTAAAGACCAATCCTGAGGTGTCAAGGTATTGCATAAACCTGATTAACGGAGAGTAACTTCCTTCCATCCTTAAAAGGATTTCTCAGCAGGAGGTAGTAAAAGTGAGAGTTAACCTCAAAAGAACAAGATACAGCGACGATTGGGAATACTTAAACCCCTCTTTAAAAAGGCTCCGGAAAGCAGTAGAAGGTATTTCAAAAGGAACCTACTCTGTACAAGCAGTCTCACCAACAAACTGGCAGGTACGAAGTGACAAAAATACGTACAAAGTATCCTTTCAGAATGGAACCTTCCACTGCACCTGTAAGGACTGGCAGTACAGGAACGACAGGGTAGTCTTCTGTAAACACACCTGGGTCGTTATTGCTACACAGGAGCTACCAGACGAATTTACGTCCATCATTATCGCCAACCCAGAACTTACTAACTACGTAGAGGTGAAAACGTGAAAGAGATAGAAAACGCATTCTCAAAAATAATACTTTACTTCCCTGCTCTGTCTCCCGTAATCTTCGGATGGGAAGTGAAAAGCTCTGACGAAGTTCCTACAATGGCTACAGACTACAAAAGGCTCTTCTATTCGGAGGACTTCGTCAAACGACTTACTCCAAAGGAGCTCAGGGCAGTAATTTTACACGAGATATTTCACAACGTATTTCTCCATCCAACAGAAATTACAAAAGTCCAGTCACAAGGAAAAGACCCCGAACTCTGGACTATAGCCCTTGAGATCGTAACAAACGCATCAACCATAGCACTGACAGAAGAAACCCAGGAATTTCAGCTGCCAGGAAAACCCTACAGCCCCCTCAGCTCTGATCCACCCCCTGAAGGAGAAGTCTACTTCTACGACCCAGTAGGTGAAACGAAAACAGCTGAGGAAATATACGAAATGTTAATTCGCAATGAAAAAGCAAAACAGGTATACTACATGCTACTGGAAGGTGCTCCTCTTTGTAAGGATATCCTCCCTCCAGACAACAAGACAGATGTCCAGGAGGCTATAGAAAAAGCAATAGCTGTACTTGAGAAACTCCAAAAACAACAGGGAATACTCCCTGATAATCTTAACAGGTTACTTAAAAAGCTTACAACTGCAAAAGTCCCCTGGCACAGAATACTCCACAACTTCGTTGCTACTATAATAGCAGGCGCTGACGACTTAAGCTGGAGTAGACCCGACTTCAAAAAAACAAAAGACATAATCCTTCCTGGATTAGTCCAACAGGAACTCGAAGACATCGTCGTCGTAGTGGATACGTCAGGGTCAATCAGCGATAAAGCACTCAGAAGTTTTGCTTCTGAAATAGCAAAACTCTCAACCTATACAGACGAGCTCGTCGTGATCACAACAGATGCAGAAGTGCATGAACAGGTTAAGATCAGAGACACAAGAGATCTCCTTCTTAAACTAAAGTTCAAAGGCGGTGGAGGGACTGACTTCAACGACGTCTTTAATCAGGTTAAGAAATGCCAGGCAATGGTGTTCTTTACAGATGGATATGCTATCTACCCATCTAATCCACCAAAATATCCTGTCTTATGGATACTCACATCTGATGGCCATCAAAGACCTCCATTTGGAAAAGTGGCTTATATGCTGGATGACTGAATAGACCAAAATCGCTGTCCTATTTGATTCTAAGGAGACCAGAAATGGCACTTTACTTTTTAGACTACAAAGACTATCTCAACACACTAAAAAAGAACATTGAAACAGGAACACTTGAGAGTTTTTACAAAACAAAGAGCGAGCTTTTAGACAGGACTGCCGGGACCCTTCGGACAAACTCTGAAGTTTCCTTTGTGGACGTGTTTTCGGACGAAGAGCTGAAACACGTCTTAAAAGTAGCACCTAATGCTCTCGGCCCGTTTACCACAACAGACGTGTACAGAGCCGTCGTTACAGATCGGTACTGGCTCGTGAAACAAATAATTTCTAAAGGCTGGTTTATCGAAAAGCCAAAGCTAAACAGTGCCTCTTTAGTGCTACCTGACGACAAAGCACTCGAGCTACTGAAGATCGTTGCAGATCATTCAATAGGCAGTGTTCACTCTTCTACTCTTGAGGCCATTGCAAGCCTTGTGAGTGACAAAGCCTTTACTAAAATAGACCTTGAGACAGCAATACTCTTGACAAAACGAGTGTTTCATCTGATTAACTCGCATTCTCATCCTAATATTTTCAGGATGCTTACAATCTCGCCAGCAGGGGCAGAACTGTTCCATCCTGAAAGGAGTGTTCTTAAACACGGGCGTGATACCTTCAAGTTTGAGTTTCTTGCTATCGTTGCCACTGGACTGACCCCTGAAAACTTCCTCAAGGCAGTAGAGTACACGAAAAAAGATCACTCCTCCATGTCTGCTGCCCTTTTGTTCTGTCCTCTGGTATCCAAATACCCGAAGGTAAAGAAAAGGTGCCTTAAGGCTCTGTTGAACCTGAAAAGTATAGCTAACATTAACGAACTACCGAAAGGCGTAAAACTGTCCGTCGAAAAGCACCTTGTTGAGGCCCTATCTAAAGACGAGTACCTTACTTTACTCTCTCACCTGAACAAGGACGAAAACGGCGTGATCAGTGCAGACGTCGACGCACTCCACGAAAAGGCGTCCCTTCTGGCAGTAACAAACCCAGAAGTTCTCCCGACGCTGGATTACTACAAGCCAATGCTTAAAGCCCTTGCTAACGGGGTCGTTACTGCTCGCGAGCTAAGAAAACTAATGTCGTCACTCCGAGCTCTTTCTTCAGAAGAACAACTTGCCCTTATAGAGAGGATATTAAAAGGAGACTGTAACACCACGCACAAGATAAACCTCATAAAAGCAATAGTTAACTACGAAGTTCCAAATTTAGTAGCTCCGTACCATATTGCCGAGTGTGAACGGAATTACGGAGAAGTCAAACACTTAATAATCCAGCTAAACCAGGAGTTAAAACAGAAACGTAAAGTCGCAGGGGTCGAGAACAATAACAGTGAGGAGGTATAAAATGAACGTCTGTCTTTCAGGTCTTAGACTAAGGCAGGAATTTTCCCCTGCCTTTTACTTTCTAACAAAGATTGTAAAGCTTAAAATAACAGATCTTATTCAACCTTAACTCACAAAGGGGGAAAACTATGATTGTACAAATTTACAATAACTTCGGCAAGTTAAATGAAGGCTTAATAAACCTCTTTATAGAAAAAAGCGAAAAAATCCCCAATATCACAAACCCACTGGTCAAAGAATTACACAGCCGGTATTTATCAAAACTTATTGCTGATCCAATTTTTAGGTCTACCAGAAACGAACGATGTTAGATTTTTTTAAAAAAAGGGGTATAAATGACATCTAAGTTTAAAAGTTACGAAGAGTACCTATGTACTCTCAAAGACTTAACTACGCCTAAAGAACTCACAGAGTTTTACTCAGAAAACGACAGGTTCGTGCACTTGACAGTTCCAGAACTGAGGTCTACTTCTAATGTGTCTTTCTTAGACGTACTGACGGTCGATGAAGTCCTCAAGATCGCCAATACTGTTCCGTACCTACTTGGGAATGTAACGTTCGAGGACATCTTTAAAGCAGTAAACTTAGAAACTTACGACCTTGTTGAAAAACTGATTACTACTCTTCACGTAAGAAAGCCAAGTAAGTCCATATCAAAACTTACTGGAAAAAAGGCCATAAAATTGCTCGAAGTAATCATAAAAAACTTAAATAACATTAACATTTTCTTTTACAACCTTGACCCTTTGCTCGGTTTCGTCGAAGAAGAGGCGTTTACTAAGACAGATATCAAACTGACTAGAGATGTAGTCTTAAACTTAATACTTCAGCCTAGAGTTGACGAGTACCCTAATGTGTTCAGGTTTTTAACGACTTCTCCTGTAGGAGCAGAACTGTTTAACCCACAGGTAGAGGCAACGAAGTCAGTAAACGCTAAAAAGTTGTTTTATTTTTTAGCACTAATAGCAACTCGTCTAAGCCCACAGAACTTTTTTAAAACAGTTCAGTATACACGAAACACTCTGTCTTTGCAAGAGGCAGCCCTGATTTACTCTCCTCTGGCGTCACAATACTTGCAAATTAAAAAATGCTGTTTGAAAGCCCTTCTAAAATTGAAGACCAACTACATGATTGACGCACTGCCTGACTTCCTGAAAGTAACCGTAGAGGACAGCTTGATTGACATCCTGTCTCCAGAAGACTGTTTCCAACTACTTGAGCTGATAGATTCGAACTTAGACGACATAATAAACGTGAACGTCGAAACCATCTACGAAAGGGTGTCAATCCTTGCCGTAGCAGACCCGAAAGTAACTTCTCAGCTAGAACACTTTAAATATCTTCTAAAAGCTAAGACTGATGGTGTAATTACGCTTTACGAATTAAAGCGTCTGAGTAACTTTCTTGAAAGACTCCCTGACGACGATTATGACGATCAAGTCTTTATCATCAAAAAGATCGTCCTGTCAGACCTTCCTTCAGAAGTGAAAGTCAAATTAACAAGGATAGTTGCACGTAAAGAAAAACCTTACAAAAGTTCATCTCCTTCAATTGCCAATGCAGAAAAAGAGTACGGAGTTGCAAAATACCTGCTTGCAGAAATTAACGAGACGCTAAAACAAAAAAGTCCGCCTGACAACAAGTATCATAAAATTTCGTTACTGCTCGTAAGCTAGGAAAACTAGAGTCGTCACTCCGGAATCTCTCTAGAAAAACAACTTGCCCTTCATTACGTACAAGATAAACCTCATAAAAGCAATAATAAACTACAAGGTTCCAAATCTGGTAGTTCTGTGCCTTGTTACCAAGTATGAAAGGAGGAAAACCATGACTGTGTACATTTACAATAACTTTGACGTCTTAAAGGAAGAATTGATAAACCTTTTCCTGGGAAAAGCTGAAAAAATCTCAAGGAGCACAAACCCACTTGTCTTGGAGTTACACAGTAAGTATTTATCGAAACTTATCGCCAACCCGCAAAGAGACGACGTTGAAAAGAAAGAAATCCTTGCAAAGCTTCTAAGAAAAGAAAAGTACAAAAAGGCCTTTATACTAGCCCTATCACTAATAACTTCTGATTCAGAGATAAAAAAAGCTACTCAAAAAAAAGACTTGCCAGTAACCATGACGTTCGAACTCAAAGGAGTGCTAACGAAATACGACGTCTCAGTTTTAGACTCTGGACTTAATAACGTAAAGGCCATTCTCGTTAAAACCCCCACGTGGCAGATTAAAGTCGAATCAGAACGTAGATCCCCCCATTTCCCATTTGGAATCAAAAACCTGATGGTAGCAAAATTCAACCGTAAAACAAGGTCTGGCTACGTGTTGTTTAGATCTATTGGATTTCTTTCGAAAATTTATCGCTCAAAAAAAACAAAAGAGTCAAAAGTTACCCCCACGGAGATAGTAATTACTAGTAAAGGATTTGGAATTCTGTTTGAAACCACCAGGTACTTGTATCATTACAAATACGGTCGACGGGACAGCAACTACTTTACTGGAGTATTCGTAAAAGTAAAGGACGATTTATCAGTAACTTTTAGGAGATATAACACAAAGGACAGGTTTAACGGTGAATATAGCAGGTTTGTTTAACTGCTTTTACAAAACCAACGATTTTATTTAGAAGTACCTTAAAACCACACTAAAAGACAGTTTTCAAAAACGGCTATTATGACAAAAAACTGTAAAACTCTAATTGATGCCTACGTCGAATGGCTTCGTAAAAAAACAAGCGTCAGAGAGGTAAATGGCTCGTACGAAATTACTACTCCGTTTCTCGATAGACACAACGACTATCTGCAAGTGTACATGAAAGAATCAAACAAAGGAATCGTCCTGACGGATGATGGACACACCATAGCCGACCTGGAATTAAGCGGATATGAGTTTACGTCAGAAAGTAGACTAAAAATCTCCAAAGTTTTAAGCGGACTTGGAGTTAACCTTAAGGAAGGCGAACTTGTCGTAGAAGTAACACCTGAGAACTTTCCACAAAAAATGCACGATCTAGTTAGAGCAATGCTATATCTAAATTATCTTTTACTTCAATAACTTTCACAAAGGAGGCACAATGAAGGTAATTCACTACAGAGGTTTTCACGGTTTCAAGTCAAAGTGCGGGCTCGAAATAAAAAAAACGGCAGATGGCGTAACGGTAGTATTCACTGAACTGCCAGACAACCCCGGCACAAGCGTTACGAACTTTATCGAGCACCTGGCCACGCTAGTGTACACGCACGTGCTTAAAGACTGCCCTCTTGAATCAATCAGGTGGGTTGAACACTACCCTGCTACAAGTTTCAGAGAAGAAACTTACGATGAGGTAACCCTCGACTGGAACGGCCAGAGGTTTGTGAATCCCAGATGGAAGAGGTTAAAAACAGCAAAAGTGAAACTGTAACTAATACAACGACTAACTTAGACTAACTTAAAAAAAGAACCTAAGGTAATAACGAGATCTCCAAGGATAAGCAAACAGTAAGTAATTATTTACAGATAGGAGGTGAAGCTATGCAAGATTTTAAACCAAATATAATACTTGAAGGTCTTAGAGGGTCTAAAGCACATGGAACTTACATTCCTCCTGATGACCCAAACTCCATCGATGATATTGACTATCTTGGTATATACGTAATGCCAATTGATTATTATCTCGGATTTCAAAGTTATTATCATAAACAAGAAGTAACGGAGTCCTTCATTGAAAACACAGACAAAGTGGCATATGAAGTAAGAAAATTTTTTACATTAGCCTCTGGATGTAATCCAAACGTCTTGCCTCTGTTATACAACAGACCTGAAGACTACACTATTATAACACCAGCTGGGGAAAAAATTATAGAGAATAGAGACGTATTTGTCTCCAGACGCAAAATCTACAATGCCTTCGTAGGATATGCAATAAGCCAGTTAAAAAGATTAACTCCACTGAAATTTGAAGGTTATATGGGAGCAAAAAGAAAAAAACTGGTAGAGAAATATGGATATGACTGTAAAAATGCAGGACACTGCATAAGACTTCTTATTATGGGGATTGAGTTTTTAAAAAATGGAAGACTTAAAGTCTACCGTGACGAAGATAAGCAGCTGTTTATAGACATTAAAACTGGTAAGTACACTCTCCAGGAGATACAATTAATGGCTAATAAC
>Ga0197142_1005283_pt1 | contig 10163 bp, 10 predicted proteins | sample GBS60_MetaG_FD_148614 | JGI IMG/M metagenome (GOLD analysis project Ga0197142, IMG submission 148614) | Sediment microbial communities from Great Boiling Springs, Gerlach, Nevada, United States - GBS 60_MetaG | ecosystem: Environmental > Aquatic > Thermal springs > Hot (42-90C) > Sediment...
GGCAACTCTCACTGCTTTTATTCTTGCCGCTCTTTTAAATTACAGTCTGGAGGGCCGGGAAAGAAGATTCATTAAAAATGTTTTTCGCCATTATCTCAGCCCGGAGATAATTGACCGGATTATCGCCAATCCTGCGCTTTTAAGACTGGGCGGAGAGGAAAGGGAGATTACCTCTTTCTTTTCCGATGTTGCGGGTTTTTCTTCCATAGCCGAAAAGCTTTCGCCTGCGGATCTGGTTAAATGGCTCAACGAATATCTTTCCGTCATGACCGATATTATCCTCGAAGAAGGTGGAACCCTGGATAAATATGAAGGCGATGCCATTATTGCTTTCTGGAATGCTCCTTTAGATCAGCCCGATCATGCGCTCCGAGCCTGTCGGGCAGCCCTGAGATGCCAGCAGGAACTTTTGCGCCTTAATCCAGAATGGGAAAGCCGGTTTGGCCAGCCGGTTCGGATGAGAATCGGGATAAATTCTGGTCTGGCCGTGGTGGGCAATATGGGCTCAAAAAGGCGCTTTGATTATACGGCCATGGGCGATACAGTGAATCTGGCCTCGAGGCTGGAAGGAGCTGGCAAATTTTATGGAGTTTCGATTCTGATTAGTGAATTTACTTTGGAGAAAGCTGAAGCGGAGCTTGTTGTCAGACCGGTGGATGTGGTGCGGGTCGTCGGTAAAACTCAGCCCGTAAAAATCTATGAGCTTCTTGGCTTGAAGTCAGATTTCCCTGCGGACATACGGGATGAGCTAAAAATTTTTAATCAGGCCTGGCAGGCCTATCGGGAAAGAAATTTTGCTCAGGCTTTAACCTTATTTTCCTCATTGTCGCAGGATGGCCTGATCCGATTTTATGTCCGGAGATGTCAGGAATTTCTGGCCTCTCCGCCTTCTCCAGACTGGGATGGGGTTTTTAATCTCAAGGAGAAATGAAAGGAAAGAAGATGCTGGTTAGATTCTGGGGTGTTCGCGGTTCCTTTGCAGTTCAGGGAAAGAAATATCTTTTTTTCGGTGGAGCCACCAGTTGCGCCTCTATTGAGATTGATAAAGATAATCTGTTGATAATTGATGCGGGCACAGGAATAAAGGATCTGGGTTATTTTTTATCCCGGCAAAAAAGGAAACCAGAAATGAGCCTTTTTCTTACTCATTTCCACCTGGACCATATCATGGGTCTTCCTTCCTTCCAGCCTCTCTATGAAGAAGATACGATTCTGAACATTTATTCGCCTCTATCGCCAGCTTCGACTCGCTTCCTCCTCGATCGTCTGATGGGCGGTTCTTTTTTCCCCAAGACTTTCTCCAGAACTGCGAGTCAGAAAAAAATCTATCAATTAGGGAGAGAAATGCAACTGGGCGAGGTCATTATTTCTTCTGCACCCTTGCCTCATCCTGGAGGAAGTCTGGCCCTGCGCTTTGAACGGGAATCTCGGAGCATCGTTTTCGCCACCGATGCCGAACCACCTGAAGAAAAATGGGAGGAGAGAATAGTTACTCTGGCCAGGGGGGCGACCTATCTTGTCGGTGACGCCATGTTTACGCCCCGGGAATATGCTCAGGGGAAAAAGGGCTGGGGACATGCCAGCTGGCGAGCTGCTCTGAAACTGGCCAGAGAGGCAGATTGTTCCCATCTTGTTCTCTCTCACTGGAATCCAGACCATGATGATCGGATGATCAGAGCCATCATCTCGCGGATAAGAAAAGAATTTCCCCGGCTTTATGGAGCCAGGCCGGGCTCGAAGATAATTTTATGATTAAATTAAAATAATAGGGGTTTAAGGATGACTTCTCTCGTCGGTTCATCCCTGTGGTTTATAGGTCTGGTCTTTCTGGCCGGGCTGCTGGTTTTTATCATTTTACATCATTTTTTTAATTTTATCGTTCGGTTGCTGGCTGTTCTGAAATGGGTTCTTTTTTCCAGATGGTTAAAAAAGATTATCTTACCAGGAGCTGCCCTCCTGGCTCTTCTTCTGATGGAAGCTTTAAGTTCGCTTATAATTAAAACCAGGCCGCCCCAGCTAATCCAGATTTTCAGGGCCGGCTTCGTTTTCTTTATCCTGGTTTTCTTTGTCAGGCTTCTCGACGGCTTTATTTTTGTTTTCTATGAAAAGAAAAAGAAGCCCTTTCCTCTGCCCCGGGTGCTTCATGGTTTTATTCTGGCGATTATCTACATTGCTTTCTTTTTTATTGTTTTAAGATCAATTCTCAAAGTAAATCTTACTCCCTTTCTGGCCACATCAGCTTTACTGACCGCCATATTAGGCCTGGCCTTCCAGGGAGTTTTGAGTAATATCATGGCCGGCCTTTCTCTCCATTTTTCCCGTTCCTTTAGCCGCGGCGACTGGGTCAAGATAGGTCCTTTTGAGGGGATTGTTCAGGAAATGAACTGGCGCGAGACTGTTCTTCTGGACCGTCAATCAAATCTGGTCATTTTACCCAACAATGTTGTGGCTGCAGAAAAAATAATCAATTTTTCCCGGCCAGATAAGGCTTCAGCCCTAATTCTGGAAATCAAAGTTAATTATTCGGTTAAACCTTCCTTAGTTTTGAAGAAGTTAATTGAAGCTGCCGGGGAGGTGAGCGACGTCCTCTCTATACCCTCCCCTCAGGCCTTTGTAGCTGGCTATGACCATTTAGGGGTTAATTACTGGCTCAAATTCTGGATTGATGATTTCAGCCGGAAGAACGTGATTCTTGGTGAGGTAGGACGTCAGATCTGGTATAAATTTCAACGAGAGGGAATCAGACTCTCCCTTCCTTTTAATGAAAGCCTGAAAGAAGTTCTGACCACTTTTGAACCGCAGAAGGCGGCGGCTGAGGCCCGCTCTGAAGTGGAAGCCAATATGGCCTTTCTTCTAAACTCTGATTTTCTTCGTTATGTCGAAGGTGAGAAAGCCGGTGAGCTTATTATACCGGCTGAGGAAATCATGGCATTAGCTTCCAGGGTCAAACGAGAAACTTATGCTCCGGGAGAAGTTCTTTTCCGTCAGGGTGAAAGGGGAGACTACTGCTTCCTTGTGGTCAGAGGAAAATTAAGGGGAGAGATCCTCTGTGAGGAAAAGGGAAGGCAATATCTATCCGAATTTGAGGTTAAGGAAGGGGAAATTGTCGGCGAAATGTCTCTTTTTACCGGCCTGCCGCGAACAGCTACTGTTATTGTGGCCGAAGAAGCTGAGCTTATCCGGATCATGGCGGCTGATTTTGCTCGGCTGCTGGAAAAGCATCCTGGAATGAGCGAAATTATCGCTGAAATTGTCAGCCAGAGAACCCAGAAAATTCAGGATTTTCTGCAGAAAGTCCAGTATCTCTCCAAACAGGATATCGAAAGAAGCTGCAACCCGGTTTCCATTATTGAACGTTTTCGTCAGCTGATAAATCTCGCCAAAGAGGGAGAAGAAGGTCTGAGGAAGAAGAAAATCAGCTGGCCGAGGAAAATCAATTGAGAAAGCTTGAGAGCCGAAATGCTCATTTTTGCTCCGGGACCGAAAAAGAACTTTTTATAAAAAGCAGATAATTCAGGGCGAGTAATAAAGGCTTTAATTCATTTAAAAAGAGATGAATTTCAGGCAGATCACAGAAATATTTTAAAAATGGGAAGAGGGCCAATTCTCCTTCTAATTTTCTTAAAAAAGAATTTTAGCTTGCCCTGAAAGCCCATTTTAATATTTCGTCTGCCTTGTGCCGATCAGAGTTAAGGCATGATAAAGCCCTTGATTTATCCGGATAAAAAGTTCTTTCAGGCGAAAAAGCCTGAATATTCAGGCAATCAGCCCTGAAAGCCCTGCCCTTATTAAGGATGAGCCGGCGATGATTTGAAATGTACTGGCCGAATGATTTATATTATTTAATGTCTTAAGAGTACGCCTGTAGCTCAGTAAGGATAGAGCGAGGGATTCCTAATCCCTAGGTCGTGGGTTCGAATCCCACCAGGCGTACTTTAAATTTATTGAGGAGACCGGAATGAAAAGGCGCGAAAGGAAGCACCTGAAAGAGGACGAATTTGTCTCCACGATGACGAAAATAGTTCGCTTTTTTCGCCAGTATAAACGAGAACTAAAAATTATTGGTATTTCCCTGCTGGTGGTGACCGTTCTTATTTCTATCATCAGGGTTATTCAGGTAAATAGCTCTGATCGGGCCAATCGCCAGCTGGCTACAATTTTGAAGCTCAACCGGGAGCTCAGAGAAAAGGCAGGCTCATCTGAAGGTCATCCAGCTGAGCTCAGCCAGCTCGAAAAGCTGGCCGGTCGCGGGAGATACTCCCGTCTGGCCTATCTCTATTTAGCCACTTACTGGGTGGAAAAAAATGACCTGAGCCGCGCTCAGGCCTATCTGGAAAAATTTCCCGGTGAGCCTCGGGATTTATTTTATTATCAAGCCAGGGATTTACTTGGAGAGATTTTGATCTGGCGTCAGGAGTATGACCGGGCCATAGAACTTTATGAAGATCTGGAGAAAGAAAAAAATATGCCCTATTTAAAGGAATCAATCCTGTTTCATCTGGCTGAAGCCTTAGAAAAAAAGGGTGATCGGAGCCAGGCCCTGGAAAAATATCGCCAGCTTCAGCAGGAATTTCCCTATTCTGCCTATATCTGGAATGTGGCTGACAGAATCCGTCGCCTCGGTGGTTAATCAAGATAAATCTTGCTAATCCTGAAAAAAACAATATAATAAATCCTTAATTTTTCTGAGGAGGCAGCGAATGGCTTATAAAATTACCGAAGAATGCATTAATTGTGGAGCCTGTGAACCCGAATGCCCCAATCAGGCGATTTCTCCAGGCGACGAGATTTATGTCATTGATCCCGACAAGTGTACAGAATGCGTTGGGGCTTTTGACCAGTCTCAATGTGCAGCCGTCTGTCCGGTTGATGCCTGTGTGCCTGATCCTGACCATAAGGAAACCCGGGAAGAGCTCATGGAGAAATATCGCCGTCTCCACTCAGGCTAATTACCCTGAATAATTTTATAAATTAAATCTTCGCTTCGACCAGAAAAGAAGAAGGATAAACCTTTTTTAAATGCCAGAAGGGGAAAGGAGATTCGGTCTCTGGTTGAATGTAATTCTCTTTATCTTAACTATTCTTTCAACTATCATCGTTGGCTTTTCCTGGAGCACCAGTTTTGAACTGGCCGAGGATCTGGTTGAGCTTCCCGGGAGCGAGATCAATCTTAATATCTGGCAGAATCAGCGGATTATTGTTTTAAGCGTTGTTTATGCCCTTGTTCTCCTGACAATTCTGGTTGGCCATGAGCTCGGCCATTATTTAACTTGCCGTCGTTATCGGCTGGAGGCTACCCTGCCTTATTTTATTCCAGCTCCGACCCTGGTCGGGACTCTTGGCGCCTTTATCCGGATTCGTTCACCCATTACTCGTAAAAGTCAGCTCTTTGATATTGGCCTGGCCGGCCCCTTAACTGGATTTTTTCTTTCTCTGCCAGCGATTATCTATGGCCTGGCCAATTCCAAGTTAGTTCCTTCTTTGCCCCAGGAAGGCACTATTTATTTTGGCGAGCCCCTTCTCTTAAAGATTTTCGAAAGAATTATTTTCGGCCGCATTTCTGACAGATATGATATCGTCCTTCATCCTGTTGGTGTTGCTGGCTGGGTCGGCCTCCTGATTACTGCTTTCAATCTTTTCCCCGTAGGTCAGCTCGATGGTGGCCATATCGCCTATGCCCTTTTAGGCCATCGTTCCCGCAAACTCGGTCGGCTGATCCTTGGACTTTTTATCATTATGGGTATTTTTCTCTGGATTGGCTGGTTTGTCTGGGCCGCCCTGATCCTGGTTCTCGGATTGAAACATCCTCAGGTGGCCGATGAGCTGGAGAAATTGAGTCCAGGAAGAAGAATTCTGGGCTGGGTAGCGGTCATTATTTTTATTCTTTCCTTCATACCCGATCCAATTAAGGGCTATAGCCTGCTCGAATTGCTTAAAGAATAAACTGGTAGAAGATGCTCAATGAGATTTTCACAAAAATTGTGGAAAAATTGTGGAAAAGTGATAGGGGAGATGGCTGAAAGAATCGAAAATTCTTGGAATTATGACAAAATGCACAGAAATTCGTCATTTACCAGGGGAAAATCTGAAAGAAGCTCTAAATTATTGAAAATAAAAGAGTTAGATGGAAAAGATGAGTGACCGTCAAACCCTTGAGAATGAGCTCAAAAGGCTGAAAACTGAATTCTATCGCCTGAGGCATCTTTATCTTGAAGGCAAAATATCTCAAAGAGAATTTGTGGCGGAATTAAAAAAGCTCAGGGTCAGGGACAGTGAGGGCAAATTCTGGACCATAGGCGCTCAAAGTGGAGAGTGGTATTACTACAATGGTCAGCACTGGATCCGGGCAGAACCACCCATAAGCGGAGCAACCTGGGAAGAAGAGGCCGGACCTCCAGAATCTTTTCTGGAAGGACCGGCCCTGGCTGAAAAATTTGAGGATCAAACTAATGACTTCAATCTAATGGCGAAATCTTTCCGGATCTCTCCTGAAACGGCCAGGCTTCAGGCCGACCTGATCAGCCAGAATCATCCAGAAAAGAACGAAAAATGGGTGGTTGTCTCGCTACCTTCCGGCTCATCCAGTCTTTTCTTTGGCGGTATGGGCACTCTTCTGGGCATTCTGGCTGGAGCTGTGGCTGGCTCCACCAGATTTTTCCTCCAGACCTTCAGTTTTCTTCCTCTTTTTCTCCAGGAAATAATGGGCAAGCTCATGGGAGGAATTATTTTTGCCGCTCTGGGAGGACTGGTGGGCTTTGTTGGCGGCTGTGGTTTTGGTCTTTTTATTTCCCTTATTTTTAATCTTACCGCCTCTCTGACCGGCGGTCTTGCGATTAAAGCCGGCCTGGAAAAAAGAAAGAAGGAAAAGAAATAAATCCGGTTTTTACTTTTTTTTAAGCTGGCAGAGGAGATGATAAATCTGACCGAGTGAGATTGACTCATCATTGGGAGAATAACGAAGGGGTCTGAGGACCTTAAAACCAGCCTCCTTTAAAAACTCTGTAGTCATCATTGTCAGCCAGCGGTTTAGAAAAACGCCCCCTCCAAGAGCCACTGCCTGAAAATCGAATTCTTTATGAAGCTCGCAGACAAGATCAGTTATCATTATGGCTAAGGTCCGGTGAAATCGCGTGGCCATGACCTCAGGGGCAAATCCTTTCTCTTTATCCTGAAGGATGGCTTCAAAGAGGGGAGCCAGGTCAATTTTCCAGGGCCAGGCATCTTTTTTAATTTTATAGGGATAGATAATCCTGTCCCGGCCAGAAACAAGAGCTTCAAGCCTCATGGCCGCCTCAGCTTCAAATTCAAGGTTCTCGGGAGCAACGCCGACAAGCCAGGCCACGGCATCGAAAAGACGGCCACAGCTTGAAGTCGGCGGTGAGTTAATTTTTTTCCTGATGGCGGAGAGAACGATGTCTATTTTTGAGGGATCAATTCTAATTAAAGAAGAAAGCCGATTGACCTCAGGCTCCATGAAGGTTAAAAGATGAGCTAAGGCCATGCGCCAGGGCTGGCGGGCAGCTAAATCGCCTCCGGGAAGGGGGACATAGGAGAAATGGGCTAAACGCCTGAAGTCAAGGCCAGAGACCAGCAAAAATTCGCCGCCCCAGGCAGCCCCATCAGTTCCATAACCATAGCCGTCAAAGGCTACGCCTAGAACTCTTGTTTCGGGCGCAAGTTTATGTTCAAGGAAAGAGGCCAGAATATGGGCATAATGATGCTGGACCTGATAATGGGGAAGACCTGTTTTCCGGGCAAAATGGGTGGTTCTGAAATCGGGATGGAGGTCGCTCGCCACCATGGCCGGTTTCAGGTCAAAAAGTCTGAGGAAATGGTTGAGGGTCTCTTCAAAATAACGGTAATTCTGATATTCATCCAGGTCACCCAGAAATTGACTCGTCACCACCGTCCCCTGCTTATAGATTGAAATTGTCACTTTTAATTCCCCGCCGAGAGCCAGGAGATGATTTTCTGTCCTGAGAGCTGGATCGACTGTTTCCGGATAGGGGACATATCCTCTGGCTCGCCTCAGAAAGAGGGGCTTATTGCCAACAATTTTAAGAACTGAATCGTCGGCTCTCATGGCGATGGGCCGATTATGAGTTAAAATATAATCGCAGAGTTCATCCAGCGAGCCTTCCTCTTCATCTTTAATAATCGGGGCATCCTTCCGGTTGGAACTTGTGGCCACAACCAGATCAATTTTCTGAAGAAGAAGATGATGGAGGGGAGTGTAGGGAAGCATCACGCCTATTTCCTTTAATTTAGGGGCAATGCCGGGTAGCTCCTCCTTTTTCTCGAGCAGAACAATGGGTCTTGAAGCTGAAATCAACCATTCCTTTTCCACCTCGTTCACCCGGGCAAAGTTTTCAATAACTGAAAGATCACGTGCCATGAGCGCCAGAGGCTTGAACTGGCGAGTTTTAATCTGACGAAGTCTTGATATAGCCCTTTGATTTCGGGCATCAGCCATCAAATGGAATCCCCCCAGGCCTTTTACCGCAACAATATATCCCTCTTTTAATAATCGAGCTGCTTCCTCAATTCCCCCTCGTAGCTTCTCCCTGGTTGCGCTTTTAAGGAGCTCAATCTGGGGTCCACAGACCGGACAGGCAATGGGCTGGGCGTGATAACGGCGGTCCTGTGGGTCATGATATTCGCGGGCGCAATCAGGACACATGGAAAAGGAGGCCATGGTCGTTCGGGTGCGATCATAAGGCAGAGCCTGGACAATGGTGTAGCGAGGACCACAATTGGTGCAATTGGTAAAAGGATAATGATAGCGCCTTTCAGCTGGATTCATTATTTCCTGGTAGCATTCCTCGCAGGTGGCAACATCAGGCGAAATAAAGGCGAAAGTTTCCTCCGCCTTTGAGGTGATAATGGAGAATTCTTTCTGGTCCTCAAAAATATCGGGCTCGAGGGATATCTCCTGTAATCTGGCCAGTGGAGGCTTTTCTTTCTTTAAAGCCAGAAGAAATTTTTTCAGGCTCTCTTCATTAAATCTTTCCAGGTGGATTTCAACTCCCCGACCGGTGTTCCTTACCCAGCCTGAAAAGCCAAATCTCCGGGCCAGGCGATGGATAAAGGGCCGGAAACCAACCCCCTGAACGACACCCTGAATGGAAATTTTTATAGCTTGAAAAGGAGCTATTTTTTCTTGATTAAGCCAGCTGAGGTCAAGACTTTTTTCCTGTTTGTTCACTCTCTTTTGCCTTTCTCTTCTGTCTTTCCTGATAGCTGTAAAGACAGCCACAATAATCCTGCCGATAGAGACCCAGCTCACGGCTCAGGGCCACACTTTTAGAGAAGCCGTCCTTTTTTTTGAAATCAGCCTGCAGGAAATTGACTCCATATTTTCGGCCCAATTCTTCTCCCAGAGTGTTAAGGATTCGACTTTTCTTCCAGGGACTGATACTCATGACTGTGGTAAAAAGAGGGAAGCCATCGGCGGCAGCTTTCTGAGCAGTTTTTTCAAGCCTCAGGGCATAACAGAGGTCGCAGCGCCGACCCATCTCCGGTTCATTTTTTAACGAATCAGTCAATTGAAACCAGTGGTCAAAGTCAGGCTTTTCTTCGATTAAAGGGACTTCCAGCCACGAGGCTACCCTGACCATTTCCTGAAAACGAAGATCATATTCCTCAGGTGGGTAGATATTGGGATTATAGAAATAGGCAACGGGCTCAAAATTTTCCTTTAACAGGCGGAGAACATAGGCACCATCAGGAGCACAGCAAACATGAACGAGAATTTTTTCGGGGCTCATCCTTTCATTACATTATAAAAGAAAAATAATACCTGTAAAGAATGGAATTTAGAGTAATTACTGCCCTGAAGGAAAGCGGGAGTAATCGAGATCGAAGCTCGAGGCTGAAGAGAAAGGTTGCGGGCTTAATGAGGTCACTGGCACGATTGACCAGGCTACTTGTTTTGCCTCAGCTTAGGGCTGAAAAAAGCTTTATAATAACTCAATTAACCGCTTCGTTTATTTAATCAGGGAGAGAGATCATAGCGCAATTAGAAGGGATGGAGCGAGTCGAGGCTTTGCTCGAGGTGACTGAGCTTGAGATTGACAGCATCTATTTTTTCGTATAGGGGGACAAGTATTTCATCCTTAAGACGAAAAGTATCAGCCATCCGCCCCAGCGTGAAGAGATGGCTG
>Ga0197142_1005284_pt1 | contig 10162 bp, 8 predicted proteins | sample GBS60_MetaG_FD_148614 | JGI IMG/M metagenome (GOLD analysis project Ga0197142, IMG submission 148614) | Sediment microbial communities from Great Boiling Springs, Gerlach, Nevada, United States - GBS 60_MetaG | ecosystem: Environmental > Aquatic > Thermal springs > Hot (42-90C) > Sediment...
GCCTGCGTCAGCAGCAAGCTTCTCGCCTATCGAAGGAAACCCGTTCGTATCAAAAAACAGGTAAGACCGTTCGTCGCGCCACTAAGAGCTGCCCTAATCCATAGGGCGTGGCATTACCCATTCTATTTTTGTCGGGATGAGATGGTTTTTACTGGCTGGTTTGGGAGCGGTTGTTTGTCTGTACGCCCAGTCCCTGGAGGAAAAGGGGCGTCGGGTCTTAGCCCTTATTGGGAAAGCAGAAGAGGTGCCCCCCAAAGAGGTCCGTAAGATTATTGCGGAAGCACTACCCCTGATAGAGGCGATTTGTGCGGAGGCGCCCCGTGACACCCTGTGTATGAAATATCATCCCCAGCTCGTAGACCTCTATGCCTATGCGCTCTATTTTGAGCAAAAATTAGATTCGGCGCTCATCTACTCAGATTCTGCTTTTCGTCTGTTAGAGAGAGGGGGGTACATTCGAGAGGCAGCGGGTGTTCTGGGTAACTTAGCCTATTACTATCACCAGAAGGGGGAGGTTCCAAAGGCGATTGAGGCACATTACAAAGTTTGGGACCGGGCGGCGGCCCTGCGAGATATGAAGCTGCTTTATTACACGATGAATAACCTGGCGGCGGTCTTTCATGAGATTGGCTTGCAGGATAGTGCGACGGGGTTTTATCTCCGGGCGCTAAGGTATGCAGAGGCGCTGGGTGAGCCAGCACTGGAAGGCACGACACTGAATAACCTGGCTCGCATTTATTACGATCAGCGCCTCTATGGAGATGCGCTCCGGTATGGGTGGCGTGCTCTGGAGCTTCGGCTCGAGCAAGGGGATACAGCCGGTGCAGCCACCTCCTTCTCTAACTTGGGGGCCTACCACGAGGGCCTCGGTCACACCGATTCTGCCCTGGCCATGCTGCGACAGGCGCTCGTCCTGGCCCGCCAGAGCCAAAGCATAAGCGCTCAGGCTTTCGCCATCTCCAACCTCGCCCGCATCTACATGAATAAACAGCAGTGGGATAGCGCCTACGCTTACTTGGAGGAACTGCTTGTTTTACGCGCTAACGCCCCCGAAGCCGAGCGCTTCCGGACCTATGCGGCTGTGATGAACTTTTATGAAAAGAAAGCCTCTTCCATGCCAGACCCCCCTCTCCAACAAAAACTTTACCTTCAGGCCCTGGAATGGCATAAAAAAGCTGAACCGTATCTGCCTTTCATCAAAGATATCGATGTACTTCGCAACTATTATGGCATTCTATACAGGGTATATACGGGCTTGCGGGATTATCGCGAGGCACTGAGAGCTCATGAGCAGTATGTTTTGTATCGCGACAGCTTAGTAAATCGTAAGGCTCAGCAGAGTGCGATTGAGTCACGTTATCTGTATGAGTGGCAGCAGCGGGAGAAAGCGATTTTTCAAGAGCAGTTGCGACAGGAGGAGCGCCGTAAGCGACTCCAAATAGCACTTCTCTTCTCGGCGCTGCTGGCTCTGGGAGCCGCCATCGCCGCATGGTTCTTCCAGAAACTCTACCGTCAGACCCAGCTTCAGCGCGATGTCATTGCGCAGCAAAAGCAAAAAATTGAAGAAGCCTACAGTATCATCCAGGATCAGCACGAAGAGCTCCGAAAAAGCCTTCGCTATGCGCAGCATATTCAGAAAGCGCTTTTGCCTTCGGAGGAGGTTTTACAGATGCTTCCTTATCCTACTGCACTCTGGTATCAACCCTGTCAGGAGGTAGGCGGGGACTTTTACTGGCTGCGGACCCTAAAAAGCTCCGGTGAGTACGTACTGGTACTCGGGGATGCCACGGGGCACGGAGTGCCGGGGGGCTTCATGACTGTGCTCGGTATTTCCCTCCTGGAAAGCATTTGGGAAGAGGGCGTGACCGACCTGGAAGGCATAGCCGCCATCCTCAGCCATCGCCTCTCTCTCTACCTGCACTCCGAGGAAAGCACCGGCGTGAAAGACGGCATAGAAGCGCTCTTCATGCGGATTCACCCGCAGCGTCGCTCCCTGCGCTATGTCAATGCGGGGGGCAGTGTGCGCGGCTTTTATGTACGTAACGGGCAGATGGTCGATCTCACCCGCTCCGGCCCCGGACTGGGCTATGATATTTTGGGTTCTTCACAAGTATGGAAGGAAGAGGTCATGGAGCTCGGTGGCGATGGGCGACTGATCCTTTTCTCCGATGGTCTGCGGGACCAGCTCGGCGAAAATGGCCGCAAATGGCCCCTCAAACATCTAAGGGAGCTGCTCCTGGAAACCAGCAGCTTACCACCAGACCAGGCCCTTACCTATCTCCAGACGGAATGGAACCTTCACAAGGGCCAGATGCCCCAGGTGGACGATGTAACCGTATGGATACTGGACATCAAGGGTTGATGCCGGTGCGGCATACCTTCAATTCCACTTTTTTATCGATCGTCCTATTAGCCCCACCCATCCTAACATCAGCAGTGTCCCACCAGCCGGGGCAATCATCGTTGCCCGTTCCACTCCACCTAAATATTTAAGGTAGATGCTTCCCGAGAAGATGAGCACGCCCGCTGACAGCATAAGGGGCACCAGCGTATTTAGCAGATCTTTCCCTCGCCGGTCGCTCAGCCATAGTAGCACCGGCGCATGAAAAAGCGCCATGTATGCGGCCTGTCCCAGCGCCGGGATCGGCCGCGCATGCGCATACAGCGTGGCGCCCATTACGCCCATTAGCCCGATGGCCCCAGCTATAATCCGCCACGCCGACATGCCACAAAGGTATGCTGTCTCACCCTTATCCGACACCTGGGAACTTTTTTCTCCCCATTATTTGTTTTTCAACTTAGTATGCGCAACAAAGTTGCAATCATGGCCCTCCTGACTCTGGGAGGGATAGCCTGCGGTCAGCAGGTGAAAACAGCCCCCAATGCCGGGGGGCAAGCAGCAGTCCAAGAGGAGCCCATGTTCATGGCCCCTGACAAGGCCTATCAAATGTGGAAGGAAAAGTCTCAGGAGGTGGTCATCCTGGATGTGCGAACGCCCGGTGAGTATCAGAGCGGTTACGTCAAGGGTGCCATGAACGTGGATTACTATGCAAACTTTGAGGCTGAGGCCCAAAAGCTACCCAAAGACAAGATTTACCTTCTCCATTGTGCCTCGGGACGCCGCAGTGGCGAAGCCACCGCTATCATGAGACGCCTCGGTTACAAAGCCTATAATATTGGCGGCTTTGGCGCAGTCAAAAATGCCGGATTTCCAACCGAATAAAAACCACAAACGGATACGACTATGCGGATAAGTGCATCGGAAGCTTTTGAGAAGCACCAGTCTAATCCAGACAAGTATGTACTTCTGGATGTTCGAACGCCAGCTGAGTATCGAAGCCTGCGCATCAAGGATGCCCAGAATGTCGACTTCTACGATGGCTTTGAGCGGCAGATAGGGCACCTGGACAAGAGCAAGATTTACATCTTATACTGTGCCTCAGGAGGGCGCAGCCAGGCAGCGGCGGGCCTCATGCGAGCCAAAGGCTATGAAGCCTATAATGCCGGGAGTGTGGGCGACCTGATTCAGGCAGGTTTCCAGTATGAGCGCAGCTAAAAACCTAAATATGTTGGACGTATGAGTATGATCGTCAAGCAGTTTCTGGATGAGCCGCTGGCTCAGTATGGTTATGCCATCGTATCCGATGGCGAAATGGCGGTGATCGACCCTGGCCGGAATATCCAGCCGTACTTAGATTTAGCCGAGGCCACTGGAGCCAAAATCGTGGCCTCCTTGCTGACCCACCCTCATGCTGATTTCGTGAGTGGGTACTACGATATTGCTCAAAAAACCGGCGCTACCATCTATGCCAGTGAGCTGATAGGCCTCCTGGTCCCCTATCAAGGCCTCAAAGACGGCGACGAAATCAAAATCGGTAAGGCCCGGCTCAAAGCTTATCTCACACCAGGTCACTCGCCAGACAGCATAACCTATGTGCTGTATGATGAGCAGGGCCGGGAGTATGCGGCCTTTACGGGAGACTGGCTCTTCATCGGGGATGTAGGCCGAGCTGACCTCCGCTCTAAGGCTGGTAACGTCAAAAAGCAGCGTGAAGATCAGGCCCGCGACATGTACAACAGCCTGCGCCGGATGTTTGCCATTCTCCAGCCTACTACCTTTGTTTACCCCGCTCACGGCGCTGGTACCCTCTGTGGGAAGGCCCTGAAACAGTTCAACGCCAGCACGATCGGTGTAGAAAGGCTGGACAACTGGGCAGTGGTCCTGGCCCATACGGTCGATGAGGAGACCTTCATTGAGGCGCTTGTGACCGGCCAACCTCACATCCCGAAGTACTTCCCCAATAGTGTAGAAGTCAACCGCCAGGGCCCCAAAGGGTACGCCGAAGCCCTCGCCGAAGTCAAACACCTGGGTGAGCTCACCGCCGATGCGGCAAAAACGCTGGATCGCAGCTTCCTCATCATAGATGCCCGGCCGGCTCACGCCTTCCGCAAGGGCCACCTTAAAGGCGCTATCAACATCCCCCTCGGCAAGTCTTTCAATACCTGGCTGGGGAGCATCGTCGACCCCAAAGAGCGCTACTACCTCGTCGTCTCCAGCCCAGCCGCTCTGGAATCAGCCCTGGAGCAGGTGCTTGCCATCGGCTACGAAGAAAACCTTGCAGGCGTCTTTCTGGCGGCCGACTACGCTGAAGAAACCGGTCCAGAGCGCTTTCCTGATGTGGAAGCCCTGCGTAATGATGGCAAAGCCTACACGGTGGTAGATGTGCGAGACCCCGACGAAGTCGGCGCGAATCCCGGCATCCCCCAAAGCCTCAAAATCCGCCTGGCCGACCTGCGCGAAGAGCTGGACAAGGTCCCCACAGATAAACCCATTGTGGTGCACTGTGCAGGGGGCTATCGCTCGGCCGTCGGAAGTAGCATCTTCCTATCTGCTGGGCACCGGCCTGTCTACGACGTGGGTGAGGCTATTACCCAGATTCTGTAAGCACGCGCGCAAGCGGCCTACTCAGGGAGGCATCCTGAGTTCGGTCCCTTTTACGAGGGGGGCGCAGATGCCTCCTTAAAAGCTTTAGCGCCCCCCATAAGCCCCACTTTGCCCGGATGTAACGCCACCGGGCTCGCCCGGCCAACCAGAAATACCGCGAAATCTCCCAGCCAAAGCTCGGTTCCATGTAGCAATTTATCGTACAACCCGCACAGAACGAAAACCTCCCCTCGAGCTTGCGTAGATGCTGTACCACCTCTCCCCGCCATAGCGCCTCCAGATCACCCTGGATCGGAAGGACAAATCCACTTTCTGCCGCATGATAACAGGGTAGAAGCAGCTCATTGGCCGGTGAAATCACCACGACGGTCGAAATGGCGCGACACACCGGTCGGTAAGGGTCATTTCCGCCTTCTCGCCGCAGCGTCAGAAAGGCCTCGTTGATATACACATGGGGTCTTCGGGCCCAGTCGCCCAGCGCTTGCAGGACCTCTTCGGACAGTCCCGCTCCCACCTGTCGGTACGAAAAGACTGGATTGAGAATCAGGATTAGCCCGGTGGGTCGAATGTAGCGCTCATACACCGCCTCAATATCCTGCCAGTTTTCCGGTGTTACGGTGAAAAGAATATCGGGCTTTTCGCCCAGGGAGAGAGCGAGATCGAGGCTTTTCTCAAAGAACTCAAAGCAGGGTACGCCGCCCCGGAGGGCATTGTGGCGCTCTGGGGTAGCCGCATCCAGCGAAAAGTGAAGCATGTCTACTTTGCCGCGCAGCTCGTGGGCACGCTTCGGGTAAAGGAGGGTGTTCGTGGTTGTGGTGGTAATAAAGCCCATTTCTTGCGCTGTTTGCAGAAAAAAGGGGAGGTCGCGATGTAGGAGCGGCTCCCCGCCTGTAAAGTCAATAATCTTGACGCCCAAGCGGCGCAGTGCTCGAAGGTTTTGCAGGAAAGACTCGCGGGTCACATACGGGGAGGGTTTTTCCCAGATGTCGCAGAAAGTGCAGGCGGCATTGCAGCGGTAGGTGAGGTAGTAGTTGCACAGGACGGGCCCCCGAGCTAAACGCCACGGCATAAACGAAAGTACGCGAAAAAGCAGGCGATGACAGAAGCATATTCCCTGTCCTTTTCCCAGGAGGTAGGCTACCCGCAGTGGAGTGCCTGGAGAAGAGCATTGCGGGCATCTTGGGGGGGCGTTCCCAGAGTCCTCTTGCGAATGCGGAAAATTGCCTATCTTTGAGGCATGCGAATCCTTGCGAACCTCGGAGTAGCTACCCTCATGTGGGTAGGTATGGTACTGGCCAATGACGGCCAATCTTCTAAGATGGTACTCAAAGTAGAGAAAGACCAGGCTGAGCTGGCGCAAAAGACGCTTGCCTCCATCAAGGGAGTACAGAAAGTCTCTTATGATGAAGCTAGTGAACAGCTCGTTATCCTTTACGACAAACCGACTTTGGGCTGCTGCAGCCGCATTCACAGTGCCCTGCAAAGCGCCGGTGTGAAATACACACTCGTCTCCAATCAAGAAGTCCCGGCCTGCAAGGGTAAAGAGCATTCGGAGGAGCATTCTTCTGCCGGTGTGCCTTCTACGCCTGTCAAAAGCAAATCCAAGAAGAAAAGCTGCTGTAAAGAGAGCAACAAAGCCAGTTGCGCCGGAAAAGACGTGTGAAAAGCGGTCGGCGCGCTGTATAGATTCTGAGTGCCCTCCTTCTCCGGCCCCTAAAAAGATGGTGAAGGAGGGTGCCTTGTTTTTGCCACAATGTGGCAAGCTATACCTTTGCCGCCATGGCTTTATACGAGTGGGGTATGGGTATTCTGATGGGGGCGGCTGCGGGCTTCCTGAGCGGCCTAACTGGGGTAGGTGGCGGGATCGTCATGATCCCCCTCCTGTCGTACGTCCTAAGCTACCCCCATCACACGGCACAGGGAACTGCCCTGCTGGTTTTCTCTATCCCGGTATTGGCGGGGAGCGCGTACACCTATTACAAAAGCCGCCGAACCGATCTATTTCTGGCAGTATTTATTGCAGCAGGGGTGCTTCTGTCGGGATATCTGATAGCTGCGCAGGTGCAGAAGCTGCGCAGCGAAACCCTTACCCGCATCTTTTCGGGGTTTTTGGTGCTGATTGGGTTGTATCTGATTTTGCGAGAGAAGCTTTTTCCTGCTGTGGCAGCGGCAGACCCGGCCAGCGTCCCCCGCGGGCGGAAGGCGCTGCGGGGCCTTTTGATTGGCCTTATGTCGGGTACGCTAAGCGGACTGACGGGCGTGGGCGGCGGTATCATTATTGTGCCGCTCATTCGGTTCATCCTGAGATATAACCAGCATGTGGCGCAGGGGACGAGCCTGGCCACATTGAGCATCCCTGTTCTTATCGGGGCCATGTTACCCTATTACCAGAGTGGGCATGTGAATGTGCCGATGGGATTGGCTATGGCTGTGGGCTTGTTGATTGCCAGCACTCTCACGGCGCGCTGGGCCCAGCGCTTGCGCAGCCGGACTCTGGAAGCTTTCTTTGGGACTCTCGTGCTCACTATTGGTATCGTGGGCTTTTTCAAGTGAGTCTTTGCGTATCTTGCCGCGGCAGAGAGCTCTCCCTTTATGCGTTATGCCCCGCGCAGGTGGTTCTGGCCCATGCTCCTCTCGTCTCTTTGGGCGCAGACAGGCCGTCTTTTCCTCAAGGTGGTCTCTTCGGAAAACCGCCCCCTGCCCTATGCTCGGGTAGAGACGAGTGAAGGCGCTTATACCACTGACTCGACGGGGCGACTTCTCCTGACCCTGCCTGCGGGAAGACAGCGCCTTCGGATTTCTCATCTTGAGGGTTACCCCCTGGAGACGGAGGTATGGGTGCAGGCCGGGGCCACCACGCCCCTCACGCTGAGTCTGCGCACCCGGGAAGTGCGCACGGACACGTTGACCATCCAGAGTGATAAGGCTAAACCGACCGATCTGGTTGATCGGCCGTTTTTGCAGCCTATTCCCATTCGCACGGAGGCTCTCCCCACCATGCCAAGCCTCAAACCCGATCTGGAAAGCCGCCTCGTCCTGATGGGTGCCCATTCTACCAACGAGTTTTCCTCGCAGTACCGGGTACGCGGGGGCAACTTTGACGAAAATCTGGTCTATGCCGGCGAAGTAGAAATCTATCGGCCCTTCTCGGCGCGCAGCGGCCAGCAGGAAGGCCTCGGCTTCGTCAATCCCCTCCTCATCGAAGAGGCCTTTTTCAGCACAGGGGGCTTTGAGGCCCGGTACGGGGATAAGCTCTCCTCTGTCCTGCAGGTGACATACAAGCGGCGGGCGCAGCCGCAGAGGCTGGTAGAACTCGGCCTCCTGAGTCAGAGTGTAGCCTTCATCGGTAAGAAAGGCGGAGTTTACTATGCGGTGGGAGGGAGGCGCTTCGCTATCGGCTACCTTTTGAATACTCTTCCCGTCCAGGGCCAGTACCGGCCCGTTTTTTACGATGGGCAGGCTTACCTCTCCTGGTCCCGTGTCCGAGAAGACCGGGAAAAGTGGCGCATAGACTTTCTCACCACGGGCCTACTCAATCGCTACCGGCTTTTTCCCCAGAGTGGCGAAGCCACCTTTGGCCTGGTTAACTTCGCCCTTCGGGTGAATCTTTACTTTGCCGGGGCGGAGCTGCTGCGTTACAATACCGGCCAGACGGCATTCACCCTCACGCACCGGCCCTCTGTCCGCCTGCGCCTTTCGCTCATCGGGAGCTTCTTCCAGAGCCTGGAAGATGAGCTGATAGACACTGAGGGCGCCTACCTCCTGGGTGAAGTGCAAACCAGCCTCGGCAGCAGCCTGTATAATGAAGTGGTGGTTCTGCGGGGCGCGGGGAGCCAGATTCGCCACGCCCGAAACTACCTCGACATCAGCACGGGCTATTTAGAGCATCGAGGGGAGTGGACCTGGGACCCGAATTTCCGGCACCGGCTTTTGTGGGGTGTGCGCGGCCAGTATGAGACCTTTCGCGACCGCGTGTACGAATGGAGTGCCATAGATTCGGCCGACTATGTGCAGCTGGATGAGCGCTACCTCTGGGATCAGCGCCTTGTAAATCGGCGCTTGATGGGCTTTGTGCAGCAGAGCTTTCGATGGAATCGCTGGCGTATCGAAGCGGGTGTGCGAGCCCACATCGCCGCCAATAATCGCCAGCTTCTCGTTACACCCCGGCTCCAGGCCCTTTACCAGCCTTCTCCTCAGCTTCAATATCGGTTGGGGGCGGGCTTTTATGCGCAGCCGCCCTTCTATCGGGAGCTTCGGGCGATTAACTACCAGCTCATCCCCACGCTGCGGGCTCAGCAGAGCTTCCAGGTGGTGGGCGGGGTAGACTACACCTTCACCCTGTGGGGTCGCCCCCTCAAGTACTTCGCCGAAGCCTACTATAAGTACCTCTGGGACCTCGTTCCCTACGAGATAGAAAACGTCCGCCTGCGCTATTATGGGGCTAACCTCGCCCGGGGCTATGCCTATGGCCTGGACATGCGCCTCAATGGCGAGTTTCTATCGGGGACCGACTCGTGGTTTAGCCTGAGTCTCCTCCGCACCCGGGAAAACCCCGGCGAGCTGCCCTGGATGCGCCGTCCCAGCGACCAGCGTATCAGCTTCGCTTTTTACTTTCAGGATGAGCTCCCTGCCAATCCCCTCTACAAGGTCAACATCCAGTTTGTCTTTGCATCGGGGATGCCTTTTGGCGTGCCCCGCCAGCTTGAGCGGCGGACGATTTTCCAGATGCCCTTTTACAATCGGGTGGATCTGGGGCTGAGCCGGGTGATATTCTTTACGGAGGGGCGCTGGATGCGTTCGCTGTGGGTAGGCATAGATGTGTTTAACCTCTTCCAGCGCTACAATGTCGTTTCGTACCAGTGGATAGCGGATGTGTATGGGGTGCGGTGGGCGGTGCCTAACTACCTCTCTGCTCGGCTGGTGAATGTGCGGGTGATTGGGGAGTTTTGAGTGAGGGCGCCAGCGATGGCGATAGCGATGGCGTCTGTGGCATGGTGGCTTTTAGGGAGGGGCGTCCCGGGCAGGAGGTAATGGGTGAGCCAAGCGGCTACCTGGGCTTTAGTGGCAGAGCCCCGGCCGGTCAGGGCTTTTTTGATATCGGTGGGGGCCAGCATCTGAAGGCTTGGGGTGCCGCTTTCCCGCAGCAGGGCCCAGGTGACCCCCTGTAAAGCCCCCAGGAGGAGGGCACTGCGGATGTTTTTGCCGACAAAGGGCATT
>Ga0197142_1005285_pt1 | contig 10161 bp, 8 predicted proteins | sample GBS60_MetaG_FD_148614 | JGI IMG/M metagenome (GOLD analysis project Ga0197142, IMG submission 148614) | Sediment microbial communities from Great Boiling Springs, Gerlach, Nevada, United States - GBS 60_MetaG | ecosystem: Environmental > Aquatic > Thermal springs > Hot (42-90C) > Sediment...
TGCAAAACTCCTGCACTCCAGAAATCGCCTGTCCCACGCCACAATTACCTGTGTGAGTCAGGGCGAAGTGCTGGAGTTGGCGCGTCAGGCGATGCTGGTCGGCTTGCAGGTCGCATTGCCTATCCTGGTTGCCGCGCTGGTCGTGGGGCTAATAGTGAGCGTGTTCCAAGCCGTCACGCAGATACAGGAGATGACCCTACAATTTGTTCCGAAGATGATTGCCGTTGGGCTGGTGGTGCTGTTCGCGGGCGGCTGGATGCTCACCCAGATGGTGGAGTTCACTGTGCGCGTGTTTACGAATCTACCGCCGCGATGAGTCTGGACTTAGAGTGGTTCTGGGCGTTTTTGGTGGCGTTTGTGCGGGCGTCGGGGGTATCGCTGGTCGCGCCTGTGTTCGGTAGTCGGCTGGTGCCTACCCCGATACGGGTGGGGTTGTCGGCGGTTCTCGCGCTTGCGCTTGCGCCGCTGATTGAACCCTACACAGGCGCGCCACCAACCGACTGGGTTCCACTAATCGTGCGCTTGGCAGGCGAGGCGGTGATTGGGCTGGTGTTGGGCTACGGGGTAAGCCTGATTATCGGCGCGGCGGTGATGGCGGGCGAAGTGCTGGACGCGATGATGGGCTTCAACCTGATGCAGGTGCTGAACCCCGTGTCGTCGTTCCCGACCACGCTGCTGGCGCAGTTCCATTATATGCTGGCGATGACGCTGTTTGCGCTGGTGAACGGGCACTACTGGCTGCTGCTGGCGTTGGCGCGTAGTTTCGAGACGCAGGCGGGGCTGGGACGCCTAAGCACGTGGTCGGACGCCAGCCTCGCGACGGCGACGCAACTGGGGAGCGAGGTACTACTGCTGTGCGTGCAAATGGCAGCGCCTGCAGGCGGTGTGCTGCTGGTGGTAGACGCGGCGATGGCGGCGGTCTCGCGTGCCGTGCCCCAGATTCCCGTGTGGCTAATCGGTATGCCCGCCAAGATTGCCGTCGGCATCGTGGCGTTGGGCGCGAGTCTGCCCGCGCTGGTGGGCATCAGCACACGCATGACCGACCTGTCGGTGCGCTATCTGGAGAATATCCTGCGCTTGTTGGGGGTGTAATGCCAATCGCGGGGACACGGTTTACAAAAACAAGTGAGATTGAAGACCCCCTCCTTAAGGTTCCCCCTGCCCGCAGGGGGAACCAAGCGGGCGCACAGCGCGGTTCCCCTCGCGAAGCGGGGGCAACCTGTCCCTTTCTCTCGGTTCCCCTCGCGAAGCGGGGGGAACCTAAAGGAGGGGGGCAACTCATGAACTCTGACCACGCGATTGGTATAAGCGGTAGGAAAACACGCTGCGCCCGCGAATCCATCGCCCACTTGGGGGCTACTGATGGAGAACGGCAAGCAAGCGGCGGAGTGGTTCCGCCAGACCTACACCGCGCTCAAGACGCAGGTCGCGCGCGTGGTAGTCGGTCAAGAGGAAGTCGTCGAGAACACGCTGGTTGCCGTGTGCGCGGGTGGGCATGCGCTGCTGGAGGGCGTGCCAGGGCTGGGCAAGACGCTGCTTGTGCGCACGATTGCGCAGGCGCTCCACTTACAGTTCGCACGCATCCAGTTCACGCCCGACCTGATGCCCGCCGACATCACGGGCACGAATATCCTCGTGGAGAGCGAAACGGGCGCACGCACCTTCGCCTTCCGCCCTGGACCCGTGTTCACCAACATTCTGCTGGCGGACGAGATTAACCGCGCCACGCCCAAAACGCAATCCGCGCTCCTGGAGGCGATGCAGGAGCAGGCGGTCACGGTCGCAGGCAAGCGGTATCCGATTGAGCCGCCCTTCTGGGTGCTGGCAACCCAAAACCCCATCGAGCAGGAGGGCACCTACCCGCTGCCCGAAGCGCAGTTAGACCGCTTCTTCTTCAAGATTCTGGTCGGCTACCCGACGCTGGACGAGTTGCGCGAGATTGTTGACCGCACAACGGGGGTAGAGATTCCGCAGCCCGAAGTGGTGGCGGACAAGGAGACGCTACTGCGCATGCAACGCCTCGTGCGCGAGGTGCCGATTGCCCGCCCTGTGCAGGAGTTCGCGCTGAAACTCATCGTGGCGACGCACCCAGGCTCACAGTACGCGCCGCCTGAGGTGAACAAATATGTGCGCTACGGCTCCAGCCCGCGCGGGGCGCAGACGCTGATTCTGGCGAGCAAGGTCTTCGGGCTGCTGGACGGTCGCTACAATGTGGCGCGTGAGGATGTGCAGCGTGCCCTCAAGCCCGCCCTGCGCCACCGCATCCTGCTGAACTTCGAAGCAGAAGCGGACAGAATCACTCCCGACCAGATACTGGAGATTATCTGGAATCATATCGTGCGGATGGAAGGCGAGCCGCTGAAGGTGTAAGGAGGTGACCCCATGCGACGCAAGTACGGCGCAAATGACCGCATCCGAATTGCAATCATTGGCTGTGGCGGCATCGGACGCTACCACTACCGCATGCTCCATCGCCTGAGCGGGCAATGCGAGGTTGTTGCCGCTTGCGATGTGTACCAAAAGCAGTTGGACGAGTTCCGCACGATGACGGGGCGTCCTGACATCGAGCCGTATACTGACTATCGGCGTATCTTGGAGCGCAAGGACATCGACGCAGTGGTGATTGCCACGCCCGACCACTGGCACGCGCGCATGACCATCGACGCCTGCGAGGCGGGCAAGCATGTGTATTGCGAAAAGCCCGCGATGCATAATGTGGCGGAAGGGCTGGCGATGGTGCACGCCGCCCGTGAACACAAGCGCGTGGTCGCTATCGGACTGCAGCAGCGCAGTGGTGAACATTTCAAGGAAGCAGTAGAGATTGTGCGCTCAGGCAGGCTGGGCAAAATCACCACCGTCCACTGCTGGAATGTGGGCAACGAGACACCCAACGGCATCGGAAATCCCCCTGACAGCGACCCACCCCCTGGTTTAGACTGGGACTTCTGGCTCGGACCCGCGCCGAAACGACCGTACAACCCGAACCGCTGTATCTACCACTTCCGCTGGTTCTGGGACTACGCAGGCGGCAAGGTCGCCGACTGGGGCGTGCATCTGATCGATATCGCGCTGTGGGCGATGGGCGAACACAACCCGATGGAAGTGTGCGCCTACGGAGGCAAGTTCGCCCTCAACGACAATCGCGAGACACCCGACACCATCGACTGCATCTGGAAGTTCAAGGACTGGACGCTGGTCTACACGCATCGGGCTACAAGCGACTACCCACTGTATGGGCGCGGGTACGGCACGATGTTCTTCGGCACGAACGGCAGCCTGTATGTGAGCCGTGAGGGGCTGGAGGTGCATCCTGACAAGGAGCGCATTCCCGCCTACAAGCGTGGTGGCTCGTCGCAAAGCGAACCGCACGCCGAGAACTTCCTGGCAGCGATTCGCGAAGGCGTACCGTTGGCGGTCGATGTGCTGACGGGCGTGCGCTCGACCATCGTGCCCCTGCTGGGCAACATCGCCTATCGGGTGGGGCGCAGCATTCGCTGGGACGCGCAACGCGCCCAAATCGTTGGCGACCGCGAGGCGAGCGCGCTGCTTTCGCGCAACTGGCGCGCCCCGTGGGGCATCCCCAAGCGGTATATCAAGCCGATTGGCTAAGCCCCCGCAGGGTACAATACCGCTGTGCATGGCGAAGCGGCAGAGCGACTCTTCCGTGAGTCTCTGGAGCGTCAGGGCTGGCGATATTGGACGGAATCCGAGCTCCGCCGCGCACCGGGGCTGAACAAAGCCTGCCCCGCGCCTGACTTCACCCCGCTGGACGATACAGGTGCGCCCGTCGCGCTCGTCGAGGTGAGCGGATTTACGAAAGACATCAATTGGAGGGACCTGCGCTGCAGCCTGCCCGTTGCCACGACTGCACGACGCCGTAGGGCAGAGAGGACTTGCCTGCGGGGAGCTTGGAGTTGGCGGACTTGGGGTACTTGTGCTTAGAGGCGCTGCAAGCCAAGCAGGCGTTGGGGCAGTATTGGGTGTGTCGCTCCAAGGTGGGCACACAAGTAATGTAATCATAGGGCTTAACTTGATGCCGATGACCCGTTGAGCGTCAGGTATAACTTTCCCCGATGCAGACCTACACGATTACCCTTATTCGCGGCGACGGGATTGGTCCCGAGATTGCCGAGAGCGTGCTGGAGGTGTTCGCTGCTGCCGACGCGCCCATCCGCTGGGAGGAAGCGGAGGCAGGGCTGGCATGTCTGGAACGACACGGCACGCCCATCCCCGAAGCGACGCTTGAATCGATACGGCGCAACCGCGTCGCGCTCAAGGGTCCCACGACCACGCCGATTGGCAGCGGGCATCGGAGCGTCAATGTCGCCATTCGCAAGGCGTTCGAACTGTTCGCAAATGTGCGCCCCGCGCGCTCGATTCCTGGCGTGCAAAGCCGCTACAACGACATCGACCTGATTCTGGTGCGCGAGAATATTGAGGACACCTATGCGGGGGTGGAGTATTGGCAAACACCCGATGTCGCCCAGACACTGCGCTTGATTTCGCGCCTGGGCTCGGCGGCGGTGATACGCTACGCGTTCGACTTGGCGCGTCGGCTGGGCAGGCGCAAGGTCACCTGCGTCCACAAGGCGAACATCCAGAAACTCTCCGACGGGCTGTTTCTGGAGTGTTTCCGCGCGATTGCCGCTGAGTACCCCGACATCGAAAGCGACGATATTCTGGTGGACAACGCCTGCATGCAGTTAGTGATGCGCCCCGAACGGTTCGATGTGCTGGTGTTGCCGAACATGTTTGGCGACATTGTGAGCGATTTGTGTGCGGGGCTGATTGGCGGGCTGGGCGTTGCGCCAGGGGGCAATATCGGCAACGGCTACGCGGTGTTCGAGGCGGTGCACGGCTCCGCGCCTGATCTTGCGGGCAAGGGGATAGCCAACCCGACAGCGTTTCTGCTCTCGGCGGTGCAGATGCTGCGCCATTTGGGGTTGCACGCTGACGCGGAGCGCATCGAGAGCGCACTGCGCTACACGCTCGTGTCGGGCATCAAGACGCGCGATTTGGGGGGCAACGCGAACACGCGCGAGTTCACCAAAGCGATTATCAGCAACCTGCCCCCGCGCAGCCAAGTGCAAGCGCAAAACGAACCCGTCGGCGAACCGTACTGCACACCTATGCTGCCCCCGCGCAGTACCGACGCCGAAGGCTGGCAGACCGTCGGAGTAGACCTGTTTTTCCACGCGCTTGCGCCGCCGACTGACCTGCCCGCACAGATAGGCACGGCGCACCTGCAGGCAATTTCGAACCGTGGCGTCGCGCTGGAGCCGAGCCATGCCAGCGACCGCTCCCTACTGAACTGGTTCCGCGCACGCTATCTGTCCGAAACATCGCTAAGCGAGGCAGAGGTCGGGGCGATTCTGGAGACACTTGCCCCGCGCCTGCACTGGACAACTGTTCAGCGACTCTATCGCACGCGCGACGGGGTGAACCTGTTTAGCCCTATTCAGACCGATTAACAGCAAAACGCCCCGCCACTGCGCTGGGCGGGGCGCGGTCTTTCACAGCGTCGCTCAAAAGCAAGCAATTCAAAGCATCACTTCTCTGCGCGTCGGCGTAGCAGCAGTCCCGCCAGCCCTGCGCTCAGCGCCAGCATGCTCGCAGGCTCTGGCACCCAGTCTTGTTCCACCAGCAGCAGCGAGGCAAGGTCGGTTCCAGGCACTTGAGCACCGTCCACATCCACAGTGAAGGTCTCAATCACCAGCACATTTGAGGACGGCCTGGTAAGCGGGACGAAAGTGCTGATCTGGAAGATCCCGTCGCGGCCACCTGGATAGCTCGACCCATTGAACACGCCACCGTCATCGTACAGGATCTCGCTGGTGTTGATATCCACCACTTTCTTCGTCCAGGTGACTCGTCCCAGACCGACGACTGACCCGCGCACAACAAAGTTGAAGCCAGTCAGTGGCGGTTTGGTGCTGGTGATTGTGTAAGCAGCGGTGAAGGTACCGCCTCGGTAGGAGGTGCCGTCGCCAACGAGAATTGGCGGGGAGCTGTCGTTCGTCAGGAAGGTCAGCTGCGGCAGGGTGCTGACGGTCTGAGTCACTGGCGCACTGGAGAAGAAAGACCCGTTAATGATGAACGGTACATCAACGGACACAGTCCCGCCGTTAAACAGCGTGCCTTGACTGGTGCTTACATTTATGGTCCAGCCGCCAGCGAATGCCGCAGAGACCGCTGCTACTAATAGCGCAACACCGAGAAGCTTTACGCTTTTCATACTGTCATACCTCCTGGTAAGTAATTGGGTACCTTCTGTGCCTGCCATACCATGATTACCATGACAGGCACCGTATTCTACGGCACCCACACTTAAAGACTCAAAAATCCTCGAAAAGCGGACAGGTTCTGGAGTGATTTCTGCGGTTTTTGGGGCAAATTGGGGGGTTCGGTATCGGGCGTAGTGTAGTGGTATAATTAGGCTACCCGCGCCCCCGTAGCTCAATGGACAGAGCAGCGGCCTTCTAAGCCGTTGGTTGTGGGTTCGAGTCCCGCCGGGGGCGCCAGTGGTGTGCTTGCCCTCTTGATTTCCCCCTCTCCCACGCAGGGAGAGGGAGTTAATTGGCTGAGGGCGACCGCCGTCTACTTCCTACGCCGACGCCACGCCAGCAGACTCACCAACCCGCTGCCCAACGCCAGCATGCTCGCAGGCTCTGGCACGACTTCGTAGATGTCGAGGCGGTCAAATGTGATTGTGCCCGTGTAGCCCGTGTTCGACCCCGTTCCTGTGAAGCCGTTCACCACGAAGATGAACATCCGCCCATTCCACAAGCCCCAGCTGGCATTTAGGAAGGTGTTCTGGAAACCGCGCGGGTTGTCGCCATCGTCCACCTGTTCCGTGCCATCCAGCTCGGTTAGGTTCAAAGGCGTACCATTGCCGACATTGTAGATGAAAATCTTGTTCTGACCACTGACGCGCTGGTTGTAGAGGACGAGGCTGGAAAAGCCGCTGAAGAAGACCTCATTCACGGGAATGTACGCGACGAAGGCTTGCTGTAAGGCGCCCTCGCTCCAGCCAACGACCGCAGAAGCGTCTCCGAAGCTCCCGTCGGCGTTTCGCGGCGCAAAGTAGATCCCCGACGCGCCCGTGCCACTGGCAGAGTTGTAGCGCACATAAACGCCTCCATCAGGTCGGAACGCAATATCGCGCGTATTGACGCCGTTTGTGGGCAGATTCCCAATCGCACCCGTCGCTGTGAGGGCAGCCCCTGTTGTGAGGTCATTTCGACGGATGTTGGAGCTGCCAAACACCCCAATTCCAAGCGCGGGACCGTTGGGGTCAATATCCAGCGTGTCGAAGCGCGAGGCGGAAGGGTTGATTTCGCCAGGAAGCAGTATCCCATCACCAGACCAGCTACTATCTATGGCGCCCGAAGTATCTACACGGCGGATGGCTGTGTCTGCAGTTGCGCCCAACCCTACACCCCAGTAGAGGTGATTGTTGTAATACGCCAGGCGCGTGTCGCGCGCAGCACCTGTTGCGCTCACTGTGACCGACCACCCTGCAGGTGTGAGCGCGCCGCTACTGGTGCCAAGCAGCGTGTTGATATCGCCTACTTGTACCAAGCGCACGGTTTGCGTGCCCGTAGTATTGTGCCAGCTGCTCACATACAGGTTGTTCCCGTCGAAGGCGACATCGCCGATGGCTTCCGCGCCTGCAAAAGTCGCGTTCAGGTTGAAAGTGCGCCGATGGACAATCGTGTAGTTGGCAAAAACGAAAGTTTGCGCCAGAATCGCGCCGAGCGCGACCACCGCGCTTAGGCGCATCATCTCCGTTCTCCTCATCGTGTGCCTCCGCAGTTTAGTGTCCTAGAAGCGCGCCCTCTACAGACACACCCACTCAAAGTAGACTCAGAATCTCGCCGAAAGCGGACAGCGACGCCCCAAAAAATGCCAGAATTGCCCCATAAACGCAAGGTTATCTACCTTCGCAGTGGATTTTCAATATGCGACTATGGGCAGGCAGGCGCACAGGGTATTGCCTCCTTCCCAACCCTGATAAGGGTACACTGCTTAGGTTCGCTGCGTGCGAGGTGTTCGCGCTTTTTCGCCCTCACCCCCAGCCCCTCTCCCACTGTATGGGGGAGGGGCACGGCGCGTTCCCCCTCTCCCGCCTCTCGGAAGAGGGAGAGCAATGGGGTGAAGGCTACAAGGCGCGCCTGCCCAACAGCGTTTGTGCTGGAAAAAAATAGTGTGCCTGCCCCAGGAGTTCCACGCTTGATTGTTGGACCCTTAGAGTGCCTGAGAGCGGAGGGATCCGGTACGCGAAAATAATCGCACCAGGTATACTTCCTGCACCCACAAGCGTCTAAGCGTTCAGGAGAGCCGACGATGTATGGGATGCGCGGTTCTGGGCGGATGTTTCGTATCTTGATGCGCCATGCGGGCGTGTCGCGCGAGATGGGCGGCGAGGAACTCTCGCTGGCGGTACAGCGTGTAGACCAGATGTTTATTCAAGCGTTGGAGGCGGGCGCGTCCGATATTCACATGCACCCCGAACACAACGCGCTGCGCATTCGGTTCCGTATCGACGGCGTGCTGCACGAACATGAGGTGGTGACTCAGCCCGACCTGATTCAGGCAATGATTAGCCGCGTGAAGCTGGCAGCGAACATGCACTTGGACGAGAAACGCGACACGCAAGATGGGCGCATCGATATGGAGTATCTGGATAGGCGGCTAAGTGCGCGCGTGTCGTGCATCCCGACCCTCAACGGCGAGCGTATCGTGATGCGGATTTTAGACCCTGCCAAAATGCAGGTCAAGCTGGACGCACTGGGGATGCCACAAGAGGTACTGGCAAACTGGCGACGCGCCCTGCAGGTCGCCTACGGCATGCTCGTCGTCACGGGTCCCACAGGCTCTGGGAAAACCTCCACGCTCTACGCTTCCTTGCACACGCTGGATCGCGTGCATCGCAACATCGTGACGGTGGAAGACCCCGTAGAGTACGAGTTCCCCGACAATGTGATGCAGGTGCAGGTGACGGAGAAGATTACCTTCCCGCGTGCGCTGCGGGCGATGCTGCGCCATGACCCCGATGTGATTATGATTGGCGAGATACGCGACCGCGAGTCGCTACAAATCGGCATCCAAGCCGCGCTCACGGGGCACTTAGTGCTGTCCACCCTGCATACAAACAATGCCGTCGAGACGATTAGCCGCATGATCGACATGGGCGCGGAGGATTACCTGGTCGCGGCGACGCTGCAGTGCGCGATGGCGCAGCGGCTGGTGCGCGTGATTTGCCCTGAGTGCCGCGCGCCATATCAGCCGACCCCTGACGAGATTGCCGCGCTCAAAATCCCTCAGGAGTGGCTCTCCCAGGCGCGCTTTTTTGCGGGCAAGGGCTGCCCCAAGTGTATGAACACGGGCTATCGCGGGCGCACAGGCATTTTTGAACTGTTGCGAATCAGCCCCGCCGTCCGCGAGGCGATAGTCAACCGTGCGTCGAGCGACCAGATTATGCAGATTGCGGTCAAAGAGGGCTTCCGCACGATGCTCGATGACGGGCGCGATAAGGTGCTGCGCGGCATCACCACGCCTCGCGAGGTGATACAAGCCGTGTACGCGGGAATCTACGAGTAGGCTGATTCTGTTGCCCTCATCCCCTTTTCCCCCTCTCACATATGCGGGCGAGGGGGAAACAGCACGGGCGAACGGCAGTTCGCCCCTGCCGTCGCGGAGCGCGCATTCAGGGCGCACCGCCTGCTCTAAGGAATGCAGCCTGCAAAAAAGTGTCGGGCTTGGGCTGCGCTTGCAGGAATTCCTCCAGTGTTTTTCGTAATTATCCATAGGAGGTAAACGGTATGTCTCACATCACGCGGATTCGGACGCAGATGGTGAAGCAGGAGTTCCTGACCAAAGCGCTGGACGATCTCGGCTACACCTACGAGGTGGAGCAGGGCGGTCAGGTGCGCGTCGAGCTGCCAGGGTTCCTGCGACGGCGGGTGCATTTCAGCAAGCGTGGCGGCGCTTACGAGTTGGTGGGCGACTTCTGGGGCATCGGCAACAAGCCACAAGAGATGCTCAAGCAGCTCACCCCGCGATACGCCTACCATGCGACGATGGCGAAGCTCAGCGAGCAGGGGTTCACGCTGGCGTCGGAGGAGCGCGAGCCGAACGGGCGCGTGCGCCTGCTGCTGC
>Ga0197142_1005286_pt1 | contig 10156 bp, 9 predicted proteins | sample GBS60_MetaG_FD_148614 | JGI IMG/M metagenome (GOLD analysis project Ga0197142, IMG submission 148614) | Sediment microbial communities from Great Boiling Springs, Gerlach, Nevada, United States - GBS 60_MetaG | ecosystem: Environmental > Aquatic > Thermal springs > Hot (42-90C) > Sediment...
ACAAGATGCGCCTCGGTCAGTTGCAAGCATGAAGGGAGGGCAGCACGCCTGTGTCCTGGCGCCAAGGATGTTGCGAGGAAGACACTGATTTGCTGCGCCGCCTGTAGCTTAGCGACGTCGAACGTCGTAAGCGGAAGAAGATGGGCCGTACCGAGTGCAACGACAGCGAGGAAGGCCGACGAAAAGCGAGGGACAAACAATGCGCATCGTGCGGGTGGCCGTGGCTGTGTTCCTGGTAGCAGTACTTGCCCTCGCTTACCGGGTTGTCACGCGGTCGGGAATGTTCGCGCGCATCGAGCCGCACTTTGCCGGCACCTGTCGTGTGGTTCCTGGGGTGGTAGGCGCCGAAGACGTGACGATCGACCCGGATCAGCGAGTGGCCTATCTCTCGGCGCAAGACCGTCGTGCGTTGCGCGGAAAGGAGGGCCCCCGGGGGGAGATTTATTTGCTGCCACTCGATGACGAGCGCGCCGCGCCCGTGCCGCTGACGGGCGGGCAGCCGCGAGACTTTCACCCGCACGGAATTTCTCTGTGGCGAGGGGAGGACGGGTTGCGTCGGTTGTTCGTGATCAATCATCGATCTGACGGACGCCACACCGTGGAGGTGTTCGACATCGCGGAAGCCGCCCTCAGCCACACGCGCACCGTGCATTACAGCGAACTGGTCTCACCGAACGATCTGGTAGCCGTGAATGGCGACCGATTTTACGCCACCAACGATCGCGGGGTTGCCGAACCTGGCTTGAGGCAAACGTTGGAACTGTACCTCGCGTTGCCGTGGTCGACCGTGTCGTACTTCGACGGCCGGCAGGGGCACTTCGCGGCGCGGGGTTTTGCGATGGCCAACGGGATCGCGCGGAGCGCCGACGGCCACACCATCTACGTTGCGGAGTGCCTCGGACGAGCCGTGCGTGTCTACGCGCGAAATCCGATCTCCGGGGAGCTGGCCGAACGGCAACGCATTTCGCTGCCCGCTTGTCCGGACAACATCGAGGTGGACGAGCATGGCAAGCTCTGGGTTGCGACGCACCCGCGGCTCTTCGACTTGGTTGGGCACGCGCAAGATCCAAGCAAGCGTGCCCCTTCCCAGGTGTTTCGCGTCGACCCTGAGAGCGGGCGTGCGGAAGAGGTGTACGCGAGTGGGGGCGATCCGCTGTCAGCAGCGAGCACCGCGGCTGTGCTCGGCCGAACGATGGTACTCGGGGCCATCTTCGACCCTCACGTGCTGGTGTGTAGCTTGCCTTAGTCAGTGCGTACGGGTCGAAGGCAGCTGGCCAGGTGCGGAGGGGAGGGCAAGCGCCGCAACCATGATTCGGAAAATCTCGGTTTGGTCGATGCGCCCGCGAATCATGTCGCTTCCGGGACCAAAAGCGTAAATCGGCACGTCGGTGCCGGTGTGCGTCTGCGACGCGCCCACGACGGTGGTCGCATACTGCAGTGTCAACAGGGCCCCGTCACGAGTCACGAGTGTGCTGAGGAGCCCTGGGCTCCGGGCGCCCGCGAACGGATGCGGCACGATTTGCGTGGCCTGCGCATGGTCGGCTGTGACCATGACCAGGATATTTCCTCGCTGGCGCGCGTGCTCGAGCACCGCACGAACAGTGCGGTCGAACTCCTCGGTTTCGCCGATTTGGGCACATGGGTCGGCTGCGTGGGCAGCCTTGTCGATGTTGGCTCCCTCGACCAGCAAGAAAAAAGGCCGCTGCCGGTTGGCTGCCTCGCGTTCGAGGATTGCAAGAGCTGTGAGCGCCATCGTTTCCAAGCTGGGTTGCTCATTCGGACGCCCCCGGACCTGGCACTGTTGTGGCCCGCTGCCGGGATACGGACGGGCTGGCTCGCCGTGCCACAAGCGATCGAAATGTCCAGAAGCGAAAAGGCCTAGCACGGGTGGCTCGAGGCCGCCGTGCAGTTGCTCTGCACGGACGAGGGTTGCGAATCCTTGGCGCTGAGCCGCTTCAAGGAGAGACACAGGCTCGCCAGTCGATTCCAGTCGCTGCTCGAATCTCTGCCGCCCGCCGCCCAGCACGACCTCGAAACGCTGGGCGACAATTTGCTCGGCAATGGAACCGAGGCCGCCCCGGTCGCGCCGGAATTGAGGGCAGAGCTTCATGTCTGCCGGGCCCTGGCACAGGCGCAAGTTCACGTGGGCCATCATCGCTGCTGGAGTGGCATCGGTAACCTCAGAAGTGGTGACCACACCCACGGGGATTCCAGCTTCACGACAGCGCTCGGCTAGGGTTGGGAGCACAGCATCGGTACGCGGAGCAGTGGAGACTCGGCCGTTGCTGGTTTTGTGTCCGGTCGACCACGCCGTTGCACTCGCCGCGGAATCGACAACGAACTCGGGTAGATGCGGGGCGTTCTCCACTAGAGACGAGGTTCCAACGCGGGCCATCGCTGGCAGTCGCTCCCAACTGAGCTGTCCTTCGGGGCCGACAAGATAATTCCTGGCCGCTGTGATCTCGGCATCGCCCATTCCGTCGCCGACCAGCAAAATCACCGATACTGGCTTGAGGGAGGCGCTGTCTGGTTGCGGCGCCAGGAGGGGACGGCACCCCGAAAGCGCGACCCAAGCGCATGCGGTAGCCAGTCGGAGGAAGTCGAAACACCGCATGGGAACCTACAGTGGGGGGATCTCTTGGGTATGACGGTCGAACGCGATGTCGCGAACGACTCCATGGAAGTCGAAGACTACCAGCAAGCGGTCGCGGTTTTCGAAACTGCGTGTATACGTAAACCAGTTCGTGCCTGTGATCGGGTCGCGCACGCGCAGGGAGGAATAGTTGAGCCGCTCGAAGGTGTACACGAAAGCGTCGCCGTTGGTTTGGTGGAATATTTGTGTGGGTGGACCGAACTCGCGCAAAACATCTGTGCGCGTGGACTGGCCCGGCACGATTTTGTTCGGGTCGCCGCGTAGCGGCGAGCCCTTGTATGTGCGTGCCACCGTGCAGCCACACGCTAGGCAGACGAGAACGAGAGCGAGAACAGAGTCCAAAAGTACCGACCGCATTGCTCGTGCTCGACTAAGGTTGCCCCATGTTACGGCGAGAGAGAAAACCAAAGCGGGGAAGCTCTTCAGTGCCCTTGCGGAATGCAAAATCCTCCACGCGGTTGTCCCCATCGAAAAAGATGACCAGCGAGTCGTTCTTTTGGTCGAACTCGGCATAGTTGAACAGCAAAAGCAAAAGTGCCATCGCGTTTGCCCGGGAGTACGTGTACCGGAACCACCGCGCGCTCACGATGCGTTCCTCCGGGGGCTTGTCCCCGCGCCGGTTCAAAAATGGCTCGAACGGGATTCCGATGGCCGTCAGTTCCCGGGCATCGATCTCTTGCGGCGGACCGAACATGGCAAGCACTTCGGCTTTCGTGGTCACGCCGCGTTGCAACCGAGCGATATTCGCCTCGTTGAGAGGGTGGTCGCGGTATACCCGGCCCATCACGCACCCGGTCACGCTAAGTCCGAGAGCTGCCGCGATGGCAAGGTTGCGTATCACCGAGCGACCTGAATGTGTTTCCTTCATCCCTTCCCTCCTCCTTTGGTTCTGCACGCAGTCAGAGGATATAACCACGCGGCCCCGATGCCACGAGAATGGAATCCTCATAATGGATCGCTTGTTGTGGATCGATCTCGATGCGATGGAGGGCGACCTCGAAGCGCTGCAGGGGGCAGTGGACCAACACCGCCAAGCTCGCGCCGTTGCCGTGACGAACAACCGCGGGCTCGCACCGCTCGACCTCCCGGTGGAGCTGCCAGCCCTGCCCCTGGAGGAGTTGCACGAGTTCCTCGGCACTCGCGACCACGTGCGAGTAGGCCCAGCGCGCGCTGGCCCATAGTTCCTGCATGACCACCCAGTACTGGAAGTACCCTTCGGCGGTACGGGGAAAGGAAAATCGGTTGTAAAGAAGCTCCACGTCTTGTGTGGGTGCTGCACGTTCTTGCACCTTCATCGAGTCCGGCGGTGGGTGCCACTGCAACAAGCGACGCACTTGATCGACGGGGATGCCAGACCGCGCCACGAAGGGGCGAACATGCAGATCGTTGCCGGCTTGACCGAAACACCGGTAACGTACCTGGTAACCGGACGCGAGCGTGATGTCTGGAAATCGTGCAAGGGTCTCCTCCGCATTTGCTTCGAACCAGGCTTCCCAGTACCCCGCATCGAAATGTTGCGGGGCCACGCCGACGCGCTCGCCCGCCCGTTCGCGGGCCTGCGCGATGCGTTCCCGGCAAAGACGTACGTGTGCTGCTGGGACGAACTCTACCGAGTACTCCTCAGGCTTGGCTGGTTCACCCGACATACGTGTTCAAACTACCATTGAATGGGCCCCAAGGTAGGGGGACGCGGCGCCAATTGTGGAGCGCTACAGGCAAATCGCAAAGGCTCGAGGAGTTCGACGTGCCGGGTGCCGCGCAAAACGATCGGCCGCCTTTCCGCCAGAAACCGGCCGTAACCGCCACTTGGCCGGCGAAACGGACCTGGATTGCGGGGGCCGGCTTGGGTGCTCGCTCTATGGCACGGCGTGGTCACGAGGGAAACTTTTTGTGGGCATCGGGTTGACCAACGCAGCAATTCTAGGTACAGGGCTCGCCGCGACATAGGCCGAATCCCTGGAGACAGGGAGCGGGGGAACCAAGAAATTGGGGTGAATCCCGAGGGAGAGCGAAGCTCGAACGAGGGTAGGGTAACTCTTTGAGCCCGAACCCGGCAGCTAACCTCGTAGGCCTTCAAGGAGAGGCGCCGGTGACGCGGTGCGCGGAAGGTGCATCGTCCGATCCGGTACCAAGCCGTTGTGCGGTGGGATGTGGCCTCTCCCGGTATGTCGCGGAAAGGAGAGGTCGACGATGTACCATGCACAACGAAAGGAGTGGGTGGCCATACTCGTATTGCTCCTGTGCTTGGCTGCGCCGTGTACTGGGTGGGCCGCCAAACGTTCCGGGGGACGCGCAAGTATTCAGACGAGTTCGAAGAGCGAGCGCCATGTCGTGATGCCGGGCGAGACGCTCACCAGCATCTTGAGCGCTCGGGGGCTTCAGTCCGGGGAGATTATTCGGTGGGACGATGCCATGCGCACGGCCGCCGGGGATTTCGTCCTCAGTCCAGGGCACGTGGTGCGACTCAAGTTTCGGGGTAGGAGCCTGCAGCGCTTGAGCTACGAGGTGGACGACTGCGTGCGCGTGGTCGTGGAACGGCACGGGCGGAGCCTGCGCGGAAAAACGGAACCGCTGCAAGCGCGTGTGCGGATGGTGGCACGAGAAGGAGTGGTCACGAAGACCTTCTCGCTGGCGGCGCGCCAGGCGAACATTCCTAACGCCATTGTATCCAAGATGGCGGACGTTCTCGGTTGGGAATTTGATTTTCGCCGGGTGCGCCCCGGGGACCGCTTCCGGGTGCTGTACGAGGAGCGTACGAGCATCGACGGACGCCCGCTCGCTCCGGGAAAACTCTTGGCTGCAGAAATTCGTAGTGGAAAACGGGTAGCTCAGGCGTTCTTTTACAACGACGGTGACGACGGAGTGTATGTCGATGGCAGGGGGCGCACGATTGGCAACGGCTTTTTGCGTTTCCCTGTGGAATTCAGCCGCATCACTTCGCATTTCTCTCGCCAGCGCTTTCATCCGGTGCTGCAAGTGCAACGGCCGCACCACGGCGTGGACTTTGCCGCACCCGCCGGCACCCCTGTACGGGCGGCAGGCGACGGCGTCATTGCCTCTGCGGGCTGGGAGGGCGACTATGGCAACCAAGTCGAAATCCGCCATGAGAACGGATGGACGACGACCTACGCCCACCTGAAAGCCATCGCTCGCGGCATGCGACCGGGCCGTACGGTACGCCAAGGCGAGATTATCGGTTGGGTCGGGCAAACCGGTTTGGCCACCGGCCCCCATTTGCACTTTGGCCTATTCCGGAACGGTGAGTATCAAAACCCATTGACCGCCCGTGTGGAGCTGCGTCGAGAAGTCAAGGACCCGCAACGGTTCGCACAGGCGAAACAAGTTCTGCTGCGGCAAATTTCGGTTCTCGTGCGCCCGAGCCCACCGGTGGTTCCCGACGTCGTCGTAGCTACCCTGCCGCCAAGCTTACGCCCTGCAATGGTATCGTTACAGCCTTGACGTTCTTGAGCTTCAGCGCGGCTCCCCCTTTTTACCACGCGTGCTGGGGAGTCCTGACCTCTTCTTCCTTACAAGATGTCCCGAGGGCGATGGCGTTGCGCTTGGGGGTAGCGAGCTAGCAGCTCCCGAGCGGCACCGAGGAAGGTTTCCGTTTGCTGGTCTGCGGCTCCGACGAGGTCGCCGGCGGAGCGCAGGATGTTCTCGACCACCTCGCGGTCGAGCCTTAGTTCCGGGTGCGCAAGCAGCCGCGCAACCAAATCGAACCCTGGTGCGCCGGAGCGTAGGGAGGCCGCGGCTGCCTGCATTTCTTGTTGGATGATCGCATGGGCCTGTTCGCGTCCGGCGCCTCGGCGCACCGCTTCCATGAGTAAGGTCGTCGTGACCAAAAATGGGGCGTACCGGCGCCATTCTGCTTCCACCACGGCTGGGAACAACTGAAAATTTGCCAGGACCGCAAGGAAAGTCTCGAAGAGTCCGTCGCTCGCGAGAAACACTCCCGGAAGTGCCACCCGTCGGACCACGGAGCACGACACGTCTCCTTCGTTCCACTGGTCGCCAGCGAGAGCCGCCAACATGTGGGCGTAGCCGCGAACCACGACGTGCAATCCATTCAAGCGCTCGCAACTGCGTGCGTTCATCTTGTGCGGCATGGCAGAAGAACCCACCTGACCAGGAGCGAACCCTTCGCTAGCGAGCTCCAGGCCCGCCATGAGGCGGAGTGTTTTGGCAAAGCTGCTTGGCGCCGCTCCGAGCTGCACCAAGATGGCAGCCACCGCCGCGTCCAGGCCTCGTGGGTACACCTGTCCCACTGATGTCAGCAAGCGGCCAAAGCCGAGGAAGTCGAGCACCGCGCGTTCGAGCTGCTCCACTTTTGTTCGATCGCCCTGGAACAACGTGAGGAGATCGAGCTGTGTGCCCACGGGCCCTTTGATGCCGCGCAGCGGGTACCGCTGGATCCACCATTCCAGGTGCTCGAGCGCGAGCAAAAGTTCCTCCCCGTACATGGCCAGCCGCCGGCCAAACGTTGTTGGCTGTGCAGGTACGTTGTGCGTACGCGCGGGCAAAACCACGAGGCGGTACTCGCGCGCCCGCTCTGCGAGGAACTGCACGCTGGCAACGCCTTTTTCCATCAGCAATTTGGCGGAGCGGAGGACTTGGAGCTGCTCCACGTTTTCGGTCAGGTCTCGGCTCGTAAGTCCCTTGTGGACGTGCTCGTACCCCGCAAGGGCACAGAACTCCTCGATGCGGGCCTTTACATCATGCTTGGTGACCCGCTCGCGCGCTCGAATGCTTTCAAGGTCCACGTGATCCTTCACGCGTTCGTAGGCAGCAATGGCTTCGGCAGGAATGTCGAGGCCGAGTGCCCGTTGCGCCTTGAGAACCGCGATCCATAGTTCCCGCTCCAAAATCACCTTGCCCCGGGGCGACCAAATCGCCGTCATCTCCGGGCTTGCATAACGCTCGGCTAGCACATCCGGGGGCACCAGGCCCGATTCGGCTTCGGACATGGGACCATCTATTATTGGATTGGATTGTCTGGTGCCACCGCCGCGGCAGGCGAATGGGGCACGTCGTGAAGGTCGCCCAGCGAGATGGTTGGAGCTGGAGTGTGCGATTTCGACGGGTCCGTGCCTCGAGGCGCGGGCGTGGTGGTGCCAACGGTTGCCGCGCGCGTGGGTGCTTTGGGCGTCGGGGTTGTGCGGGGGCGGGCTGTGGTCGGCCGCGTTTCCTGAGTCGTAGGCTCCGTTTCCGGAGCTTGTGCCGGAGTGGCTTCTTCCGGCGACGGTGTTCCGACCGTTTCCGGGCCTTCTGGTGTCGGCGGTGGGCTCTTGTCGGAGGAAGGCTCTTCGCTCGGGGCACTCGTGCCGCGAGCGACGGGCGTGTTCGCGCCAGGGCGCGAGGGCGACGGTGCAGGATTCGGCCCGAATCCTGGACCAGTCTCCGCAATCGTTCCTGCCGAGCGAGCCGAAGGCAGCCCTTGAGATGGCGGGTTCCACGGTCGGCGCGTTGGCGCGCCACCGCCTGCAGAAGCAGGGAGAACGTCGAGCTGGAAAATGAGAATTCCGTCCGGCAAGCCGTCTGGACCGATCCGGTCGACCCCAACGCGGTCCAGATTCACGAAATCGTTGGGGCGCCATTGCTGGCGGTCGGGCATCGAGGGCGAGCTGGAGAAGAAAAACGCGGCTGTCAGGCGGGCAAACGCGGTACCATCGGAGTACTCTGTCGAGGCCGGATTGGGGGCGAGGTCAAGGTACAGCGAGAGGGTCGAAGGGGTAGGGTTCGGCACGAAGTGCGTGAAACCATACCGATCGAAAACCAAGGCGCTGATACCCGGAGTGGTGGTGTCGCCATTGAAATACAGGTTCAGCACAAGTGCGGCGGGGAACTCACCCGGGCGGAACTGCCAGAACAAGTGCATAATGTTGCTCACAGGCCAAAGGATCAGGCCGGGGCGACCATCAGGGCCCGCCAAGCGGCCATCCGGTGCCAGCGGAAACGGGATCCCACGCGTGCCCGGGGGCGGCCAGCGCGTGAAGCCAAGGGGTCGGCCTCCATACCCACTCGCGGTGTGCCACACTGGGCCAGCAAGTTCGCCGTTCGGTCCCGCCGCGTGCAACAGCACTCCTGTGAGCTCGAGTGCCAAGCCGGGCTGGATCCGCCCAAGTACGGCGAGAGCTACCACCGCTGTTAGTACGTACTTCGAGAAACCCAGCCGTCGCTTTGCTGCGTTGCAGAATCGCAGGCGGAGCTTCAGAGAATTTGCGGTAGCGGAACGCGTCCGCGCGCTTCGAGGCTTTGCCATAGGGCTTCGGCAATCTCGTGAAAACGCTGGCTGACTGGGTGTCCTGGTGCAGAGAGCAAGAGCGGTACGCCTTTCTCGCCCGCTACGAGCAAATCGCGAGTCAAGGGCAGGGAGCCGAGAAACGGGATGCCAAACTCCTCGGCCATCCGCCGCCCGCCGCCGCTCCCGAACGGTTCGCTTTGGCCACCACAGGCGTGGCAAACGTATACGCTCATGTTTTCGATCACGCCGAGAACGGGCGCTTTGAGTTCCCGAAACATGGCGACTCCTCGGCGAACGTCCTCCAAGGCCATGGCTTGCGGAGTGGTGACAATGACACCGCCGGTGAGGGCCAGTTGCTGCGCAATCGTAAGTTGCGCATCCCCGGTGCCAGGCGGCAGGTCCAGCACCAATAGGTCGAGTTCGCCCCACACGACGTCGCGAAAAAATTGCGTGAGGACTTTGGTGATCATCGGGCCGCGCCAGATCACGGGCATACCAGGATCGATGAGGTAACCGAGGGACATCGTTCTCACGCCATGCGCCTCCACTGGCACGATTCGTTGATCCCGCGTCGTTGCGGGAGCTGCGGAGGTACGGACCATGTGCGGCACACTCGGACCGTAAATGTCGGCGTCGAGCAAGCCGACGCGCCGCCCACGGGCGGCAAATGCATAGGCGAGATGCACTGCCACCGTCGATTTGCCCACGCCGCCTTTACCGCTGGCGACCGCTAAAACGTGTTCCACCCCGGGTATTGGTGCGGGTCCTACCCCCTGCCGAGCTGGGGGCGCGGGCTGGGTGAGCTCGACTTCCACCGCAGGAACTCCTGGCATGCCTCGCACGGCAGACTCCACCGCCGCGCGAAGCTGCGCGAGGATGCGTTCGTCGCGCGTGGTCGGAGCCAGGACCACTTTGATCCCCAGCGATCCAACCTCGATATCTCTCACAAAGCCAAAGCTCACGATGTCGCGGCCGAGGCCAGGGTATTTCACCTGCTTCAGTACTTCCAAAACCTGCTGGGGCGTGACCATGCATGCGCACCATAGCGAGCACCAGGGGATGGCGCGAGTTCGAGGCTCCCCGGGCTCTCGCGCAGGCCCGTTGTGTTTGGCGACGGCCGTGGCTTGCTTGGAGCGAAGGTCTTTGGTGTTTGTTTCGGATGGTGAGCCGCGACACCACTGGGCCCAGGCTACCCGTAGAGAGAGAATGGTCGCGCTTCGATTTGTGGCGCGCACGCGTGGGTTTGGTGCTTGCGCCGC
>Ga0197142_1005287_pt1 | contig 10154 bp, 8 predicted proteins | sample GBS60_MetaG_FD_148614 | JGI IMG/M metagenome (GOLD analysis project Ga0197142, IMG submission 148614) | Sediment microbial communities from Great Boiling Springs, Gerlach, Nevada, United States - GBS 60_MetaG | ecosystem: Environmental > Aquatic > Thermal springs > Hot (42-90C) > Sediment...
TGTTCGGGCGCGGCGAGGTTCGCCAGTTCGAACGCTTCGGGCAGGCTGCGCGTCAGCACGGCGAGGCTGCGGGCAAGCGACTCGCGCAAGATTGCCCGTCGCGCCCGCTGGGGCAGTTGCGCCTCCAGCGCGGCAAGCGTGCCCTGCAGCACCTGCTCACTCGGCGTGAACAGGTAGCCGACCGACTCCGCGCCATGCTCCAGTTGGGTCAGCAGGTCGGCAGCGATGTAGGCGGGGTTCGCGCTCGCGTCGGCAATCACAGCGACCTCGCTCGGTCCTGCCCACATGTCCACGCCCACCACGCCCCACAGCAGCCGCTTCGCCAGCGCGACATACAGGTTGCCGGGTCCCACAATCTTCTCGACGGCGGGGATAGTCTCGGTGCCGTAAGCCATCGCGGCGATGGCTTGTGCGCCGCCGACCTTGAACACGCGCTGCACGCCCGACTCGCGCGCGGCGACCAGCACAGAGGCGGGTATGCTCCCATCCTGTTGCGGCGGGGTGCAGAGGATAATCTCGTCCACGCCTGCGACGCGGGCGGGCACGGCGTTCATAATCACCGTGCTGGGGTAGCGGGCGCGTCCGCCGGGCGCGTAGACGCCGACGCGCTCCAACGGGCGTACCAGTTGCCCCAGCCAGCCGCCGTGCGCCTCCAGCATGTGCCACGAGTGCGGGCGCATTTGTTTGTGGAAGCGGCGCACCCGCGCCACCGCGTGCCGAATCGCCGTCAGCGTCGCCTCGCTCAGTTGCCGATACGCCGCCTCGAACTCCGCTTCGGCGACCTCCAGCGTCTCAAGGGTGGGGCAGTCCCACTGGCGCGTGAACTCCAGCAGGGCACGGTCGCCGTCTGTGCGCACGCGCTCGCAAATCGCGCGCACTTGCGCCTCCATCTCTGGGGTGGGCTGTGGCGCACCGTGCTGCAAGCGCGCCCGAATCTGCTCGGTGGGCGTCGCCCGCGCGTCCAGAACCGTCAGCATCGCGCCGAGAGTATACCTCTCAAGCACACCTTATACCAATTGCCGAGCCAAAGTGCGCAAATGTGTCGGCTCTGAATCCCCCCTCACCTCGACCCTCTCCCCCTTGACAAGGGGGGATAGGGCAGGGAGTAGGAGGATTCTGCACGCGCAGGAATTTGTGAACTTTGACGGCGCGATTGGTGAGTGCCTGTGCGTTGGTTTTTCGAAACGCCCCTCTCCTAACCTCCCCCGTGGACGAGGGAGGAACCACCGCCCCTCCCCGCCCACGGGGAGGGCTGTGGTGGGGGCTATGTTTAAATCTCACTGCAAAGACACTTATCAGAGCGACTGTACGCCCAAGGTTACGGTTAGGCGCACCTGCTGCCCTTCGCGCAGCACGGTGAGCGTGATGCGCTGGTTCGGCTGAGCAAAGTAGAGTTCGCGCGTGAGGTCGGACGCCGTGCGGATGGGCTTATCGTTATACTGCGCCACGAGGTCGCCGACCTGAATCCCTGCTTGTTGCGCGGGGCTGCCTTGCGCGACGCGCCGCACAATCACGCCGTTGGGCAAGCCTTGATAGTCGATGCCCAGCCAAGCGTGTTCGGCGCGCCCTTTCGTGCGCAGGTCGTTCACCACACGCTGGGCGATTTCGGACGGCACGGCAAAGCCGACCACGGCGATAGGCGAGACGGGCGCGCCCTCCACCGAGGCCAATTCGCCCACCATCACGCCGACGACACGCCCCTGAGAATCGAGCAACGGCGCGCCCTGCTCGCCAGAGCTGACCGTACCGTTGAACTGCAGCAGCAGCACCACGCGCTGATTGTCGCGCCGAACGCCCACGCGGTCTTTGCCGCCCAGAGTGCCGACCGTGACGCTGCCCGCCAGCCCGCTGCGGTTGCCAATCAGAATCAGCGTCGAGCCGAGCGGGAGCCGTTCCGAGTCGCCCCAACTGAGCGCGGGCAGGCGCACGCTCACTTCTGGGCGCAGCAGCGCGATGCCCGTGATGTTATCCACGCCGACCACGCGGGCGCGTACAGGCTCGCCTTCGGACAGGTACAGCGACACCTGCGGCTGCATCCGCACGCCCTCCGCCGCGCACACCACCAAGCCTGCCGAATCGATGACGAACCCGCTGCTGCGCACCAGCCTGCCGCCAATTCGCGCCTCGACGGTCACAATCGCGGGCAGGGCACGCTCCACCACGCGGCTCACCTCTTGACCCGCGCGCTCCAACAGCGACGGCTGCTGCGCAACGCCAAACAGACACCAACAAACGCTAAAAAGAGCCAATAATAGCCTCATTGTTCGAACCCTCATAATAGGAAGACGGCGAGCCATAGCTTATCGGTAAATATTCCACGCTTGCCGCCTGGTCGCTCACGCCGAACGGCGTCAGCGGCAGGCTGGCGACCGTGAATGGCGGCGCGGGCGCCGAGCCGAGAGCGGGCGCGCCTGCAGCCTCGTCGCTGCGACGCGACTCAATTATTACATCTCGTCGATGCCGAATTGCATCGGCGTCTGATTGCAGGGTTTCGGGCGTGGGCAGATGCAGGGACACTGAGTCGCGCAGGTGCGGTGTTGCCTGTGCAACGATTCGGGCTGCGGGCGCGCGAAGGTCAACGCGCGCGGGCGCAACGCCTTGCACCTCGATGCTGACTGCGCCTGCCGCGTCGCGCGTCGTGTCCGCCTTTGGGGGCGTATCGAGTGCGCGCGGCTCCGACCGATGGGCTTGGGCAAGCGTCTCACCCTGCGAAGGCTGCTGGTTGCCCCACGGCAGCAACGCCGCGCCAACCGCCAACGCGACGGCGACCGCCATGCCCCATCCCAGCGCAGGGCGCAGCCATGCCAGCGGGCGTCGGCTAACCGCGCGCGCCGCTAACTGCGCCTGCACGCGCGTCCAAGGCAACTCGCAAGCAGGCGTCAGCTCGCGCCGCGCCGCGTGCAAGGCGCGCTGGTACGCCCGATGCAATCGCCACACGCGCTGACATTTGGCACACCCCGTTAGGTGCGCCTGCAGCGCGTCGGGCAAGCGCTCCACTCCGCTCTCAACAAGTCGTTCCAGTTCTCGGCATAGAGGTTTCATTCTATTTCTCCAATCGCTCGCAACAGTGGCTCTAATTTGGTTTTGAAGGCGCGTCGGGCGCGCATCACGCGCAACTTCACTGCGCCGACACTTGTGCCCAATATCTGGGCAATCGCTTCGTAGTCCATCTCCTCCAAATCGCGCAGGATAATCATCTGCCGATGATGTTCAGGCAGTTGATTCAGCGCGGTGTAGAACGCCTCGTAGAAGGCGTTTTGCTGGGTGGTCTCCATCGGATCGGGCGCGTCGGGATGGCACCAGGCTAATTTATGTTCCGCCTCGCGTTCCAGTAGTTCCTGTCGGCGTTGGCGCATCCGTGCGCGGTCGGTACACAGGTTCAGCGCGATGCGCATCAGCCATGTGCTGAAGCGGCTCTGCTCGCGGAAGGTGTGCAACCGTTCAAACGCTTTTAGGAACACATCCTGCACGATGTCTTCCGCTTCTTCGATGTTGCGCGTGGAGCGGTACACGATTCGGAACACGGGCTGCCGATAGCGCAGGTAGAGTTCCTCCATTGCGGCGGTGTCGCCTTCGCGCGCCTTCGCAGCGAGTTGCTCATCGGTGAGCGTGCGGTCTACCGCTCCAGCATGCAAGTTATCCATCGCCAGCGCCCGTTCCATCGCATAGTCTGACGCTTAGGTTTCGGTATCGTTTCGGCGCAGGGTGATGTGCAGCACGCGCTGTGTCGCGGGCGTGATTCGGGCGCGTGCGGCAATCGTGTAGCCAGGAACCCACAGGATGCCACCCGCGTCGCACAGGAGGGGCAGCCGCCAGCGTTCGGCGCGGGGCACTTTGCGGTCGATAAAGATGTCGCTTAACTTTTTGGGTGCGGGCATGCCCAGCGGCTGGAATCGGTCGCCCTTGCGCCCGTTGCGCACGATTAGTTGCCCCTGTACGGCGTCTGCGTCAATCAAAGCCTCGTCGGAACTCGTCCCCACCGATTGTGGCGGGGCTTCTGGCATGCGCACCTCCAGCCACGCCCCTGCTTGTGGGATGAGGAGTGGCGTCTCCAGGGGTACAGGGTACTCATAGGGCTCTGGGTCAGGCGGTTTCGTGTGCAGGGTCAGCGCAGCTTCGTCGGTGGTCAGGCGCAGCGTATCGCTCAGCTGCCATGAGGTGCGCTTACCTTCCAGCACGGCGCGACGGATACCCTCCAGAATCTCGTAGGGTGGCAGGCGCAGCGTGCCCAAGTGTCCTCGCAGCCACTCGCGCAGGACGCGCCGCTGCATCGCAGGGTGGAGGTGGGTGAAGGGAAGGCGGGGGAGACAGTTTTTGTTTTCTGTCCTCACCCCCAGTCCCTCTCCCGCTGCGTGGGAGAGGGATGCAGGGGCGAACGGTGGTTCGCCCTGCCACTCCCCCTCACCCGCGTGGGGGAGACTTGCTTCCGCAGGCAGGCGAGGGGCGTTGGGGATACGCGCGTATTCGATCCCCCCACTCTCTGCCCCCTCTCCCCCCTTAGTGAGGGGGGAGAGGGTCGGGGTGAGGGAGGATCCCACTAAGTGGCTCATCACCCGCTGCACCTCGTAGTCCCACCACGCTTCCTCGTTCTCCAGAATGTCGGCAAGGCGCAGCAAGTGTCGGTCGAACGCGGGCGAGAGGTCACGCAGCAGCGGAATCAGTTCCATGCGCACGCGGCGGCGCAACTGGTGCGGGTCTAAGTTCGTGCTATCGAACACGGTCGGCAGCCCCTGCTCGGCGCAGTAGCGATGCGTCTGAGCGCGGGTGGCGTCCAGTAAGGGGCGAATGATTCGGTCGCGCTTATACGGCATTCCGCACAGCCCGCGCGGTCCTGTGCCGCGCAGCAGGTTAATCAGAATGGTCTCAATCTGGTCGTCGCGGGTGTGCGCCAGCGCGACGGCGACGGCGTTCAATTCGCGCGCCAGTCTGTCAAAGAAGGCGTAGCGGGCGTTGCGTCCCGCCTCTTCCAGCGAGAGGCGCTGCGCCTGCGCTAATGCAGGCACATCGACGCGCTCGACATGCAGCGGGACGCCCAGCTGCGCACACACCGCTGCGCACACGCGCACATCGTCGTCCGCTTCGGGACGCATCCCATGGTGCAAGTGTGCCGCATGCACGCGGAGGTCGAACTCACCTTGCAGGCGCGTCATCAGGTGGAGTAGCGCGGTGGAATCTGCTCCGCCTGAATAGCCAACGATCACGGTGCCGCCTTCGGGGGGCAGTAGTTGGCGTTCACGGATGGTCGCGCGGACGCGCTCCAGAATCTCCATCTTAGTAGGCGCGCCAGTGGCGTCGAATCAGGTCGCGGGTCTTACGGATGCCCTCGATGGGGTCATCGTCGCCTGCGTACTCGATGGAGAGCGCGCCGACATAGCTGGCAAAGCGCAGAATGCTCAGCACGCGCCCGTACTCGATGCTCGTCTCCTCGCCACGCGGGTCGAAGGCGCGGCTTTTGGCATGCACATGGAAAGCATAGGGGGCAAGGATTCGCGCGGCGTCGTAGAGGCGTTCAGGGACGCCGTGCCCAAAGTCGTAGCATGCGCCCACCCAGCGCGGGTCGGTCGCGCGAATAAGGCTTGCCAGCAGTTCGGGGCGTCGTCCGACGCCGTCGCGGTTCTCGATAGTGATGCGCACCCGCCGTCGCCGCGCCTCAGGGAGCAGGCGCTGCAAGAATTGTGCCGCGCGCTCAAACAGTTCGTCGTCGCGCTCGCCGCTGAGGTGCAGCCGTATCAGCGGGGCTTGAAGAATCGCCGCTGCGTGCAGGCGGTCTACCGCCTCATCCAAGCGTCGGCTAAGGCTCGCCTCGTCGTTCAGGTTCACAGGCTCCGAGACCATGATGCCCGTAATCGCGACGGCGTGGCGGTGGAAGCCCTCGCGCAGATGTTCCAGCGCGCGGGGGTGCATGCTGTTGAGGTGGCGGTCGCTGAGGCTAATGCCCTGAATATCCAGCTCGTTCAGTAACGCGCCGCAGCCCTCTATGCTGAGTTGCCCCGACTCCAGCAGGGGCTGTAGCGAGCGGCTCTCACAGCTCAGCAGAGGCATTAGCGGCGCGGGTTTGGGTTCGCCGCGCTCCATCAGCTCGCCTACCCGCTCCAGCTTCTCGAACACGCCCCCAAAACCTGCACTCACCAACGAACGCAACCCCTCGCGTAGGAAGTCGCGTCGGCTGGTGGGTCGCTCATGTCGGCTCATCCAAGAGGATTATACCCCAATACGGCGAGCGGTTTGCGTTCGTATGTCGACCGCACAAGCAGGGTTTGTATTTGCGCCCCTCTCTAAGGTTCCCCTACCAGCGGAGGAAACCAACGGAGGGGTCAATCGCAAACTCCGCCCATTTATCAGTCGGGAACAGCAACCATTTGTCTTATGGTTGCCGCGCCGCCGATTCGGTCGTAGCAGGGCAGGTCTAAAGGCGAGGGTTCAGTGAAGGTGGGGGCATCCAGCGGGACTTGGGCGAGGGCGCAGGCGATACCGCACAGGGTCGCCCACTCGCCCTGCACGGCGACCACCATCCGTGTGGTGCGCGGCTTGAGACGGAGCAGGAGGCTTAGCATGGCGCGGGCACGCGCTGTGTCAGGCGTCAGGTTGTAGGTTGCAAGGTAGGCGTAATCGGTCTTGGGCGCGGGGCGCGGCAGTTCGGGCAGGCGCACGATGGCATAGCCGTCGCGTTGCCAGCGACGCACGCTCGCCTCGCCTATCGCTACAGCAAGCCGTGCATAGCGACGGCTGGGCAGCGCGTTCTGCCATGCGTCGGGCAGTGAGTCGTCGCGGGCGTCGTCGACGCGCTCCAACCCCAACATGCTCTGCAGTGCGGTGCGCGCCTCCGCCTCGAAGCGGCGCGTGCGCCGCCAGCGGGCAACCGACTCGCCCGCCAGTCGCTGGTACAGGCGCAGCACGGCGTCGCCAGTCGGCGCGTCGCTCGGCTTGGGCAGCGCGTCGCCCCACACGCGCAGCGCAGGCACAAGGCTCTCCCAGCGGAGGTCGGGGTCTTGGGGCGTGCGCGGCAGCCGCCACACGCGGGCAATCCACTCGTAGTAGGCGCGGCGCGGCTCCGCGCCCCACTGATGCCCCTCGCTGTAGTGCGCGTGCACGAACTGCCCCTCGGCGTGGAACAGCCCGTAGATGCGCTTCAGGTAGGGCGAGACCACATCGGGGTTGTCGCGCGTCCAGTCGCCAGAGTCGGAAATCAGCAGCATCGGGCGCGGCGCGGTCAGCCCCGCAATTTCAGGGTTGCCCGCAAACAGGCGTAGCAGAGGCGCGTTCTCGCAGATGCACCCGCCCTGCATGACGCTGGAGACCATCTTCACGGGCGCGGCGCAACTGAGGCGCGGCTCCAACGCGCTCAGCAGGAAGGTCTGCGTGCCGCCGCCCGAAATCCCGCTGCAGCCGATGCGCTGCGGGTCTATCTCCCGCTGCTGGCGCAGCCACTCAAAGGCGCACAGGCTGTTCCAAGTCTGGATTCCTGCGCGGCTGAAGCCCCACCGCCGCCATTCCAGCGGCTCCGCGCCCCAGTGCGGGAGTTGGAACTGGTCGTTGTAGCCGACCATATCGTAGGACAGCACATAGACGCCTGCCTGCGCCAGCGCGACGGCGCGTAGCACATCTGCCTCGTTCAGCCTGCCTCGCTCGAAGTGCCCGTGCGGTTGCAGCATGGCGGGGGCGCGTGCCTCGGCGGGCGCATCGGGCACAAACAGGCTCCCCGTTAGGTAGAAGCCTGGCAGCGTCTCCAGCGTGAAGCGTTCGATGCGGTAGCCGTCGCCGCGATACGCTTCCACCCGCAGGGCGCGCAGGGGCGGTTCGGGCAGGTTCGGCGTCAGCCCCAGCGACAGGCGCAGATGCTCGCGCAGGCGCCGCGCGAAGGCGTCCCAGCGGGCACGACTGGCGACCCGCGCCTCACGCGGCGGATAGGGCGTGTCGTGCGTGCGCTCGAACGCCTGCACGGGTCATCCCCCCTTCAGGAATCGGCGCGTGCTGACGACGGCAGGAACGGCTTTGCCGCGAATCTCGACGGCGCAGGGCGTGCCCGCTTTCGCGTGCTCGGCGGGCAGGTACGCCATGCCGATGCCTTGCTCCAGGGTGGGTGAATAGACGCCGCTGGTTAGCGTGCTGACGGGCGCGCCGTCGATGAGTACGGGGTAGCCCTCGCGGGGCACGCCGCGCTCGGTGAGGCGGACGCCCATCAGTTTGCGGGCGACGCCGTGCTGCTTCGCCTGCGCAATCGCCTCCGCGCCGATGTAGTCGGTGCGCTCGCTCACCAGCCAGCCCAGCCCCGCCTCAAGAGGGTTCGTCTCGTCAGTGAGTTCGTGCCCGTACAGGTGCAGTCCCGCCTCAACGCGCAGCACATCGCGTGCGCCCAGCCCGCATGGGGTCGCCCCTGCCGACAGCAACACCTCCCACAGGCGGATGCCCGCCTCCGCAGGGGCAATCAGCTCGAAGCCGTCCTCGCCCGTGTAGCCTGTGCGTGCAGCGAACAGGCGGATGCCCTGCCACTCTACAAAGGTCGCCCCGAAGCGTGGCACTTCCGCCAGTGGCGCATTTAGTAGCGCACTCAGCCGCGCCGTCGCCTCAGGTCCCTGCACCGCCAGCATCACCGTCTGCTCGGTCTGGTCGTCTGTTTGCACGCGCAGTCCCCACGCCCTGCGCCAGCGGTGGAACCAGTCCAAGTCCTTCTGGCGGTTCGCGGCGTTGAACACCATCAGGTACTCGTCGGGCGCGAGTTCGTAGAAGATGAGGTCGTCTACGACGCCGCCGCGCTCGTTGGTCAACACCGTGTATTGCCCCGTCATCGGCGCGACCTTGCTGAGGTCGGAGGGGACAAGGCGGTTCAGGAACGCGCGTGCGTCCGCGCCGCGGAAGTAGGCGCGCGCCATGTGGCTTACATCGAACATGCCCCATCGCTGGCGCACGGCTTGCACCTCCTGCAGGATGCCCGCGTACTGCACGGGCATCTCCCAGCCTGCGAAGGGCACCATCCGCGCGCCTGCCTGCAGGTGCGCCGCGTAGAGTGCTGTGCGTTGCATAAGATGGAAATTCGAGATGGGGGGCAAGTGTCCTGCAGCCACGCCCGCTCGCGGCTCTGACCGATAGGGGTATACTTTGGGCGATGTGGCTCGCGATACTGGTCGGCGTCGGGTTGGCGCTGGGGGTGTTGTTGCTGGGCAACTACTTGGCGACTCGTGCGACTTTGCGTCCGCCCCGCACGCCATTTTTTATGACTCCACGCGATTTGGGACTGCCTTACCAGAATGTGGTGTTCCCCTCGCGCGACGGCGTGCGTCTGCACGGCTGGTGGATTCCCGCACCGAAGCCAGTGGGGATTGCTATCCTGTGTCATGGCTACTTGATGAATCGTTGCGAACCGCTGCCTGTGGCGCGTGAACTGTGGCAGGCGGGTTTCCACTGCTTGGTGTTCGACTTTCGCGCGATGGGCAAGAGCGAGGGCGACCTGTGTACAATCGGCGACTTGGAGCGTTTGGATGTGTTGTCGGCGGTAGATTTCGCGGCGCGCACCGCGCCGGGGTTGCCTATCGTGGTTTACGGCGCATCGATGGGTGGCGCGGCAGCGTTGCTGGCAGCAGCGGATGATACGCGCATTCGTGCTGTCGTCGCCGATTCTGCCTATGCACGGCTCAGCCACGCGGTCAAAGACTGGTGGCGGAACGCCGTGGGCAAGGCGTCCGTACTCCTGCACCCGACGCTTCTGATTGGCAGGCTCTACACGCGCCAGTCCGCGCACAAAGTCGCTCCCGAAGAGGTCATCGGGCATATTGCCCCGCGTCCCGTGCTGCTGATACACGGCACGCACGACCAACTGATCCCGCCTTACCACGCCGAACGGCTCTTTCGCGCCGCAGGTGAGCCGAAGCAACTCTGGTGGGCAGAGGGCTGCGAGCATGTGCAGGCGCGCTACGAACGCCCCGACGAGTTCTACCCCTTGCTGGTGAACTTCATGCTCAAGGCGGTTCAAGCAGACGACACAGGCAAGTAGCACCTCCCCAATATCGGCGGAATTCCCCCATATTTAGGGGCAAATTTAACATTTCACCCCCTATACCCCCTTGACAGAGCCGTCAACGGATTGGGTATACTGCCTGCGCAGCCACAATAAAGTGTACCGCTACAGGTTGTGGTTGTAGGCGAGAAAAATCGCGTTT
>Ga0197142_1005289_pt1 | contig 10151 bp, 11 predicted proteins | sample GBS60_MetaG_FD_148614 | JGI IMG/M metagenome (GOLD analysis project Ga0197142, IMG submission 148614) | Sediment microbial communities from Great Boiling Springs, Gerlach, Nevada, United States - GBS 60_MetaG | ecosystem: Environmental > Aquatic > Thermal springs > Hot (42-90C) > Sediment...
GGGGAGGGGGTGAGGGGGATTCCCTCTCAGCTAAAGTGCATCTTCCACCTTCGGTTCGAACTTTTCCCCCAGATAGGCTTGAATTTCAGGCAGGTTCAGCGTGGTGACCAGCTGCCCCAGCCCGCGTGCGATGTGCATCTTGCCTTTGAAGACCACGATGAAGGTGGGGGTGGAGTTCACACCCAGCTCGGAGCCTTCCTTCAGGTCGCGATAGATTGTTTTGAAATAGAGATCCTCTTTTTGCATCGCGAGGCGCACCTTTTGGCTATCGAGTCCCAGCTTTTGGGCAATCTGTTCGATGCGGAGGGGCGTCATCTCCTGCTGGTTCTGAAACAGCGCGTGATACATCTCCCAGAATTTGCCCTGTGCCCCTGCCTCTTCTGCAGCCGATGCCCCGATCCATGCCATCGGGTGTATCTCGGTCAAAGGATAGTGGCGGAAGATGAACAGCACCTTCTCCTTATGCTTCGGCAGGAACTGCTGCTCTAATATCTCATAGGCTTGCTTGCAGGCAGGGCACTGAAAATCGGAGAACTCCACAATCACGAGCGGCGCTTGGGGATTGCCCTTTCGCCAGCCTTGCCCATCTTTGTAAAGAAGTTTCAACTTCTGCTCATCCGAGTTGACCACATCGGGTGTTCTGACCTGCATCCACTGCCAAGCGCCGAAGGCGAAACCTGCCACGATGACCAGGAGGGTCATCATCACCGCTTTGATGAGCTCGTATCCCCAGCGGGTGGCTGTCCCTGTTGGCACGGCGCGCAGCCCTATCAGGGCGAGCAGCCACACCAACGCGTTGGAACTTGCCGCTGCCAAGCACCACCAGCAGGGACTGCCCTTCGCGTATAGCTCCAACACAAACAGCTGCACATACGTCAGGTAGCCAAAGGCAATCATCCCCAGCGTACTTAGCCCCGCCAATGCTTGCGCATAGAACCGCCACTGCTCCGGATATTGCAAGCGTGAGAGCGCAAGCACCAGCAGCAAGCCGAAATAGAAAAAGCCATAGGCTGCGGTGGGAATACCTAAAAAGCGCGCATAGGACGAGCGCGCCACCACATCGCATCCAGCACCTGTGCAGGGCAGTGCATAGCCTGTGGAGTGCGATACCCAGAGCAACCCCGAAATCACCATGCCCAGCCCAGCAAACAGAATCATCAGCCGATTGAGTAGCAACGCGCGCATAAATGCCCTCGTCCTCCCGCAAGAGTATACCATAAGAGTGTCTGGTGGGGTATACTACCGAACAGGCAATGGAGAAACAAGGTATGGAATGGCTGGAGCGAATCACCACCGACCCAGAGCAGTGCGGCGGGCGCCCCTGCATACGCGGTATGCGCATCCGTGTGGTGGATGTGCTACAACTGCTCGCTGCAGGGCTGACCTACGAGCAGATTCTGGAGGAAATGCCCGACTTAGAGCCTGAAGATTTAAGAGCTTGTCTACTCTATGCAGCCAGCCGACTTGACCACCCTATACTGGTTGTAAAATGATTTTTTGGATCGATGCGCAGCTAACGCCTTTATTGGCACGCTGGCTCCAAGAGGAGTTTGGTGTGGTTGCCTATGCCGTGCGTGAGTTAGGATTGCGGGACGCCAAAGATCGCCAGATTTTTGATGCCGCGCGACAGGCAGGCGCAGTTGTCATCACAAAAGATTCGGTCGTTGAAATCAGTGATGCTCCAGACTAAAAAACCTGTCTTAGGGTGAGTCATGCTCCGAATTTATCTGGTGCGGCATGGGCAGACGGCGTGGAACCATTCGGGGCGCATACAGGGGCACTCGGATGTGCCGCTGGACGAGGTGGGATTGCAGCAGGCGGCGCGTGCAGCCGAGTGGTTGGCGAAGCGCGTGCAGGCGCCGCTCGCCCTCTACAGCAGCGACCTGAAACGGGCATCCCAGACCGCCGAGATGATTGCCGCCCGCCTGAATGTGCCCATGCAGCTGACACCAGCCCTGCGCGAGCGCCACTGGGGCGCGTGGGAGGGGCTTACGCGCGAGGAGGTCATCGAACGCTACCCCCATCACCACTTCACCTATCTGTACGACCCACTGGCAGGCACGCCGCCCGAAGGCGAGCCGATGACCGCTTTCTGGGATCGGGTGCAGGCGTTTGCGCACCAGCTCTATGCCCAATACAGCGAGGGCGAGCTGATTGTGGTGGGGCATGGGGGCAGCCTACGCATCATGCTTTGCGACGCGCTCGCAGGCGATATCGAGACCTACCGCCGCATCCGCCTCGATAATGCTGCTATCTCCCTCATCGAACGGGTCGGCGAGCGCATCCTAGTAGCTTTGCTGAACTACACCGGCTTTCTGGAGATTTAGGGAGCCATCCATTTAAGGTTTGAGGAGACGGATAAAGCCCTCTTGCTCAAAGTGACGATCAGTTGTCAGCGCCTCCTGAAGATTGTGAAGACGCATTAGCACGAAACTGACAGCATCGCACAGAGAGTAGGTCTTATCAGGGCGCGCTCGAAGCAGTTGCATCGCGCTTTCGGTGAGCAAGCGATCCACCCAGACCACCCTGGTGAAGGGATCCTCGATAAGGCTCTGCAGAAACTCCAGGGCTACCTCTACCTAGAGACCACGCGCTCTGCAGACAGGAATGAATTCAGCCAACACATAGCTATGGGTCAAACGGTAAGAGGCATTACGAAACAAACGAGTCGCCTCAGCATGCCGTACCTCGCTCCGATCGAAGCAACAGAGCAGCCCTGATGTATCCAAAAGCATTAATGAACCTCCTCTTGAGGGTAGAAATACTCGCGCACCAGATCTGCGTCGATACGCGCATTATCTGCCGAGTAGGGATCTCCACTACACCCTGCTCCCAGATACCGTTCCAGTCGCTCCAAGGCCTGGCGACGCTGCTCCTTGGTCAATTCAGGTCTCGGTTGAGGACCATGTTTGAGCAGAAACTCCGATATACACTGCTCCACGGTGCGTCCTGTCCGTAATGCTTCTTGCTCGCACACGGCGTAAACCTCGTCAGGTACCACCAGAGTAATCGTCACCATTTTCATGTGGCTCACCTCCTGCCATAAGGATAGCACATTTTATTCCTCCAGCGCGAAGGGGTTGAAGCGGGTGTCGTAGTCATACACATCCAGCCCCTCACGCACCTTCAAAAAGCCCACCACCAGATAGGTGAACGGGGTGGCAATCGCTTCGTATGCCGATTTCACCAGCCACTGGGTGACAATCATATTTGCCAACACGGCGGACGGAATAGTGCCCACGAACGCCAGCGTGCAGAAAATCGCCGAATCGAGCGCCTGCCCCACCAAGGTGGAGCCGATGGTGCGTGTCCAGAGCCAGCGACCCTGTGTCAAGATTTTCATCTTTGCCAGCACATAGGCATTGCTGAACTCCCCGAACAGATAGGCGACAAAGGAGGCGAACAGCAGGCGGGGCGTCGCTCCCAGAATCTGGGCATACGCCTCCTGCAGTCCCCAATCGGGCGCAGGCGGCAGCGCAATCGCCACCTGAATCGCTAGCACCATGAGTAAATTGCACCCAAAGCCCAGCCAAATCACCCGTCGCGCCCGCCGATAGCCGTACACCTCCGTCAGCACATCCCCCACAATATAGCTGATGGGGAAAATAATGATGCCCGCCGGCACCACAAGCCCCGCAAGGCTCACCACCTTCGACGCAATCAAATTCGCCGTCAACAGGCTGGTCAGAAAGAGCGCCACCGTGCCCACAAACCAGACCGAATAACCTTGCGATACCGACGGATTGACCTTTCGCTCCATCAAAGGCGATTGTACCCTGATCTCTGTGAAGCAAAAGCGGTGAGAACGGTTCCTTCAGAGGGATAAAGAAGTCGAGCGTCAGGGCATGGTCGCCACGCCCCGACGCTAATCGGACGATTCGGGCGCAAAAAGGTAGGTGCGGTGGCGTGTCAGGTCGGCAAAGAAGAAGGAAAAAGCGTTCAGAGTCTCCTCTGTCTGGGGGTATTCCTCGCTTGAAAACACAGGCTGGTCAGAAAGGGAGAGTTCGAAGCGCTTCGCAAGTACCTTCACTTTATCCGTTCCTGGTGTCCCCAAGCTGAAAAACGGCTCCTCTATTTCGGGAAGCTCTATCGGCGTGGCAAATGTGACTGTTATCTTTTGCGTGATGGTGGACGCATAGAAACCGGGCAAGGGGTAGGAGATGGGCGGTGCGTGAAGTGCTTGCTGAAATCGCTGCCGCTGCGAAGGGCTGAGCTGGCGCCAAAGGAGCCGCTCACCCTTCAACGCCACCTGCCTCTGCTGGGGGGTCAAACCCGCCCAGAAACGCAAAGCGGGTGCTGCCTGAGCGACCGCACGCAGATTCAGCGTGCTGCTCGTGCTAACTGATAGCCCGCTCACCAGCGGCAATCCCATGAGGCGTTCAATCTGCAACGCATTCAGCGAGTCGGCGAGGCGTGCCCACTCGTCCAGCGTGATGGCAGGCTGTGAGCTGGATTTGGCGGTCGGGGCTTGCTGCTTTTTGGCCTCCAACGGGCGCAGCCAGTCTTCGGGGATTTCGCTGGGACGCAGCCAGAAATAGTCTTTGTGCCGCGCCATCAGCGTCTCGCCCTCCTGACGCAGCCAGAACAGTCGCTGCATTGGCGAAAGGTCTGAAGTGAACGGCACAGTGGACGATGGGCGTGCAAGGGAAACCGCATCCCGCATCGGCTCAAGGCGGTAGGCATCGGCGTAGAGATCGAGCCCGTAGCGCGAGCTTAGCTCGATAAGCGCGGCGAGCGGGCTGCGCTGCAGAAACGCCGGCAGGGTCAACCGCTCTGGCGTGTCAGACGCCCGGCGGGAGGGTGTGAGCCGATCCGCCACATTGGCCCACTCACGCCACACCTTGTTGAGCGAATGGTCGTCCAGCAGGGGTGGCGATGGTGCCTCTGCGCCCTTCTGAAGCGACTTGAAGCTACTGGCGTTCAGCACCCGGCTCGAAGAGGTGCTACTGCGTGGAGCCAAGCCTTTTGACGCGTAGCGCTCGGTCTCGATGGTGAGCTGACCGCGCCATGCGTCCCAGCGCAGGATGAGCCGCACCGCCTGCTCCGTCGGTTCTTTCGAGCCCGATTCGGGTATTGTCGTGCGCGCTGTTACCCGCGAGGAGTGCGGTGGCTCCAGCAGGAGAGCAGCCAGCGGGGCTGCGAGGGGCAATTCACCCGCTTGGGGCGCACTGGAAAAGACCAGTTGCTCGCCTTGCCAAAATCGCTGCCACTCGCTGACGCGAAAATCGCCCATCACACGCGCCATGCCATACACGCCCACATCGTTCAGCTTGGTCAGAATCTCGCGCTGCTCCGCGCTCAGCCGCTGCTTCTCCTGCTCACTCAGCGCGTTGAGCTCCTCCCAGCGATAGCGGCGCGCCAGGTCAATTAGCACACGCAAGGGGCGTTCGATCGCTTGGCGTCGTGCCTGCAGTAATGCCTGGCGTAACTGCTGTTCGCGTGTCCGCTCCGGTAACGGTTGATAGAGGCGATACCCGCTGGTTGTTTGGGATAACTCCCACTCATAGCGCAGGGTATCGGCGAGACGCTGCAACACCTCGTGGGCGGGTCGCTCGCGCACCAGCAAGCAGACCTTATCCTCGGCGATTTCAGGGAACGCGGATAAGCTCACCCCCAGCTCCTTGCCAAGCTGGGTCAGCAACTGCTTGAGCGGGATCAGTGGTTCGCGCACCGTTATCCGTTTCTGGAGCCGCTCGTCTTTGCTAAGGTCCACTGCCTGCGCATCTGCTCCTATCCAGAGCGCAACCACACTCAGCACCCACACCCATCGAATTCCTCTTAGCCTATGCATTCAGCCTACCTCCCAAAAAGGTTAGACGCTCCGAGAAGCCGACGAGGTTCAGTGCAGGTGGAGGGAACGGTTATGGGTTGGTGCAGGATGTCCGTTGGGGTAAGGACGCGGATTGGAGATAAGGGCGCGGATAGGGATAGCGGCAAGGATTGGAACAGGGGCGCGAATGGAGGTAGGGGCGCGGTGACCGCGCCCCTACACTTTCTGGCAAGCGACGCTTCAGAACCAGATCGAGAGAGTAGCTGACTTGGAGGTGTTATTGTAGGTCGCCGTGATGGTGACCGTGCGATAGATGCACCACCAGCAGGAGGTTGTGCGGATGGTGAAGCTCGCGCGGGTCTGCCCGGCTGGAACCGTTACGGAGGAAGGTACGGTCGCATAGCTGGTATTGCTGCTGCGGAGTTGCACCACCGCGCCGCCTGCAGGCGCAGGTCCTGAGAGGGTCACTGTGCCTGTCGCGCTGCTGCCGCCAAACACCCAACTGGGACTAATTGTCAGTGACTGGAGCGTGACGGGAGCCTCTGGAGTCACGGTGAGAGTCGCTTGGCGGGTGACGCCCTGGGCGCTGGCGGTGATGGTCACGGTGGTCTGGCTGGTGACGCGGGTTGTTGTGACGGTGAAGTTCGCTGAGGTCTGCCCCTGCGGAACCGTTACAGAGGAAGGCACAGAAGCGACCGACGGGTTGCTGCTGCTCAGCTGCACGGTGAAGCCACCCGATTGCGCAGGTGCGGTCAGGTAGACCGTGCCCGTGCTGGGATTACCGCCCACCACCGTGCTGGGGTTGAGGCTTATGCTACTAAGCGACGGTGTACCACCGCCGCCACCACCAGCGGCTTGCAGCGCACGGTAGACATTCAGACGACCCGCATTCGGCGCTATCGTCCGACCCGCATACGGCTGATAGGGGTCTACATTCGTCTCCAGAATCGAGCGTAGCTGCTGATTGGTCAAATTAGGCGCATGCGACCACACCAACGCCGCTGCACCTGCCACATGCGGGCACGCCATCGAGGTGCCATCAAAAGTGGCGTAGCTATTCCCCCGATAGGTGGAGTAGATTCCCGCGCCAGGCGCCGCGATATCGACCCACGAGCCATATTGCGAGAAGTAGGTCAGCCGATCGCTCGAATCGGTTGCCGCAACGGCGATGCAGTTGTTGTAATAGGCAGGATATTGTGGCGTAGAGCTTGCGCCGTTACCCGCTGCCGCTACCACCAGACAGCCTCGATTCCACGCATAGTTCACTGCATCCTGCAGTGATTGGGCTCCCGATGATCCACCCAAGCTCATGCTTAGAATATGCGCGCCGTTATTCGCTGCCCAGGTGATGCCATTTGCCACAGCGGTCAAAGTGCCCGAACCGCCCGAGTTCAGCACCTTCACCGGCATCAACTGTACATACTGGTTGTAGCCAGACAAACCAGGGCGCCAAGCTGCCACGCCTGCCACACCAATCCCGTTGTTAATCTCCGCGGCGGCAATCCCAGCACAGTGGGTACCGTGTCCGTTGTCGTCGTTTGCATTCGTGGTGTTGTTGATGGTGTTATAACCATATATCTGCCCGTTCGCATGACGACGGAACTTGTTTGTTAGATCGGAATGGTTGTAGTCAATCCCCGTGTCGATAATGGCGATATAGCGCGGTGCTTGCGGCTGCCAGATGTCCCACGCCAAGTTCGCCTGTATCTTGGGCAACGCCCACTGCCGACTGTAGCCCGGGTCATTCGGCGTGGCAATTGCATAATAGATGTAATTCGGCTCCACATAGCGCACGCCGGGCAACGCTTGGAGAAACGCCGCCGCATCGTCCATCGTGATACCGGGTGCTAACACCAGGCGATAGACGCCGATTTCGGGGATGGTCTCGGCAACAACGCCCACGAACTGCATTGCTTGCCGAGGCAACGCCTTCGGCTCAACGGGGTCTAACCCGATGACCAGTTCGCCAGGCACAAACTCGGCAGGTTGTTCCGCAGGTAAAGCGGTTTCCTCGTCCAGCGCTAGATTGGGCATCTGCTGTGCCAGCGCGAGGCTGACCAGCAGCCCAAGCGACAAAAGCCCGATAAAGCATCGCCTAAGGTTCCGCATAGTTTAGCCTCCTTCCAAGAGTTTTGGAGAGACAACAAAAGCTGTCTCTCGGTAGCAGGATACGCCCTCTGCGAGGGATTTCCTGCTCCTGTTTGCAGGGTTCGCCTTGAGCATAGCGTCTCCTGCTTCTGCATCACAGGATACGCCCGCTGCAAGCGGTTTCCTGCTTCTGTATCACAGGATACGCCTTCTGCAGGGGGGTTCCTGCTTCTGCATCATAGGATACGCCCGCTGCAAGCGGTTTCCTGCTTCTCTGACTCCATCAGAGCGGAACAGTTCCATTCATTCCGCGTCTCTATCCTTTTGTGCGAGCGATGAGGGTGCGATGGGCGCGGTAGAGGGCACGAAATTCGCGAAACAGGCGCGTATAGAGTTGGGCGTTGGCTGCATCGGGCTGAAACAGTTGGCGAATGGGCACGCAACATGCCGCCTCTTCGGGCGAAAGCCATCCCAGCGACATGGCGCTAATCAGGGCAACACCTCGCAGTGTCGCCGCAACGGGATCCTCCACCTGTGCAATCGGGCGGTTCAACACATCCGCCAGAATCTGGCACCAGAGCGCTGACTTCGCCCCGCCACCTATCGCCCGAATCGTTGCGAATCGTCGTCCTGCAAAGCGTTCTACATAGGGCAGCAGCCAGCGCAAATTGAGCGCAACCCCCTCCAGCACGGCACGAATCAAATGCGCCCGCCGATGCTGCAGCGAGAGCGCGTGAAACCCACCCCGAATCGCATAGTCCTCCACCGGCGTGCGCTCGCCATAGAGCCACGGCGTGAACAGCAGCCCCTCACTGCCTGCTGGAACCTGTGCCGCCAGCGCGTCAAAGCGGGCATAAGCATCCGCGGGTGCGTCGCCCGTTAGACCATCCCTATCGAAAAAGAGATGGTCGCGCAAAAAGGTGAGGCACATGCCCGCCGTCTCCTGCTCATTCGCGATAAAGTAGCGCCCTGGCATGGCAGCGGGCAGCGACGCCATATTGTGCAGTAGGTCAGTCTTCTTGAAGGGCACATGGCAGCTGAGCCAGGCGGAGGTGCCGATGTAGAGATGCGGGTCAAAATCGCGGATGCCTCCACAGCCGATGGCAGCGGCATGGATGTCTGGCACGCCCGCTATCACCAGCGTCTCAGGCGAAAGCCCCCATTCCGCCACCACATCGGGACGCACTTGCCCCAGCACGCGCCCACCTTGACGCACATCGGGCAACTTCGCCCGCTCGATGCCCGCCCAGTGCAACAGCGTCGGATGATAGTCCACGCGACTGAGGTCACGATTGTCCGTCAGCCAGTGCAAGGCAATCGTTTCAGGCGAGGTCGCCAGAATGCCACTGAGCCGAAAGTTCAGATAATCCACCGGCTCCAAAAACTTATAGGTGGCGCGATAGCGTTCCGGCTGCTCATGTTTGATATAGAGGATATGGGCGATGGGGTCCTTGCCTGCGCGACCAGGAGCGCCCCCAGTCAGACGCACCCATGTGAACAGTTTGCGCAGGCTATAGCCCCCGAAAGACGGGAAGCCCCAAACCAATTCGCGGATATAAGGTGCGCCGCGGGTGTCCATCCAGATAATGGCGTTGCCCAGTGGCTCGCCCGATTCGTCGACGGCAACCGTGCTGGACCATTGCGCAGCACAACAAACAGCACGGATTTGCTCCACGGGGATGACAGGATGACGCAACAGACGCTGCACCAGCTGCGTGATGATATGCCACCAGTCGTGGGGGGACTGCTCCGCGCCGCCATCGGGCAGCAGCATAAGCGGCACCGGCTCTATCTCTATCTGCAGAATCTCACCCCGCGCCGAAAGGAGTGCCGCCTTGCAAACCGATGTGCCTAGATCGATGGTTAGCACATACATGCAGCAAACCTATAAAGTTTACCTGCGTCGCCTACAACACGCCATCCCCAAATGCTATTTGGCTTGCTCATATTATCCCGCTGCTGCAAAGCAGGAAAAGGGTTGCTTGTCTCGAAGAAGATAGTTTTATGAAGCAGGATATCTGTTGGTGGTGCTATCAAGGGCGTATCGAGCCGAAACGACTGATTGCCGAAGCTGCCCGAATCGGCTACGCAGGCTTCGAACTCGTGCCCGAACCGCTTTGGGACGAAGTGCGCGCCGCAGGATTGCGTATCATCACGCATAACGGGCACGGAACCATCGAGAACGGCATGAATGACCCACGCAACCATAGCCGCATCGAGGACGAGATTAGAGCCAATATCGACAAGGCGGTCAAGTACGATATCCCCATCTTGATTTGCTTTTCGGGCAATC
>Ga0197142_1005290_pt1 | contig 10150 bp, 5 predicted proteins | sample GBS60_MetaG_FD_148614 | JGI IMG/M metagenome (GOLD analysis project Ga0197142, IMG submission 148614) | Sediment microbial communities from Great Boiling Springs, Gerlach, Nevada, United States - GBS 60_MetaG | ecosystem: Environmental > Aquatic > Thermal springs > Hot (42-90C) > Sediment...
TCGCCCGCATACTGGCTCAGGACTTGCTGCCCGGCGACGCACACATCACAGCTCTGGATGCCAGCGCCGAGAATATCGCTGTTGCCGCTCAACGCCTGCCGCACTGGGCCGCATCCTCCGGCTTCACCTGTACTACGCAGCAAAGTTCACTGAGCCTGAAACGCGGCAAGCAACACATCGTGGTCGATCTAGTGGCAGTCAACCTATTTGACTTCGTCCAACAGACGCACCACCGGCCCTGGGACCTTGCCATCGCCCATGCTTTTCTCGATCTGGTGGACATCCCCTCCACGCTGCCGCAGGTTTTTCGCCTGCTGCGTGGGAGCGGCCTGTTCTACTTCACGCTCAACTTTGACGGCGTCACCGCCCTTGAACCTCCTCTTGATGCAGCCTTTGACGCACAGATTGAGGCGCTCTATCACCAGACGATGGATGAGCGCAGGGTCAACGGCAAGCCATCGGGTGACAGTCGGGCAGGGCGGCACCTTTTCCGCCATCTGCGCGAGGCTGGAGCGCGGATTCTGGCAGCAGGTAGCTCAGATTGGGTGGTGTTCGCCGGCCCGGATGGTTATCCGGCGGATGAGGCTTATTTCCTGCACTTCCTTGTGGACACGATCGGCGCTGCTCTCCAAGATCATCCTCAGATCGACACGCAGCGCCTATCAGCGTGGGTCACGGCACGCCACGATCAGATCGCACGGGGAGAGCTGGTCTACATTGCACATCAATTGGACGTTGTAGGCCGCGTGGCGGGGTAGAGCGTAGTGATCGGATACGAAGTCGGCACCGGACGCACAAATGCACTCCCTAGTGGTGATGGGTGCGCAGCCGATGCTATACTTACCATCGCCGGTCTCTGCATAGAGAGGGCATATAGCCTGTGTACACTATAACCATCGAATGGCTATCCCTTCAGGGTTCTCCCTACTTACAACTGGACGTTTCCCCAGGGGGCTATCTAGTTGCGTTTGTGTACGCCAGCGTTGCCCTTGCGCTTCTCATAGGGCACCGCAGAGACTTTACACGGCTGAACGCCCGCCGCTGGCTGCTTTTTGTCCTTCTGCTGGGAACTGCACCCCTTGCCGCACGTGCAGCGGTGGCGCGCCTCACCCTGGGTGCGGAACTGCCCGAATTGTCCTTTGCTTTGCTGAGCTTCCTGCCCATGTTGGCTGCCGCGCTGTGGTTAGGCGCTGGCCCAGCACTCCTGATCGGCGCCGCCACAGGCCTCACCTGGGCGTTGTTTGAGAGCGGGCGCATCACCCAGCCCTTGGAGCTGAGCCTGATGGGGGCGCTGATAGGGCTGATGCTCAATCAGCGCTACAGCGGGATGGCAGGGCATTGGCTACGCCAACCGCTGGCGGCAGCACCGATCGGTACGCTTTTGGCTGCCTGGCCGCTAGGCCTGCTCGGCCTCTTTGTCACCGGACAGGGCACGGCGCTGGCCAACCTTGAGCGTACTATCAATCTGGCCGCTCCGACTCTCCTTTCCACCCTATCCGCTGCACTGGCAGCAGGAGCACTCCTTCAGGCAGCGCTGGCTCGCTGGCCGAGATGGCACCCCGCACACGGCAGCGCCCTACAAGCAGCCCCTTGGCAGAAGCATCTTATGCGGCGCATCCTCTACACGCTTGTGCCGTTGGCAGCCCTTGCTATCCTGCTCCTAGTCGGTGCAGTGGTGGGCACTTCCTATCAGGTGGCGAAGCAGCTGATCGTGGACCAGATGGCGCGCGATGTCACGATCGTGAGCAACCAGGTCCCCCTTTTCGTGCAGACCGGCCACAGCCTGATCCGCAACCTGGCGATGAATGAGCGCCTGCCCGCAGCCGATGAAGAAGCGCGCCAGCAGTTGCTGGCACAGGGAGCAGAATCCGCCTTCTTCCAGCAGATCCTCTACCTCGGCGCGGATGGAACTGTTCTCAGCACCTATCCCCCCGACACAACGCCGGGCCTCTCCGCAGAGGAGGTTGAGAGCGTCCGAGTGGCGCTAAGGGATGGAACACCCTCGGAAGTAGTGATAGGTGCAACCGATAGCAGTTCGGCCGTCATGAGTTTCATCAGCGCAGTGAACGATCCACAGACTGGCTCACCCGTCGGAGTGCTAATAGGGCGTTCGGCGCTGGATGCCAATCCCTTCCTAGCGCCCGCCGTGGATGCATTGCACGAGGGATTCATGGGGACCGGCGAGGGTTTCATCATCGACAACGAGCACCGCATCCTGCTCTATCCCGCCCACCCCGAGCGTCAGCAGCAGATTTTCTCCATAAGCGAAGCGCGGCCCCTCGGCCGCGCTGCGCCAGCCCACGCTTTTCGCCAACGAAAGCCGGACGGCACCCACCAGATCGTCTATCTGTTCCCCACGGCGGGCTATGCCGGTTGGTCGGTGGTAGTCATCGTGCCTGACGAAGTGGTACTGGCTCTGGCACTGCGGATCGCGCTTCCCGCCTTGCTGCTGCTGATCGCGATGGCCGGGTTGGCCTTACCCTTAGCGATCGTCTCCGTACAACGTCTGACCGCCCCGCTGGGTCAGCTTCTGCAGGCCGCCGATCGGATCGCCGAAGGTCAGCTCGAACACCCTGTGAACGTCAGTGGCGATGACGAGATCGGCCGCCTGGGGCACACCCTTGAACAGATGCGTGTGAGGCTGAGAAGCCGCCTGAACGAACTGGAGCGGTTGTTAAGCGTTAGCCAGCACGTTTCATCCAACCTGGAGCTGTTCCGCGCCATGCCGCCCATCCTGAGCAGCGCGTTAGATGCGACAGGCGCCATGGGGGTACGCATCGTATTGCGCAGCAGCAACGGCGAGGATCGACAGCAGGCGTATGCAGCAGGGGAAGCCGCCTCCGCTATGGCCCTGCTTGACGCTCAGCTGCTCGATCTCGTGGAGCAGCAGGGCACAATTGTGATCAGCCAGATTTGGCGGGCCGCTGGCTCGCTGGATACGACCAACCTGCTGCCCCGCATCCGGGCGCTGGTAGCCCTACCCTTGCGCAGCGAAATATCCTTTCACGGCATCCTCTGGCTAAGCTACGACCATGAGCATGTCTTTGAGGAAGCGGAAATGACTTTCCTCTCCACACTGGCCGGGCAAGCGGCAGTGGCCATCACCAACGCACGTCTGTTCGCCAAAGCAGAGGAGGGACGGCGCAAACTGGAGGCAGTTTTGGAGAGTACTGCCGACGGCATGATCGTGGTGGACAATCAGGGTCGTGTGGTGCTCATGAACCCTTCCGCCGAGCGCTACCTTAAGCTACAGCATGAAGCCGTGCTGGGGCGCAAAGTCAGCGAGGTGGTTGCTATCCCGCAACTGGCTGCGCAGTTGGCCGATCTTCGCGAGCCAACCTCCACCCTGGAGATTGCAGAGAGCGACGGCAAAACACTGCTGGCTACCGTCTCAACCATTGTGGGCCAAAATGGGACGATCGGGGGACGCGTGGCCGTCCTGCGCGATGTCACCGCCCTAAAGGCGCTTGATAACCTTAAGAACACCTTTCTGGACGCAGTCGCCCACAATCTGCGCTCGCCGTTGACCTTCATGAAGGGCTACCTGACCATGCTGCCCCTTGAAGGCCCGGTGAACGAGCGCCAGCGGGAAGCCATCGGGAAGATTGAAGGTGGCATCAAGAGCATTGAGCAGTTGAGCCAACGCCTGATTTACCTGAGCAGTCTGACCTTCAGCAGTAAGGCAGAAATCGAACTCAAGCTTATTGATGTATCTGCGTTGATCGAAGAAATCTACCAGCAGCAATTGGAGCAGGCGAAAGAAAAAGGTGTCACCTTGTGCCTGCAGATTCCCGATGACACGCCGCCGCTCGTGGCTGACAGAATGCTGTACTCCATGGCAGTGATGAATCTGATCGAGAACGCCGTTAAGTACACCCAGCGAGGCGGCCAAGTCACAGTCAGCGTCTACGTGGAGGAGGGCGACAAGCTGACTGTGGCAGTCGCAGACACCGGCATCGGCATCCGCGCCGAAGATCAGGTACGCCTGTTTGAGCCTTTCTACCGTGTGCCGCAACGCAACGGTGAACCAGAACGCCCGCGTGGACATGGGCTGGGCTTGGCGCTGGTCAAGGCTATTGCTAAGGCCCACAAGGGCACAGTTCGCTTTGAGAGCACCTTCGGCAGCGGCAGCACGTTCTACCTCACCCTGCCTCTGCGCGGCCCCGAGGACCTACCATCCTGACGAAGCTGGCAAGTGGGGTACAATCATCAATATATGCTGTGCTTGTCAGCCTGTTCCCTGTGAGGAGCAAGACGGCTATGGCAATACGCATATTGCCGCCAGAGGTGGCCAGCAAAATCGCCGCCGGTGAGGTCGTGGAACGTCCGGCTTCGGTGGTAAAGGAGCTGTTGGAGAACGCGCTTGATGCTGGAGCACGCCACATCGCCATTGAGCTACTGGATGGCGGCAAACGCCTGATCCGCGTCTCCGACGACGGAATAGGCATCCCATCAGACGAAGTGGAACTGGCTTTCCACCGCTACGCAACCAGCAAGCTGAGCCGCATTGAAGACCTCACGCACATCACTACATTGGGCTTTCGCGGGGAGGCGCTGGCTGCTATCGCTGCCGTCAGCCGTCTCACGCTGATCACACGCGCTGCGGGCGAGACAGCAGGCACACGCCTCTATCTTGAAGCTGGGCAAATCATGCGGCGCGAGGCAATCGGCGCTCCCCAAGGGACAGTAGTCTCGGTGGAAAACCTCTTCTACAACGTCCCTGCCCGCCTCAAGTTCTTAAAGCAGGAGAGCACAGAACGGGGCCACGTTAGCGCACTGGTCAGCCGTTATGCGATGGCCTATCCGCAGGTGCGCTTTGTGCTGACGCACGGTCATCAGGAAGTGCTGCACACTACCGGTAGTGGCAACCTATACGAAGTGTTGGGCGAGGTGTATGGGACGGAAGCCGCCTCGCAAATGATCGCCATTGAAACGCCCCAAGAGCCACCACGCCCCGATCTGCCCCCTATCGCCATCAGCGGCTATGTGGGCCTGCCTACGCTAAATCGTTCCAGCCGCAGCCAGATCGTGCTCTTTGTCAACGGGCGCTGGATCCAAGATGCTAACCTGACCTACGCGGTCGTGCAGGCTTATCACACCATGCTCATGGTTGGACGTTATCCGGTGGCGGTGGTCATGATCACCCTGCCTCCGGAAGAAGTGGATGTGAACGTGCATCCGACCAAGGCAGAGGTGCGCTTTCGGCGTCCCGACGCCGTCTTCAGCGCGGTGCAACATGCTGTGCGGCATACGCTGATCCGACATGCCGGCGTGGCACCGGTGCGCACGGAACTGGTTTGGGGATCGCCGGAGTGGGCCGCCCGCCGCGAGCGTTTAGCGCAAGTCACAGGCGAACATCTGCGGCAGATGGGCATTGACCTGACAGCAGAAAGCCCCGGCCAATTTACCCATCAGGCAGCGCCCAGCGAGGAAGGAGCGGCCCCTGCTCCTGCGGCGGTCCGTCGGCGCAACCTGCCGCTGCTGCGTGTCGTAGGGCAAGTAGGTGCAACCTACATCGTCGCCGAGGGGCCGAGCGGCCTCTACTTAATCGATCAGCACGCCGCACATGAGCGCATTCTATATGAACGTTTCGTCGCTGAGCACAGCGCCCATGCCGTTGCCACACAGGAGCTGCTAGAAGCCATCGCGATCGAAGTGTTACCGGAACAGATGGCGCTGATTGAGGAGAATCTCAACGTACTGCACGCAGTTGGCTTTCTGGTCGAGCCCTTCGGGAGGAACGCTGTGCGCTTGCGGGGTATACCGGCGCTGGTAGCAGGCGGCGATCCGGTAAGCGTGTTGCTGGCTGTACTGGGCGAGATCGAGTGCGGCGAGATGCCCACCGACGCCACCGTTGAGGAGAAATTGATCGCCCGCGTGTGCAAACAGGCCGCCGTCAAAGCCGGGCAGGTGTTAAGTTACGCCGAAATGGAGGCGCTCATCCGCCAACTTGAGGCCTGCCAGTCACCCCGAACCTGCCCGCACGGGCGGCCCACAATGCTGCACCTCTCCGCTGAAGAATTGGCACGGCAGTTTGGACGGCAGGGGGCCATCTGAGCGGCCCGCTCAAGGCCCCCACGTGAAGACCCAATCGCTCCCCTGCCCGCTGATCACCGCTGCGTCAACCGTACTTCCACCGACGATCACCACGCGCCAAGCAAAATCTACGGATTGTCCCATGCCGGGGCGCAGGTCAGCGGGCAGGCGGTAGATGTTGCTGCGCGTGATAGCACGGAATATCTCGCCGGTTTGAGTGTTACGTACCTGAACGAGGTAGTAAGCAGTGCTCGCCAGCGGCTGGTTGGCAGCCCACTGGAGCACAACCCGCTGGTTGCCGGCGATTCTCGCGCCATTGGCAGGGGCCAGCAACGCAGGCGGGCTAAGCGTCGGGGTGGGGGTAGCGGTCGAATCCGGCCCGCCTGTAGGGGTGAGTGTGGGAGTCAGGGTTACTTTGATACGAATGCGCAGAATCTGTCCGGGGAAGATAAAGGAGTTCTCTGTCAGGCCGTTGTCTTGGAAGATGTCCCGCACGGTAGTGTCGTAAGCGTAGGCCAGACCGGCAGGCGTCTCCCCTTCCCGCACCTCATGCATCCAGAATTGCCCATCGGCGGAGATACAGCGATTGTCCAACCCACAGCCGTGATAGTCGGGAGTAGCCGCCACTGTCTCGCCCGGCGTCCCGGTTGCGCCGAGAGGGGTGGGAGTCAGCGTAGGACCCGGGGTGGGCGTTTGGCGGGGGATCAGGAGCACTTGATTGGCCTGCAAGTCATTTTCATCGGCCATGCCGTTGAGGGCGATCACCTGCGGTACCACCGACAGGTCGCGGTAGCCAAAGAGTTGGATAATGTAGTACAACGTATCGCCCGGCTGGACAACATATTGATAGGGTTCAAGTGTAGCCGTCGGCGCAGGCGTGGGGGTGTCGGTGGGCAGCTCCGTCGGTGAAGGCAGCGGTGAGGGAGAAGGTGTCGGTGTGGAAGCAACAGGCAGAGATGTGGCCTCCCCTGCTGTTTCTCCGCCCTGCCTCTCCCTCACAAGGGCAACGATCAATCCTATTGTCACAGCGAGGATAAGCAGTACAGCGCCGCTCAAAATCAGTACGCGGCGGCGCTGAAAGCCTGTTGTGTCAAACCTGATCTTCAGTCCCATAGCGTGCAACCTATGCCTATGCCATCACAAAGTGCCAGCGCAGTATACCGTCAGATGGGGTCTTTTCCCATAAACGGTGAGGGGTTGGCTCCCACCAACCCCTCATCCATCAGGTGTATCTGGTAACCGGAGAAGGAGCCGATCAGATGAGGAACTTGCCGTTCTCAAAGACCTTGCGCCCGTCGAGGTAAATTGCCCCTTCTTGGCGCAGGTCTTTGATGATATCCCAGTGCAAGGCTGACTGGTTGACCCCGCCGCACTCCTTATAAGCGCGTCCTAAGGCGATATGGACCGTCCCGCCGATCTTCTCATCATAGAGGATGTCGTAGCAGAAGCGATCTATGCCGAAATTGACGCCCACACCGAACTCCCCGATGCGCCGTGCACCCTCGTCCATCTTGAGTAGCTCATGGAGCAGGCCCTCGTTGCTTTCGGCGCTGGCCTTCACTACCTCCCCCTGCAAGAACTCCAGCCGGATGCCGTGTATCTGTTGGCCGAAGTACACGCCGGGGAACTCGAAGGTGATGTACCCTTCGGCGCTGTCATCCACCGGCGCGGTGAAAATCTCCCCATCCGGCATGTTGAGGTGGCCGTCGGCCACTTCATAGGTACGTCCTCTGGTAGAGAAGGTCAGATCGGTGTCTCTACCGACGATACGCACCGTCTCCGCAGCCTGAAAGACCTTTTGGAGTTCCCGATAGCGCTTGGATTCCTGCGCCCAATCGCGCAGGGTGGCGTTGAAGAAGAAGGCCATCATCTCATCGAGGCTCATCTCGGCCTGTTGGGCAAACGATTCGTTCGGCACGCGCACCAGCACCCAACGCGTGAGTTCGGTGCGCATGGCCGAGACCTTGCCCATCGCCCGCTTGTGTGCGGCGAGCCTATCCGGCGCAATGCCCGTGAACTCATGGGGATTGCGTGCCCCCCGCAGCCCAATGTAAACATCTGCCCACTCCATGCCGTAGGCGCTCAGTTCCGGCACCCAATCCAACTGTTCAGGCGTACCATAGCGCATCAGGTCGCGCTCTAGATAGGCAGATTGGAACTCCACATGAGGCAACGCCCCAGCCCTGACCGCCTGCGCGTACACCGCACGGGCCAGGGGAAAGGTCTCCACTTCCATCATCGTGATCAACACTTTCTCGCCCGGCTGTGTGCCCGTTGAGTAGTGCACCAGAATCTCCGCCAACTGCTCCCAACGCGGGTCGCTCATAGTCGTGCTCCTTTCCATCCCTTTAATAGACACCGTACTCGTGGATGGTCTCATACATAGCCATGATGTTCTCCGGCGGCACGCCATCCTGAATATTGTGAATGGGAGCCGCTACAAATCCCCCGCCCGGCATAAGATCATCCAGCCGTCGGCGCGTCTCTTCGCGCACCTGCTCAGGCGTGCCGAAAGGTAGCACATTCTGCGTATCGCACACGCCACCCCAAAAAGTGAGGTCGCGACCAAAGGTGCGCTTTAGGTCGGCAGTATCTCCCAGCCCCTTGGCGCTTACCTGCACCGGATTGAAGATGTCCACGCCGATCTCGATCAGATCGGGCAGGAACGCACGGGTAGCACCACAACCGTGATAGAGCACATAGGCATTTGTGCGTGCCTTGATGGCCTCAATCAGCCGCCTCTGACGCGGCTTGATACGCTTGCGGTAGAGTTCCGGAGAGATCATGGGGCCGAGTTGAGTGGCCAGATCATCGCAGACGGAGACGACCTGCACATACTGCCCGACTTTCTCCAGCATACGGCTATAGGCCTCAATCAAGACCTCGGTGATGCGCTCCATCAACTCATCAGCGAACTCCGGATAAGCCAGCAGGTCGGTGAGAAAAGCCTCCATGCCGCGCAGATACTGCGGAAACTCAAAGACACCGCCGCCAAAGACGCAGCCCACCACCAGTGCATAGGAAGTAGTCTCGTACAGCCGCCGCGCTTCCTCTTCTAGTCCCTCCCAGCGGGCCGGATCGGAGGGATCGGGCCAGGGGAAAGCCTCCAACGCTTCGCGGGTTGGCTCTTTGATCGGAAACTCCACGAGGTCGAAGTAGTGTCCGCCCTTTTTAGGCATACGCAGTCGAATCTGCCACTCATTGACGTAGCTCCAGTAGTCGCCTTCATCCTCCATGCGGAGATCCCATCTAGAGCCGCCACGCTCACGTACCTGACGAGTATCGGCACGGATGACTTCATCCAGAAAGGCCTCGTCAAGGGCGGGGAGCTGTTCCACGATATTTACCAACACAATCTCCCCCGGGTCGCGGCCCAGATAGCGCATAAGGTCAATATACGCCCCCTTGCAGATGGAAGTGACGTCCGTCCCCCCAAGGTCAATGGGCACACGATCCGGCTCACGGTGCTGCAAGGCTGTCAACAAGCGCTCACGAGAGTTCATACCCTCCCTCCCAAGAGGTAGGCGGATGCTCCGGCTCCACGCTGGGGCGCGAGGGATCGCTATGGAAAATCTCATGGCACAGGCGATCGAGCAGGAGTACCTGCCTTACACTGTTCTCAACGCTATCCAGCACGTTCAGGCCATCGAAGAAGAGCATATAAGGCACATCGTAGCAGGTAGCCTTGATCTGAAGCAGACGGGTGCGGATACGCTCCTCATCTGCCATCAACACTTCCGAGACCGGGTGCAGACGTTTCATGATGCTGGAGCCGCGCCTCTTGCCGAAAAGATCGACAGCGGGTTGAAGCGCCGTCCAAGGGCCGACGTCCATCATGCGCAGTTTGGGCAACCGGGCAATAAGCGGCAGCAGGGGAGTCACGTTGGCGCAACTGTGCCAGTAGTCAATCCCACCGAAATACTCAGATAGCGCGGTCTCATAGGGCAACACAAACTCTTCGTAATGGTGAGGGCCGATTATTGGCGCGCCGACCTCGTCATTCCCAAGGATCAGCGGCTCAAGGCCCTCAGCGCCCATAAACCGCATCCGCGCTGTCCACCATTCCTGCATACAGTGAGTGGCAAAAGCCATCATCTCATGGACAAAGGTCGGA
>Ga0197142_1005291_pt1 | contig 10150 bp, 6 predicted proteins | sample GBS60_MetaG_FD_148614 | JGI IMG/M metagenome (GOLD analysis project Ga0197142, IMG submission 148614) | Sediment microbial communities from Great Boiling Springs, Gerlach, Nevada, United States - GBS 60_MetaG | ecosystem: Environmental > Aquatic > Thermal springs > Hot (42-90C) > Sediment...
TTTTACGGTATCGAGAGCCTCGTCGAGGTCGGCGCCCGCGAGATTGGCATCGTCGTGAGTAGAGAAAGTCGCCCGGTGATCCAAAATGCGGTGGACGATGGCAGCCGGTGGGGTGCGGTCGTGACCTACATCGAGCAACATCACCCGCGAGGTCTCGCTCATGCTTGCGCGTGTGCGGAAGAATTCGTGGGTGGGGAACCATTCATTATGTATCTCGGGGACAACTTGCTGCCGGACGGGCTCCGTGCGCCGGTCGAGTTGTTCCGCAGTACCGGGGCGAACGCTGTCGTGCTCTTGAAAGAAGTCGACGACCCCAGCCGCTTCGGAATTGCCGAGATCGAAGGGAACCGCATCGTTCGCTTGGTGGAAAAGCCGAAGGAGCCACGATCGAATTTGGCCATTGTGGGCGGGTACATCTTCGACCGCAACATCTTCGATTCCATCCGCCGCATCTCGCCATCGTGGCGGGGCGAGTACGAAATTACCGATGCCATTCAGGATCTCGTCGATCGTGGATTTACCGTTCTTCCGTATGTCGTCCCGGGTTGGTGGAAGGACACCGGCAAGCCAGAAGACATTTTGGATGCCAACCGGGTGGTGTTGGACGGCATGCGCAGCGCGATCGAAGGCACTGTCGATGAAGCTTCCGAACTCCAGGGCACGGTGATCGTTTCCGCGGGGGCGGAGGTGGTCCATTGTCGGATTCAAGGTCCAGTGATGATTGGCCGTGACGCGCGAATCTTCGGTGCCACGTTGGGCCCGTATGTCTCCCTTGGCGATCGGGTGCACGTGCGGAACAGCCGCTTAACCAATTGCGTGGTGATGGAAGATACCACGATCGATTACATCGAGCTTCCGCTGCGCGATAGCTTGATCGGACGTCGCGTGGTGCTGAGGGGACAGGCGCAGGAGCCAGGAATGCGGCTGCTGCTAGGGGACTACTGCGAAGTGGAGCTGCGCGAGAAGTAGTTGGGCCAGGGGGCATGGCGAAGAGCGCACAGAAGAAAGGTACCGGCCAAGCGGTAGCCTTGGTTCTGTGTTTCACGTTCCTTGGGGGGCAGTGGGCGCCAGCGATAGCCGGGGACGCTCCGTCTGCCTGCGAGGTGATCGATGGACACTTTGCGGCAACCGTCACGGCCGCAACCTCCGGTGCGAGCGCAGACGCCGGTTCGTGCGGCGGTTCGGAAGCGCCGGAACGGGTAGTGGAGTTCACCGCTCCGCGAGCCGGCTGGTACACATTCGATACTCTTGGCTCGGACTACGACACGGTACTGTACATCCGTGGTGCCAACGCTGCGGAGCTTGCCTGCAACGATGACGTGGAAACCGGGGTACACGCCTGGTCGCGCGTGCGCGTCTTGCTGGCAGCGAACCAGAGCGTGCGCGTGGTGGTGGACGGTTACGCCAATCAAAGGGGCTCGTTCGTGCTCCGCGTCAATGCGGAGTGCCCCTTGCCGTTCCGTGCAGACGCCCGCGATTTGGGCAGCGGCGCAACGTGGAATGTTGCGGGCTCCCTGGACTGCGCTCCGCTGCTTGCAATGGACTCTGATTGTGCAGCGGACTCTCTCGGCCCCGGCACGGCCTTCACTTACACGGCTCCATTTGCTGGGCGCTACGAGTTCAGCACCGAGGGTTCCGGAGTCGATACAATCCTCTCTGTGCGCCTGGGCGCTTGCTCGGGTGCAGAACTTGCCTGTAACGACGACGTGCTTGCTGGCTCATTGATGCAGTCGCGTGCAGCCGTCGAGTTAGGTGCTGGGCAAACGGTGGTGATCGCGGTTGCCGGGAAGGGCGGGTCCCGAGGGAGCTTCCTCCTGAGTGCAGTGGGCCAGCCATTTACACCGACCGCATCGCCCACGAGGATACGCACGCGAACCCCGACCCATACACGGACTTTCTCGGCGAGTGCGACGCCTACTGCCTCCGTCACACCGAGCCGCACACGAACACCGACAGCGAGTGCCACGGCAACCGCAACACGCACCGCTTCTCGCACTCGAACTGCCACGCAGAGTCCGCGCTCGACTGCAACCCGGTCGCCGACCGCCACCTCGACCGAGACTGCAACTGCCACGGCACCGCCGCCAACGCCGACTGCCACCGCCACTGCGTCCGCCACTGTCACGTTGCAGCTCACGGGCACGCCAACTTTGCCCTCGATCGCTACTGCCACAGGCACTGCAACAACGACGGCAAGCGGTACGCCAACACCGCGACCGACCTTGTCGCCCCTTCCCACTGTGACCGCAACACACACGCCGCAAGCATGGTTGCAAGTCGACCCCGTCGAGCTCGTTCCGGGTGGGCGCACGGTGGTCTACGGGCGCGTTGCGCCGGGGGAGACCGCCATCCGGGTCTGGTTCGATGTTCGTGGCGAGTGGCGGAGCGGAGAATCTCTGCCTGTCGAGCCCGACGGAAGCTTCCGGGCGACAATGCAAATTCCCGAATTAGAAGCAGGTGCGGCCCGCGTGTGCGCGGCGGGAGTGGCGACGGCGGAAGTGGTGTGCGCGGGGGTAACCGTGGTTTCGCTGCCCAGTGCTGCATTGGAGGTAAGAGTGTTGGGTAACATGGGTGGCGAAGCCGATGCGGAGGTATACTTGTTTGGCGACGCTGGTGCTCCAGCGGCGTTCGCGCGTACGGACGAAGCGGGACTGGCTAGTTTCGGTTCCTTGCCTCCGGGCATATACCGTGTGCGTGCTGTTTGTCGTGCCGGAACAGACTGTGCTCGCACTTTGTACTTGCCCCCTGCGGAAGTTGTGCTCGGACCAGGTTCGCAGCGGTCGCTCGTTGTGCGCGGTGTTGTGCCCCCGCGAGAACCGCGTTTAGACTGGTCGGGCGCGCTCCTATTGCCCGATGGCCTCGTAGGCGAAGACTGGCCTTTCGCCGTGACGCTGCTGTCGGAGAATGGGGGCAGGTTTCCGAGCCTGCGGGGGTTGGGATTGCCGCCGGTCATCGTGCGATTTTGGGTCGCGCCGAGTTGGCCACGGGATCAGGATGGTGCGGTGGTGTTCCGCCTGTGGGAGGGCACGAAGGTCGTGGCGTCGGTCACAGCAACCGAGCAGCAGCCCGTGTTCGCTCGAACCCCAGCATGGAACTTTCCAGCGTACGTAGCCGATGTGAATGTCAGTCAACTGGCGCCGGGAGAAGCGACATTGGAAATCGAGGTGGCCGGCCGTGTTCGGCAGACTTACACCCTGCGAGGGGAGGCGCTTGGGGTGCGGTGGGCAGCACTTGTTGGTGGTGAAGAGCCGCTGTTCACCCGAGCAAAGGAAAGCGGCGGCAACTTGCGAGCCCTTGCGCGTGGCACCCTGGGTGGTCGCTCCACAAGATGGAGCACCTCCGTCGAGTACGATGCCGGAAAGGTAGTGGAGTGGACCGGTGAGGTTCGCGGACACGTCGAAGAGGGTTGGACCACCGATGGGGCGTGGAACGGTGCGGTATGGACTGGCTTGAACGGAAAACTCGGGAGCCAGGCGCTCGAAACACAGAACTCGACCTCCGAGTTGAGAGGGAACAGCTTGCCGGCAGCCGAGTATCGCCTGAACGCCCGGGCCGCGGCGCAAGCATGTGTGCCCCTGCAGCTTCCGCCTGCAACCGCGACCTCATCGATCGAGTTGTGCGAAGCTTGCGTGCCCATCCCTCTTCGGCGGACGCTCCCATCGGCACTTTGTTTGGAGCCCCACATGGGATTCGAGGGAACCGTCGATTCCGCTTTGGTCCTTCGGGGCACAGTGGAGGGGCGATTCCTCCCTTCTGTTCCGCGGGGATGGAGCGAGCGTTGGGGCTTTTGTCAGGAAACTTGGTGGGGCAAGGCTGAACTCGACGGACAGATGCGAATCGAGCTCGACGCGACTCGGTCTCCGTCCTGGTGGACTCCGGTGCGACCTTGTTTCTCTGTCAGGGAGCGGTGGCAAGCCACTGTGAGTTGTTTAGGTCGGAGCTTTCTCGGAACCAGCACGGACGTGCACACGCAGACGGAATGTTCTCTGCCTCCGGCTCCCTCGCTTCCGGCTCTGCCGGTGCCCGACCCGGAAATCGCCCTGGCAATGAGCGAAGCCGGTGAGGGTTTGTTGCTGTGGGTCGAGCCTGGTCGCGGAGCCGACGTGCCCCCGACGTTGCGGTTCCGCGAGCTCGCTGGTGGAGCCGGTGCGCCGGCAGATCGCGCGGAAACTCTCGTGTCGGGGTACGTTGGGAGCCCTGCGGTTGCGTTTGTCGGTCCGGGCACGAGCCTCGCTGTCTGGGTCCAAAGTCGGCTGCCCCTCGAAACTGCTCGTGAAGCGTCCCAAGGGGCTTTGCTCGAGAGTGCGGAGCTAAAGGCTGCGTTGAGGCGCGACGGAACCTGGCAGCAACCGGTGGCGCTCACGGATGACTCAGTCGCAGACGGCTCCCCCGTTTTGGTCTCTACAGAGGAAGGGGCAAGGTTGTTCTGGTTGCGTGCCGAAGCCCCAGGCGAGGGAATGTCCGTTTACGGAGCCCGCTTTGTCGCGGACTTGGGCTGGCAAATGGATGGGCGTTTATCGCCGCCGGCGGAACTCGTGCGCGAGCTTGCCGCAGGGTCCAGCGGCGGAGCGGTGCACGTTGCGTGGACGGAGGTTCGCCCGACCGGCGAACCGCGACTATGGGTTCGGAGTTTGGGGCCCGAGGGGTGGTCCGGAGCGTCGGTGCTGGCACTACCCCCCGGGTTGTGGCCGAGCGGACTGCAATTCTGGGACGAGGCAGAATCGCCACGACTTTTGTTCCGCGGAGTGGATGCCACTCGTGGTGGCGGCCCAGGAGGGCGACTGTACCTCGCTGAGCGAGGAATGTCCGGATGGTCGGTACGGGCTTTGCCGGGGACCGAAGAGGCTGACCGAGCGTGGGGCACGAAGGGCAGCGCTACACCCGCCTGGATCGTGTACCGCAAGATTGGCAGCGGATCCGCTGAGGAGGGGAACGGTGACCTTTGGGCAGTGCCTCTGGGGGGCGGATCCGTGTCACCGCCGTTGGCTCTGAGCGCCGATGGATGGGGACACGGAAACCTCGTGGGAGCTTCACAGCGCGGCGGATCCATTTGGATCGCCGATGTGCACCGGAAAACGCCGGTGGATCCGCCCGTCGTTGGCGTGCATCGGTTCGACCTGCTTCCAGATTTGGTGGTCGACACCGCGACCTGGCAGTACGCTTCCGGCGAGGATCCGTCTGCTGCTTTCCAGGAGCCCGCACTGGCAGTGCGGGTAAAGAACCGCGGACTTGGGGCTGTTCTCACGAGCTTTCGCGTGCGCGTGTTCTTCGGAGCCACCGTCGTCGGGGAAATGCGTGTGGAGCCGCCGCTACGGCCTGGCCATAGCTCCGATCTGTTCTTCACGCCTAGTTGGGGACAAGTGTTTCAAGGGATCCCGACAATCGTGGTGGATCCCGAGAACCTGGTGGAAGAATCGAACAAGGAAAACAACGCACTTCGCGTGACCCTTCGGCCGCCGGCACCAAACCAGCTTGCCGTAACGTTGGATGAGTTCGTTGGCGACTTGGTGTTGCAGTGGGCGCCGGCGCCGGGAGCTTATCAGTACCGGATTTACCGGCGCTCCGGCAGTTCGTTGCCATTCGATCTTGTTGGCGCAACTACGTCCACCAGTTTTCGGGACACGGGGGCGTGGAATGGGACCGAGGTTGCGTACCGTGTGACCACAGTGGATCGCGCTGAGTCCGAGTCGGACCCCGCGGCCGAGGTCGTTGTCGCGCCAGAAGAGACGACCGTGCCGTGCGTTGGTGACTGCGACCGCAGTGGCGACGTGACCGTCGACGAACTGCTTCTCGGCGTAAACATTGCCTTGGACCTTAGGGAAGTGCGCGAGTGCCCGACGTTCGACCGCAACCAGGACGGAACCGTGACCATCGATGAAATCCTCTTGGCCGTTGGGAACGCGCTCACCGGGTGTCCAGCGGGTGGCAGTGATGGTTAGCGGGGGGCGGCTACAGCCATCGCTCCCGGTACACACGCTCCTTGTGGTCATGACAGAAGTGAGGTGAAGCAGGTGGCGTTTGGCGAGCATAGGCAGAGGAGGGAGTGAGAAACATGGACCTCAAGCACGTATGGCAGCTTTGGAACAATGCGCGTTTGGCGTGGCGGCTCTTGCGCGACCGTCGGGTTTCTTGGCGGGCAAAAGCAGTCCTGCTGGGCGCGGTGGCTTACGTAATTTTGCCGGTCGACTTCTTGCCTGACATTTTACCGCTGCTCGGCCAGGTCGATGACGTCTTGTTGCTCGTCTTCGCTTGGAGATTGTTCTTGTCGCTTTGTCCCAGCGAGGTGGTCATCGAGCATGCCCGCGACATTGTTGCCGCGTACATCGCGACGACGCCGCAAGCCCGGCAACACTGGTAAATCGCTAACCCGGTCGAACACATACCGCGTGGTTGGCGTTGTGCTGCAGGGTTAGCCTCAGGTATGGCACACGATTCCGAGGACTCCGCGTTGGTTGGCGTCGCAAGCCGTTCGCACGGTGCCTGGAAAGCGGGCGAACAAGGATGTGTGGGCGGTCTCCCCGACTGGCCTTAGTGGAGAAATTTGCCTAGGCGGTCGAATTTCCAGCCCGACCAGTAGATAAACGTTGCCTTCCCCTTGATCGCCTTTTCGTCTGCGAAGCCCCAGTAGCGGCTATCGAGGCTTTCGTCGCGGTTGTCGCCCATCACGAAGAATTTCCCGGGCGGCACTACCACGGGACCAAAGTTATCGCGGGGGATCCCATTCGTGTCCTGCGGGTATTTAAAGTGGGCGTACGGATCGGGGGCGGGCTGGCCGTTGATGTACAGTTTCTTTTGTCGAATCTCGACCGTATCTCCCGCAACGGCAACGACACGCTTGATCAGGTCCGTTTTGCCGTCGTTGGGCGAGACGAAGACCACGATGTCACCCCGTTGCGGGTGCGCCCACTGGGTCACCGGGATGACGATGCCGGTGAACGGAATGTCGATGTGGAAGCCGTAGGCGAGCTTGTTAACGAACAAATGATCGCCGATCTGGATGGTTGGGAGCATCGAGCCCGACGGCACCCAAAACGCTTCTACCACGGTAGCGCGGATAGCCAGCGCAACCAGCAAGGCGATCAGGAGGGACTCGATATTTTGTCGCAGACGCGACTTTTCCTTCTTTGCGGCGTTCGTGACCACCGCGGAGCGACGTACTTCAGCCATGATGCAAACCTCGTGTTTGTATGGAAGATGCTGCTGGCAGCGTCAAGGTCTTTGGAGGCGTTCTTCCGCCACGCGGTCACGCTTGGAAACACCCGGGCTGCCCAGTACATAAAACCGCAGGGGCAGATCCGCGGCCAAACGCACGCCGATCCGCGTGCTGGTGACAATTCGTTCCTCTGGCCTCAGTGAACCTGGCTCGATCCAGATGTGCGGGTCGGTGACCAAGTCACGGCCGTTGTCTGCACGGGTTAGATGCAAAGCACGGGCGAGCAGTGCAGGGCCATTGGCTCGCTGGATTCCATCGAGCCCCCGCAGCAGCACAGCTCCGGCCGTGCCTTCTGGTTCGGTGACAATGTTCACGCAGTGATGCATGCCGTAGGTGAAGTAAACATACAAAAGCCCGGGACGGGCGAACATCACTGCATTACGGGGTGTGCGCTTGCCGTTGGCAGCATGCGAGGCTGCATCCTGCGTGTAGGCCTCGGTTTCGACGATTCGTCCCCGGAATACGTGATTGTGGATGCGGTGGCAGAGAAAGCAGCCAAGGAGCCGCTTGGCGACTTCTTCAGTGGGGCCGTAAAAGTCTCGCCGCTTGAGTCGGTTCCTCACAGCACTACGGGGCGAGGCCACCGAGCCGTCGAGACGAGTCCTTCGGCCGCACTTGGATCCCCCCAGCGGCCAGCAATGACTGTTTGGCATCGGGGGCATCGTCCCTGCTGGAGGTCGATGCGCAGGATGCGGTAGCCTCGGCGTTCGACAACGGTGGTACGGCAGCCGGGGCAACGTGTGTTCTCGTATTCGCCCACAGCGCCCGGAACATTGCCAATGTACACGTATCTCAGTCCGGCCTCCTCCCCCAAACGCGCCGCGAACAGGAGGCGGTCGACGGTCGTGGCGTCGCGATCGGTCATTTTGTAGTCCGGGTGAAACGCCGTGACGTGCCAGGGGATGTCCGGGGAAACCCCCGCAAGAAAATCGGTCAGGGCACGAAGCTCGCTTTCCGAGTCGTTGAACCCAGGAACCAACAAAGTCACCACTTCCACCCAAAAGCCCAGGCGCACCAACTCCCGAATCGTTTGCTTTACCGTCTCGAGCAAACCACCGAGCTTGCGGTAACGGCGGTCATCGAATCCCTTCAGGTCGACCTTGTACAAGTCGACCCACGGGCGCAAAAACTCCAGCACTTCCGGGGTCGCGTTGCCGTTGGATACGTACGACGTCACGAGCCCGGCCGCGCGGGCGTGGCGAAACACGTCCACGGCCCACTCGGAAGTGATCAGCGGCTCGTTGTAAGTGCTAGTAACGATGCGTGCCCCGTAGCGCTGTGCCAGGTGAACAATCTCTTCGGGGGAGATCCGTCTCGGGGCGACCCCAGCAACCGGATCACGCAGCGCCTGTGAGGTGAGCCAGTTCTGGCAGTAGGCGCAGTGATAGTCGCAGCCGAGCATTCCGAAACTCAACGCTAGCGAACCGGGGTAGGCATGAAAGAAGGGCTTCTTTTCCACGGGGTCGCATTGGAGCGCCGCCACGTACCCCCACGGCACATAAAGCTTCCCTTTCCGGTTCCACCGTACCTTGCAAATCCCCACCTTGCCGTCCGGCAAGTAGCAGCGGTGACCGCACGCCACACAACGGAGCGCTCCTTCGGGAAGCGGCTGAGCCAACTCGCTGCGGGGGGTGCTCAGCTCTTCGAGCACAGACTGCAAAGTTTTGGACCCCGAGAAAGGTTCGGACACGGCGATGTACTATAATCCCCGTCGCGCGGGCCCTCAATCGACACATCTGTCGCCTCGCTGTGGAGTCCGGTTACATGAATTCTGGGAGTGTGCTTAGAAGGCACCATGCGACGCCTAGTGTGGGTGGCGATATTGATTGCGGTCGTCGCCGCGGGAGCCTGGTGGTGGTGGCAGGAGCGAGAGCAAGAGAGGCAATGGACCATTCGCGGGTCAGGTATTGTCGAGGTGACCGAGGTCGACGTTGCGTTCGAAGTTCCGGGCACCATTGTGGCACGATTTGTCGACGAGGGAGCCGCGGTGGACAAGGGAGAGCCCATTGCTCAGTTGGACGAACGTGAGTATCGGCTCCAGGTAGAACGGGCGCAGGCAGCGAAGGCCGCAGCGGAAGCGCGTTACGCGTTGCTAACGCGGGGGGCAAGGGGACAAGAAGTCGATCAAGCGTTGGCCGCGCTCGAGTCGGCGGAAGCGGATGTCCAGCTCCGCCAACGAGACTTTGACCGCATCGAGGAGTTGTTTCGCCAAGGGATTGCAGCGCAAGCGGACTTCGACCGCGCGCGGACAGCGCTCAGTACGGCCCAAGCTGCCCGCGACGCTGCGCGTGCCCGCCTAAACATGCTCAAGGAAGGCTTTCGGACCGAGGAAATTGAAGAAGGGCGAGCGCGTTTGCGCGAGGCGGAAAAAGCGCTGGAGGTTGCCGAGCTCAATTTGTCGCGGTGTCGGCTCTTCGCTCCAATTACGGGTCGCGTGCTGTCGAAGAACCGCGAGGTAGGCGAAACGGTCGCTCCGGGCACACCGGTGGTGACCATGGGTGACTTGGCTCACCCGTGGCTGAATGTGTACGTGAGCGAGCGCGACCTCGGGCGCATTCGCCTCGGGATGAAAGCTTCGATCTATGTGGATGCTTATCCGGGACGGCCGTTCGAGGGCAGGGTGGCGTACGTTGCCGACAAATCGGAGTTCACGCCAAAAAACATCCAAACGCAAGACGAGCGGGTAAAGCTCGTGTATCGGGTAAAAATCGAACTCGAGAATCCGGAGGGAGTGCTCAAACCTGGAATGCCAGCGGACGCGGTAATTCCGCTAGACGCTACGCCAACAGCGCAGGATTGAGGCGCGCAGCAATGCCGGCCGAATTTGCCATCGAAGTGGAAGGGGTCAGCAAGACCTACCCGCAGGGGACCCAGGCGCTGAAAGGCGTAAGCTTACAGGTGCGGCGTGGGGGGCTCTTTGCTCTGGTGGGGCCGGAC
>Ga0197142_1005292_pt1 | contig 10149 bp, 3 predicted proteins | sample GBS60_MetaG_FD_148614 | JGI IMG/M metagenome (GOLD analysis project Ga0197142, IMG submission 148614) | Sediment microbial communities from Great Boiling Springs, Gerlach, Nevada, United States - GBS 60_MetaG | ecosystem: Environmental > Aquatic > Thermal springs > Hot (42-90C) > Sediment...
GGTTGCCCGGCGAGGGTCGGGACGCCCTGGAGGAGTGGCTGGCCCGGTGGGCTTCGCCCCGAGGCCCGGCCCGAGGGGTGGGGCCGGTGCCCCTGGAGGAGAACCCGGCGGCCCTGGCGTCGGCCGTCGCCCAACTGCGGGAGTACTTCTCCCGCCTCCGCCGGGAGTTTGACCTGCCGCTGGACCTGCGGGGCACTCCGTTCCAGCAGCAGGTCTGGGTGGAACTCCGGAAGGTCCCCTACGGCCGGACCGTCTCCTACGGCGAACTGGCCCGGCGGGTTGGCCGCCCCGGCGCCGCGCGGGCGGTGGGGCAGGCCGTGGGGGCCAACCCCGTCCCCATCATCGTCCCCTGCCACCGGGTGGTGGGCGCCGACGGTTCCCTGGTGGGCTACGGGGGCGGGCTGGAGGTCAAGGTGGCCCTGCTGCGGCTGGAGGGGGCGCTGTAATAGAGAAAACCACGAAGGACACGAAGGGCACGAAGGGTACAGGATAAATCCTGCTCCACAGAAGTATCGGCGCAGGCCGATCAGGCTTCCATCGGCCAGAAAGGAGATCACCTATGCCGCCGGATGCCCCAGAACGAATCCGGGCCCTCCAGCGGGCCGCCCTCGCCGCCCTGCTGGAAGTGGCCAAAGACCTGGTCCCCGGTTTCGGCCCCATCCAGGCCGCCTGGAAGGCCTACCACGACGCCCTCCGCCCGGAGAGCCTCCCCGGCCAGGTCCAGGACGCGCTCCGGGGGATGTACCAGGACTATCAGGAATTGCTGGAGCCCGAACTCCGGGAGCAGGCCGGGGAGACGGCCGCCCGGGCCCTCCAGGAGACGGTGCACGTCCTGGAGAAGCACGGCCTCTCGCTGGAGGAACTGGTCTCCGAGGCCGGGCTGGACCCCGAACGGGCCGCCCGCCGGGTGCTGGACCGGGCCGCCGACGGGTTGAAGTCCCTGGACCAGCCCGTGCGGGCCCTGGTGGAGCGGATGGTGGGGGACTACTACCGCGTCCTCCTGGGCCACCGGGACGCGCTGGACTCCGTGGGCGTGGAGGCCCTGAGGGAACTGCTCCGCCGTACGGAGGGGCTGGAGGAGCGGTTCCTCGCCGCGCTGGACCTTCGCGACTGGCGGAGGGCGTGGGAGGCGCTCCAGCCCGTCACCCGCTCCCTCCCCGGCCCGCTGAGGCCGGAGAACCTCCTGGAGGCCCTGCGGGCCCCCTACCGCCTGGTGGAGTTCACCGGGAAGGCCCACCGCGCGCTGTGCGAGGAAGTGGCGCGTTCCCTGGAGGGACTGGCCCCCGACGGGAGCCGCGCCTGGGTGCTCTGGGGCCCCGGCGGCGCGGGGAAGACCCGGACAGCGGTGGAGGTCGCGCTGGCCCTGCGGGCGGCGGGCTGGCAGGCCTTCTTCGTGCCCCCTCCCTTCCTCCCCGCCGGCTGGGCCCCGTACCTCCCCGTCTGGAGCCGGCCCGACCGGCCCACCCTGCTCATCGTGGACTACGCCGAGCAGCGGCCGGCGGACGACCTGGGGGCGCTGGCGCAGGCGGTGCGGGAGGCCGCCCCCCAGCGGCGCTTCCCCCTGGCCCTCCTCTTCCTGATGCGGGCCAACCCGCAGGACCCCACGGCCGGGCACGTGGCCGCTGCGCTGACCGGAGCGTGGGTCCGGTATGAGGCCCGGATGGTCCCGCCGGTGGAGGACCCCGCCGACCGGCAGGACCTCTTCCGCCGGGCCCGGGCGCGCTTCCGGGCCGAACTGGCCCCGCCGGAGGGGCCCCCCGAGGTGGATTACGACCCGGAGGCCCTGCCCCGGACCCCGCTGGCCCTGCTGGCCCTGGCGGTCCTGGCCGCGCACGGCCACCGGGTGGCCCGGAGCCAGGACGAAGTGGAAATTCTGACCGCCCTCTGGGAGCACTGGGAGGGGCCGCGCTGGCGGCGGACCCTCCAGGCCCAGGGCGGGGAGGAGTTGCTGAAGACCTCCGAGGTGTGGCACGAGGCGCGGGCGCGGGTAGAGCAGGCGCTGGCGGCGGCCAGCCTGGGCCGCCCCTTCACCGCGCCGGAGGAGGTGGCCGCGTGGTGGGAGGCCCATTTCCCCCTCCGGGCCCGGACGGCCCGGGGGGAGCATCTGGACCCCCACTGGCTGGCCGGGCGGCTGCGGGCCCTCTTCCCCGCCGCCGGGGAGGAGTGGCACCTCCCGCGCATTGAGCCCGACCCCCTGGCCGACGTGGTGCTGGCCCGCTTCGGCCGGGGCCTGGGCCGCCTGGCCGATTCCATCCTCCCCGCCCCGGGGGAGATTGCGGGGGCCTACGCGGCGGTCCGCCGACTGTTGGAGGAAAGGGAGAGCATAGAAACCATCCCGCTGGAACAGGTGTTCAGAGTGCTTGCTGCCCTGTTCTGGCCGGTGTATATGGTGAGGGAGGTACTGCCCCGGCTGAGCGACTCGGCGGCTCCTGGCGCGCCGGAGGCGGCGCGGGCCGCGCTGGAGGCGACGGCCCGCTGGCTGAAAGGGACGTCCCGGGCCCTCCCGGAGGAGGCCGCCACGGCCTGGCTTGGGGCGTGGGAGGGTGCGCTTCCGCCCCCCGACCGCACCCTGCTCCTGCGGCCCTTCCTGGCCGACCTCTACCGGGTTCGGCTGGAGCGGACGCCGCCGGAAGCGACGGAGGAGCGAGCGCGGCTCTGGAACAACCTGGGTTTTGCTCTCTCCGCCCTGGGCCGGCGGGAGGAGGCGCTGGCGGCGACAGAGGAAGCGGTGGGCATCTACCGCGAACTGGCCCAGGCCAACCCCCAGGCCTTCCTCCCCGACCTGGCGATGAGCCTCAACAACCTGGGCGCGATGCTCTCCGAGTTGGGCCGACGGGAGGAGGCGCTGCGGGCGACGCAGGAGGCGGTGGGCATCTACCGCGAACTGGCCCAGGAGAACCCCCAGGCCTTCCTCCCGTATCTGGCGACCAGCCTCAACAACCTGGGCAACCGGCTCTCCGAGTTGGGCCGGCGGGAGGAGGCGCTGCGGGCGACGCAGGAGGCGGCCGAAATCTACCGCCGACTGGCCCAGGAGAACCCCCAGGCCTTCCTCCCATATCTGGCCGGGAGCCTCAACAACCTGGGCCGCGACCTCTCCGCCCTGGGCCGGCGGGAGGAGGCACTAACGGCGACGCAGGAGGCGGTGGGCATCTACCGCGGCCTGGCCCAGGCCAACCCCCAGGCCTTCCTCCCGTATCTGGCGACCAGCCTCAACAACCTGGGCAATGTGCTCTCCGAGTTGGGCCGGCGGGAGGAGGCGCTGCGGGCGACGCAGGAGGCGGTGGGCATCTACCGCGAACTGGCCCAGGCCAACCCCCAGGCCTTCCTCCCCGACCTGGCGACCAGCCTCAACAACCTGGGCCGCGATCTCTCCGCCCTGGGCCAGCGGGAGGAGGCGCTGCGGGCGACGCAGGAGGCGGTGGGCATCTACCGCGAACTGGCCCGGGAGAACCCCCAGGCCTTCCTCCCGTATCTGGCGACCAGCCTCACCAACCTGGGCAACCGGCTCTCCGAGTTGGGCCGGCGGGAGGAGGCGCTGCGGGCGACGCAGGAGGCGGTGGGCATCTACCGCGAACTGGCCCAGGCCAATCCCCAGGCCTTCCTCCCCGACCTGGCGATGAGCCTCAACAACCTGGGCAACCGGCTCTCCGAGTTGGGCCGGCGGGAGGAGGCGCTGCGGGCGACGCAGGAGGCGGCCGAAATCTACCGCCGACTGGCCCAGGCCAATCCCCAGGCCTTCCTCCCCGACCTGGCGATGAGCCTCAACAACCTGGGCGGGATGCTCTCCGAGTTGGGCCGGCGGGAGGAGGCGCTGCGGGCGACGCAGGAGGCGGCCGAAATCTACCGCCGACTGGCCCAGGCCAATCCCCAGGCCTTCCTCCCCGACCTGGCGATGAGCCTCAACAACCTGGGCGGGATGCTCTCCGAGTTGGGCCGGCGGGAGGAGGCGCTGAGGGCGACAGAGGAGGCGGTGGAGATGCGCCGCCAACTGGCCCGGGAGAACCCCCAGGCCTTCCTCCCCGACCTGGCATCCAGCCTCAACAACCTGGGCAACCGGCTCTCCGAGTTGGGCCGGCGGGAGGAGGCGCTAACGGCGACAGAGGAGGCGGTGGGCATCTACCGCGGACTGGCCCAGGAGAACCCCCAGGCCTTCCTCCCGTATCTGGCCGGGAGCCTCAACAACCTGGGCAACCGGCTCTCCGAGTTGGGCCGGCGGGAGGAGGCGCTGCGGGCGACGCAGGAGGCGGCCGAAATCTACCGCCGACTGGCCCAGGAGAACCCCCAGGCCTTCCTCCCGTATCTGGCCGGGAGCCTCAACAACCTGGGCAACCGGCTTTCCGAGTTGGGCCGGCGGGAGGAGGCGCTGCGGGCGACAGAGGAGGCGGTGGGCATCTACCGCGGACTGGCCCAGGAGAACCCCCAGGCCTTCCTCCCCGACCTGGCGATGAGTCTCAACAACCTGGGCCGCGATCTCTCCGCCCTGGGCCGGCGGGAGGAGGCACTAACGGCGACAGAGGAGGCGGTGGGCATCTACCGCGAACTGGCCCAGGAGAACCCCCAGGCCTTCCTCCCCGACCTGGCGGCCAGCCTCAACAACCTGGGCAACGTGCTCTCCGCCCTGGGCCGGCGGGAGGAGGCACTAACGGCAACCCAGGAGGCGGTGGAGATTCGCCGCAAACTGGCCCAGGAGAACCCCCAGGCCTTCCTTCCCGACCTGGCGACCAGCCTCAACAACCTGGGCAACGTGCTCTCCGCCCTGGGCCGGCGGGAGGAGGCACTAACGGCGACAGAGGAGGCGGTGGGCATCTACCGCGACCTGGCCCGGGAGAACTCCCAGGCCTTCCTCCCCGACCTGGCCAGGAGTCTGGGAGCCCACGGCAGCGTCCTGCGCGGCCTGGGCCGCCACGTTGAGGCGGCTCAGGCCTTCGCCGAAGGGCTGCAGGCCGTCCTTCCCTTCGTCCGGGTTCTCCCCGCCGCTTTTGGAGAGTTGACCGGCGCGCTGTTGCAGGACTACCTCCAGGCCTGCGGGGAGGCCGGGGAGGCGCCGGAGGCGGGGCTGGTGGAGGAGTCGGTCCGGATCATCGGGCGGCCCATTGCCATCCACCCCGCGGTGGCGGGGCTGGCGCCGCTGTTGCTGGCCGTGGCGGCGGTGGCGCAGGGCGCGGCGGGGCCGGAGGTCGCGGGGGCGGTGGAAGGGGCGCTGGCCGGGATGCGCCAGCGGGAGGAGTGGCGGGCGCTGGCGGAGGCGCTGGGGCGGCTACTAACGGGGGAGCGGGACCCGCTGGCGCTGCGCCGGGGGCTGGCGCTGGATGCGGTGGACGAGCAGGCGCTGGCGCTGGCGGAGCGGGCTGCGGCGGGGGATAAGGATGCACTGGCATTGCTGGCGGCGCTGAGCGGCGGCTGAAGGCGCCCTCACCCCACCCCCGCCGCCTGCGGCGGCAACCCCTCCCCTACAGGTCGCAGGGGGGTGTGTCCCAATTTCGTCGGGCTGGGCCGTCGGCCTTTCCGCCTGGCCGTCAACGGCCAGGCTCAGGCAAAGACGAGGCGCTAAAGCGCCCCTTTCCGCCCTGCAACCCACGTTCCCGAACATCTACCGGGGGGAAGAGGGCGCTTCCAGCGCCCTGCGCAACCTCAGCCAGGCCGTTTACGGCCTGGCCCCACCGGGCCCCGACGATTTTGGGACACACCCGTCGCAGGGCGCAGTTTGACATCCCCGCTGTTCCGGTGTATAATGTGTGCAAATCATCAAATAATCTTTGACCTTTTGCACACACTTATATGACGTCCATTCATTCCCGCCTCTACCAGATTGCGGAACAACAGGGCGGTTACTTCTCAGCCGGTCAGGCACGTCAGGCGGGCCTGTCCAGAGCCCTTCTGACGTATCACACCCGACAGGGCCGCTTCCTGCGCATCCGTCGCGGCGTCTACCGCCTGGCCGAATTCCCGGAGATGCCCCACGCCGACCTGATGGTCGCCTGGCTTGCGGCCGGAGAAAAGGCTGTTGTCTCGCACGAAAGTGCTCTTCTCCTCTACGGCCTGACCGACCTGTTACCCGCCGAAATCCATCTCACCGTCCCGCGCACGGCCTCCCGTCGGCGGGTGGGGGTGCGCCTGCATACGGCCCGCCTGAGTGAGGAAGAGATCACCTTCCGGTACGGGCTGCCGGTGACCACCCTGCCGCGCACGATTGTGGATCTTATCCGCTCCGGCGTGTCGGAGGAGTGGGTTTACCAGGCGGTTCGTCAGGCGCTGGAGCGCGGTCTGGTCAGCGAGGTAGCCCTGCGGGAGGAGGCCCGCCGGCGCGGCGGGCAGGTGGCCGCTACCATCTACTCGGCACTGGAGAGATACCATGCGCTATGAGAGCAGCGCGGCCTTTCGCCGGGCGCTGGAGGACCGTCTGCGTCGGCAGAGTTTGACCTCTGGCACACCGCTGGTCCGCCTGCGCAAAATGGTCGCCTTTGAGCGCTTCCTGGCCCGTCTGGTCGTGGCACAACCCCAGTCCTGGGTGCTCAAGGGGGGACTGGCGCTGCAATTCTACCTGGGGGAGCGTGCCCGAACCACGCAGGATATAGACCTGCTTCTGCGTGAAGCCCTGCCCACCGTGGAGATTCATCGCCGGCTGGTGGCTGCCGCCCTGCTGGATTTGGGCGACTGGTTTCTCTTTGAGGTCGCCCGACCGTCCGACCCCGCCACGTTACGTTTTTCTGTGCAGAGCATGGTGGACGGTCGGCCGTTTGAGACCTTTCACGTAGATGTCGGCATGGGCGATCCGCTGACCGAGCCGGTGGAAATGCTCACCGCTCCGCCATTACTGGAATTCGCAGGCATCCCTCCGGTCGCCATCCCGACCTATCCCGTTTCCCAGCAAATCGCTGAGAAGGTGCACGCCTTTACCCGTCCCTATGCCGCCGGGGGAAGCAGCCGGATCAAGGACTGGGTGGACATTCTCCTCCTGGCGGGCTCGGGGACGCTGCGCGCGGAGGCGCTGATCCGGGCCTTGCGGGCCACCTTCGCCGCACGGGGCACCCATCCTCTACCGCAGGAACTCCCCCCTCCGCCCGCCTCCTGGCGGCGAGCCTTTCATCGCATTGCCGGGGAAACCGGGCTGGAATATGCCACCCTGGAGGAGGCCATTCAGGCGATGCATCGCTTTCTTGACCCTGTCCTGAGCGGGAAGGCCAGCGGCATATGGAATCCCTTCCGCTGGCAATGGGAATGAACATCCAGCGTGTGCGCTGACTGGTCAGCCTTCCCGGCCTGCGGCCAATGGTCGGCCTTCGCCGACCCTCACCCCACTCCCACCGCCTTCGGCGCTACCCCCTCTCCTCTCTGAGAGTGCTGAGAAAGTCCCCTTGCGGGACTCTTTTTTGCCCCTACCCCCTCTCCCCCGCCGTAAAACGGTGGGGGAAGTAGATAAGAATATTGTTTTTGTGGTGGCGGCGAAGCCGCCACCACAAAAACAATTTTTCTTTTAACCCTTTCCTCCCGGCAGGAGGGCTTGCTCCCACTTTTTCAACATCCTCCGGCGGGAGAGGGGAGGGGCCGGGGGGAGGGGTGAGGGCAATCCCTACCCCTCCACCACCCGCACCGCCCCCGGGCCCAGCAGGTCCGCCAGTTTCTCCCCCAACTCGTCGCAGTAGCGGGTGGAGTGGTTGGGGAACTCCAGGATGACCTCGCCGCCGCCGTTGGCCCCGCCCAGCAGCCGGAAGGTGAACCGGTCCTCCCCCGGGTAGGCCGTCAGCAGTTCGTGGACGGCGGAGAGGAGGCGGAAGTCCCGCTCGTTGTCGCCGCTGCGGTGGATGGTGATCTGGACCGTCCGGCTGCGGGGGTAGCGCAGGCCGACGGCCTGCGCAACTCCTGGCATCTCCGCCTCCCGCCAGGCCCCGTACTCGGGCGCGGACTCCCGCAGCACACCCACCCCCGCAGCGCGCGGGCGGGCCACCTCCTCCGGCGTCTTGACCCACTGGCAGATGAGGCTCGGCGGCTCCCGACGGGCGTCCACTTTGCCGCAGACCACCACCAGCGCCTCCGGCTGCCACTTCTCCCGGCTCTCCGTCCAGACGCGCGGGAAGACCACCACATCACAGGCCCCGTAGAGGTCCTCCAGCGTGACGAAGGCCATCTCCTTGCCGTCCTTCGTCGTGTGGCGCCGGATGCGCCGGACCATCCCGGCAACGGTGACGACGGAGTCGTGCGGTTCCTCGTGTAACTGGCCCGCGTAGGCGTTGATGACGTCCGCCAGTTCGCGCGCGGCGCGGGTCAGGGGGTGCTCGGAGAGGTAGACGCCCATCAGGTCCTTTTCCCACTCCAGCATCTCCCGCAGGGGCACCTCCGGGACCGGCGGCAGGCCGACGAAGAGGTCATCGTCGTTCTCCATCCGGATTCCGGTGGCCTCGCCGAAGAGGCTGAGTTGCCCCACGTCCCGCGCCTGGTGGGTACGGGCGCTGAGGTCCATCATCCGGTCCATTGCGGCCAGCAGGCGGGCCCGGGGGCCGAACTCGTCCAGCGCCCCGGCCCGGATGAGGCTCTCCAGCGCCCGCCGGTTGACCAGCCGCAGGTCCACCCGACGGCAGAAGTCGGTCAGCGAGGAAAAAGGAACTTCACGAAAGTTCTTGTCATTCGTGGAACTTAAGGGACGGCGGCCCCGGGCGGCGAGAATGGCCCCTACAGGGCCGTCGCCCACGTTCTTGACCGCACCCAGTCCGAAGCGAATGGCCTTCCCCTCTATGGTGAACTCCAGGTCGGACCGGTTGACGCTGGGCGGCAGGACCTCTATGCCCATCCGGCGGCACTCGTTGACGAGGACGCCGACCTTCTCGGTGTTGTGCCGCTCCACCGTCAGCAGGGCGGTCATGTACTCCAGCGGGTAGTGGGCCTTCAGGTACGCCGTCTGGCAGGTGACTCGCGCATAGCCGGCGGCATGCGCAGCATTAAAGCCATAGCGCGCAAAGAATTCAATATCGTCAAAAATCCCCTCGGCGACTTCCCGAGGGATGCCGCGGGCTGCGCACCCTTCCACGAACTTAACGCGGTGGGCCAGCAGGGCGTCTTTCTTCTTTTTGCCGACGGCCTTGCGGATGGTATCCGCCTCCCCCGGCTCGTACCCGGCCAGGTCGGTGGCGATGCGGATGATCTGTTCCTGGTAGACGATGATGCCGTAGGTCTCGTCCAGGATGGGGGCCAGGGCCGGGTGGCGGTACTCCACCTTCTCCTCGCCGTGCATGCGGCGGATGTAGGTGGGGATGTATTCCATCGGGCCGGGACGGTAGAGGGCCAGCGCGGCGACGATGTGGTTGTAGCGGGTGGGGCGCATCTCCTGGAGGACCCGGCGGAAGCCCGCCCCTTCCACCTGGAACACCCCCATCACGTCCCCGCTGGAGAGCAGTCGGTAGATGGCCGGGTCGTCCAGCGGGATGGAGTCCAGGTCCAGCGACACCCCGTGCCGCTGACGGATCAGGTCACAGGCGCGGCGCATAACGGTCAGCGTGCTCAGTCCCAGGAAGTCCACCTTCAGCAGGCCGATGGCCTCCAGGTCCTCCATCGGCCACTGGGTGACCGCGCTGAGCACCGCCTCGCCCGTCGCTTCCTCCAACTCCTCTCCGTTCCGCTCCTCCGCCTCTCTGCTCCTCCGCCCCTCTGCCTCCCCGCTCCTCCGCCCCTCCGCTCCCGGGCTTCCCTGCTCTTTGGTCGGACGATGGAGGGGGCAGTACTCCACCAGCGGGGCGTCGGCGATGACCACACCGGCGGCGTGGGTGGAGGCGTGCCGGGCCACCCCTTCCAGTTGCATCGCCGTATCCAGCAGTTGACGGACGTAGGGAGTGGTTTCGTACAGTTCACGGAGTTCCGGCACCCCTTCCAGCGCTTCGGCAATGGAGACGGGCTTACCGGGGATGCTGGGGATCAGTTTGGCGATGCGGTCCACCTCTGAGAGGGGGATGTCCATCACGCGTCCCACGTCCCGCACCGCCGCCCGGGCCCCCATGGTCCCGAAGGTGATGATCTGGGCGACGTTCTCCTGTCCGTACCGCTGGAGGGCGTACTCAATCATCTCCGCCCGGCGGTCGTCGGGGAAGTCCAGGTCAATATCGGGCATGGTGACCCGGCCCGGGTTGAGGAACCGCTCAAAGATGAGGTGGTTGGCGAGGG
>Ga0197142_1005293_pt1 | contig 10149 bp, 6 predicted proteins | sample GBS60_MetaG_FD_148614 | JGI IMG/M metagenome (GOLD analysis project Ga0197142, IMG submission 148614) | Sediment microbial communities from Great Boiling Springs, Gerlach, Nevada, United States - GBS 60_MetaG | ecosystem: Environmental > Aquatic > Thermal springs > Hot (42-90C) > Sediment...
TAAACTGAGCCAAAGGCTCAGTTTAAGGAAAAGGAAATTAAGAAAATTTATATATAGATTGAGGGGATTCAAAGGGGCAAAGCCCCTTTGAGATCCAATGATTGACCTCATTTAAAAGGGATTGCGAGTAAACTGAGCCAAAGGCTCAGTTTAAGGAAAAGGAAATTAAGAAAATTTATATATAGATTGAGGGGATTCAAAGGGGCAAAGCCCCTTTGAGATCCAATGATTGACCTCATTTAAAAGGGATTGCGACCATCTCTATATCCCCAAAAAATAAAGGGGATTAAAGAAAAAGATGAATACAGTAGCAAAAGCTTTATTTATAGCATTAAAAGTAATCGAACCAGCCCAATTAACAGCCAAATAAGAATTCAGAATCTAAAAATACAATAAAAATCAGAGAATTACCTCTCCTGTTATACAAAAATTTACATTCTCAAAAAATAAAATTCAATATTTTCAATAACTTACAAAATTAAGTTGATAAACTCAGGAAAAATAAATATACTCATATATTTTCAGGCTATGGGGTTGATATCTTCCATTTTTTATTCTGATAGTTTTAATACGCCAAAGAATCTACTTCTTTTTTTATTTTATATTTCCTTTGGGATTATGCATAAGGAAGACCCTTCGGAAAAATCTAATCCCTTAGACTTACAGTATGAAATAAATAAAACTTTTCCTTTTAATCAGAAATTTTCTTGGATATAAATTTTTTTATAAAATCTATTTCTTCTTCCTTTGACATGAGCCTGCCATTAAGTTTTTCATTAATTATCATTTCGAAAATTTGTTTATAAACAGGGCCTGGAGTGATACCCATTTTTTTTAAGTCTTCACCACTAATTAATGGTTTTATGTCTATGAATTTTGTAAGGAACTGAGAAATAGCCTTTTTTTGAGGCTTATTTGCATGTATCATCATTAAAATAATTATCTCAATTTTTAGAGGTTTTAACAAATTATAAATCTCCATATTTCCCTTTGATATGTTAAGGAGGTGTAAATTTTTCTTAGCTATCTCGATATTTTCAAGGAGTGTTCTTTTTATGTGTTCAGGAGCATTAATTCTATCAAGAAGTTCAATTCTTTCTTGATTATCTAATTCCCAAAGAATTGTCATTAGGTATATAAATTCTTTTTCATAATTTTCCTTGAGAAACAGTAAATCTACTGCCTGAAGGGTTTCATGAGTTTTAAGAAAAATATTATAAATATCCTTTCCTTCCAGTGAAGGATGAATAACACGTAGTAATCCATAATCTTTAAGTCTTTTTATAGCCTGATGAGGTAATGTTTCTTTAAAAAGCAGAATAATCTCTTCATAGAGTCTTGAACCTTTTAGTTTTTCAAATATCTCCATTTTTACTGCGAGTTTTATAAGATTTTCAGTATGTTTAGATATTTTGAAATCTAATTTTTCTGCAAATCTAACCGCTCTTATTGCTCTTGTTGGATCTTCTACAAAACTTAAATTATGAAGTACTCTTATTTTTTTATCTTTAATATCTCTCTGTCCGCCAAAGAAATCAATCAAAATCCCAAAATCCTTTGAATTAAGTTTTACAGCAAGAGCATTTATAGTAAAATCTCTACGATATAAATCTTTTTTTATAGATGACATCTCAACCTTTGGCATCGAAGCAGGAGATTCATAGTATTCTGTTCGAGCTGTTGCAACATCTATGTGAAAATTTAAAGGCTTATCGTCTTTTTTTAATTCCTTTATGATTTTTGCAGTAGCAAATCTCAAATGAGGTGTAACTTTTCCGTTTATTTTTTTTGCCAGTTCCGTTGCAAATTTTATTCCATCACCCTCAACAACTATATCTATGTCTTGACTTGGAATACGCATTAGCAAATCCCTAACTGAACCTCCAACAAGATAAGCACCATAACCTAATTCATCGGCAATTTCACCAGCTATTTTTAATATTTCAAAAATTTCCTGTGGTAGAAATTCTCTAATTAATTTTGCAACATTTCTTCTTATCTCATCGAAAGATTCCTCCTTTGGCTGTGAAATCTTTAATTTCCTTATAACTTCTTCATACAAATTTCTCAGTATATCTGTTCTTGTAATAACTCCAACAACATTTTCGTCTTTTAAAATAGGAACAAATCTTTGATTTAGTTCTACCATGTTTCTTTCGATTTCCATTATTGGGGTTTCTTCCTCTGCTGTGTAGGCATCGGTAGTTGTAAAATCATAGACCTTTGATTTTTTCAAACCATGAAAAATTGCTTTTTCTACAACACCTCGTGTAATTATGCCAATATATTTACCTTCTTTTATAACCGGCATAGCATTTATTCCGTATTTGGTCATTATTTCTTCAACTTCTTTAATAGTTTTGTCCCATTGAACAGTAACTACAGGAGTGGTCATTAAATCTTTAGCTAATTTTATAGGTTTAATCTGTTCTTTGATAGTCTTTAAAAGTTCCTCAATTAATAAATTTACAGGCATATCTTTAATAGTTGCACTTCCAGCTGACCAATGTCCTCCTCCATTAAAAGATGAAAGAATCATACCAATATCAATTTCTGGGATGTTACTTCTTCCGATTATTAGTAGTTTGTCTGCCATTCCAATTATGATAAAAAGAGCATCTGTATCAATAAGATCCATTACTTTATGGGCAATATGGGATATATCTTGAGATTCTTCCATAACTCCATAGGCAATATGTATTCTCTTTCCATCAATTAGATATTCTTTAAGAGAATTTAAAATTTCATTTAAAAGAGAGATTTCTTCTTTAGATAAATCTTCTTTTAAAAATTGTGAAACTAAATTTAAATTTGCTCCTCGCTTAAGTAAATATGCCACAGCCTCTACATCTCTTGGGGTTGTGGAAGGAAAGAGTAAACACCCTGTTTCTTCATAAATTCCAAGACAAAGAAGAGTAGCCTCTATTGGAGAAATAAAAATATTCTTTTTACGAAAAATTTCAGTAAATAGTGATGAAAGGGCACCAATTTGTTCAATAATTTGAAAATCAGCTTTAATCTCATCATCTGCTTGAGGATGATGATCATAGAGATGCACTTTAACATTTTTATTTATTAATTTTGAAATTTCTCCGATTCTTTGCATGCTTCTTGTATCAACAATTATTAATTTTTCAATCCTTTCAGATTCTATTTCCTTTATCTTTTTTACCTCAAAGGGTTTAAAGGTATCAAAAAACAATTTAACTCTTCTTTCCATAGATCCAGGAAGGACAATATGAGCCTCTGGATAAAGTTTTTTAGCTGCCATACAGGATGCTAAAGAATCAAAATCAGCGTTAAGATGAGTGGTTATTATCTGCATTTATTTAAATTTTTCATAAACACTATTGAAATCCAAAAGTTCATTGTAATCGTAAAGAACAGATATTGCCGAAGTATCTGTCTGAATATTACTTTCTTCAAGGGCAGCGATAGGATTAAGTCCACCAACAACTATTATTCCTACCCTATCAATTCCTACAGGAATATCAAGCAGAGGCTTATTAGGCTCACCAAAAATTAAAATTCCTTTAAATCCCTTTTTCTGCATTAATTTGTAAATTTCTTTAACTTTATCAAGACATACAACAGGAATTTCTCTGAAACTTGCAAGAACTCTACCAAAACCATTCTTTAATACTCCTATAACATCGGTCATTTTACCCCTTATGAATATTTCAAGGGGATCTAGTGAAGTTCCATCATAACTTATTAAAGCACCAAACTTATAAGGCTGACCTTCTCTTATTTCAAGAACGCCGCCAAATTTTGAAATTATAGGTATTCCAGCTTTAAGCAAAATAGCATTTAAAGTTACACTGCATATAGTTCCAATGCATATATGATCCTTTGGTACAAGAATATTTTCCGTATCTTTTTCAAGTATAAGTATTTTATTACCCATAATATAGGGAGAATCAAAGACATTTTCCATGACTTTAAAAGCCTTTTTTATCTTGCTTTCATGGATATATGTAATATTTAAAATTAATTTTCCCTTAAGAGAATTAATATCGAAGTCTGATAAATAACTTAATGTTTCAATTTTATTTATAATAAAACCGACTTTTTCAACAGTGCTGGAAGTTTCAAGCTCCTGTCTGCCTTTTTCAGTGATTTTTCTTCCTTCTTTACCAAAAACCTTTGTTAAACCTCTTTCATCAAGAATTTTTAAATGATATCTGACAGTTCTCTCTGAAAGATTTATTCCATGCATTTTGAGTTTTTTAGAAATTTCCTTTGAACCTATAATTTTATTTTCCTTTGATAAAATTTTCAGGATAGACAAAAGTGTTCGATTCATACCAAACTCCTTTCAGAAATTCTTTATTAAGTATTTAACTTTAAGCCCTTTATATATTTACAATTATAACATGGCTTGATTTTTATCATAAAAAATAGTTTACACTATATACGTTTTTTAATTATTGTGATGGTTTGAGGAGGTTAAAAATGGATTTCTTTTTGTCGATATTTCCAATTTTAGTTGTGCTTATTGGTATGCTTGTTTTTTATCGTTCTGGCACTTTTGTTTCTGTATTAGGATGGATTCTTGCTGTTTTATTGGCAATGTATTATTTTAAAACACCTTGGGAAGTTGTATGGGGTGCTACTGTAATGGGTGTTGTCAAAGCCCTTGGTATAACTTTAGCTGTTGTATTCACAATGTTTCTGATTTTTTTAATGAGAGAAACTGGAGCATTAAAGAAAATCATAGAGTATGTTAAAGGGATTGCAAAGACAAAGGAAGAACAAACTCTTTTTATTGGAATGGGATTTGGTTCATTAAGTACAGCTTTAGGAATGGTTACTCCTGCAATGTTTCCTCCTATTTTTTTATTATTAGGTTTTTCTCCTGTTGCTGCAATAGGAGTGAGCATTCTATGCTATGATCCTCTTACTTCATTTGCCCTTTTTACTATACCTCTTACTCTTCCTTCAAAAGTTGCTATGGCTTTTGGAATAAAACCCCCTGGGATTGAAAGTCTTAATGATTTTATCTGGGATTTTACCTTTAAAGTGACTGTTTTGCTACCTGTAATATCTGTAATTTTTGCCTTTTTAATGCTTAAAGTTGTCGGAGGAAAAGAAGCTATTAAGTCTAACTGGAAATCAGCATTAATTGCTGGATTGACATTGTCTGTTTCTGCCCTTGTAATCGCTACATTTAGAATTTTACCAGTAGAGATTATAGGAATTGTATCAGGGCTTTTAACAATGGTAACTGTCTATATGCTTTATAAAAGGCGTAATGGAGGACAATCTGAAAAAAAACTTAAATTTGATAAACAATTACTTAATGCTTGCATGCCTTTTATTTTGTTAATTATGATTTCTCTTTTTGTTAACATTCCTTCTATAAAGTTAAAACTTGAAGGTTTCTTAGGACAGTCAGAAGTAATAAAGATTATTGCAGATAAAAAAGAAGATTTAAATATTCTTGGTAATGTATGGTTTTGGATAATGGTTGTATCTTTTCTTTCGATTTTTATACTTAAACCATCGGCAAATCAACTAAACAATACACTTAAACTCTGGTTTACAAGAATCTGGGGTCCCTTATTAGCCTATTCTTTATTCTTTGCAGTGGCTTTCATAATGGCGTGGTCAGCTATGGAAGTTGTAAACGGTAAACTTGTTCCATCTCAATATTTTGCTCAATACAATATGGATAGAATTATCGGAATTAATCTTGCAAATGTATTCGGACCTGCCTATCCATTTATTTCACCTTTTCTTGGACTCTTCGGTGCCTTTGTTGGTGGAAGTGAAACAGCCTCGAATGTTCTTTTTGCAAAAATTCAATGGGAAGCAACTCTTTCAACTGTTGGAGCAGGAGCTTTTATGTGGATTTATGCAGCCCATGCAGTTGGTGGCGGTATAGCTTCTGCAATTACGCCATCAAAAATTACAAATGCTGCAGCAACAATAGGTGTTAGTGGTAAGGAAGAAGCCAAATTCATAAAAGCTGTTTTAGTTCCTGTTCTAATAATGTGTGCTATTACAGGTGCGATGGTAATGGTAATTATATATCTTTAATCTACAAAGGTTTTCTATCAAAGAAAATATTTTTCCCTTTAACACTTAAGGGAATACCGAGTATTATTTGTGCTTCCATTAATCCGAGTTTTCTAGCTGCAACACCTATTGAATACATTACTCTGTTGTCAACTGAAAATTCCTTTGCTACAGAAACAAGAGAACCAATTGCAATTCCGAGATCTATAGCCCGAATTGTGCAAACAGGTCCAGCATAGTCAACATCATTAAGTTTTTGTTTGAGTATCGTGTTACAGTCAAAACCACAGGCACCGCAATTTACACCAACAGGTTTTTTGAAGTTAAGTCCAACAAGGATAACTAATTCGGCGTCTCTTACATTCTGAGCATCTCTCTTAAAAAATTTAAATGCCTCTCCCCTTTCTCCTATAGCATCCATTTCCTTTGCAATCTTTTCTTTTTCTTCAGAACTAAGTATACCAGTAACTATCTCATCTTCTCCCTTTGCCTTAGGCGCGGTTCTTGCAGAAATAAGCATTATTTTGGCTAAAGTTTCAATAATTTCTTTCTCTGGATTAATTTCCAATTGAACACCTCCATAGATAGGATTGAGATTGATTATATATTTTAACATGAGGTTACAATATAAAATGACCATCTCCAACGAAAATAACAATAATATAAAAGAAGAATATTTAATAATCAAAGGTGCAAGACAGAATAATTTACAAAATATTGATTTATTGATTCCCCATAATAGACTAACTGTTATAACAGGTATATCTGGTTCTGGAAAGTCTTCCCTCGCCTTTGACACAATTTACGCAGAGGGACAATGGAGATTTATAGAATGTATGTCAAGTTATGCAAGGGTTTTTATAGAAAAACTTCCAAGACCAGATGTAGATTTAATTGACAATTTAAGACCTACAATTGCCCTTGAACAGAGAAATCCTGTAAAAGGTTCACGGGCAACAGTAGGAACACATACGGAAATTTATGATTATCTAAGGATAATTTTTTCAAAGGTAGCAAAACCTTTTTGTCCAAATTGTCAAATTGAAATAAAAAAATGGAATCCTTCCTTAGTTTCAGAGGAACTTTTAAATAAATACTCTGGCAAAAGAGCTTTTATCATTTTTGAAACAAAGGAAAAACCTGAAAAACTTATTTCAAAGGGATTTACAAAAATTTTTATAATAGAAGATAAAAATCAATATGTAAAGGATTTACAAGATCATATTAAGCAAACTGAAACTACAGATTCTTTCTTAATTATTGCTGACCGATTAAAAATTAATGATAAATCAAGACTCATTGACTCCCTTGAAATAGCTTTCAAAATGGGAGATGTAAAAGTTTATATTGTCGATGACAAAATCTTAATAAGTTTTCCTACGGAGCTTAAATGTCCAAATTGTAATACAAAATTTGAAGAACCAAATCCTTCTATTTTTTCTTTCAATCATCCACAGGGAGCGTGTCCTGAATGCAAAGGTTTTGGCTATATTCTCACTTACGATGAAAACCTTATAATTCCCGATAAAGAATTATCTATCAATGAAGGAGCCATTGAAATATTTGAAAAACCCGCGCTTAAATGGTGGAAGAAACAATTAATAAAAGGAGCTACTCTTTCAGGAATCAATGTTCATGCTCCATACAGAACATTACCAAAAGAACATAGGGAATTAATTTTTTCTGGAAATCAGTATTTTTACGGAATAAAGGATTTTTTTGATGAACTTGAAAGAAAAAGATATAAAATTCATGTAAGAGTTTTTCTTTCAAAAATAAGAAAACCCTTCCTATGTCCTCTCTGTAAAGGCAAAAGACTTAACGAGAGTTCTTTAATTTATAAATTAAACGGAAAAGACATAGGTGAGCTGAATTTTATGAATGTAAAACAGTTGAAACAGTGGCTTAAATCTTTAAATTTATCATCTGAAGAAAGTAAAGTATCTCAAGAAGCAATACAACAGATTATACAAAAACTAAATTTTCTAGAACGAGTCGGACTAAGTTATTTAACCCTTGACAGACAAATTAAAACTCTCTCTGGCGGTGAATATCAAAGATTAAATATCTCAAATCAACTTGCCAATAGATTAACCTCAACCCTTTATGTTTTAGATGAACCAACAGTGGGATTACATCCTCGAGATACAGATAAAATTATTGAAGTTTTAAAAGAGATTACTGATTATGGAAATACTGTTGTGGTAGTAGAGCATGACAGAGAAGTTATATCTCGGGCAGATTGGATTGTTGAGTTAGGTCCTGGTGGAGGTAGCTTTGGAGGAAGAATAATTTACTCAGGAACAATGGAAAAATTTTTGCATACAAGTTCATCTACTGCAAACTATATTAAATCACAGGAACATAAAAATTTTAATAACAGAAATTTTACAAAGGAAACCCAAAAAAAATACAATTTTATAATCCTTAAAGGAGCAAAGGGACATAATCTTAAAAATATAACTGTATCCTTTCCTTTAAATGCTCTTACTGTAGTTACAGGAGTCTCTGGCTCAGGTAAAAGCTCATTAATAGTTGACACACTATATAGAGGACTTTTAAAAAAACTCGGTCTTGATACTCAAGAACCTCTATATTTTGAAACTATTGAAGGAATACAAAGCATAAAAACAGTGAAACTCATTGATCAATCTCCGATTGGAAGAACTCCTAAATCAATTCCTGTTACTTATCTTGGAATTTACAATAAAATTAGAGAAATATTTGCATACCAAAAAGATGCAAAACAAAGAAAATTTTCCTCAGGACACTTTTCTTTAAATAGTCCCTTAGGACAATGTCCTGTATGTAAAGGTGAAGGATTTGTAAGAGTAGAAATGTATTTTTTTGAAGATTTATTTTTACTCTGTGAAGAATGTGAAGGTAAAAGATTTAAAAAAGAGGTACTTGAGGTCAAATATAAAGATAAGAATATTCACGAAGTTTTATCCATGAGCTTTGACGAAGCCTATGATTTCTTCAATGAAAACAGTTCACTAAGAGAAAAAATAGATATTGTAAGGGACCTTGGACTTGGATACCTTAAATTAGGACAGCCTGCAACAACCCTGTCAGGAGGAGAAGCTCAAAGATTAAAAATCTGTGCAGAAATTTTAAATTCACTTACGTCAAAAACCAAATCTTCTCTAAAAGGCTTCATTTATATTCTTGATGAACCAACAGTAGGATTACATCATGAAGATGTAAAAAAATTCCTCAATGTTATTAAAAAACTTATTGATAAATCCGCTACAATAATTATAATTGAACATAATCTCGATGTCATTTATCATGCAGACTGGATTATTGATCTTGGACCTGAAGGAGGAGAAGAAGGAGGTTCCCTTATATATGAAGGCTCTCTCCATGATTTCCTTAAGATAGAAAATTCTTATACTTCGAGATACTTAAAAGATTATTTAAATAAATAATAAGTCAAAATCTTAATTACGTAGTCTAAAATTATTCTATTTTATAATCAATTTAGGGAGATTAGCTCTGGCAACTCTTTAAATACACTCAAAATTGCGTATAGGAAGGGTCAATTTTTTACAATTTTCCTGAAACTTCTATAGACAATTTTAGAAACCTAAAAAATATTTCTGAAATTGCCGATACAGAATAAAAGCAATATTTCGTTTATGCAGTCATTTTGAGGGTTTCAATACCCCGAGGAATCTCTCATTAAAGAATCTATCTGGTGAAAAAGGAGGAGATTCCTCAGTCGCTCACACTCCTTCGGAATGACAAAATCAGTGTTTTTGTATAGGCAGTTTTAGGATATTTGAACTTTTTATCCTGAATTTTATAAAATTTACTATACTGTCCTGAAGGATAGTTTAAAGCCATGAAGGCATAAAGAAGCTTTCATGGTTTTTTTATTTTGATGATTTTTGTAATTAAAAATAAATTAACAAATTTTTTACTTCTATCAATATTTTTTCACTTTTTTATTTTTCTTTCCTTTTCCAGCTTTGCTTTACTGACAAAGCAAAGTCAGGAGCTTGAAGTATTTATTATCGATGATTCTAAATCTTTAAAGGATTCCCATAAAACAGAAAAAGAATATAAATTAAAGAACAAAAAAACAGCATCAAAAATAACTTTAAAAGACAAAACAAATGCATA
>Ga0197142_1005294_pt1 | contig 10146 bp, 10 predicted proteins | sample GBS60_MetaG_FD_148614 | JGI IMG/M metagenome (GOLD analysis project Ga0197142, IMG submission 148614) | Sediment microbial communities from Great Boiling Springs, Gerlach, Nevada, United States - GBS 60_MetaG | ecosystem: Environmental > Aquatic > Thermal springs > Hot (42-90C) > Sediment...
GCTGGCTGGACGACCTCATCGTGGAGGCCTTCTGGTTTGATGGATCCGAGCTGGACGGCAGCTACACCCTCCAGGTGACCTTCACCCTGGCGGGACTCTAAGGAGGTAGATCATGAAGCGCCTTTTCCTCATCCTGACGGTTCTCTCGGCCCTGGGCCTGGTGCTGGCGGGTGAGGTGGTGGACGTGGACGAGAGCGAGGCCACCGTCACCCAGCGCATCAACCTCACCATCCCCCAGAAGGTGGCCCTCCACCTCACCGAGGATGAGTGGGTCCTGGACCTCAACAGCCCTCCCCTGGGGAACCCGGCAACCGGCGAAGGCTGCTTCCTGGTGCCCAAGGGCTACAGCGACGAGCTGGAAGACGCCATCAACGACGCCTTGGATGGAGAGCTCAAGCCCATAGACACCTACCCCGCCGCCAAGGACTACGACGGGGACGGAAAGCTTTCGGACGAGGAGAAGGGCACCCTCATCTGCCTGAACCAGAAGGTCCTGCAGAAGTTCTGCAACAACCAGGAAGGGTGCGAGCTGGACCTCAAGGTGACCCGGACTCTGGGCGGCCCCACCTACGGCCAGCTCGGCGTGGTGGATGAGGCTCCTGACATTGGTCACAGCCGGTTTGTGCAGATCGTCCCCGGCGTGAACGACGACGGCGACCCCCTGGAACTTCTCAAGAAGGTAGGCGAGCGCCTCCCCGGCTGGCTGGACGACACCATCATAGAGGCCTTCTGGTTTGACGGCACCGAGGTGGCGGGCACCTACGAGTTCAGCTTCCTCTTCCAGCTGGCGGCCCTCTAAGCCCTGAGCCCCCCCGGGGCCCGCACCCCGGGGGGGTTTAAACTAAACTCCAGCCATGAGAACCCTCCTCGTCTTAGGCCTTCTCCTCAGCCTAGCCCAGGCCCAGACCGGGGTGGGGGTGAGCCCCCCCCGGGCCCTCTTCAGTCTGGCCCCGGGAGGGAGCGCCACCCAAACGGTGGTGGTGGACCACCCTGGCCGCCAGGGCACCCTGCGGGTGAACGCCCTTCTGGCGGACGTTCTCCTCAAGCCCGACGGCGGCCCCCTCTACCTGGAGCCTGGAAGCCACCCCAGGAGCCTCGCCCGCTGGCTTTCCCTCTCCCCTCTGGAGTTCCTCCTCCCACCCCAGGGAAGCCAGGAGGTCCGGTACACGGTCCAAGTCCCCCCCGAGGCCAAAGACGGCACCTATTGGGGCATCCTCTTCTTTGAGTCGGGCCCGGCCCAGGAAAGGCCCGGGGGGCAGGGGGTGGGCATCCGGGTCCGGACCCGGGTGGGGCACGTGGTCTACGTGGACGTGGGCCGGGTAACCCGCTCGGGCCGGATCCAGGGGGTGCGCTACCAGCCCCCCGTGGGCCGGGGAGAACCCGAGCTTCGGGTGGTCTTCCAGAACACGGGCAACGGGGTCCTGCGCCTCAAGGGCAGGGTGGAGGTGCGGGACGCCTCGGGAAAGCCGGTTCAGCAGGCCGAGGTGCCGGAGACGGCCAGCCTACCCGGGGCCACCCACGAGATTCCCGTCCCCCTCAAGGACCCCCTGCCCCCGGGGCGGTACGTGGTCCTGGCGGTCTTGGACTACGGGGCCGCCAGCCTCATCGCCGGGGAGGCCAGGCTGGAGGTGCGTTGAACGGAGGCATCCGTGAGGCGAATCCTGATCCTCTTCACGTGGGGCCTTCTGGCCCTAGCCCAGGTGCCCATCGGGGTCAACCTCCCCGAGGGGAGCGCCCTGAGCCTCAGCGCCGAGGAGGTCCTCTTCAACCTAGCCCAGGCCCCCTTCCCACCCCCCTCCTTCCCTTACGCCTACAGCCCCACAAGCCCCAGCGGCCCCCTCACCCTGAGCCTCTTCAGCAACGTGGAGGGGGGCTGGGCTCTTGAGGTCCTGGCGGATCCCCTGGTGGCCGAAGGGGGGAAGCTCCTAAGCCCCAGCCAGCTGGAGGTGCGGGTGAACGGGGGGCCCTGGATGCCCCTGGGCCCCAGGATGGTGCTGCTCACGGGAAACGGGCCCACGGCCGGGTACCAGCGCCACCTCCTGGAGTTCCGGCTGGTCCTCACCGGGCAGGAGGCTCCTGGGGTGTACCGGGGAAGCCTGGTCTTTTCCCTAAGCCGTCTCTAAGGTCATGCGGGCTCTTTGGCTCTTCTCCCTGGGGATGGCCTTGGCCCTCGAGGCGCCGGAGGTCCTCGAGGGCAAGCGGGGAGGCTTCCTGAGCCTTCCCGTCCGGGGAGAAGGCCGCATCACCGCCGAGGCTCCGGACCACTTCCTGCCCCTCACTGGGGAAGTGGTTGGGGAAGGGCTCCTCAACTTCCTCGTCCAGCCGGACACCCCCGCCGGGGAGTACCTTATCCGCCTCAGGGATGCCCGAGAGGAGCGGCAGGTCCGGGTCCGGATCCTCCCTGAGGCGGGCTTGAGCCTCCGCGTCCCCCCTGGAGGCACAGGGGTGGAGGGGGAAACCTTAACCTATACCTTCGTGGTGCAAAACACCGGCAACGCCCCCGACCGGGTGCGCCTGGAGGTGCGAAGCCTCCTCCCCTACCGCCTAGAAACCGCCCTGGTGGAGCTGGCCCCGGGGGAAAGCCGCTCCCTTTTCCTGGAAGTGAGGCTTCTAGGGCGCAACCGGGACACGGCTACCCTCTTCGCCTACTCGGGCCTGGACCCCAACGTGCGGGCCTACGGGGTTATAGAAACGGTCATCCTCCCCTTCGCCGGTGCAGAGGCCTTGGGCCGGAACGCCCTGCGCTACCGCTTTGGGCTCCGGGCCTCCTTGGGTCAGGGGCTGGGCTACGCCCTGGCCCTTGGTCTCGGGGGTAGCCTCTCGGACTACGCGGGTCTTCATTCCAGCCTGGAGTGGGACGGAAGCGTCCTCAAGGGGGAGGCCCGGTTGATGGGGGACGATTTCGCCCTTGGGTTCCGGGGCTACGGGGGCTACCTGCGCCTGGAAGGGGAATGGGGGCCCTGGCAGGCCTACTACGCCTTCGGGAGTGTGCCCTCCACCCTGGGCCTCCTCTACCAGGAGGGGCCAGGGCGGCTCTCCTTCAGCCTGAGCGCCCAAAGCCAGCGCCTGGACCTGGGCTACAGCCTGAGGGAGGGCACCCTCACCCTCACCCCCTACCTGGCCTTGAGGCGACGGGCCTCGCCTGAGGAAGTCCGGGCGGGAGGGGGGCTCGAGGCCAGGTGGGAGGAAAAGGGGTTCAGCCTGGCGGGGCGGCTGGAGTACCTGGAAGGGGTGAGCCTGAGGATGGGCGGGGCTACCCGGTCCCAGGAACCCTTCGGGCTCAAGGGGGAGGTGGCCTACCAGAACAGAAGCTGGCAGGGAAACCTCCAGGTCAGCCAGGCCCTGAGCGAAGAGGTACGGGGAAGCCTCGTCCTGAGCGGGGGGCAAGGCTTCTCCGTGCGCCTCGGCCTGGATTACCGCCCCCTGAGCCTGCCCCTTAGCCTGCGGGCGGGCCTGGGCTACCAAAGCGGGCTGGTCTGGGACCTTGGAGGAAGGGTGCGCCTGGACGGCCTCGAGGCCGGCGGGAGCCTGGCTTATCAGGCGGGGGCCTTGGCTTACGGGGCCTACGTGGGCTACCGGGAACGGGACTTCAGCGTGAGGACGGCCCTCAGCGTCACCGCCACCTCGCGTAGTCTCCTCCTCGGGGGAGAGGGCCGCCTGGGGGACTTAGAGGGAAGCCTCCTGTTCTCCTACGACCTTCTGGCCATGAAGCCCAGCGCCCAGGCGGGCCTCCTCTACAAGGCCCTCGAGGGCTTGGGCCTGGGGGTTTCCGCCCGCTATCAGGAAGGGGCCTGGAGCCTGCAGACGCTGGGCGTGGTGGAAGTCAAGGGCGGGTTCAACACCCCTGAGGAGGTGGTCCAAGCCTTCGGCGGCCGGGCCACAGGCGTGGTGGAGGGCCAGGTTTTCCATGACCAGAACCGGGACGGCCAGCGCAACCCTGGGGAGCCCTTCCTGCCCGGGGCCAAGGTGCGCGTGGGGGCCCTGGAGGCCCAGGCGGACCCGGAAGGCCGCTACCGCTTGGAGCTTTACCCCGGGGTCTATCGCCTGGAGGTGGGGGGCCTCGAGGCCAGCCTGGCCCTGCGCCGCCAGGTGGAGGTTCGGGTGGAAAAAGGACAGAAGGCCAGCCTGGACCTTCCGGTGGAAACGGTGGTAGGCCTCACGGGCCTGGTCTACCTGGACGTCAACCGAAACGGGGAGTGGGAGGAGGCCGAGCCTCCTGTCCCCTTCGCCCGGGTGGTCCTGGAAGGCCAGGAGCGACGGATCACCTACGCGGACGGGCATGGCGTCTTCCTCTTTGGCGGCCTCCTCCCTGGACGTTACACCTTGAGGCTGGACCCCGAAAGCCTGCCTCGCTTCCACGAGCCCGCCCAACCCCCCCTCCAAGTGGACCTGAAACCAGGTCCCCTGCCCCGGTTACGCCTGGGGATACAGGAGGCGGTCCGGGAGGTGGTCAAGACCCTCACCGAGGAAACCCTGGCCCTCTACCTGGAACCCCTGCCCACCACCCTCCCCCCGGGAGCCGAGCTCCTCCTTAAGGCCCGGGTCCAGGGAAATCCGGAAAGGGTGGTAGCCCTGGCCGGGGAAAGGACCACAGCCCTGGAGGAGGTGGAGGAAGGCCTGTACCAAGGCTACCTCCCCGTGCCTCAGGGCCAGACCCTGGAAATCCTGGTGCGGGCGGAAAAGGGCGGGGAGAAGGCCGAAGTTACAGCTTTGCTCCTCATCCGTCCCGGCCCCCTGGGCTTCCTTACCCTGAGCCCCGCCCTGGTGGACCCGGGGGAGGTGGTCCGGGCAGAGGCCCGGCTCCTCAAGCGGTTCGCAAGGGTTGATCTACGGCTTGAGGGCGTGCGGATCCCCCTCGAGGGCCTGGATCTCCTGACGTTCACCGGACAGTTGCCCGCCCCCAAAACCCCAGGCCTTTACGAGGTGGAGCTCTGGGCTGACGGAGAAAGGATCGCCACCGCCCGGCTCCGGGTACGAGACTAGGCCTAGGGAAGCTCCTCCTTCTTATTGGCGTTGAGGAAGATCCCTTCCCCAAACCTCGCCGCCACCTCGGGAAAGGGCACGTAGGTGGCTCCCAGGGCTTCGGGGATGCGGCGCAGGAGGAAGTCCCCCGTCCGAATCTGCCCCTCCACCTGGGGCAGGCAGTCCTTGTGGTACAGGGCGGCCAGGGGCTCCAGGTGCCCCTCTTTGGAGTGGGCCACCACCACGGGGTAGGGGGAGGCCAGGGCCTTTTCATAGAGGAAATCCCAGTAATCCCGGGTGAGGAAGGGGAGGTCGCAGGCGGCCACCGCCACCCAGGGATGGCGGGCGTGGGCGAGGGCGGAGTGGAGGCCGGAGAGGCTGTCCGCCCCCGGGAGGAGGTCCGGGTAGACGGGAACGCCAAACCCCTCGTAGGGGCGGTTGGCCACGATAAAGCGCTCCTCCGCCCCCAGGAGGCTTTCCAGGACCCAGAGGAGGAGGGGCTTCCCCCGGTAGGGGAAGAGGGCCTTGTCCTCCCCGAACCGCCTCGAGGCCCCCCCCGCCAAGACGGCGCCCGAGTAGCCCATGCCCCTAGCCTAAGGCCTGGACCAGCCGCTTGGCCCAGAGGGGGGCAAGAAGGAAGCCCGTGGAGCCGAAGCCCGTGAGGGCGTACCCCCCGGGGATGGGGCTTAGGGGAGAGGGCCTGCGGAAGCGGACCCCCCGCCAGACCCCGGCCACCTTGGGCCGGTAGCCGAGGAGAGCCTCCGCCCCCTTTAGGAGCCACTCCACCTCCCCCTCCTCAGGCTCGGGCTCCCCGTAGCCAGGGAGGTCCAGGTAGCTTCCCCCAAGGGCCATTCCCGCCAGGAAGACCCGGTAGCTCAAGGCCTCCTCCCGGTACTCCCAGAGGAGGAGCTCCAGGCCCGCTACGAAGCCGCCCTCGAGGCCAAAGACCCCCGCCCCCTTCGCTCCCCCGGCGTAAAGGACCACCTCCGGCCTGAGGCGCTTCCCCCCTTCCAGGACCACCTCCCCCGGGGCGTAGGCCACCACCCGGCCCCCGATTCCACCCAGCTCAGCCCAAACCCTTTCCAGAAAAGGCCTGGGCTCCAGCCAGAAGGCCCCGGGAAGGTAAAGCCCCTCCCTACGCCAGAGGTAGCGGAGGCCGCTCTCCTCTAGGCGCCTTTCCCACCCCTCCCGCTCCCCTTCCGGCACCGGGCGGAGAAGGCCCAGGTGGAGGGGAACGTAGCGGCCATAGAGCTCCCGGGCGGCCTCCAGGGCCTCCCCCCCCTCAGGCACCAGGACCCCCCTTTTTCCCCGCACCGGGTTCACCAGGGCCACGGGGACCCGGCTCGCCTCCCCCACCCTCTCCGCCACCCAGAGAAAGGGCAGGCCCGCCTCCCTTAGGGCCAGGGCCAGGGCCGCCCCCGCCACCCCGGCCCCCACCAGGAGGATGCCGCCGCCGCTTCCCGCCATGCCTAGGGGCCCTTAAAACCGGTAGCCTTCCCCCTCCTTCCGGCAGAGCCCCCGGGCCGCCAGGCCCTCCAGGAGGTCCCTGGCCGCCTCCTCGGAGAGGAAGGGGGATAGATGCATGGGCTCAAGAAACCCGCCCCGCCGCCAGGCCTCCCTCATGGCCAGCCGCTCCAGGGCGGCCCTGGAGGGCCCCGAAGAGAGCACCCGCCCCTGCCAGGAGGCCACGCCCAGGTAGAGGAGGCTCGAGGCCAAGAAGGCCAACACCCCCCCTACCCCCGTGAAGCGGAAGGCGGCGAAGAGGATGAGGAACAGGGCCAAAGCGGCGGCCAAAGGCAGAAGGGCCCGCATCCTTCCCCCCTAGGCCACGGGCAAGGGAATAGGCGCGGGCTCCCTGGCCCCCACCACCTCGCCGAAGAGAAGGTGGGGCGTGGCCTGCTTCACCTCCACCTGGTAAAGCCCGGGGGTAGGGGCCTGGTGGGCGGGGATGAGGACGGGGTGGTTCCCCCGGTCATGCCCCTGCACATACCCCTCCTCCTTGGCCGCCCCCCGTACCAGGACCTCCACCCTCTTCCCCACCCACTCCAGGTTCCGGCGGTAGCTCCACTCCTTCTGCTTCTCAATGAGCCTCATGAGCCGCTCCACCTTCACCTCCCGGGGTAGGTCCTGGAAGTGCTTGTAGGCGGGGGTTCCGGGACGGGGGGAGTAGATGAACATGTAGGCCTGGTCGTACCCCACCTCGTCGTAGAGGGAGAGGGTTTCCTGGAAGTCCTCCTCCGTCTCCCCGGGAAAGCCCACGATGATGTCCGTGGAAAGAACCACATCGGGCAAAACCTCGCGAATCCTCTGGATCCTCTCCAGATAGTGAGCCCGGCGGTACTCCCGGGCCATGCGCCTCAGGACCCGGTCCGAGCCCGACTGCACGGGGAGGTGGATGTAGCGGGTGATGGCCGGGGTCTCGGCGATGGCCTCTAGGATGTCGTCGGTGAAGTTCACGGGGTGGCTGGTGAGGAAGCGCACCCTGGGGATGCCCATCCTCCCCACCATCCGAAGAAGCTCGGCGAAGGAGGGGAAGCCGGGCTGGTCCTTGCCGTAGGAGTTCACGTTCTGGCCCAGGAGGGTGATCTCCACCACCCCGGCCCGCTTCAGCATCTCAATCTCCTTCAGGATGAGGTCTGGGTGGCGGGAAACCTCGGGCCCCCGGGTGGTGGGGACGATGCAGTAGGTGCAGTGGTGGTTGCACCCCCGGATGATGGTCACGTGGGCGGAAAGGGCCCCCTTGGGGGGCGGGGGGATGTAGTCTAAAACGTCCTGGCGGAAGGTGAGGTCCCAGAACTTATGATTCTGCTTCAGGGCCTCGGGCAAGGAGGTGAGGGCCCCGGGGCCAAGGAGGATGTCCATCCCGAACTTCTTGGCCATCTGCTGGCCCTCGTCCAGCTGGGCCAGGCAGCCCATGAGGCCAACCAGGAGGCCCCGCCGCTCCTTCTCCTTGCGAAGCTGGCCCAAAAGGGAGCGGACCTTCTCCACGGGCTTCCCCCGCACGGCGCAGGTGTTCACCAGGACGAAGTCCGCTTCCTCCACGGAGTCCACCAGCTCCCACCCCAGGCTCACGAGTTCGCTGGCCACCAGGTGGGAGTCGTACTCGTTCATCTGGCATCCGAAGGTGATGATGTGGGCGCGCATCTTTCCTCCTGGGCGACCGGGGGGATCCCGGGCCCGTCCCTTCAGTGTAGCAAAAAGGCCTCCCCACGGCGGGAGGCCCCCCTGGTGGCGGCGGTGGGACTCGAACCCACGACACCACGATTATGAGTCGTGTGCTCTGACCACCTGAGCTACGCCGCCCAGCGCCAGGCAACCCCCATCATAGGGGAGAAGGGCCTAAGGGTCAAGGTTCAAACCCGATATGCTCCATGAAGCCGGGGAGGATTTCTTGGGCAAAGAGCTCCAGGAAGGCCTTCACCGCCCCAAGGCTCACCCCTCCCGTGAGGTCCAGGTCCGACTCTACCCAGACCGCCCCCTCCTGGTCCAAAAAGGCCCGGCTGAAGCGGCGGTCCCTGTTCCACTGGTTGAGCAGGTCCAGGTCGGGAGGGTCCTCCAGGGTGAAGCCCACGCTCAGGGTGAGGACCCCGCAACGCTCTTCCTGGCAATAGTCCAGGTAAAGCCAGACCTTCTCCAGGCCCGCCATCTCCAGGCGGTACTCCCTCGCCTCGGTGCGCTCGTAGGGGACCGCCATCTCCTGGAGGACCTCCTCCAGCTCCTGAGGGGTGATCCCCTTCAGGGAAGCCTGCGCCAACGCCGTTCCTAGAGCCAATGCCACAAAGAGAAGTGCCCTCACGGAATCCTCCTTCCGTCCACAAACGGAGCGCCGCCTTTTGGACCTGTGGACCCCACCAGTCTACACGATGCCCTTTTCCCGAATAAGGCTTCCCCGCGAAAAGCGTTCCAGGCGAAAAGGCGTGATGTCCAGGGTTCGGGCCCGGCCCAGGAGAACCTCCTCCGCCATCAAGCGCCCCACCATGGCCGCCTGCTGGACCCCGTGGCCGGAGAAGCCCGCCGCCAAAAGAAGCCCCTCGGCCACGAAGCCCAGGATGGGGTTGTGGTCCGGGGTGACCTCGTAGTAGCCCCACCAGCTGGCCCTCCGGTCCAGGGAGAGCTCCGAGAGGAAGGGAAAGCGGGCGAGGCCCGCCTCGAGGGTGGGCCCCAGCCAGGCCCAGTCCACCCCCTCGCTAAACCCCGGGGGCTCCTCGGGGTTGGAGCGGCCGAAGAGGAGGCGCTCCCCCTCGGAGCGCAGGTAAAAGCCCGTCCCCAGGTCAATGGTGAGGGGGAAGGCGTGGGGGAAGGGGGCCGGGGCGGTGGCGAAGACCACGCGCCTGAGGGGCCAGATGGGGATCTCTAGGCCTAGCCGCCTCCCCACCTCCCCCGTCCAGGCCCCGGTGCAGAGGAGAAGGAAGGGGGCCTCGTACCGCCCCTTGGGGGTCTCCACCCGCCAGAGGCCCCCCTGGCGCTCGCCGTGGAGGAGGGGCTCAGAGAAGCGCACCTCGGCCCCAAGCCGCCTGGCCTCCCTCAGGTAAAAGGCCGTGGCCCCGTGGGGGTCCATGACCCCGTCCCTGGGGCCGAAGGTGGCGAAGGCGAGGCCCTCCTCCCAAAAGGGCACCTTCTCCCTGGCCTCCTTCAGGGAGAGCCGCTCCACGGGCACCCCCAGGGCCTTCTGCGTCCTCAAGGCCTCCTCCTGGGCCTCGGCCAGGGCCTCGGGGACCAGGAAGAGGTAACCGATGGGCCGATAGCCTGCCTCGGGGATCACCTGGTATTCCAGGATGGAGTGGTAGGAGAGGAGGATGTTAAGGGGCTCGGAGAACTGCACCCGCACCCCGGCGGCGCTCCGCCCCGTGGAGCCCTGGGCGAAGGTGGCCTCCTTCTCCAGAACCACCACCCTAAACCCCGCCTCCGCCAGCCGGTAGGCCGAGGCCGCCCCCAAGATCCCCGCCCCCACCACCAGGACATCCGGCACCTCCCCAGTCTAGGACACCCGGAGTATGCTAGGCCCCGGAGGTACGCCATGGCCTACCAGCGCATCCAGATTCCCCAGGAAGGCGAAAGGATCACCATCCAAGACGGCAGGCTCCAGGTCCCGGACCAGCCCATCATCGGCTTCATTGAGGGGGACGGCACGGGCCCCGACATCTGGAGAGCCGCCCAGCCCGTCCTAGACGCCGCCGTGGCCAA
>Ga0197142_1005295_pt1 | contig 10145 bp, 8 predicted proteins | sample GBS60_MetaG_FD_148614 | JGI IMG/M metagenome (GOLD analysis project Ga0197142, IMG submission 148614) | Sediment microbial communities from Great Boiling Springs, Gerlach, Nevada, United States - GBS 60_MetaG | ecosystem: Environmental > Aquatic > Thermal springs > Hot (42-90C) > Sediment...
AATGGCATCGCTTCGGCTCAGCAAATCCTCAAAACTCACTCGCTCAGCACCGTGCAGCAAAAACTCCTCTTCCGTCAAGTAAGGGTCGTAGGCGATGATTTTGAACCCGAAGGGATAAAGCAACTCAGAGACCCTCTTTCCAATTCGCCCAAACCCAAACAGACCGACAGTCTTGCCGACGGTTCGGTAAACTGGTGCGATTGATGTGTATCGTTGCCATTCCCCTCGCTTCAAAGCGGCATCGCCGAAGTGGATTTTGCGCCAGCAACAAAGCAACAAAGCGACGGCGTGAGTTGCCACATCGTCAGTGGAGTAGTCGGGCACATTGCAAACGATGATGCCTTTCTCTGTGGCAGTTTCAACATCAACATTGTCAACCCCTACACCGTAGCGGACAATAACTCGGCAGCGTCGCAACTGCTCAATGACTTGACGAGTTATGGGGCATCGGTTCGTCACGATGGCATCGGCGTCAATCAAAAGTGGGAGCACATCCTCAACGACGAAGGAGTTGGGGAACAAAAGTTCAATACCGTGCCGGGCTAAAAATTCACGCTCCCACGAAATGTCCGAGAACTCAGCATCAGTGATGACGACCTTCGGCACCACCCTTCACCCCAAAATCCAAAGTTGCTTTAACTTGTCACTGCTTCGGCAAAGGTCTTGTGAGCCTTTGGGTTTCGTAACGAAGCCGTTTTGTGCCTGTGCTTGTCATTTGCTGACCTTGCTCTAACCGTTTTGCTTCCTCAAGTGCAACGGTTGCCAACTCTTGCTCGCCGATGTTGAGCAATCGGGTGGCGGATTGGCGGAGCAATCTTGTAGCCGTGCCGTAATCGCCAGCCTTCGCTGCTTCAAGGGCGCGAGTCTGCAACTTGAACGCCGTTGCCTTCTCAACCAAGTTCATAACCCTCGGGTTGACTTGCTGAACGGCTTGTTGGTCATCGGTGAACTCAACGATGATGTCGGCTTTGACTTTTTCGCCGTATCGGTTTTCGTGGGGCAAGTCATAAGTCACTTCTGCCTGTGCGATTCGGAAAGTGCCTTTGGGCTTTGTCGCAACGGAAAGTTCAACCAGAATTGCTTGTCCTTCATCTCGCTCCAAATCGCCCAACGGGACTTGGACATCCCTGTCGGAGATGGGTTGATAGCCCAAGTTGGCGATCAGCGGGAGAACCCTCCAAACTTGCCTTGGTGCAATACCTTGAGCCAGTTTCAAGGTCAGGTATGCGTTTCGCGCCACAACCCTCTTTGCGCTTCGGACAGCGAACTGGAAGTGCTGCAAGATTTGCTCGGGTCGCTCAATGAACTCGGAGAAGCCGCCCAAACTTTTCGTGGCGTTCGCCAAAGCATCCAGCAAATCCTCGTTCCAATCTTCGCCCAAACCGAAAGCGTAAAGGGGAATTCCCATTTCCTTGAGTTGGTTCGCCAACTTCTGACATTCGTCCTCGTCGCCATAAGTTTGACCGTCGGTTAACAACACCATCCGCGAGACTCGGTCAGGTGTCAGGTGCTTTTGCAACTCTTGGATGCCCAACTGCATGCCTTTACTCATTTCCGTCCCGCCTCTATCGGTGATGGAGTTGACTTTGGCTTTAAGGGCGTTTTTGTCGGTAGCGGGAGTGGCAGGGACGAGGACATCGGCTCGGTCATCAAAAATGACGATGCTGACGATGTCTGTTGGGTCAAGTTGGTCAATGACCAGTTGGACGGCTTTGCGCAAGTTCTCAATCTTCTCGCCAGCCATTGAACCGCTTCTGTCAAGGACGAAGCAAAGATTAAGGGGCGCCGCTTCGGGGAGACCTTCGCCGACAGGAATAACTTCAATCAGCGCATATTGAACTTGCGGGGCAGCGTTAGCCAACATTTTCGCTCGCGCCAAAGTCACCGCCAACTTCACTTCGTCCGCCATAGCAAAATCCCTCCTTGCCTTCGTCGTTCAGAAATAAACGGTAACACAAACGAAAGGGGAGGGAAAGACAAGAAAAATGGGGGAACGGAAGAAGCGTTCCCCCGTTCACTTCGGTTTCCTTATGCAAAAAGTCTTTTCCCCGAAACTTCCCTCAGCGTGTTTGTGTCCCCTGAGGTGCTGGAGGTGGTGCGATTTTACCCATCTCAGCCTCTTTCAAAGGAACAGTCCCAGGAAGTTTCCCGACTTCGCGTCCTTGTGGTCCTAAAGCCCGAATTCCCGACCAAATAGCCAAAGCGATGGCAATCACGACCAAAATGATTGCTCCTACCAACTTCGCTGTTTGAGACATCCCAAGTCACCTCCTCACGACTACTTGTAAGATGGAGCATAGTTGCCCCTGACTTTCCAGTGCAGTAAGTTGCGGTTAGACTGACCAGCAGCAGCACGGGCTTGGATTGATGCGGCATCCCACGGCCAAGGCATCGTTTGGCGGCGAGGCATTGCTTTGGCATGTCCGTCCACAAAAGTGAAGTTAGTTTGCAAAGAGTGGGCGCCGATGGTCATCTGGGCTTGATTAGGCTTTCCAGAGCACCAAGTAAAAACGAAATAGTTGGGTGCATCAGGCCACCTGGGATCGGCGATGTTTCGGACATCCCAGCGCCAGTAGGCAAAGCCTTCGCTATAACTGGCGGTCGTCCAAAGTTCAAAAATGGCTATGGTGTCACCAGGGGCTTCAATTTCAGGCAAACTCTTGGAACGCGCTTCCCAGTCAGCAGTGTTAGTAGAATAGGCATGGAGTCCAAAAGTCGCTGTCCCTGATGGACCGTCATCCCATGAACTCTGGAAGTTGGTGAAGGAGTAACTGATCGGAAAGCCATAGGTATCATCGCAATCATCGCGAGGAATAAAGTCGCTGGGGCATTTCCAGATGGCGTCATTGCGGATATAGGGCGCAAGCATGTCTTGAGCACCAAACGCCCACTTGACACCTTGCGGCACCCAACGACCACGGATGCGGTTGAGAAGTTCATCGTAGTCTTGGGCATACTGCGCTTGTGCCAAAGCAACATTTCGTAAGTTGCTAAGACAAGTTGCCTGGCGCGCCTTTTCTCTCGCTGCTGAAAACACAGGGAACAGAATCGCCGCCAGAATTGCGATGATGGCAATCACCACGAGAAGTTCAATCAAAGTGAAGCCTCTCCGAACGGCAATAGTTTGCTTTGAGATCTTTGAGCGCTCAAACATTTTCTCAGCACCTCCTCACAAAATTTCCGAACGGCATCAAAGTGCGTCATGCTAATCATAGCGCTTACTGCTGGCAGACGCTACTGCCAAAAGAGAAGGGGAGCCGCCCAAATTGGGACGGTTCCCTTAACCTCGCTTCACTTCCACATTCGCCAAAGTTCCGCATATGCTGGAGAATTGGGGTCAAGGGCAAGGTCGCGGCAAAGCGGAGTAGTGACCCTTTGGTCGGCAGGAGCACAGCGGACACCGTAAACCTTCTCCATCGGTAGAGCCTTTACATGACCGTCACAGAAGGTCACATTGACCATCTCAATGTGGCGAGGTTCAGGCGCTTGATGCCAAGCCGAAGGTTGAGTCCCAGTGAACCCTAAGGGCGGATAATGATTGGCGCCAAAGGGCGTCGTTGCGTGGTTCATGTAGATGCCGTAGGAGTCAAAAAGCGGTCGGCTTGAAGTCCCTGTTGGAACTGCGTCCATCCAACCGACATGGGTTGCAGGTTCTTCTATGATTGCCAACATGTTTCGGTTAGCAACAGGTGATGTGGGAACCCAATCAGATCCCGGCGTCGGCCAAGCCATTCCATAGCCAATGCGTCCCTCAAGTTCAAGAAAGCGGCGGCGGTGACAAGCACTTGTTGATGTCAAGGGTTTCGTGTCAGGGCATTGGCTGTATTGGGTGTTCCGCGAATAGGGCTGAAGGAGAGCCAAGTAACCGAGGGTGTAGAGAGCCAAACTGGATGAGCACTCTGGGATGACGAGGTAGCCTATGGACTGATAAGGCGGGAACCGTTCGTCGTAATCGTTGGCATACTGGGTCGCTGCTAAGCCAATTTGCCTCAAGTTTGACAAACAAGTTGCCTGTCGCGCTTTTGCCCGGGCTCGGCTGAAGACGGGAAACAGAATTGCTGCCAGGATCGCGATTATTGCGATCACCACCAGCAATTCAATCAAGGTGAAACCTCTCCGAACATCACGACGGTGTAAAGTTAATGCGTTTTTGATGCGGCACAACATCTTCAGACACCTCCCTTTTAGTTTCCTGCGGGCGTTGCTGTGCTCGCCCGCACAATTAGTTCCGTCGCCAAAAACTCCACAAGTGGCTCTTGACGACCCTCCAAAATCCCCATCAACTTGAAAACCCCTCTCCGACCAAGTTCAGCAAGAGGCTGGCGAACAGTGGTCAACGGTGGGTCAAGGTAACCTGCAGATGGAGGGTCGTCAAAGCCGACCAGAGAAATATCTGCAGGAACTCTCAAGCCAAGTTCCTTGACAATTTGAAGGGTCTCGGCAGCAAGGTAATAGCCACCAGCGAAAATAGCAGTTGGGCGGCGGCGCGATTTGAGGATTGAACGAATTTGTTGAGCGGCATCTTTAGTCAGCGATGCAGAGGCAGAACTTTCAATTAGCCAGTCTTCGGGCACATGAAGGTTATATCGCTTCACTCCCGCAATGAAACCTTCCCATCGGTCCCTTGCATTGGGAAGTCTACGGCTCCCTATCACGAAAGCGATTCGGCGATGACCGAGACTGTAAAGGAAGTCAACCACCTTCAATGCTGCCTTGAAGTTGTCTGTGTCAACGCAAGGTATTTCCACATCCCGCCACGATGCGCCTATGACCACGAAAGGCACACCTGCTTCCCACCACGAACGAAGTGTCGGCAATGCTTCTTCCATCGGGGCGAAAAACAGAAAAGCCCTTTGGGAAAGACCTTCCGGCGGCAACTGGCTCAACTGCTCAAAACCCATCTTCCAAAACTGAACGGAACAACCCAACTCAGCAAAAGCATATTGAGCGCCTTGAAGGATCGGACCGTAATAGGTGTTTTGCTCAACGACTTCGGTAATGCCCGCAAAGGGGAAAACAAGGGTCAGAAGATGTCGCATAGAAGTGGCAGGGTGAGTGATTGCGTTGAGGACAAAAGTCCCCCGACCGACCAATCTGGTAACGACACCTTCACGCTCAAGTTCCTTGAGTGCACGGTTGATTGTCATTTGGCTAACCTTAAGCCTTCTCGCCCACTCCCGTTCTGAAGGCAAAGGGTCTCCGGGCTTCAAGCCGTTCTCGCTGATAAACTGGCGTATGATTTGCTTGACCTGCTCAAATCTCGGCACATGGCTCGCCCAATTGACCCTCACTGTTTCAGCCCCCATTGCTTCGGTGTTATATAACACTGTGGCATTTGGAATTATAGCCCACGATTGTGAAAAACGCAAGACCCCGGCGGAGAGGGAACAGACAAAGGTTTGGCGAAGTGACGCAAAGGCGTTCCAGTGCTGCCGAAGAATTTTTGGCACTTGGTGACTGCATTGGAACTCAGCACCCTGTGCCTAATCTAGCTTACAGAAACGGAGTGATGTTGAGGTTCGCTTCCAGGCGGCATTAGGAGAAAGGCAGGGGTGGCGGAACACAATCAACGAAACTAAGGGGCAAGGCAAATGGCAGAATTTAGCATGTGCAAAGGGCGTCAACTTTTCCATCTTTCTGGGTGAGCGGCAATGGAACGGAGACGAGTTCTCTTTTGGCTTTTCGGTATTGCCCTTTGGGCACTGCTTCGCGGGCTGTTGCCTCTTTTGCCCGTTCCTTTGCCTTTGTTTCCGTTGGTTTGGTTCTTGGCTGTGGTTGTCGGCGTTGCATTGGTGGTCTGGTTGGCGTTTGAAGCAGGAAGAGTTTTTGAAGCGAAATGGGCTGTCATTTTGGGATTGATTGCGGCTGGAGCAAGGGTAGGGCTGGCATTTCTGCCCCTCCCGAAAAACCTCGCTGCACAGGTGGCGGTTGGTGCGATTGCTGACTCACTCGTTTCGGCAGCAGCTTTGCTTTTGGGTTCTTCAATCTCTGGTCTTATCCGTCACGCCAATTTGCTTCCACCCGTCGCAGTTGTCCTCACCGTCGTTGACATTTGGACCGTCTGGCTTGGTGGGTTCGTCGCTCGCATCCAGCAGAAAGCCCAAGAAGGCGTTGTCATTGCTCAACGGGTAATTGAAGCAGCAACCGTTAAGATGCCGACAGTGGCAACCGCTCAATACGCCTATGTCGGTATCCCCCTCATCGGCATAGGCGACTTGTTTTTCGCAGCCTTCCTTTTCGCCTTGCTTTGGAAGTTCGGCTTGAACGCTCGCAGTGCTTTTGTCCTTTCGGTCGTTTTCGTTATCTTCGGGTTGATGCTTGCCCAACTTCCTTTCGTTCCTTTCGGCGTTCCCGGCTTACCTTTCATTGCGCTGGCAATTTTGCTCCCCAACTTGAAGTCGTTCCGATACACGCCCGAAGAGAAAAAAGCGCTCTTGATCGGCGCAGTTTTCCTCGTCGGGCTCCTCGCACTCTTCAGCCTAATGGTCAGGCAGTTGTGACTGCGAGGGCAATCTGCTTACCCCTTGTCCCGTGTCCCTTGTCCCGTGCCCCATGTCCCATCTTCACAATGATACGCCCTCAACCGTCCAAATTTGGAATTCCCTATGCCCGTTCAACTCCGCTTTGCAAGGTTTCCCTGAGGCGACCTTAAGCAACTCTTCAAAGATGAGCCTTCCCACTTCCTCAATCGTCGCTCCGCCGTCAAGGATCAAGCCCGCATTTATGTCAAGGTCGTTCTTCATGCGTTCGTAGGTGGTCGTGTTGGAAGCGATTTTGATGACTGGGGCGATGGCGTTTCCGATGGTCGTGCCTCTCCCTGTAGTGAAGCCGACAATTTGTGCGCCCGCTGCAACCAAACCCGGCGTTGACTCTTGGTCGTAGCCTGGACCTTGCATCAAGTAAAGTCCTTTGCCCGGCGGCAAATCGGCGTATCCGATGACACCTTCAACCCTCGTTGTTCCCGCCTTCGCGATTGCCCCCAGAGACTTGATGGCAATGTTGACGAGCCCGCCTTCAATGTTTCCCGGCGAAGGGTTTTCGTCCAAGTCGTGTCCGAACACTCCCACATACTTGCGGAACCACTCAACCGCTTCAAAAATCTGCCTTGCAACCTCTTCATCTTTTGCCCTCTCTGCGAGTAAGTGCTCGGCTCCGTAGATTTCTGGGATTTCGGTCATGATCACGGTGCCGCGACAGCGGATGAGCAAATCAGCAGCATAGCCGAGGGCTGGGTTTGCTGTTATGCCTGAGAAGGCGTCGGAGCCACCGCACTTGACGCCCAAAATCAGTTCGCTCGCTGGCACAGGTTCCCGTTGGAATTGGTTTGCCAACTCCAAAAATTCGCCCACTATGTCAAGCCCTTTCTTCACAGTCGCTTGAGTGCCACCACACTCTTGAACGCTCAAAGTCTTGACGGGCTTCCTTTCGCTCAGCGGCTCAATGTATTTGCTGAACGCTTCAAGGTTTGCCTTTTCGCAGCCGAGTTCAATGACGATTGCCGCTGCAGTGTTGGGGTGCTCAATGTATCGTGCGAGCATCTTCAGCGTCATCTCAACGGGTGTTCCGAGAGGGCAGCCACAGCCCTTGTTGTGAGGCAAGGCGACGATGCCGGTTACATTCGGGAAATCTTCAGGAGACCAAAGGAACGCTTCCGCTTTTAAGGCAATTTGCAACGCTTCCGTTGAAGAGCACATGCTTGTCGGTGCGACGACGATGTAGTTGCGAGTTCCAAACTTCCCGTCGTTGCGCCTGTAACCTTGCCAAGTCGGAATTTGTTCGTCTGAGAAGTATTCTGGTGGTGCGTTTTTGGACGCTGGGATGACAGCACGCTGGGGCAACTCATCGCTGATTCTTTCCCGCTTTATCAATTCGCCGACTTTAATCCCCAAAGATGTGGCGAAGGGTTGACCGTATTGCTTGATTGGCGTTTGTGGTGGCAAGTCAACGAGTGCAAACCTGTGCCCAGGTGCGACATTCTCACGAACTTCAATTTCCCGCCCCTGCCAAACCACAACGGTGCCAGCAACAATTTGAGTCTTTGCAACCGCCACATTATCGTCTGGGTGAACGACCAAAGCAACTCGCTCAAGGTCAACTTTCACCACCGTTCACCTCTTTCTCTCCCATGTTCGGTAGCCATTTTTGACGGGCTTCACGGAGTTATCCGTCCCACTCGCCCTAACGGGAAATAGCGGAAGACGACTTTGCCTTCAATCAAGTCAAGGGGGACGGGACCGAAATCTCGGCTATCGTTGCTGGAAGGTCGGTTATCGCCCATCACGAACACCGCATCCTTCGGGATATGCCACATCCCATATTCCTCCACGATGCCGTTGACATAAGGTTCGTCAAGGGGGACGCCGTTGATGTAAACCCTCCCAGCCCAGATGATGAGCGTTTCGCCGGGCAAACCTATGACCCGCTTGACGAGCCAATCCTTTTTCGTGATTGGGTCGCGAAAGAAAACAAGGTCGCCACGATTGGGAGGGTTGTCAGGTGTGAAACGGATTCGCCTGACGATGACCGCATCGCCTTTTTCCAGCGTCGGCTCCATTGACGAAGAACCTATCATCGTCGCAACGAACATGAACTTGAAAAGCAGCCAAACTTCAAACCCGAAGACGAGCAGCAGCACCAGAAAAACCCAAAACCAAACATCCCTAACGCCCCGCTTTTTGGTTAGCCAACTTTCTTGCGGGACAGGTTGCATTTCCTCGTTCATTTCGCTCACCGAGTGTAGACGAAGCAAACGCCGTCAAGCCCGAACGGGACGAAATGGTAACCCCAGACCCAACCTTGTTCGCCCTCAAAGTGCCAAGGACCTGTGAACAGGATTTCCTCGCCGCGATGGTGCGGGCCAAGCAAGTTCCTCAAACTGCCAACAAGTTTGACGCTCAATTTGTTCCGCTTCCTGACATGTTTCGTCACATCAAGCCGATGTGGCGACCAAATCAAAACACCGCATTCCTTGCCGTTCAGGTTGACTTCAGCGACGATGGCGTGGCAACCTTCAAGGACGAGCCAAACCTTGTCTGCGCCAACTTCCGACGGAGAAGGCAATTCAACCTCAGTGCTGAGTGAAACGCTGCCGGCAAAGAAGGGGAACCCTTGGGTGACCAAGTTGCCGCTCTCAACTTCTCGGACAGGTGAACGGATGACAAATTCGGTCTCGCCAGTTTGCCAGACGCTGAAATCGCCGAGGATGTAGACAGCCTCAACTTCAAGCGGTGGCTTATAGTCGCACTCCAAAACCAATTCGTTCGTCCCCTCTTTGAGCATCCCTCGGATGTCAATCCGTTGGAAGGCGAAGTTGAGCCAATGACCTTCCGGCTTTGAAGGGACGCGTTTGCCGTTCAAGCGGATGCGATATGCTTGTGGCTGCTCAATGACGAGCCAGAGAGGTGAGTCTGCTGGCGGAAGTTCCTCAACGGTGAACTTGAACCGAACTTCAAGGTGACAAGGTTCAGCCTTGCGGATGAGCCTGTTGCAAAGCCATGTCGTTGGCTGCTTCTCAACCCATTCGCCACCGTCAATGCGGTAGTCGCAATAATCCAAAGTCAAGGCGTTGAGTTCGTGAGGTTCCACTCGCCATTTTGGACGCAGCGAAACAGCGTGGACGGTGTTCTTTTGAGTTGGTCGGGGCAGGTCTTGAGATGTGTCGCCCAAAATCGGTTCTTTACGCTCATCCACAACGAGCAAGTATGATTGGGCGGAAGCGAAGGGAAGTTCGGCGACAAGTTTGTCTCCCTCTTTTTGAACGGGCAGTGGCTTAACCTCTCCCGTCTCAGCGTTCCAAAGTTGAACTTGACCGTTGACGGAAAATTCAACCTTAGCCGTGAACTCTTCGGCGTTTCGTTCGGTGTTGACGATGTAAAACAACCTTCGCCCGCCACCCAAGTCCCTCTCTTGGCAGGCAATATTGGTCGCTTCCTTGCCGTCGCGCAAAATAGAGATGCGCCGCTCAACTAACTTGCTCACAGCCCTGATCAACGCTTCAGGTTCGTTCCTGACAACCTTCGCCTTTCGCTTGAGGAATCGGGCAATTCGCTCGTCGGGCTCGCCGTTAATCCTTTCAGGCAACGGTTCAACTGCAATAATCTGTCCACCGTTTTCGGCAAATTGCTCCAGCAACTCTAAGGTGCTGT
>Ga0197142_1005296_pt1 | contig 10145 bp, 7 predicted proteins | sample GBS60_MetaG_FD_148614 | JGI IMG/M metagenome (GOLD analysis project Ga0197142, IMG submission 148614) | Sediment microbial communities from Great Boiling Springs, Gerlach, Nevada, United States - GBS 60_MetaG | ecosystem: Environmental > Aquatic > Thermal springs > Hot (42-90C) > Sediment...
AACCTGTCCACGAACAGTAAAGGTCAAACGTTGGTCTCTTGACCCACAAGAACTCTTCAATGAAGTTGTTGTCTAACACACACCCCCACTCGTCGTCCAGGTATACACAGTTCACCATGTGTGCAATGGTGCGGCCACCGTAATGCGAGTAATCAGTGCCCCAAGTAATGCACACACTCCGACCCTCATTCAAGAACTCCTGAATTTGTTTCAGGGATTGCCGGCCGTACATGTGGATGTAGGATGGTGGTTCCAGGTTGTGTTGCCGTGTGTACTCATTGATGGTCCGGTCTACTTTTTCTGGCCAACCACCACCTGGCCTCCGTTCCATCCACTTACGGAAGGTGTCCAAACCCAGCCCTTGGTAATGTGACGTGTGTTGGATGCTGGTAAATACACACAACCCAAGCCCGTCGGAACCACCAGTGTTCCACATATACAACGACATTGGCATGTCTACCCTGACCAAACGACCACCCGGACCTTCTAAGGAACGTGATGTGTACTCGTCTTGACGTGAGTTTTGGTGGAAAACTGGTTCTGTGGTGGCTTTACTAGGTACTATAGACGCACAACAACACACTAACAAACACAAAGTTAATGGCAAAAACAACCACAACACGCCCTTCCTCAACATGTCACCTCCTCACTTGATGTCCAAACGCTTCAATCGTGTTGTGTTGAATGGCAAGTCGTTGCCAAACAACCCTGTCCAAAACTTTATAGCGTCTTCTTTGTACTCTTCCCACCCTTGTTTGGCCAACTCCGGGTCTGGGAAAAAGTATGGGTCTGACAATTGTTCTATAGAAAAGAACGGAATGTAGGTTAGAACCTTCATGCGGTACAACAACGGGTCTTTTTTGTCAATAACTAATTGCACAGTAGACACTTTGTTGTTTGAATCCATGCGGTTAGCAATTTTATTGACCAGTTTGTAGTAGTTGTCAGCTAATTTTCCCTCGTCAGTCAATTTCCCGTACCCGTACAGTGTTGGCATACCAAATGGGTTCTGGTACAACACCATTTTGTTGTGAAAAATATCACCATTAGATGAGTAAAGTATCTTTTTTTGTAGCTCCTTGTTGGTGTATATGTTAAATGTCTTGTTTATGTGTGGCTCGTTGTGTATGTCGTCAGGCATAATGGTAATACTATGGTCTATTTCGTCGTCCAAAACATGGTAAAACTGACCAGTTCCAGGCTGTACCTTTTTCCTAAGGAACTCAATCATATTATGGTACTTGTAATCGTTGACAGGCAACCAAGGTGAAGACTTTGGTGTGAGTACGATGTAGTTCATGGCCAGTTTTCAAGGTGTTTTTTGATAAAGTCTGCTACGGAAATGTAAATACCACCTGTTTTGGGTGAGTAATTCTCCAACATAGACGCTATGGCTATTACTTTACCATTATACACCAGTGGTCCGCCGCTGCAACCGTACCAAATGTCTCCTTTTACGGTCACCCATACCACATCTACGTCACCTAATTCGTTTCTGTCGTCACCTTCACCGTTTGTTATTTTTAGTAAACGCTGTATTTTCCCTTTTACTACCCTACTGATAGTGACTTGGGTTACAAAAGGCATGCAAGGCACCGGTTTTTCTACCCAGTCACCAACGAGGTTGGCACCAAATATTACTCCTTGTTCACCAACAATAGAAACAAGCTCTTCATGTGTTGTTGGTTTCAGTTCTAAAGGTGGTCTGTACAGGTCCAAATATGTTTCCAGGTCACAAAACAACACAGTAATGTCATAGTCATTGTCTAAAATGACAGGTTTTGCTAAACCAATGTAATTGCCCATAGGGTCAAACACACGACAAAACGAGTCTTCTAATAGTTTATCACGCTCGTGGTTTAGGAAAAGGTGTGTCGCGGTAATAATAAAACTGTGTTTTTTGTAGTTTACTATGCACCCTGACCCCCAACTATTGTTCTTTTCAATAAACAAAAGTACATACGGTGACTTGTATATGTTTTTATTATATTTAACTTGATGTGAGTAACTGTTTTCTTGTATACAAACACACTTTTCGTGTGGTTTACACTCACATTTCCCTACACACACACAGTTTTCACTACATTTGTTGGGCCACAACCACTGTGCTAAAGCAAAGATTCCAACAAAAATGGTAATAATACCTATTACGGACACCAATTCAACCTTGTGTTTTGACAAAAAAGCAAAATTTTTAGACATGGTTGTGACCCTCATTGGTGTGTGTTCATAAAATATTGTATCTACTTGGTTTTTACCAAACACTGGTCACCGTCACAACCTACTGTTTGTTCTACTGTGTCGTTGTTTTTCCTTAAAAACACTGCGTTTTCTAGGTCCCTCAACACCATTTCTTCGTCCAAATTGTCTTCTGTGTAACACAGGTACTCAAACAATTCCTGTGCCTCTTTAGAAATGATAGATGAGCAAAACGGCGACGCCAGTGACTCGTATTTGTTGGTGTTGTTGAGGAACGACAAACCAACAAATGGCATCTGTTGCCCGTTGTTTACGGCTTCCAAGTTGGTGTGTACCAAGTAACGGCTCATTTCCTCAATGTGTTGTTCACTGAACATGATAGTGCAACTGACAGAGTGAGAAAAGTTGCTCTTTTCTCTACACACACCAGGGTTTACCCAGTGTTTGGTCATGTGTTTTACGTTTTCCATCATGGTAACAGGGTCAACCTGTGACCACTTGGTACCGTTGCTCCGGTACGGGAACGGACAACAATACACATTGTCTTTGTAAAAAGGTGATTTCCTGTACTTTTCTCCTATGTAGTGTCTGTACACATCAAACACTGGGTCTGTTTCCTTGAACAACACATTCCGCAACCCGTCGTTGAACCACGGGTGGGCACCGGAACTGTGACCAGCCAAACAACTCACGGTCCCACTTGGTTTGATGCACGTTACCCTGGACGCCGGTTGCACACCCAAGTGTTTTGCGACAACTTGGTTTACGTTTACACACAATTTGCTGAACCTTTCCCACGGCAACTTGTATGTGTAATCAATTAGCCCTGTCAAACTCACACCCAACAACGCATCCCTTTCAGTGACGGCCTTGGCTACAGGGCAAATGAACTCTGTAAACTGTGCTTGGTGTGTGCCAACCACGGCAGCTTGTTCCAAGGCTTTCTCCAACAAACTCACATCACCTTTGCAGTTGTACACGCTGACTTCAGTCAAATTACACATCTGGTAACTGGACACACCGTCTACCCACGGGTGGAACACAATTTCACAACACGGGTTCACGGTGTGGTCCATGGACGGCAAGTGCACCACCCCAGGTTCACCGTACTCCAAGCAACGACGCAGCGTTTCCCTGTACACTGTGTGCAGATTTTCTTTGTGTTCCAGGACAAATTCTGGTGTGATGACAAACGAGTTGTTGGACAAAGACCTGTACGGGTGTTTTTCCCACCAATTGCCCACCTTGGCGTTCATCATATCCTCGTCCGTTGGGTCAAACAAAGCAATCAAAGCACTCCGCCTCACACCACCGGCCACCACACCAGAAGACATGATACACACAATGTCGTAAATGTCGATTGGTCTTGGTAATTTTCCTATCAGCTTGTCTAATTTTTGACGTAGTTGTTTGTGTACCTCCATGAGTGGTTCAGGGCCAGGTGCTGGTCTACCACAGGAACGCAACGTGGCCCCGGCTGGGGTGATGTTTGAGTAATCGAATTCCACAGTTGGGTGTCCGTACTTGGTGTAGGACCGTATCAGTTCACCGACACTCTTGGCCCAACCCAACACACTGTCTTCCACTACGTGGACCTTCCGTGCACACCTGATGGGGTTGATCACACATGTCATTTTTTCTACGTGTTTCTTGCATATGTTGAACCCCACACCCGAACCGCACAACAATAAGTACATAATGTGGTGTATCTTGTCCCAGTGGTCTACAATAATACCTGCGCAATTGTACAACCTTTCGTGTCTGTTCATGAACCCATCCAAAAACTGGACGCCGCGCATAGACGGGAAAAGGATATAATTACTTGACAAGTGGTCGTACAAACCTTTGTCGTAAAAAGGTGACTTTGTTACACCTAACAGGTCCATGAGCCTGTGGAAATTGTGTTGGTAACGGACACAACCCAAGTCAGGCCGTGCGTAACGGCTGAAGTAGGTCCACAAGCTCAGTAAACGGTTTCTTTGCATAACAACGTCCTCCAAAAAAACATGACCCTGCAGGAACTATTAGAGTCCTTACGCCGCGAACACCAGGAAAACGCTAACCAGGTAGACCAACAAGACGCACCGGGACCGGTGCGTGGTTTGGGTACAAATGATCTTACAGACAAGGGTACCAACCTTGACAACCAAAGCAACCAAGTGGTGGATGACCCCAGTGGTTTGTTGTGGTTGGTAGAAAACTTTTGGCTGTCTTTGTGTAATATCATCTTGTCACAAAACAAGACCATAGAGTCGACGTTTTTGGCACAATACAATATTTTAGGTTGGTGTGTTCAAATGAAGTACTCACCACAAGGTATACACATGACTTGTGTGTCTGGTCCACAAACCAATGTGGTTTTGAAACACGTAACAATATCCCCTACAGTCATACGTGGTTACATCCAATTTTTATTGGACAATGGTTATAACGGTTTGTTTGCTGAGAGCAAGAATAATAATATAACTACAGGCGTTGTGTACACATTGGAACAGGAGGTGTGACCGTGAAGACACCCATAGATTTTTTGATGAGCAAGCTAAAAAAATCGCCACCACCTACGTCCACTATACTTTCCTCACTGTACGAGAAGAAAGCAGGTAGTAACATTGCACCACCCCCCGGGTTGTCTACCCAGTTACCTGCACCACCTCCTATGGGGCAACCACCTGTCCCGTCTGGGCCACAACCACTGGGTGGTTCACCCCCTGGACCAAGTGGTCCGGTTGGTCCGGAAAGTGGGGTGCCGCCTGCCCCCCAGGGTTGAGTTTGTCTAACACTTCTTGGACCAAGTAACACGGTGTTGGTAAACACAACACATCCTCTTCCAATTGGCCCACCCACGTGTGGAACCTCTGCGTCACACCCCACGGCCAACAACCAAACGACCACACACACCCTTTGGCCTTGACGTGGTAGTACAACGGCAAGTTGAACCACGACACGTGGGGCAACACACAACGGACAGAATAGGTCAACACGTGTGACAATACCTCTGGGTCAATGTGTTGACGGTGTTGTTTGGTCACTTGAACCACCTCGTTGTGGTGACGCACCACACGTTTCACTGTTTCCAGGTAAAACTTGGGAGACAAACCTGTGTCGTCACGTGACAACGTGGTGGCCACGTCACCACACACACCAACCACACACCACGACCACGGTGACATACGGTTTGACTTCACCTTGACATTGACTACTTTTTCTACTTTGTGGACCACACCACCCAACACCAAGTCACCGTACACCGGGACACACTCCACCACCAATTCACAACCACAACAATTGTCACTCATAGTTGTTTTCCCCACCATCAAACAACTCATTGACCCAGTTTTCAAAGTTGCGGATGTTTTGGGTCAGGTGTTTTTGTTCCCTGTAAAACTTGTCTAGAAATTTACGCAAAGCGTTCCACATACAGTGGTACAGAAACGTGGACACATTACACTTCCGTGACGGTTCCCAACGTTCCATCGCGTACAAACTGTACTCCACCATGGATTGGACCACGTCTTCCACGTCACTTACCGGCACCTTGTGTTTCCCAAAACGTCTCATCACGTCGTTGGCAAATGAGTAAAGTGTCTTGGGGTCCAACAATTGCAACACACCGTGTTTGTTGGTGTACCACACACCGTTTTCAACCCTCTTGATGTGAGGGTTGGTGTTGATTACCACGGGAGGCAACCGGTTCCGCTTTGATTTTACTCCCATAACGTTTAGCCCTCAACCCTGTGACTAACCTTACGTGTTCACTACACGTGTACCCTTCCAACACGTACTGTTCACCAAACGTGTCGATGACAGTGTACTCCTTGCCTGAACGTACAACCAAACCACAACACAAGAAGTCTTTGGGTGCCCACGCCAAACGCACAGGTGGTAATGGGCACGGAGTCAAAGGCACGTGTGACTGTGAAATGTGTAGGTTGTATTGTTCAAGACTCATCACGGGTTCTTGCGGTGAGAACGGTTGGTCCGGGGGCACAGTTACCTTTTTCTTGACAAACTTGCGGTTGTGTTGTGCAGCAGTGAACCGTGGAACAAGTGGGACACCCCACATAGCCTTTGAAAAACCTGAGTCGTCCAACCCTTTGATTGTGGACAAAGACACATTGTTGTCTAAACAGTGTTGGACAAATTGGTTTGCGGACAATCCTTGCCCAGAAACAATGTGGGGCACGTCTTTTACACTAACTCTTTTGATGTTGTCCACAGGGACAAGTAACTTGTTGTTAACTATGTTGTACTGTTGTGAAAATGCCGGTACGGGTCTTATGTTGTAAACATATTGCAAATGAAGTATGTAAGACAACCTAGCTTTTATGTCATTTTCACGGTTCAACAAGTGTGTGAAATAAACATGTGGGTACTTGTGTTTCAAGTACGCCGTAACACCCATGCGCACTGCGTAAGCCACGGCGTGGGCTACGTTGAAACCATACCCTGTGAACGCAATGACTGTGTCGACAATTGACTGTGCCCGTTGTGGCCCCAACTTTGACAAATTGGCTTTCAACAAATTCTGTATTGTTGCAACCGCGTCTGGGTCTTTACGTGCTGTTTTCTTGATGATGGTGTATGTTTCCTCTAAGGGTACGTTGGCAACCTTGGTCAATACCTGCATCAAGTCTTCCTGGTAAATAGGGAACCCGGAACGGCAACACTCTGCAATGACAGGGTCCACAGGTTCACCACGCAACAAACGCCGGACAAACGGTGACGCCAACACAGCGGGGCGGTAAATGGCTACTAACTTGGACAATTCATCCAACGACCAGTAACTCCCAGACAAGAAAAAAGACGACATAGACCCTTCCAATTGAAACACACCTGGTGTACCACACTCGTGTGCGTGTAACATGGCGTCTATAATGTTTTTCTCGTTGTAAATTACCTTGTCACGCCACTGTAAGTACCCGTTTAGACAGTGTTGGTCAGGTGGGGTCAGGGAACGGTAGGTGTCCTGAACCACATCCAATGTCTTCTGACCCAACAAATCCCACTTGACAAAAGGGAGGTGTTCTGCCTCAAACTCTACAATGTCCCAACCGTCCTTGTGACGCATGGGGATCACTACGTTTGTATCGTGTGGGACCAACACCATGCCGCTGGCGTGGACACCGGTGTTGTACACACGGCCAACAAAGTGTTGTGGTGTGACTGTGGTGTCCGGACACTGTTCACGGACACGTTCGTAACAGTGTTGTGCCAACTTTTCACCAACAAAACTGGTTGTGGTGATCTTGGCCACCACCCAATCTTTTTGTAACTCACTGATGACCAAACCCCTTTGTGACGAAGGCACGTCCAAGTCTATGTCAGGTATTTCACGCCGTGACTTTGACATAAACCTTTCAAACAACATGTTGTGCCTGATTGGGTCAATGCACGTGATCCCGAGTAAGTAACACACCAAACTACCACTGGCGCTACCACGTGCCTCGTACAACACACCGTGTCTGTTCATGTACTGACAAATCTCGTATAACATAGCAATGTACCAACCCATATCTAGGTGCTCAATCACACTGATTTCGTGTTCCACCCTTTGTTGGTACACTTCACCCAACACACGTGCTTTTTCACGGACCACACCCCACAATTCCTTGGCACCCACCCGAGTGTGACAACCTGTCAATTTCAACTTGCTGTACGAAACACCTTTCAACAATGACAACGCGTTGTCCAAACCTTCCTTTTCTGCGATAGTGTCTGGCGGTGTGGCTAAGTCGTAAGCACCTTGGATCACTGGTTTCCGTTTCGCTAAACACAGGGCGTCGTACACCACCTTGTCTTGTGGGGAACCGTAGTGGTAGTCTTTGGTTGCTACTACAGGTGTGTTGGTCAACCTAGCCACATCCATAGCTTCTTTCTCGTAACGTTTGTGTATTTCCCAACCACCCATAACCTCAACAAACACTGTGCCAAACACAGACTTGAGGTACTTTACCCAATCCTTTGCTTTGTCAAATTGCTCTGTCAACAACAAGTACACGAAGTAAGAACTAGGGCAACCTGTGAAACAAACAATACCACTGGTGTCTCCCAAACTTGCCATGTTGATCAACGGGTACTTGTAAAATGTTTTCCACGCATTGTAATTGATGCGACACAGGTTTTTGTAACCAGTGTCGTTGACAGCCAACAAAGTAATGTGGAATGTGTACCTAGTCGCAACACCATTTTGTTTCCTGCTGCGTCGTTGCGACTCTTTGTGTTCTTCAAACGTGTAGTTGGGGTCCCAGTGGTACCCTTCCAACCCGGCCACAAAACACACCTTCCCTTGGTCCCACGGCACCTTGACCACACAAGGGAACGTACCACCCATGGTCCCGTGGTCAGTAAAACCTACCCCGACACAATCACTGTCAACACACACACGGTATATTTCCTCTGGTGTGTTGAAACCGTCGGAGAAACACGTGTGGCCGTGCAATGAAGCAAATGCCATGTTACTCTACCCTCATGTCACCAATACCATACTCAATTTCTCTGTTTTGTACGTTACTGCAATAAGATGATTTGACTAACTCAATTCGTGAAACGCCAAAGTCTTCTTTGTGGACACTCACCACAGAACGTGCCAGTGCAGAAAACGCTATGCTACCGACACCGTGGTAAATGCTAGTCGAACCTTCCTTTTCTTTTTTGAGGTGACGCACCAACACCACCGCTGTGTTGTGTTGCACAGACAATTTGTTCAATGGTTCCAACACACTGCGGACAGCATTGTCACGGTAAATGTCCGTGTTGGCACCCATGTAACTCATAATTGGGTCAAACACTATGAGTTTTGGTTGGTTGTCTACGATCAGTGACTCAATGTCACTCAAGGCGTTGTTCAAGTCAAACACATCTGTCACCACAAACAAGTTGTCTGGCACCTCGCCGGAACAAATTTGGGACACACGTTCCAACACCACACCCTCTGCGTCTTCACACGCAAAAATGAAGACAGGTCCAGACACACCCAATTTCAAGTGCGTGTCTCCCAACACCAACACTTTCCCCGTCGCACACGCACACGCAAGCCCAAGGGTGAAGAAACTTTTCCCGGAACCAGGGTCACCTTCCACAATGGTTATCCCCTGTAAAGGGACAAATGGGTGCAGTAAAAATTGCTGTGGCCTGACAGCGATGTCACGTAAACGTTTGGGGACAATGCCTCTTTTTTGTGGTATCAAATTGGACTTGGTGAGAGGTTGTGTTTGTAACAAAGCATTGAAGTAATCGTCTGTACCAAGACCTGTTTGTACATTGGTAGACGCAATAGTTTCCTTTATAAAGTTTGTGTCTACCTTTACGCACTTTATGTTGTGTTGTTGTAACACAGACTCTACCTTATTTGCACCTTGTTCACCTGCCCTGTCTGCGTCAAACCACACAATAACTTTTGGTGTGTTAGTTTCTTGTACCAGTTGAATCAATTCACTTAAAGTGTTTTTTGATGTGCAGTTAGTAACCCCTGTGGAGTACACCACTGAGTACTGTTTTTCCAAACCCAATTCAAACATCTTGGACGCCAACACCAATGCCTTGACAGGTGACTCACAAAACACTAGGTCTTTTCCGACATTGACCATGATTTGAAACAAACCACACACCGTTTGCGGTTTGGTCAAGTACTTTGGTCGACCAAGTAATGGGTTGACAATGCGTATTTGGTACGAGTCTTTTTGGTACACACCGACCATGGGCACAAGGACACCAACCTCACCTTCCAACAACAGGGAGTTCTCCTGGTGTGTGATGGTTGCCAACCCTGCGGCTTTTGCTACGTCTGGGTGCAAACCACGTGACTTGATGAAGTCACGTAACACCTGTACCTTGGTTTTCTTGTCAACTGGTGTGTTTGTTGCACCTTTATCTGTGTCTGGTTCATTGTCCGGTTGTTTTTCCAATTCAACCACCGTGTCTTCCATCTCTGCAAACAGGGGTGTGTG
>Ga0197142_1005297_pt1 | contig 10141 bp, 7 predicted proteins | sample GBS60_MetaG_FD_148614 | JGI IMG/M metagenome (GOLD analysis project Ga0197142, IMG submission 148614) | Sediment microbial communities from Great Boiling Springs, Gerlach, Nevada, United States - GBS 60_MetaG | ecosystem: Environmental > Aquatic > Thermal springs > Hot (42-90C) > Sediment...
CAAAGAAGATATTTTTGAAACTGATATTTTTACACCTTTGTTAGATAAAATTAGCCAACTGTCCGGTAAGGCTTATAAATTAGATGGTAAAGAATATGAGTTAACGAAGTATTTTCGAATTTTGGCTGACCATGCGCGTGCAGCTACCTTTATTTTAGCAGACGGGGTATTACCAGGCAACAAAGATCAAGCTTACATTTTACGTCGTTTTATCAGGCGATTAGTGCGTTTTGGTTGGCGATTGGGTATACAAAATAATTTTACTGCTGATTTGGCTAAAGTGGTGATTGACCATTTAAGTTATGCTTACCCGCATCTAGCAGAGACTGAAGATACAGTGTTGTCTGAAATAGGTAAAGAAGAAACCAAGTTTAAAAAGACTTTAGAAGGTGGTTTGAAAACCATCCATAAATTTAAACAAACTGGACAGACTTTGGATGGTAAATTGGCTTTTTATATTTACGAAACTTTTGGTTTTCCGTTGGAGTTAACGTTGGATGAGTTTAATGTTACCGAAGAATCTCAGGTGGCTAAATTGCAGCAAGAGTTTGACCAAGAAAATCAGAAACATCGTGAGCTTTCTAAATTATCCTCAGAGCAAAGATTCAGAGGCGGTTTGGCCGATCAATCTGAAAGGGTAATCGCTTTACACACGGCCCACCACTTACTTTTAAGAGCTTTGCAGTTGGTTTTGGGGGATCAGGTAAAACAACGTGGAAGCAATATTACTGGTGAACGCTTACGTTTAGATTTTAACTACGATAGTAAACTGACGCCTGAACAACTACAACAAGTTGCCGCTATCGTGAATTCTAAAATTGCCGAAAATTTGTCTGTTCAGCGCATAGAACTACCTTTAACCGAAGCTCAAAAAATTGGCGCCGAGATGGAATTTGGCCAAAAATATCCGGAAATAGTGTCGGTGTATTATATTGGCACTGATTTAGAGTCAGCTTTTTCCAAGGAGTTTTGTGGCGGTCCACACGTCGCTAATACAGGAGAGTTGGCCAAGTGGGGCCAATTTGTGATTCTAAAGGAAGAAAGTAGTGGTCAAGGCATTCGTCGAATTAAGGCTACCTTGAAATAAGCTACTAACTATTGGTTTTGTGAGACACTTGTATGATCAAAGCTTTGCCCTATAAACTATTAGACTGTGGTGATAAAGAAAAGCTAGAGCTGTTTGGTAACTTTAAGCTAATACGTCCTTGCCCTCAGGCCATGTGGCCCAAACAAAAACCCGAATGGTGGCAGTCGGTAGACGCGGTTTTTGTACGTACTCACGAAGAAAAAGGCTATTGGCAAAAAATTAATCCTCGGATACCCAGTCAATGGTATATTACTTCGCCTAACGGTTTAGTTTGGGAGATTGAACCTAACGAATTTGGTAACGTTGGTGTGTTTATCGAACACTGGTTATATGCTGATGAGTTGGTAAATTTTTTTCCTAAAGCTGGTAGAATTTTAAATTTATTTACTTATTCTGGGTCAAATTGTCTTATTTTAGCCAAAAACGGTTTTTCTGTAACGGCAGTAGATTCTTCCAAGCAAGCCATTACTACTTATAATCATAATTTACGAAACAACCAAATATCTCTAGTTGGTCAACGCTTCATTTTAGAGGATGCTTATAAGTTTGTGGCTAGGGAGGTTAGGCGGGGTAAACAATACGACGGCATTATGATCGACGCACCTAGTTATGGTAGAGGCACTAAGGGTGAAATATTTAAGATCGAAGATCACTTAGTTAAACTTTTGTTGGAGACTTATAAGCTACTTACCCCAACTGGTAAAATGGTTTTAACTTTACATTCACCTAGGTTTACTCCAAAAATTTTAGAAATTTTGGTCAATCAACTCTTTCCCGATAGAAAAGTAATAGTTTCAGAATTGGTGCCTGTGTGTGAATCTGGAGTAGGTTTACCTAGTGGGTTTTTGGTGAAAATATTTTAACCAACAGATATTAAAACCAACCTTAACGGTTGTGTAGGTATTGCTAAAATGTAGGTTAGTATTTACTTTGCAACCAATTAGTGAAGACTTAGGTAAATTATAAAAGACCGGTTTTACGAGTTCTTGTTTTGTAAACAGTTGGGATTGATCGGGTTTACGGAAGCTAAAGCGAGTTTATGAAATTACCAATATGGTAACCCTTGATTTTACTAAACTTAGGAAACTCTTTTTAGGTTGTCTAATTAGCTAAGATAGTCTGTTAATTTTGTTGAACTTAAAATTCTCCCTTAAATTTTGCTTTTTTAGATTTATTTGTTTAAACAGACATATTCAATTAACAATCGGTACTGGATTGAACAAACTTAGTTTAAACCGAAATATGTCTTTGGACCTTAAAAATGTTATTAAAAACTTACCCCACAAACCCGGAGTATATCGTTATTATTCAGCCGACGGCGAGCTTTTGTATGTAGGTAAAGCTAAGAATTTAAAAAACAGAGTAGCTCAGTATTTCCAAAAAAATATACATCACCCTCGCATTCGCTTGATGGTTAGTCAAATTGCCAAAATTGAATATACGGTTTGCGCTACTGAACAAGAAAGCTTGTTATTGGAGGCTAATTTAATTAACAGTTTGCAACCCAAGTATAACATCGCTTTGAAAGAAGACCGTAATTATTGTTACATTAAGTTTACTAGTCATGAATCAATTCCCGGTTTTTTTGTTACCCGCGACAAAAACGATCCTAAAAGTGAATATTTTGGTCCGTTTGCTAACCGGTTTTTGGCCGAATTAATTTCGCGCACCCTTAGGTCAATTTTTCCTTTTTGCCAAGCCAGAAAATTGCAAACTCGACCTTGTAGTTATGTGGGTATTGGTTTATGTGAGGGAATTTGCTATGGTCAAGAGGATAAACTCTCTTATCAGGAAAAAATTGAACAATTACAAAAAGCTTTACAGGGTAGGCTTACCGAAGTGGAAAAATTTTTATTGGAGAAAATTAACTTAATGGTGAATAATGGTAATTTTGCTCAGGCTGCAGTGTGGAAAGAACGGTGGTTATTATTACGCAAGGTTTTGACTAACAGAAAAACTATACTTTCTGGGGGTCAGTCGGTTGACCTTATAACCTTAGTTATTGCAAAAAATGCTTATCAAGACTATTTAGGTAGCGTATTTGTGGAGCAAATTGTAGAAGGTAAAGTAGTCAACGTGGGTAATTATCTGTTGTTAGGCTCAGAATTAGATTTAGAGCCGGAGACCGATTTACAGACTAACTTGCAAGACTTAGCTAGCAAGTTTTTGGCTAGGTTCTTAGTTAATTTTTACGCTTTCAAAAAGGTTCAGTCACCACTATTAGTACAAGTGTTTTACACTGAAGACATGATTAATTAATAATAGTTAGGATTATTTAAGATAATCAGCCAAAACAAAAGTCTGGGTAAGCTAAGCTAATTATTACTGATTTAGTCACCTAAAACATCAGACAGCAAATCTACTTTTGTTTGTTTTTGAAATCTTCAAATACCTGCTGTAGATAATCTGCGTTACCTAAATTACGAACAAAATAAAATTGATTTTTTTGGGCATCATAAAAAACTAAAGTAGGAGTAGCATAAATACCCGCCTGAGAAACATCTTGTAAATCTCGTTCTATTTTAGCTTTAGTTTCCTCTTGTTCCACGCACTTGGCTACTTCAATAGCCTTAGTAGTCACAGTAGACAACTGCTCAGCACCTTGAACAGTTTCTTTAATCGATTGAGTATAAACCCCATTCACAAAGTTCCAAAAACCCTCTTCGTTTTCGTATTTGGCAATACATTCAGCAGTCTGGGCTAAACGATAAGAATTTGGGTTGCCGCTAGTGCCTGGAAAATGTCTAAACACCCAAGCAACTTCAGATTGGTTTTTAGACCAAAAAGTTTTGATTTCTGGGTGCATAGCCGCACAACCAGGACATCTTAAATCAGCATATTCAATCAAGACATAACGCGCTTCTTTATTTCCCTGCCAGCGATCTAAGTTTTTGTCAGGAGTATTCACTTTTACATTGATTTTTGGTCTTAACTCTGGAGGCAGAATGTCTATTATCTGGTCTACTTTGTTTTCTAAAAGACTTAGACGGCTATTGATTGAGCTTGGTTGCGTTGAGTTAATTTGGTTACCAGTTAACCACAACACCACTAAAATTAAAAAAAAGTTAAACACACCTAAAAAAATTGAAGCAAAAGCCATGTTTTGCAGATTTGACTTAAGCTTGTTAAATTCTGTTAGCGAATTGTTTTCCAAAGAAGTTTGAGAATTGGTTACCAAGTTTTCGTTAGTTTGTGACATCTGATCAGGACAAGATTGAGAGGTTGAAGGTTTAGTAGACATACTAATGAAGAGAATTTAAAGATACCTAGTTGTCAAGTAACGACTTTTAAGTTGATTATATGTGATTGTAAAACTCGGATTGTATACCAAGTAAAATTTAAATTTTTTATTAAATTAAAGAATTGCTTTTTAGATCTTAAACAATCGGATAATAAAAATTCCTTTCAAAGCTTGGATTTATATAAACTATAAAACATTTATTCTCTATTCTTTAAAAAGGGAAAAGGGCAGCATAGCCCCTAAAATTCCTAAAACCTTAAGGCTGTCTGCCCTTTGTTAGGTTGGTTTAACCGTGGCTGTTCGTGGCACTTCACATAATGCCACGGACAACTCTGATGGACTAAACCAACCGTCCCTAATGGTACCTACACGACCTTTATTCTTCGCCCTTTCTTACTTTTTGTTGTTGTATAAGTTTTTGTTTTGAGAAAAAGCCTTATACACAACGTTAAAGTTTTTTTGTTTTTGTTGCTGATGTAAGCGTGTAGGTGGCATTACATCAATAAAGAAAAGGCGAATAGGACAACTAACCAAAACTGATTAGATGGCCTACGTAATAAAGGTAGTAGGTTACCATCGACAAAATTATACACTGGTTTTTTGTCTATGTCAAAATCCTATCTGAAAACACTTTAGTACTCGATTGTATGTGGTTTATTAAAGCTAGTATTAGTTTATGATCAATTCACATTTATTACTTGTTTATCTATTTTTTCAAGCAAAAAACTTGATCTATAACGATGTGTTTGTTGTTTATTTAATTCAACAACAATTTCTACCAAACCTTAGAAAACATAATATAAAGTATTTGGTCTATTATTATCAGCAGACTAAAATACAATTTTTATTAGTGGTTTCTATTAACTAAAATTTTTAGTTAAAAATATTCAACAAAATGTTCAACGAATTTCACAAATTGACCGAAATTGGCTTTTTCACTAAACTTTAGTTTTAAGTCTATGTCTGTAGTTCAAGTTGATCCCAGTTCTCTCAAGAGACCAGCAACCGTTAATTTACACACAGCTAGTGAAGAAAAATTCAATCGTTTAGCCGATTTAAAAAAAAAGCTAGATCAAGAATATCAAGAAAGGTTAGCCCAAGCTAAAGCAGAAGAATTGGGTTTGCCGTACATCAATTTGTACGGTTTTCCAGTCAACATAAATACACTAACAAAAATTCCCAAAGAACAAGCTCAAACAGCCGAAATTGCTATTATTGGCCTTAACGAAGAGGAGATTCTGTTAGTTACTCCTAACCCTAGTAACACTAAGCAAACAGAGATTATTCAAAAATTGTCTCAGGAAGGAAAAAAAATTGTCTTACACTACTGTAGCTATGCCAGCTTTCAAGTACTACTGGAAAAATATCGATTTGCAGTTACCTATTCGAATTTTGAAGATAGCATTAACATTACTGAAGAAAAAATTAATTTCTCTGACTTAGCCGATGCGGAAGTTTTGCGTCAAAAATGGCAAAATCTATCAATTAGCCAAATTGTGGAAGGAATTTTGATTGCAGCTATTAAAAACAATGCTTCAGACATTCACTTTGAGCCAGAAAAAGAGGTCTATAACGTAAGGCTGAGAATTGATGGTGTATTGCATACATTTTTTCAATTTCCCCCTAGTATAGCCTCGAAAATTGAAGATAGAATTAAAGTAATGTCGAAAGTCAAAATTAACATTGACAATCAACCTCAAGACGGACGTTTTAGTTTTTTTGCTGGCTCTAAGGAAATTGACATGAGAGTGTCTTTTTTGCCTTCTAATTATGGTTATTCCATTGTTATGAGGTTGCTGGGTACAGGGGCGGTTAACTTAACCTTGGAAGATCTAGGTTTTTTAGGTACGGCTAAAAATAGAGCCATAGCAGCTTTGTTTAAGTCTACAGGCATGGTCCTAACTACTGGTCCAACAGGTAGTGGTAAAACTACTACTTTATACACCTTTCTAAAAGCTTTAAATAACGGGGAAAATAAAATTATCACCTTAGAGGATCCGATTGAATATAAACTTTCAGGGATTTCTCAAACTCAAATTGATCACTCAGCAGGATACGACTTTGCCAGCGGTTTACGTTCTATTCTTAGGCAAGACCCAGACGTGGTAATGGTTGGAGAAATTCGAGACAAAGAAACTGCTGACGTGGCCGTGCAAGCAGCACTTACTGGTCATAAAGTTTTGTCTACTATTCACACTAACGATGCAGCGGGTGCTTTGCCTAGGTTAATGGAAATGGGTATAAAAGGCTTCTTGCTAGCTGATGCCTTAAATATGATTATTGGTCAAAGACTGGTGCGTAGACTATGCCCTCATTGTCGTCGAGAAACTGCTTTAAAACCCGAAGAACAAGCTTTTGTGGAGGAAGTTTTATCCAAAATGCCAACTAACCATGGCGTAGAAATTCCTTCAGAAATCAAGTTTTACACCTCAGACGGTTGTCCACAATGTTCTGGAATTGGTTACAAAGGCAGGATTGGAGTTTACGAAGTTTTAACTGTAACCGACGGTATTAGAGATTTGTTGTCCAGAGACAGTATTTCTTTTATGGATGTTAGACGTACGGCTGCTAGTGAAGGAGTTTTAAATATGCAGCAAGATGCTGTGGTAAAAGCTATTCTAGGTATTACAGACGTTAAAGAGGTTATGAGAGTAGTGGGCTAATTACGCTAGTTCAAACTAGAAAACTAAAGTTCTCGGTTGCTTGATCAGACTAAGGTCTTTCCTTATTAACTGATAGTTAGTATTAAAATCCCCAACTTAAATAGCTTAATTTATCCTTTGTCAGTCAAGTCTACTCATACGTTTTTTAGATTCCAGGAAATTGTTAGTCAAAACATCGTGTATTCCCAATTCTAAAAGCAATTAAGACTAGCCTGGTTTAAGTTGATTAAGTGTTAGTTAAATCAATACCCAGAAGAATTATTGATTATTCTTGACTTTTCAAAACCGCAAAACCAAACTAAAGCACTTCGGTAAACTCTAAAACTTCCCAATTTTCCAGATTTTAGGCAGTTGACTTTTAAAAAAACTTGCAGTATACTAGCTCTAACTTTAGTTAGAGACTTCACTATGACTTCAGAAATACTTCAGTGGCTAGCTATATCCAGCATGATTTTGTTTCATATAATTTGCGTTTTGGGGATTTTTACTTTAGTTAATTTCAATCTAACCATCAACCGAATTGCTAATAAAATGCAAGAAACTGTGGATTTAACCCAATTAGTAATAGTGGAAACCGTCAAGGCGGTTGAAGATAGTTCCAAAAGTATAATGGGTGAAATTTTGGTGGCTGTTTTAGGCACTTTGATTCCTTTTAAAAAGAAAAGTCGCTGGCAGAAATTATTGGAAAAATTTGATAAATAAAAAACAAGTTTGTTTTGCGTAGTCAATCTCAGCTTAGCTGTTTGAATTGTATAAAGAGGTTATTGACTTCCAATTGTAGCCATTGAAATAATCAACTCGAGTACTGAGAACAAAAATCTGTTTACCAAAATTTGAACATTTAATTAGCTTGCGGTTGTTTTTGGTTGATCAGATTTAATAAACAAAAATATACTTAGAGTCATTAGCTTACCTTTCAAATTGAATCTACTTCGGCAAAAATAGCGTTTTCTTCAATAAATTTCTTTCTTGGTTCTACGTCTGGCCCCATTAAAGCTTCAAACACTTGATTAGCCACAGCAGCTTCTCCAATGGTTACTTGATATAAAACCCTAGTAGCTGGGTTCATTGTAGTTTCCCATAGTTGCTCGGCATTCATTTCTCCCAAGCCTTTATATCTTTGGATCGAGATTTTGAGAGTTTTTTTCACTTTTGTTGGTGGTTCGTCAGTAGTTTTTTCTTGGTTAACAGCGCTATTTTCTAGGGTTTTATTTGACAATTGGTTGATTGGTTCTGCTGAGTCTGTGTTGTCTAACTCTAGGCCTAATTTTTTAAGCTTTTCCAGCAAAGCTTCTTTTTCTAAGTCGCTATAAACATATTGGTAATGTTTACCCCAGGTAATTTTGTATAAGGGTGGCCTAGCCATGTAAATGTAACCTTCTTCAATTAAAGCCGGCATGTAACGATAGAAAAAGGTTAACAACAAGGTAGTGATGTGAGCTCCATCAACGTCCGCGTCGGTCATTAAAATAATTTTGTGATACCTTAGTTTGCTAATATCAAAAGTTTCTCCGATACCCGTGCCCAAAGCAATAATCATGTTTTTAATTCCTTCATAATTCATGATTCTGTCTAGGCTAGCTTTCTCAGTGTTCAAAACTTTACCCCTCAAGGGCAAAATGGCCTGGGTGTGGCGATCTCTACCTTGCTTAGCACTCCCCCCCGCAGAGTCACCCTCTACAATAAACAACTCACTTTTGGCGGGATCTTTTTCGCTACAATCGGCTAGTTTACCTGGTAAAGCCAAACTGTCCATTACACCTTTACGCAAAACGGTTTCCCTGGCTGCTTTGGCGGCCAACCGAGCTTTCATGGCTAATTGAGCCTTTTGCACTATAGCCTGGGCTTCTTTGGGATTTTCTTCCAAAAAAATAGCCAACTGTTCGCTAACGATTTTGTCCGTATAGGTACGAGCTATGGTGGAACCCAATTTAACTTTAGACTGGCTGGTAAATTGCGGATCAAGCATCTTCACCGAAAGAATAGCTCGCAAACCTTCTTTTAAGTCTTCGGCACTGAACCGTTCGTCTTTTTTAATTAAACCTTTTTCAATGCTATAGTTATTGATTACCCTAGTTAAAGCTGTACGTAACCCAGTGACATGCATGCCACCTTCTGGATTAAAAATCCCGTTGGTGTAAGCAAATAATTTTTCGTTGTAACCATCGCTATAAGTGAGCACCAACTCCAACTGAAAGTTGGTTTCTTTTCCTTGCAAATAGACTGGAGGCAATAAAAGCTGTTCTCCTTGAGTTAATTCTGCTAAATAGGCTTTAATACCTTCGGGAAAACAATATTCGGTAGTTTGTCCAGACGAGCCAAAAACGTAACTAAGACGTAAATTTTGGTTTAGATAAGCTGTGTTTTTTAGCAACTCTTGAATCTCCTGAAAATCAAAGTCAACTGTCTCAAAAATTTGTTTGTCTGGCCAAAAAGCCACTATAGTGCCACTGGTTTGCCAAACACTATGTTTAGCTATTTCGGGAAAACGTTGGCTAAACTCTTCAGGACTAAAAGCTACCAAAGGGTGACTGGTTTTACCGTACTGAAATTCTATGAAAAAGACTTGCTGGTTTCTTAGTATAAACACTTGCATTTTTTCTGACAAAGCGTTCACGACGCTAGCCCCCACTCCGTGTAGTCCCCCAGAAAACTGGTAGTTTTTTTGGTCAAACTTGCCCCCAGAGTGCAGCACTGTCATGATGGTTTCCACGGCACTTTTGCCAGTTTTAGGATGAATGTCCGTGGGAATACCGCGCCCATCATCGGCCACCAAGGCAAATTGTTTATCGACAACTACTATAATATGAGTAGCAAACCCGGCCATAAACTCGTCCACCGAATTGTCCAAAATTTCTCCCAGACAGCGATGCAAGCCCTCTTTACCAGTGTTGCCAATATACATTCCTGGTCTTTTTCTGACGGCTTCTAGACCTTCCAAAACCACTATATTTTCCGCTTGATAATTATGAGACATAACCAAACCTAACTTAGTCAACTAGTAACTTTTGTCAAACTTAGAAAATAGACATTTTCGCATACTTCTAACTCGGTAGGTACATAGACAAGTAACCAATAATTTAGCATACTTCAAACAAGCTTTGTTTAGCTAACGTAAATATTAGTTTTTAATCTAATTCGTTTTTATTT
>Ga0197142_1005299_pt1 | contig 10138 bp, 9 predicted proteins | sample GBS60_MetaG_FD_148614 | JGI IMG/M metagenome (GOLD analysis project Ga0197142, IMG submission 148614) | Sediment microbial communities from Great Boiling Springs, Gerlach, Nevada, United States - GBS 60_MetaG | ecosystem: Environmental > Aquatic > Thermal springs > Hot (42-90C) > Sediment...
CGCCTCGAGAATGGCCCGGGTGTGCCCACCGCCACCGAACGTCGCGTCGATATACCGACCACCGCCGCGGACGGCTAGGAACGTGATCGCTTCGCGCAACAGCACCGGCTGATGCCGAACGTCATTCGCAGCGTCGTCGACTGAGAGCCCGAGCGCAGGACCCCTGCTCGTCCGCATCGTTTGCCCCAGCCTCCCTGTGAGCGGAGCGTTGTGTCCCCACTCACCACGCTCCGATCCCGGCTCCCCCTTTTAGATCAACGTAGCCAGTCGCTGAGCGATGGACGCGCCTTCACGCTCCATCATCTCGGCCTGGGCCGACCAGGCGCCGGGGCTCCAGATTTCGACATACGTGTTCACACCAACCACCACCGCATCGCGCTCGAGTCCGGCGTACTGCCGTAACTCTGGCGGCAGCAAGATGCGCCCTTGACGATCGAACTGGACGATGACGGCCTCGGCGAAGACCATCCGCCGGAAGGTACGGGCGTCCGGGTCGCTGATCGAGAGCGATGACACCTTCTCAGCCAAGGGGCGCCATGCCCCCATCGGGTAGAGGGTCAAGCATGGGTCGATCCCCCGCGTCAGGACAGCTTCGCCTCCCAAAAGGTCGCGAAACCGTGCCGGGATTGCCAACCGCCCCTTGTCGTCGATGGTGTGGCTGTACCGACCAAGAAACATCAGCGCTCAGGCCCCGTGACCGTGGCCGGGCGGCCTGCCCAGGCGTCTTGGTAACGGACGCAGACCATCACGGTGGGTCCCAGCAGGGGGACAAGCCAGGCAACCTTCCTTCCGGAGGGACCAACCCCCGGCTGCGTACGCCACTCCCACCGAGCGACCCGATTGTCCACAGTCTGCCCCACTTATCCCCACCTTCCCCCACCGTTGTCCACAATGATACCGTCGGAGCCCCTGAGATGCAATGATCTTCTGTCAAATACTGCCCCGTCCGTACGACCTGTCCGTACAGAGTCGTCGTGGGTAGCTGTCCTCGGTCGTTGCGCGACGAGCGAGATCATCCGGCAGCCTCCACTCGCAGCGCGACGCTGCCGGCCACGGTGCAGAGGACACGTCCCGGGGCGAGCGACAGCGCGCGCTCCGGTCGCGATCGCTCGGACACGGGCGCGGTCGTCGGCGAGAGATCCGGCCGCACCACTGTCTTGACACCCCGAGGAGATCGTGAGACCGTCAGGTTGCCCCTGGACCGCTTGAGAGCCGTTGCGCAAGATCGCGGTGCGGGCCAGCCGCGAGAACAGGCCTCCCGGCGCTTCGGAGACATCGCCCACCTGCACGTCACCGGCGCTGCATAGCAAAGGCGACGGCGGAAGCCGCGGCCAGTCGCCGGATGCCACGCGCATGGGAGATCAGCATGCGCACTGCTCCCCGGATGGGTCGCTCAGAGCCGGTAGCGGCGTATGGCACACTGCGACTCTGCGACTGGACAGGCCCTGGCGCTGCGGCAGGAACGACCCCTCTTGACGACTGCATGGCGTCCCTCTAGGATGAGGGACGACAGTTCTTAGACACCGAAACCGGGATCCTATGATGTAGTTCGTGCCGAATCGGCAGAGCCTGTTGCCGTCGAAGTAGTAAGGTGACCGCGAAGGAAGAGTGTGTCGGCTGAAGCACAACGCGGAGAGGAGGGATGATGGCGCTCGGCGAACGAGGTGAGATTGCGGCTGCGCGGCCGCAACTGTTTGTCCGTCAGGCTTCGGGGCTGATCCGGGAGTTCGGTTTTCTCGACACCTTCGTGTTCAACGTCATCGGGTACGCGCTTGGACTGGTACTGGCCGTCACCCCCTTCTTCGCTGGCGCGCTCTTCCCGGGTGCTAACATCTTCTTGATCCTGACGCTTGGTCTGGTCCTCTCGTTGTTCAACGGGCTCACCTATGGGCTCCTGGGCGCCGCGATGCCTCGCTCTGGGGGCGAGTACGTCTACAACGGCCGCGTGCTCCACCCAGCTATCGGCTTTATGTCGAACTGGGGCTTCAGTTGGTCACAGGTTCTGGGTATCGGGATCTACACGCAGTGGACGATCAACTACGCCCTGGCGGTCTCGGCTGCCACGATCGGCTATGCCACCGGCAGCGATACCCTGGTCGACTTTGGCAGCTTCATTTCGCGCCCGTGGCCGAGCTTCCTCCTCGGCACACTGGTCTTGGTGTCGGTCGTCGTGGTGCTCTTGGCCGGGATGCGGTTCCTGAAGCGCTTTTTGAACGCGCTCTTCGTTCTCGCCGTAGCTGGATCGCTGGCGACGCTGCTCGTGTTCCTGGCCAACTCCCGGGAGACCTTCGTCGCGAAGTTCAATCAGTTCATGCAGAGCACACAGGGTATGAGCGACGCGTACGCCAGCCTCATCGCACTGGCACAAACTAATGGCTTCTCGCTCCCCTCAGAGTCGCTCGGCGCCGCGGTCCTCGCGCTCCCGCTCGGCTACTGGGTCTTCATCGGCTTCACCTATTCCGCCTACATCGGGGGAGAAATCAAGGAGCCACAGCGGACGCAGACGCGCGCCATCCTGGCTGCGTTGGCATTCGGCTACCTCTTCTACATGGCCGCGCTGTGGGCCTACTTCAGGGTCGTCGGGCGGGAATTCAACCACGCGGCAGCCTACCTCGAGTACAACACCGACCAGAACCCGCTCCCGGTCGCCGGCGTACTTAACTTTTTTGCAGGCATTCTAACCGACAATGTGCTGCTCAACGTGCTGATCGGTGCGAGCTTCTTCCTCTGGCACTACCTCCTGCTATTCGTGATGGTAACCATCGTTGTGCGCAACATCTTCGCCTGGGCATTCGACCACATCATGCCAATGCGGCTGACCGAGGTGACCGAAAAGTCGCATGCTCCGTGGGTGGCGACAATTGTGGTCGCCGGTCTGGCGTGGGTCTTACTCTGGGCCTCGATTTTCACCCCTCTGTTCGATTATGTCTTTAACTACATCGCGATCTTCTCGGTGGCCTTCTGGATCACCAGCTTCGCTGCCATCTTGCTCCCATACCGCCGGCGTGATCTCTTTGAGGCGGCCCCGCCGAACGTCCGCCGCAGGGTGTTCGGCGTCCCTCTGCTGACCATCGCTGGGACGGTCAACCTCATCCTGTTCTCGCTGATCCTTTACTCGTCCTTCACGCTGCCTGCCTTCAGCGGGCCGGTGGGACCGTTTGCTCTCGCCTTCCTGCTCGGCATCTACGTGAGTGGGTTCCTCGTCTACTTCATCGCGGCGGCACTGCGACGGCGTGAAGGGATCGACCTCAACTTGCTCTACGGCGAGATCCCGCCGGAGTAATCTGGCTGGGCGGGCTGGCCGGCATCCGGTGTCGAGAGACCGCAAGGCCGAGACATCCTGGCATGGTCGGGAGGAGTCGGGTGATCTGGTTTCGGAAGCACGCTCGTCCCGAGGGACTCGGCATCTTCTTCTGTTCCGATGTCCACGGGTCGTCCGTCTGTTTCAAGAAGTTCGTCAATGCCGCCACCTATTACCGCCAGCGAGGTCACCCAGTGCACTGTCTCGTCCTCGGCGGGGACCTCACCGGCAAGCTCATCGTGCCTGTCATCCGCGAGGGCAGCCGGTACCGGTCCTATCTCTTGGGACGGGAGGTGGAGCTCTCGACGGACGCGGAGCTGCGCGACTTCGTCAAGCAGTGCGAAACGCTAGGTGCCTATCCCGCCGTGCTCACTGCGGAGGAATACGAGGCGTTCCGTACCGATCCACACCAGCGGGATAGCGTCTTCACTCGACTGATGCTCGAGCGACTCGAAGAGTGGCTGGCGTTCGCGTCCGACCGCCTTCGGGGGCAGGATATCGCCTGCTACATCCTGCCTGGCAACGATGACATCCCGGAGGTGGACGCATTGCTCGCTCAGGCGCCCGGGATCGTCAATCCAGACCGGACGGTTGTCCGGCTCGACGACGTGCACGAAATGCTGAGCCTCGGCCTGTCCAACCCCACACCGTTCAATTGCCCGCGCGACGTTCCGGAGAACGAGCTGGCCAGGCTGCTCGACGAGCTGGCCTCACGGGTCGAGCGGATGGAGACCTGCGTGTTCACCGTTCACGTGCCGCCCTACAACTCCGGGCTCGACTTCGCCCCAGCGCTCGATGACCAGCTTCGGCCGCGGATGGGACCACAAGGTGTCGAGATGGTGCCTGTCGGCTCAACCGCTGTGCGCGAGACGATTCTGACCTACCAGCCACTTCTCGGCCTGCACGGACACATCCACGAATCGAAAGGGATAGCCCGCTTGGGACGAACCTTGTGCATCAACGCAGGGAGCGAGTATTCAGACGGTATCTTGCGCGGTGCGCTGGTCACGCTGCGCGAGGGACGGGTCGCGTCACACGTCCTGGTTTCCGGTTGAGGGTGGTAGGAGAGCAAGCACGATGAGCGTCGAAGGACGGATCCGTTGTCGCGAGGCGGGCATTCTGATCGGCTGCCTGCCTACCGGCCCCACCAACAGTTTGACCGATGTGCCCGACGTCAGAGTCGGCCACTGCACGGTGAGTTTCGCCGACGAGCGGGGCATCGCCCGGACGGGCGTGACGGCGATCTGGCCTGCCTCCGGCGACCTGGTGCGTTGGCCGGTACCCGCCGGCAGCTTCGTCCTCGCCGGCTTCGGGGAGATGACCGGGCGCGCGGTGATTGAGGAGTGGGGAGTCGCCTCTACCCCAATCGTGCTCACAGCGACAATGCATGTCGGAGTCGTCTACCATGCGGTCCTCCAGTATCTGTGTGCTCGCGATGCTGAGCTCGGGCGCAGCGAACTGGTCATCCCGATCGTCGGTGAGTGTGACGATAGCTTCCTCAACGACGCGCGGGCGTTCCACCTCCTTCCGGAGCACGTCTTCGCCGCGCTGGACGGGGCGCACAGTGGGCCGGTCGAGGAGGGATGTGTCGGCGCAGGCACCGGTATGCAGTGCTTCGAGTTCAAGGGCGGGATTGGCTCGGCCTCCCGCCTGGCCGTCGCCGGTGACCAGCAGTACACGGTCGGCGTGCTGGTCGAGACGAACCTTGGCGCACGGGAACTCCTGACGATCGACGGGGTACCGGTCGGGCGCTCGCTGACCGACCTCATGCCGGAAGGCCGCCTGCCCGACTACTGGGGCACGCAGGGTCACGGAGGCTCCTGCATCGTCGTCGTCGGCACCGATGCTCCGCTGAGCAGTACCCAGCTGGCCAAGCTTGCCAAGCGGGCCGCGCTTGGGCTCGGCCGCGTGGGCTCGGTTGGCGCCAACAGTAGCGGCGAGCTGCTGCTCGCTTTTTCCAACGCCAACCGCGTCAGCGTGGCGACCGCTCGTCCGTACACGGTCGAGTCGATCCACGACCGCTTATTGGATCCACTCTACCAGGCAGCGGTGGAAGCGACCGAGGAAGCGGTCATCAACGCCTTGTTCATGGCCACGACGACGGTCGGGCGCGACGGCAACACGCTCCACGCGCTCCCCCTCGAACGAACGCTCAAGCTGATGCAGGAGTCTGGGCGGCTGCGCGGACCCTGAACTCGACTCGCACGCGGTGGTCGTCACTGCCTACACTTGTTGGTGAGACGAGTAGGTTGAGGCAGGTCGACAGCGGTGAGCCGAGTACAGGTCGAGTTGACCGACATCGCATTCCAGGGCGCAGCGATCGGTAGGGCGAATGATCAGGTCGTCTTCGCCGCGTACGGTATTCCCGGCGAGACCGTCACGGTCGAGGTGGAACGCGAGCGACGCGATTATCTTCAGGGACGTGTCCTTGCGGTTGTGAAGCCGTCGCCGGCCCGTGTGGAACCACCCTGTCCCTACTTCGGCGAGTGCGGCGGTTGCCAATGGCAACACATCGACTACCAGCAGCAGGTCCAGTTCAAGCGGCATATCGTACGCGAGCAGCTCCGTCGCATCGGCAAGTTCGACGACCCGCCCGTCTCTCCGACTATTTCCTCACCCGACCCCTACGGCTATCGAAACCAGGCGCGCTTGACGGTCGGCCCTGACGGGCAGCTCGGCTTCGTCTCTCGCCCTGGACGGGCCCGAAGGTTTCTCCGCATCGACCGCTGCCTGATCATGCACCCGGCGATCAACGCAGTGCTCGCCAAGCTGCAGGGAAGAGCGCGGGTCAAGCACCAGGTCGTCATCCGTTGGGGAGTCAACACTGGCCAGCTCCTCGTGCAGCCCGAGCTGTCGCGCCAGTTGCCGGACGTGCCGTCCGGTCAGCCGTTCTACGAGGAAGAGCTGCTCGGCCGTCGGTTTCGGATCTCTGCCTCGTCCTTCTTCCAAACGCACACGAAGCAGGCAGAACGGCTCGTCGAGCTGGTTCGGGAGCGGATCCAGCCCACCGGCCAGGAAGTGGTTGTCGACGCGTATGCCGGGGTCGGTACCTTCGCTGTCCTTCTCGCTCCCGAAGTCCGACGCGTCGTCGCGATCGAGGAGTCGTCGTCCGCTGTGGAGGACGCTCAGTACAACCTTCAAGGGATCGATAACGTCGAGTACATCCGGGCCAAGGTCGAAGACGTCCTGGGAGACCTCGCGATGATTCCCGACGTGGTCATCCTCGACCCGCCGCGGGTCGGGTGCCATCCAGATGCGCTGCAGGCGGTGCTGAGGCTGAAGCCGCGACGGCTCGTCTACGTGTCGTGCGACCCGTCGACGCTGGCACGGGACGTGCGAGTGCTGTGTGATGGCGGTTACCGCTTGCGCGACGTGACGCCAGTCGATATGTTTCCGCAGACCTACCATATCGAGTCGGTGTCGACGCTGGAGCTTGCGTGAGCGACCGGCCGCCGATCATCCTTGCTTCTGCTTCGCCGCGCCGGCGCGAGCTCCTGGGCAAGCTCGGCGTCCCTTTCACTGTCGAGCCAGCCAACATTCCAGAAAGGCTTCCCGTGTGGGTGCCACGAGCAGAGCGCGTCGCGCGACGACTCGCACGTGCCAAGGCGCTGGCCGTCGCGACTCGCCACCCCACATGCCTGGTACTTGCGGCCGATACGGTGGTTGCCTCCCGTGGTCGCCTCTTTGGCAAGCCAGCGAGCGAAACGGAGGCTTGGTCAATGCTGCGGGATTTGCGAGGCCGCTGGCATCGGGTAGTCACCGCAGTCGCACTTGCCAGCGGACCGCGCGTGCGTCTCCGGCACGCCGTCACCCGGGTGCTCATGCGTCACTACTCCGACGAGGAGATCGCCGCCTCTATCGGCCAAGGAGACCCGTTTGACAAAGCGGGCGGCTACGCTATCCAGGATAAGCACTTCCAGCCGGTCGCTGAGTATCGGGGCTGCTACTGCAACGTCGTCGGCTTGCCGCTCGCCACGGTGCTCGAGTTGCTCGGCGGTGCCGGGGCAGTGGTCAATGTCCTGCTTCACGACTTACCGCCACACTGTGCGCGTTGCCCGTTGTTCACCCGGCGAGCGGCGACTTGATCGCGGTATGGTGAACGGCACGGTGTCAGATGACGTGGATTCGCCAGAGAATGAACAGGATCGCAACCCAGGCGATGGCAATGCCAACCACCCCTGCGATCCCGCCTGCGACTGCCGTGAGAGGAATCGCGAGTCCGAGGGTCACCCCCAGCGCAACGACTCGGCGCTGATCCAGCTTGCTCGAGCCGCCGCCGGCGGCGAGTCGCTCCTCGATTGTCGCCTCAATCAGTGGTTGCAGCTGCTCCAGCAGCGACTTTGCGACCATGTCACTGTACTCGGGACCCAGCTCCCGCAGGGTCTCGAGGCGCAGAGCCACCTCTTGCTGCAGGCCGGACGTCGCGGGCGCGGCTTTCTGCGCTGAAGGTTCTTCCCTCGCCATCGCTGCTCGCCCATCTCGATCCTGGTCTCCTCGGTGCTCCGAGGACAACAGCGTCACTAGGCTGACCCTTCGCTCGGAGGGCCGCGAAACCGGCAGCATGGTACAACCGGCCAATGACCAGAAACGCCGTTCGGCTCTGGTCGCCCCAGCGCGTGACCTCCAGCTCCCGTCCACCCTATCCTACCAGAGACACCGGACGCCGACAACGCCTTGACGAGGGAGTGCGAGATCCCTATACTTCTCGCCAGGATGTCCTCGCCACGCGTACGTACACTCGGAAGACGGCGTGCAGGAGATCGGTAACCCTGGAAGTGTCAGCCAGAGCGGGTCAGGGCCTCTGGGTTCAGGCCGAACCCAGAGGCTTTTTTCATGGCCCCGACGCAGCGGGCTGCTTGTTCGAGGTGGACGAGTCGTCGATCCGTCCCAACATCTCGACCAGGTCACTGACCTGCTCGTGGTCGATGGGCGGATCGCCGGGCTCGGCCTCGGCCTCTTGGCGCCCGAGGGCACACCGATCTTGGACGCGCACGGACTCGTCGTGGCTCCTGGGCTGGTTGACGTCCATGTCCACCTGCGAGATCCCGGGTTTCCCGAAAAGGAGACCCTGGAAACCGGCGCGGCCGCAGCAGCAGCTGGGGGCTTCACCACCATCTGCTGCATGCCGAACACGACGCCGCCGCTCGATACCCCGGAAGCTGTCGAGAGCATCGTCTCCCGCGCGCGCGAGCTGCCGGTCCGGGTGTATCCGATCGGCGCCATCTCGCTCCGTCGGGAAGGGAACCAGCTGGCAGATCTGGACGCGATGGCCGAGGCCGGAGCTATCGGCTTCTCCGACGACGGAGACAGCACCCGCGACAGCCGAGTGATGTGGGACGCGCTCGTCTGGTCGTCTCGACGGGGCCTGCCGATCATGGCGCACTGCGAGGATCGCGCACTGGCTGGCGATGGCGTGATGCACGAGGGCGCTGTCTCGCGGGAGCTGCGGCTACCAGGCATCCCGTCAGCCGCCGAGGAAGTGATCCTGCTCCGCGACCTCGAGCTCGCGCGAGCCACCGGCGGCTGGCTGCACGTCTTACATCTGACGACCGCACGCGGACGCGCCTTCGTTCGTGCCGCCAAGCGAGAGGGCGTCCGGGTCACCGCCGAGGTGATGCCTCACCACCTCCTCCTGACGCACGAGTGGGTTGCGGGACGACGCCGGTTTGTGGGCGAACGAGATCTCGTGCCAGGCCCCTGCCCTGACCCGAACGCGAAGGTGAATCCGCCGCTGCGTACCGAGGCCGATGCGCTCGACCTGCTGGCCGGGCTCCGTGACGGCACTCTGGATATCGTGGCGACCGACCATGCGCCCCACAGCGAGCGCGACAAACCGGCCGACCTAACCCGCGCCGCCTTCGGCATGGTGGGCCTGGAGCTGGCGCTCCCACTGATGCTGCGGCTGGTGACACGTGGTGAGTTGACCTTCCTGGAGCTCATCGACCTGCTTTCGACACGACCGTCCACCCTCTTCGGTCTGCCCGGTGGGACGTTGAGGCCGGGTTCCCCGGCCGACGTCGTGGTGTTCGATCCGAACAGACACTGGCAGGTCGAGCGAGCGACGCTGGTCTCGCGAAGTTGCAACACCCCACTGCTGGGTATGCGCCTCGCAGGCCGGGCAGTCCTCACGATGGTGGGTGGAAGGGTTGTCTATGCCGAGACCGAATCCGTTTCCTGGCGCACTCGTCCTTGAGGACGGTCGGATCTTCTCCGGCGTTCCCTTCGGAGCTGAAACCGCGGCCGAGGGTGAAGCAGTCTTCACCACAGTGATGACCGGTTACCAGGAGGTCGCCTCCGACCCATCGTTCTACGGTCAGATCGTGTGTATGACCTACCCATTGATTGGAAACTACGGGGTCTGTCCGCAAGACGAGCAGTCGCACCGGCCGTGGATCGCTGGCTTGGTCGTTCGGGAGTACTGCGAGGTGCCCAGCCATTGGCGCTCGCGGGGCTCATTCGGCGAGTACCTCGCGAGCTACGGCATCCCAGCGCTCCATTCGGTCGATACCCGCGCGCTGACCCGTCACCTCCGCAGCCGCGGTGTCATGCGGGCGGTGCTCGTTCCCAACCGTTCCGGCCGAACCGACGATGAGCTCCGCCAGCTAGCGCAGCGAGCCTGGACACCGGACAGCACCGACGTCGTGCCGGTCGTGACCGGCGCGTGGCGGACGTTCGGCCCACCGGATGCCCCACACGTGGCGCTCATCGACTGCGGGGTCAAGACGCACATCGTTGACTCGCTACTGCGGCGGCACGTGCGGGTTACCCTTGTCCCCTACGGCACGTCGGCAGCCAGGATCCGGTCGCTCGAGCCGGACGGAGTGGTGACCTCGCCAG
>Ga0197142_1005300_pt1 | contig 10136 bp, 14 predicted proteins | sample GBS60_MetaG_FD_148614 | JGI IMG/M metagenome (GOLD analysis project Ga0197142, IMG submission 148614) | Sediment microbial communities from Great Boiling Springs, Gerlach, Nevada, United States - GBS 60_MetaG | ecosystem: Environmental > Aquatic > Thermal springs > Hot (42-90C) > Sediment...
ACATGGGATCTGGAAGGCTTCTAGCTTGAGGAACTTTGTGGTGAGCTGCCTGTGCGCGGGCCCGGGCAGCCTGGATCTCGGGACTTCTCTCAATGGCCTCCCGCACAAGGGACTCGAGGATTAGCTCCTGTGCTAGAGCTCTCCCATTGAAAAGGAAGCAAAACACGAGGAAAAGGATCCTCGCCTTCTTCCCCACCTCGGCCTCTAGGATTGGCCTCAGCTTCCACATGGCAAGACCTCCATGGTCTTTAGGAGACTGGGAATTCGGCCGGGAGAAAACCCGGCCGTCTTCCTCACTTGGCATCCACGTTGAATTTGGCAGATGCCGTCTTACCCCCCCTGGTTATCTTCACTTCTATGTTCCAAGGGCCTGCCATGGAGAGGTTCATACGGGCGTGATATTTATCTCCGCGGAGCATGGCTTCAGTCTTGTAATTCATTGGCGGCATGCCAGGCATGGGAGGCATGGAGTAATTGACAACTACCTTGGCGTCTGTGACTGGCCTTCCAGTAGAGTCCTTTATCTCCACTATGGCGTCATTGTTCCCCACAATAGGTGGATTTTGCTTGAGGGTCAATTTGACCTCCATCTCCCCTGCTTTCTTCCTTAGCTCAAGCTCTTTAGCGTGAGCCGCGACAGTGACTATTACCAAAAGTGTCACGAAAATAGCAAACTTCTTCATCTTGGACCTCCTGTTTCGGTATTCTCAAAAAAGCTCTCCAAACGCCGGGAAACAGAACTCTACAGTCAAGGGGGGTTTAGCCCCCCAAACCGTATTGTCAAGGCCCCCTCCTCCCCTCGAGTCACCCTCCCCTCCTTTGCCACATGTTCCTCCACAACACAAGAGCGAAATTTTGGAAGCTTTCGGGGCCTTTTACCAAGAGGGTTCAAGAGTGCCTCCTTTGTTGAGACTTTCTCCAAGACTCAGGTTACCCCCTCAAGATCCCAGTGGGCCATCTCGAGGGCGACAGGACAAAGAGAGGCCCGGTCTCAACATTTCAGGCTGGGATGGTAGGAGGATGGTAAACAGGATAGATGAGCTCCAATGGAGAGAAGAGACCCTCTTGAAAGAGGAACGGCTCACATTCCACAACCGGGGGAAAGAGAGGCGGAATATTTCCAACGCTAGTCACCTGGCAACACGCATGATAAACCTCGGGACAAGGGCTTTTGCTCTCCCGATCTTTGCTTCCTCCATGATGTTCAGATTGAGAGGCCGTATGGTTTTCTTGCCCACCCCAACTTGCTCCCATAGGGTGCATGATTGAATGCAGGTGGGTACGAGTTTCCCCCACAGAAACCCACTGGCCGCTCCCAAGTGAGCATGAACAGCTGTGAGAGGCCATGGCGAGAAGGTTGAGGTAGACACCCAAAAATGCGATCAGTATCCTCTTCCCACCCATTTTCACTGATCTTTTGTTCCCTTCATCTCATGTGTTGATCCGACGGGAGCTTGAAGGCCATCAAGCTCACTTCCTTTCTTTGGATTCTTTCCCGGGGAAGCCAATTCGAGCCGGAGAGATCCGACACCCTCTACCTTTCCCAGGATGTTAAAGGGAATCCTGCATACCTTCAACCAAAAACCCATGTGAGAACCCACCTCTCAGCCTAACTTATTCCGACTTGTTCGATATAATAAAGACAACCATTGCGGGTGTCAAGGCGGCCATTTTTTAATGAGGAGCCAGAAAAAACTTTTCTGTGGGAGAAGCAACGGTGGCGAGTTTCACGAAGGGTTTGACTCTGCAAGGACGGCTCATGGTTTTTTTGCTCCTGCCTGTTGCCATGGTGCTTTTGGCTGCAGGGGCTGCCAGCTTTCTCAGGGCGAGGGAAACCATTCTTCGGGAATGGCGCGAGGCAGCTATTCTCTCCTTGGAAAGAGCCACTCACGAGGTAGACATGAAGCTTGCGGAATCCTTAGAGCTGATCCAGGCCTTCCAGCAGAGCTTCGGGGATATGGGGGACCAGCGCATCCAGAGCTGGATCCTCGGTCAGCTCCAGAGGCGAGAATGGGTGAAAGAGGTGCAGTGGAGTAGGGCCATTGAGGGGAAGACCATCGGGGAGGTTAAAATCCCTGAAACGGTTCATGCCCAAGGTGATCACGGTTTGCACGAAGGGGATTCACGGCCACCGTACGAGTATGAGATGGAGGTTGACCCCGAGAAAGGAATCCTGAAATTGGAAGCCCTAGTTTGGGGTTCTAATGGAGAGCCCTTGGGGACAGTGGTTGTGAAGATGGACCTGCAAGGCCTTCTGGGAGATGCCCTCAAGTATGGCTGGAGAGAGAGCGAACAAGCCTGCCTGGTAGATCATGAGGGGCGCTTTCTAGCACATGCGGGAACCCTCATGGCTTCCAAGGATCGACTCGGAGAGAATGGGGACCCCTTGGAGATTGGCATCTTATCGCAAATGAGGGTAAGCCCCTCTGGCACAGTTTGGGGCCCTGGAATGCCCCCTGAGCTTATAGCCGGGTTTTACAGGCTCCAAAAGGTGCCATGGACCATGATTGTTTTTGCTAGAGGAGGGGATGTCCTCGCTCCTGTGCTGGGATTCAGGGATTATTATCTGAGTGCACTGGCAGTGACCGTGGCGGCCATTTTACTCATGATTCGATTGATAATAGGCCCCAGAGCCAAGATAATCCAGGAACTATCCGAGGCTGCAGGGAAGGTGGCCGCTGGCAATTATGTCTCAATAGCGGAGCCCCGAGGCCAAGACGAGATAAGCATGCTGGTAAGGAGCTTCAAAGCCATGGTAGAAGGTTTGAAAGAGAGGGACTTTCTTACCAACACCTTCGGCCGTTATGTTGACGAGGAAATCGCCAAGGAAATCCTGAGGAGGCCAGAGGCGGCACGCCTCGGAGGGCAAAAGACGACCGTGGCTATAATGATTGCTGACCTGAGGGGCTTTACACCCCTTGCCGAGTCTCTTAGCCCCGAAAGGACCATCCAGATTTTGAACCGCTTCTTCGGGCTTGTGATAGAGATAATTCGAAAATACCGGGGCATTATAGTGGACTTTTTTGGAGATTCTGTGCTTTCTTTTTTCGATCCCCTTGAAGCGCCAGTCCAAGAGGCCGCGCTCAGAGCGCTGAAGTGTGCCTTTGAAATGCAGAAAGCCATGGTCCACTTCAATGAAACCCACCGATCAAAGGGTCTTCCGGTCCTTAAGATGGGGATAGGGATCCACGCAGGCGAGGTAATAGTGGGAAATATCGGCTCAGAGAGCAGGGCCAAGTACGGCATTGTAGGCTCAGCTGTGAATCTAACCCAGAGGATTCAACAGCTTGCCGGGCCGGGGGAGGTTGTGATCTCCCATGATCTTTATAGACAGGCTGAGGAGTGGCTTTGCACCAAGCAAGCCTCTCAAGTATCCCTGAAGGGGGTCCAGAAGCCCATGAGAATCTATTGGGTCGAGGAAAAAGTCCATCCTGTACCTTAGGCGAAAAAAGGCCCTTTTCCTCCTACCACACTTCATCGGGTTGTAACGTGGGCCCACTACCACTATGATATTCTCGCACAGTGCAAGACGGGCTGGTTCTGTGTAACCTTTTGCTTTGGAGGTAAGAGCCATGGATCAAAAGGAAAAAGCCCTGAGCTTTTTTCGATCTGGTTACGCTTGAGCCCAGGCGATTCTGGCCAGTTACGGTCAGAACTTTGGGCTAGAGCCCGAAATGGCATTCCGTATCAGCCGAGGGATCTCGGGGGGAATGGGTATTGGAGGTATATGTGGGGCGGTCACAGGGTCATTTTTGGTCCTGGGACTTTGGGTGGGAGATGGAATGGAGGAAAGAAACGCTCGCTACAGGACCTATGACCTCGTGAGGGAGTTCGTCAAGGAATTCGAGAGAAGAAGAGGCACCATCGTCTGCACTGATCTTTTGAACGGAGTGGATATAAGCACCCCCGAGGGAAGGGAAGAAGCCGAAAGGAGAAGGCTTTTTATGGAGGTGTGTCCAACTTACGTGGAAGATGCTGCAGAGATCCTCGAGATGATCATGGGGAAGGAAAGGAAGTGAATCCCCATACGATCCCCCGAGGGGAAGCCCATCTCGATCATTTGATAATTTCGCCATAGGGGACAGCTTCCTCGCAAGAGGGACTTGAACACAGCAAAGGAGGGAAAAAGGCCATGGCTCCCAAAAAGATCCTTATGTTGGTGGGGGATTATGTAGAGGACTACGAGGTCATGGTGCCTTTCCAGATCCTGACCATGATTGGGCACGTGGTGCATGCAGTCTGCCCTGGAAAGAAGGCCGGAGAACAGGTGCGGACAGCTGTTCACGACTTTGAAGGAGACCAAACCTATAGCGAGAAGAGAGGCCACAACTTCACCCTCAATGCCTCGTTCGATGAGGTGAGACCAGAGGACTACGACGGTTTGGTAATCCCTGGAGGGAGAGCCCCAGAGTATATAAGGTTGAACGAAAAGGTGTTGGAGATCGTGAGGCATTTTGCGCAGAAAGGAAAGCCCATCGCATCCATTTGCCACGGGCAACAGGTGCTTGTGGCAGCAGGGGTGGTAGAAGGCAAACTCTGCACCGCTTATCCAGCGGTTAAGCCAGATCTCCTTAGAGCTGGTGCCAGGTGGGCCGATGTGAACGAGACTTTCTCAAATGCTTGCGTGGATGGGAACCTTGTGACTGCACCGGCTTGGCCAGCCCATCCCGAGTGGATGAGAAAGTTCCTCGAGATCTTGGGCACCAAGATAGAGCCTTGAAAGCCCAGGAGGAAAAAAATCTAGTGGGGCAACCTTGATCTTTTGCTCGTGTGGGAGCAAGGGTGAAATTTGTGCTGCATTCTCCCCTTGGCCCTTACACTGTTCGGCATGAAATAAGGAATTGGCGGCAGGGTAATTGCTTGAAGGAAGGATCGGTGTCCTAAAGTCACCGACCGGATCCCGCCACAGGAGCCAAGATTCTGGAAAAGCCCGAAGTTAGGGATGTGGGGCCTAAGGGCAATTCCTAGAGGGGATGACAGCGTCGATTCCTGAGCGTAGCTGATCATTTCTCCCGCTTCTGGCTGTACGTCTTTCTCATAGCATTGAAAAAATTCCAAAAAGGATGATCGTGGTCCGAAGCGGGAGTCCTTTCCTCGGCCTTGCTCAGAGCTAACCTTTCCTCCCTGAGTTTTTGGTATGCCCACTGGATCTCCTTGAAGCGATCCTGGGCCGAAGGATCCTCTGGGTTCCTATCTGGATGCCACTTCATCGCCAGCCTCCTATAAGCCCTCTCGATCTTATCCCACGGGGCATCCTTTGAAACCCCGAGTATCCTGTGCGGATCTCGGGACATGGTCATGGTCCCTCACTCCTTAATGATGCCCTTTTTATTGCGCGCATAAGATGCCTCGAAGGTTGGCACGCAGTGCGGTCTTAATTTTTCCTCTACCTTTCTCCCCAGTCCCTCTTTCAAGAATGTGAGAGCTTCGTCCCTATCCTCGTCCATGATGACACCGAGGAGCCTCTCCACTTCCAGGGGAGAAAGCTCCAGGATCACGTTGGCGGTCACCCTCAATTCTTCTCCCTCCCTTCTCTAGGGCTCATGTCCGCAAGGGAACGATCTCCAGATCCCATCCCATTGTAACGGAGGAGCAATTGCAATCCCATTGCCAGAAGTGCCAAATCTCGAAAAAGATACCAGACTGCATTGCCAGTTCCGGAACTAGCAGTGGAAAAACAACCGCAGTCCACATCTATCCCCCTCATGAGATTCAGAAAAAGAGCGGAAGCGAAGGTAGCCAGCAATCCACACACCAGCAGAGTTGCTCCTTGGATCCACACGCCCAAGATCAACGCACCTCCCACAACCATCTCCACCCATGGAAGGATCAAGGCTACAGGGTTTATGAGAGATCCTGGGAGGATCCTGTAGTTGTAGATGGCCTGGGCAAATCCCCCGGGATCTTGAGACTTGACCGCACCCGCATAAACGAAGATGCCGCCCAAGGCTAGCCGAAATGCGATCGATACCAAGGGCGAGAACAGAATCCTTCCCTTCACTTGGCATCCTCCACCGGATAGCCCCTATCCCTCCAACGGCTCCAGCCGTTTACGAGCACCTTGACCCCCTCGATCCCCCTTTCTCGTAGTCCCCTGGCAAGCTCCGAGCTGAGGGGACAATCCACGCCGTCGCAATAAGCTATGGGAATCATCCCAGCCTGGACTAGGACCCGAATCTCCTCCGAGTCTCCTTCGGCCTCCGAAGGGGGAACGTTCACTGCTCCCGGCAAATGCCCAGTGGAAAAGCTTCCAGGGTCCCTGGCATCCAGAAAGAGGGCCTGGCCGGACTGGTATGCCTTCCAGGCCTCATCCAGAGAAATTTCCTCGAGCCCCTCCAAGTGCGTCGCCACGACTTCTCTCTCCGACCGGCCACCACTCCACGGAATGTCCAGCCCGCGAATCGCCTTGGATAAGACCCCGAGGGCAATCCCGACGAGGAGTAGTGCCATGGCCTGAACCAAGGCCTTGGAGGATCTCGCCCATATGGAGAAGAAGGCCTTTCTTTCCTTCCGAGTTCTCACCCCTTGCCTCATGGACACATCACGATACCCTGAGCAAAGAGGCATGCTCCACATGTGGGGTGCTCGTTGCCGAAGCAGTCTTCCTGGTTGCTCTCCAGCATGTCGCACCCCCCGCAAACAGTGCACGGAGAGAATGGAAACTCCAAAACCCTCTTCCTGAAGAGCAAATTAATCTCCTGGTTCCAAAGTTCCTCGAGCCCCATCTCCTCGATGTTCCCCAATATGAACCGTTTGCAGTTCCTTTGAAATCCATTGAGATACTGGATGTGGTCGTAAAGCAGAGGGAGACAAGGGCTCGCATCCCCTCTCCAACCTATCACCAGAGATCCATTTTCCACGAATGGACAACGATTGTGGGCCCTTGACATGTCGGCCCCAGCCAAACAAACCGAAAACCCGCTTCTCAAAAGGGAGAAGAACTGTGGCCTTCCCAGCTCCCACGTGTCCATCCTGGGAAGAGAGAGTCTGAAAATAGATGGCTCGAAAGCCACCTCGCTAATTCCCGAAGCGAAGAGAGCTTCTTTTTCCATCTCCTGTGTATGTGGGAGGACATTGGTCACCAAAAGCTCCGTGACATTGAGCCTGGAGGCTAGAGAAGCTACCTGGGGAAGCTCTCTCAGGTTTCTTCTGGTCGCGACAAATACTATCCCCATGGCTGGCTTGGGAAGGGCAAAGGGCCTGAATCCAGTTGCTAGATCCCGAAAGGTCGAGATGTTTGCCAAAACCGACTCGAGGGGAGAGGAAGGTCTCATGCTCCCATAACCCTTGAGAGTTACCCCATCCAAGGAGACCCAAAGCCTGTCCAGACGAGCCTTTATCAGTCCCACTGCAAGTGACCTTTCCAGAAGGGTTCCATTGGTGACCATTTCTACCTGGCATCCCACTTCCTTAGCCTTTTCAACCATCTGAAGAATCTGTGGATGAAGCAGTGGCTCTCCATATCCTCCGAAGAAAACGAGAGGAGGTCTCGGCAAACTTGATGCACCCTCCATTATCTTCTCGAAGGTGCTCCACTCCATGAACCCTGTGGACACATTCTTCCAGGCTTTTCTCATACACATCTCGCAGTCCAGATTGCACTGGTTGGTGGGTTCGATATAGAGCTTTCTCAGAGGAATGAGGGGCTTGAGAAGTGCTCCGGTGTTTCCCAATACCTCGAGAGTGATCTCATCTCCCGGCTCCAAGCCCAATTCCAAAGCGAGGTTTTCGGGAAGTTCCAGCCTTCCCCTCTCCAATATTCGAACCCTGCTAGCCTTTCTCCTCATCTCCCTTCACTCCATTTGAGCTCTCGATGAGACCCAGGAAGGGGATCCCGTGAGATACTCGGAAAGGCTTTCCTTTCCCTTCTGATCCAGGCCTGGACAGTCCTCTGGGCCTTTTATGCCCTCTGCCACCAGGGTCGCAAACACCATGCAAGTTGGCTGGCCGCATTCCTTGCAGTTGGTTTTGGGAAGCCTTTTGAGGACTTCGAACACCTGAGGCCGTGGGGGAACCTCTTTGGTGGGTTCTATCTCGTGCCGACGCTCCCACGTGGCGTTTATCTCCTTCATGAGCCACTGGAGAATCTTCTCGGCCTGTGCCTCATCCTCCAAGGCATTTATGGCTATCTCCCTTGGGTGTAAGGTGATGAGCCTACCGTGGATCCGAAGGGTGAGGGAGGGAGGATCCTCGGTATAACTGAACCCACCTAGGACGGTGTTCAGATAAGGGAGCACATCCCTTATGTCCTCTTCCAAATGAGCTATGCAGTGAACCGACTCGAAGCTTGGATTGCATTTGGCCCTAAAGACCTCTTTCTTGTAAGACTTGAGAAGCACGTTGCACCTCCTAGCTGGGAAGCCCCTTGTTTATTCAGGGGGTCAGGAAAGGGTTGAGTAGGAAGTAAACTGCCAAGACCATGACCACGGCACCGGACCCCCTCTTGAACCATTGGCCTGCCCCCTGCCAGGTCCCGCTCTCCAGGACATTTCTCACAAACGCCGTGGAACTCCCGGCTAGGGCGATGGGCATGCAGTGGCCAAGCCCGAAAAGCACCGTCAAGACCACCCCGGTTCCAACATCTTTCTGGATCGTGATTATAGCCAAAATGGGGGCTATAAAACCAAAGGTGCAGGAGCCGGATACCAGCCCGTATCCCAGACCCAGGCCAAAGGCCCCGAGAGGCCCGGTGAACCTAAACCTCTGGAGAAGACTCCCCGAGAAGGAGCATCTCTCCACCCCCCAGAGTCCCATGGCCACCCACACAAGAACCAGGCCCACCAGGATCTGCCAGTAAGTCCCTATGTCCCCTAGCATGCGCCCCAAAATGGCGCATACTATTCCCACCAGGGCGATGGTGAGGAACAACCCCGTTGTGAATGAGACAGCGTAATAAAATGCCTCCCTGGGTCTGAGGGCTCGGCTTTGGCCTGCCACATACGCGACCATGAGGGGGATGGAGGCCACGTGGCAGGGGCTCAAAAGTACGCTCACCATTCCCCACAAAAAGGCCCCGAGGCCTGCGGCCAGGGTTGCTCCCTGAAGCCACTCATTTATGGCCACAACAGCCGACTCCAGCATCTACTGGCTCACCTCCCCATGAGCCCAGAGAAAACCCGGCTCCATCGGGCATCCATCATCAGTCGACCCCCATCTTGCGAAGCTGGGCCACTATGTCCTTCTCGGCCATGAATCCCATGTGGCGATAGACCTCTCTCCCCTCCTTGTCGAAGAAGATTTGGGTTGGGATGGCCCTTATCCCGAATCTCCTCGCATAATCTCTATTAGCTGAGATGTCAATGAAGACTATGGCTGCCCTTCCCCTGTATTCCCGTTCGAGTCTCTCCAAGATGGGCTCCATCATCTTGCACGGGATGCAGGACCTGGCACCCAAATCCACCATGGTCACCATGCCTTTGACAGGAACTTCCATCGCTTGGGACGTGACACCCTTCACCAGGATGGCCGAATCGAGTGTCAGTCCCCCTACAATTGCCACAATAGGTATAAGAAAAGCTCGTTTCATCTTCACCGTCCTCGGGTGGCGGCTTCTTGCCATCCAAAACCTCCTCTTCTGTTCAACTGGGGAGCCGATCCCATTCACCGGGCCCTATGCATCTGGCCCCAGCCAGCTCCCGTCCCTGCACCCGGGCTCCTCTCCACCAAAGTTGGCTCCAGGATGAAGGGAAGAATCAGAAGCAACGCGCAGGCGATTGCAAATGTCCAACAAATGAGAGTCCTTAAACCATGGGAGCTTACCAGTTTCGAGAATATTCCCGTCACTTCCCTCCAGTGAAGGGCTATGTGGACGGCCAAAAGACCTATGAACACGAACCCCACCACGAGGTGAACTGTGCCCCAGTCATGCCTGTCCATGCCAAAAAGGAAAAGGTCGACATTTCTTCCGAACTTCTCTTGCCTCTGAGAGCCTGGAATAAGGACGAACTTCATGAGGAGTCCACTCGAGGTCATGAAGCTCATGAGTAAGAACATGGCCCCATTGATGAAGAAATTGGTCTTGGACTTCTTGCTCACCATGGGGCTTCTCCTACCCTATTTCCTCCACAGGAACATCCTTGATCAGGCGAAGCAACACCATTTTTCTCCTCTTTTGCCCTTGCATCTCAGGCCCGAAA
>Ga0197142_1005302_pt1 | contig 10134 bp, 11 predicted proteins | sample GBS60_MetaG_FD_148614 | JGI IMG/M metagenome (GOLD analysis project Ga0197142, IMG submission 148614) | Sediment microbial communities from Great Boiling Springs, Gerlach, Nevada, United States - GBS 60_MetaG | ecosystem: Environmental > Aquatic > Thermal springs > Hot (42-90C) > Sediment...
TACCATCACTTAATTGAATAATATTAAAAGAATAACCATTTCTTTTTAATTCATTTCCCAATTTTTTAGCCAAGAAATCATAATCTTTTTCAAATATCGACAATACTACTTTTGATTTATCTTCCTTGACTATAACCATGTTATCATTTTTAGAATAATTATAATATAAATATTTTCCAACTCTACTATTAGAATACGTCTTTATTAATTCTGAATATTTAGAATTTAGAATACTAGCTAATTGCTTATTATCAGTATAAAAATAAAAATCATAAAGATTAAATGGTAAAAAAGAAGAAAAAAAATAAACAAAAAGAGATAAAACAAAAATAACGAAACTCCCTATTGCACCATTTTTATACATTTAAATTCACTCCTTTAAATAACATACTACCATTTAAACCATAAAAAATAAAATAAAATAAAATAATTCAAATCAAACTTCAGGAACAAAAGGAATTAAAGCCATTATTCTAGCACGTTTTACAGCAGTAGATATTTTCCTTTGATGCTTTGAACAAGTTCCCGTTACTCTCCTTGGTTGAATCTTATATTTATCATTTATAAAATTCTTTAATAAATCCATATTCTTATAATCAACATAATCTATTTTATTATTACATAAAATACATTTCTTTCTTTTAGCCATAAAAAACCCCCTTTTTCCCTAATTTTTCCAAGATTTAATATAATATTCTTAAATAGAAAAGTAAATCCTTCCTAATAAAACCTAAAAAAAATTACATCTTTTTAGGTAAACTAATATTTAATAACAAAGCCCATAACTCTATTAAAGATTTAAAGAATAAAATTAAAACTAATCTTATATTTTGTTTATCTTTACCAAGCTCGTCTTCACATAAAATCTTATTAGAATTATAAAACTGATGAAAAGATTTAGCAAAATTATACCCCCATAAAACTAAATAATAAGGATCATTTAATGAAGAATATATATGATCCCTTAACTCTATTGCCTGTATAAATATTTCCAACTCCCTATCATCTATTAACTCATATTTCAATATATCCATTAAATTAGATATCTCTTTAAATAAATCTATTTCATCAGTATTATAGAAATTTCTTAAAATTCCGTTTATCCTTGCATAAACATATTGAATATAATATAGTGGATTATCAAAAGTTAATTTTTTCATAAATTCTATATCTAATTCTAAGGGAGAATCTTTTAGCCTTGATAAGAAAAAAAATCTTAAGATATCAGGGCTAACATTCTCCATTAATTCATCTAATAATACTAAAATCCCCTTTCTTTTAGACATCTTTAAAGCTTTATCTTTCATAACTACATTAACTATTTGTAAAACTATTATTTCGTGATTATCAGGATTATAATTCAAAGCAGAAGTAGCAGCTTTTAAGCGATTAACATAGCCATGATGATCAGGCCCTAATATCGTTACTAATTTATTAAAATTTCTACTAAATTTATTCCTTATATACTCAATATCATAAGCAAAATAAGTATATTCAACTTTACCAGCTGACTTTCTTAAAACCCTATCCTTATCATCCCCAAAATAAGTACTCCTAAATAAAATAGCATCATTCTCTCTATATATTAACCCCTTTTCCTGTAAATATCTTATTAAATTTAACAAATCCTCTTGTTTTATAATACTTTGCTTAAAAAAATTATCAAAAATTACACCAAACTTATCCAAAGTATTAATATGCAATTTAACAAAATAGTCTACAGTCTCTTTATAAATTAATTCCCTATTCTGTATAAAATTAAGTACATTATCATTAGTAATATTAAATTTACTACTTAAGTAAATAGCAAAATCCCTTAAGTATTCCCCTTTATATCCATCTTCAGGAATATTAAATTCCAAATTATTAACCTCCCTTATCCTTTGTATAACACTATCAATTAACTTTTCTATTTGTTCTCCAACATCATTAACATAATATTCCTTAAAAACATAATTTCCAAAGTACTTTAGAACATTAGATAAAACTAACCCAAAAGAAGCAGCTCTACCATTAACAGCATTCAAAGGCCCCGTAGGATTAGCACTAACAAACTCAATTAATATTCTATCATTACTTATTTCATAACTACTCCATAAATTATTGACAATAAAATCATTTAAAATGAATTCAAAAACATCCTTAGAAAATCTTATATTTAAAAACCCATTAATCACTTCTACCTTATCAATAAAAGCACAAAACGAAACTTTACTAATAAAACTATTAATAAAATTTTCATTTACATTACTTTTTCTTAAAATTAATAAAATATTACTACCATAATGAAAATCCTTAACAGGGCTTCTATCTATACTAAACTTAATATCATATTTAAAATCCATACTATTTAAAACTTCTAAGAACAAAGTTTGGAGATATTTTTTTAAAGAAAAAAATTTTTGATTCATAATATTTTAATTATATTTAATTAAATTGTTCCCACATAAATAATTCTTCAGGTAAAATTGGTATATCCTGTTCTAAAGCCCAAATAACCTGATCTAACCATTTAATATAATCCATAATTTTTAAATTTCCTTCATTAAGGGAATCCAATAATATTTTACAATATTGTTGTTCTAACTCAAAAGGCAATTGTCCTCCATAAGCAGCTCTATCTTTTAAATATCTACTTGCAACTTGATCAGCTAATAATTCAAAATTTATTTTCATTAAATTAAAAAAATTAGCATGAGACATTATAGGATTTAGTTTATCAAAAGGTTCTTTAAGCTGCTGAATAAGTAAAACAAAGTTATCAGTTGAATAATTTTTTTCCATATTACATTATATTTTTTTCCATATTATATTATTTAGAGATTAATGTTAATAAATATTTTGTTATGCTATCGTTAAGTTCAGCTATAGCATCAGTAATTGGTATAGATTTAGGGCAAACTTGAACACATAATTGAGCATTCCCACAATTAGCTATCCCTTCCTTAGAAACCAAATAACTAAGCCTATATTTTTCAAAATTTTTACCTGTTGGATGAAGATTAAATAAATAAGCTTGAGCTAAAGCATAAGGTCCTACAAAATTAGTTATATCATTATATTGAGGACAAACTTCTAAGCATGCCCCACATGTCATACATCTTGATAATGCATATCTAATTTGCTGTATTTCTTGAGAATAAGTAGCTCCTGGTCCTTTATCATATGTACCGTCTATATCTATCCAAGCCCTAACTTTCTTTAACCCTTCAAACATTTTAGATCTATCTACTATTAAATCCCTTATAACTTTAAACTTAGATAAAGGTTCAATAACAATAGGTTGTTCTAAGTTTTCAATCAAAGTAGAACACGCTTGTCTCGGCTTACCATTTATAACCATAGTACAGCTACCACAAACCTCCTCTAAACAACTAGCTTCAAAAGCTATCGGCTTAACTTCATTACCATTTATATCCTCCGGATTCTGGCTTATATACATTAACAACATTATAACATTCATATGCTCTTTATAAGGTATTAAGAACTCCTGGTAATAAGGCTTACTATCAATACTATCTTGCCTCTTAATTTTTACATGAATTTTATCCCTCTTTTTTGGATTATTACTTTTATTTCCATTTTTTTCTGTCACTAAAAATTTATTAACTATATCTTTAATTTCAATAATATTCATAATTAATAATCCCTTCCTTTTCCCCTTCCTATTTTATATTTCTATAATTTTTTTTAAATATCCTATTAGTAAAAAAATAATTTCCCAAAAACCAATTCACATTAAAACAAAAAGGAAAAAAACTTAAAACAGTTAATAATATATATAGAAAATCCTAATAATGATAAAATAAAAAAAATAAAAAATAGAATTGATTAGTTAAAAACTAATAAACCACCAAGGAGGCAATATGAAAGAAGGAAAAACTCTATTGAAAATTAAACAAAATGATACTACTCAAGAAATAAAACAAATAATAAAACCAAGAAGCTACGAACTAATGTTTATAATCAATTTTAACACCTCTGAAAAAGAAAGAAATGAATTAATAGAAACTTATAAGAAAATTATTACAGAAAATAAGGGAGAAATAATTAAAGTAGAGAATATAGGAGAAAAAGATTTAGCATACCCAATTAACAAAATGAGAAAAGGATATTATGTTTTATTTGATTTTAAAGCTTATCCCGATGATGTAGTAAAACTACAAAACCTATTAAAAAATAATGAAAAAATTGTTAGATTTATGGTAGTTAGAAAAAATCTAAAAGAAGATTAAAAAGTATCAGGTAATTTTTATAGGGATACAATATTAAGTAATAAACTGATTTTTTGTGTAGTATAAAGCGGTAGTAGCTCAGTGGCAGAGCGCCAGCTTCCCAAGCTGGATGTCGCGGGTTCAAATCCCGTCTACCGCTTGAATCCTGTACAATACTTAGAGTATATTTATAAGCAATCCATAGTTCCTTTTTTGACAGTATATATTACTAGATGATGTATATCGAGGAAGATTTCGCAAGGTTACTACAAAGTATACTGTTCATAGGCGTTTTTACTTATATAAATATTTTGGTTTTCCCAAAATACTACATATATCTATTTAAACTAAAAAAAGCAGAAGGTGTGATACTTAGCTTTGTAAAAGTAGATAGTACAAAGGGATAGGATCGCTACCATTTAGAAATAGAATACTCCACAAATTATACAAAAATAAACACTAAGGTAATTTATGAAGCATTCTTTCTAGTACGAAAAGAACACCCAGAAGTAGGTAAAAAAATACAAATAAGGTATAATCCTCAAAATCCTTACGAAGTAGCTTCAATTAGCAATAGTATAGCAATACTGGAATTATGCGTTTTAATGTTATCTTGGATTAGTTTATTATTTATATTTTTTTCTATTATTTAGGGATATAAATAAGTTAGTGAAGCTAAATTGGAAATATTTAAGAATAAAAAAGGATTTCTTGTTTATTATGCAAGTGTATGAGTAGAAACAGTAGAGTTATAGATAAAGCAAGAATAGAAATCTCATCTACAAGTGATGGCGCTAAAGTATTTATTACAATCTTTATTGCTTTTGGTTTGATAATAACTATTCCTACGCTGAAAAAATACAATGACTATTTAACCAAATACGAATCTACAAAAGCTACTATATTAAGTGTTAAAAAGAAAATTGTAAAAACTTACTACGAAGATCATGAAGGAACTACAACTAAATATAAAATAACTACATATAAAATAGAAATAAAATTTTTTGTAGATAATAAGGAAATAAAAAAGGTTGTATCTTATGATAAGTACCCTAGGGTAGGTGAGAAAATAGAAATAAAATATAATCCCCAAAACCCTAACCAAGTTACTACTATGAGTGATTATGATATTCAATCAAAGATATTTATTATAATAATTTTCTGGACTATAGTTGCCATTGTAGCTATTGTTATATTTCTTAAAAAATAAAAATTAAAAAATAAAAATAAGTGAAATATCTATATAATCTTTGGGTCACTAATAATCACTTGGTAAATATTTTAACAATAAAAAATGAAACTAGATATTAAGTGTATTCTTGATACTAAAATATCTGTTGAAAACAATAAAAATTAAAGTAGGAATAATAATAGAAATACTTACTGCGGCGCTAAAATATAAAGGCTCAAATATTAAAGATTTAGCTATATAATTTATCCCCACTTGAATAGTATATTTCTTTTCATCCTGTAATACAATTAAAGGCCATAAGAAATCATTCCATAAAGTTAAAAAATTCATTATAAATCCAGTTATAATATACGGTTTTAAAATCGGAATATGTATAAAAAAAATCTTTTGAAAAATATTAAACCCTTCTAACTCTGTATAATCATCAATTTCTTTAGAATAATACCTAAAAGCCTGAATAAATAATAATAAAGTATATAAATTCACTAAAAAAGGTAAAAATACTGACACCAACTTATCTAATAAATTCAATTTCATAATAATAAAAAAATTATATATGACTTTAGCTTCAGCAGGAAATAAAAAAGATAAAGTAATAAAAGCTAAAAGCCAAGACCCCAATCTCGTTTTATTTTTATAAAAAAAATAAGCTGCTAATAAACATATTAATACAGTTAATACTGCCCCTAAAATAGAAACAAACAAAGAATTTAAAATATATATCCCAAAATCATAATTCCTTAACACAATTAAATAATTATTAATAAAATTTTTTTTAAATGAAAATAATAAAACAAAAACAATAGGGAAAATAGTAAATATAAAAAAGATGATTAAAACAAAGGAAATAATGATATAGAATACCAAAGATTGAGTTTTCATATAGCTTCAATTAGTGTTAATTTTCATAAGATAATTCCAAAGGGAAATAGAAATCTTGTTAATAAAAAAAGTGGGCTGCCTAGGAATCGAACCTAGGACCCCTTGCTTAAAAGGCAAGTGCTCTTCCACTGAGCTAGCAGCCCACCCTTAATACCATTACCCTTTTAATTTTAATTCCCTACTTTTCAATTCCTTACAAGCAATATAAACTTTATTAAATTTATTAAACCACTGCAGAAATTCTAACAGGCATTAATAAATATAAAAATTCATCTTTATTTTCTACTTCACATTGACTATCACTATCAATAAAACTTAGCTTTAATTCATCTTCTTTTATCTTACTTAGCATATCTTCTAAGAATTTACTATTAAACGCAATATTTAAAGATTCACCTTTAAAATTACTAATAATTAATTCCTCTTTAGCTTTTCCTATTTCACTTTCTATAGATTCAATAACTAATTTATTTTTTGATATATCAAAAATAACGACACCCGATAGCTCTTTACTTTTACTAAGTAAAGAAACCCTCTTAATAGCATTTAAAATTGGTTTTTTACTAATATTAAACGAAGTTTTGAACTTAGGTGGTATAACCTCTTTATACTCTGGAAAAGTACCCTCTATTAGCTTAGAATTAATAACTATCTTACCATATTCAGTATCATAACTAAAGCTAATACTATTTTGATTAAATCCGATAGATACTGCCTCATTTAATTCTTTAATAACAGCATTTAAACTTTTAACTGGAACTATTAATTTATAACTATCTCCTTTTGTTTTACTACCTTTATAATTTAGGGAATAAAGTGCTAATTGGCTCCCATCAGTTGCTACAAAATTTATTCTATTATCTTCTATTTCAAATAGTATTCCCGCAAAAACAGGATTACTATCTTCAGGATAACTACTAGCATAAACCACATAGTTAATAGCATTCTCAAAATCCTCACTATTTAATATAATGCTATCTTCAAAATCCTCAAACTCTATCTCAGGATATTCCCCTTCACTAATAGTAGTTAATTCCGCTTTAAACCCCAATGAATTAATAATTAATTTATTTTCTTCTAGTTCTAATTGGATTTCAGGATAATCGATTTTGGATACAATTTTAAATAGTTCCTTAGAAGGGATAATTACACTTCCTTCACTAAATACTTCACAATTGATAAAAGCTTTAAATTCGTTTTCTAAATCAGTAGTAGTTAAAATAAGTTGGTTATCAATAGCTTCCATTTTCACCCCTTCTAAAACACTTAAAGGAGTTCTAGATGGTATAATCTTATTAGCTACAGATAAAGCCTTCTCTAAATACACTGTAGATAAATTCACTTTCATAAATTAATTCACCTAAACCTCTTTTTATTTACCTATTTACTTTAATATTCAACTTTTATATATCATTTCCTCCTTAAAAATTATTAAACCCAAATAATTATTAAGCTCAATTAAAATTAAATAAAAACTGAAAAAGAATTTTATATTTTAATAAAAAAATTTTCTACGTCTCTTAGTTTTAAAATAAAAAAAGTTTTTAAAAATATCAATAGATAGAAATCCAAAAATAAAACCCACCACATGAGCTAAATAAGCTACGTTAGAATAAAAATTAAAAAATAAATTTAATAAGTTAAAAATAAACCAAAATATAATGAAAACAAAAGCAGGAACATAAGTTAATCCTATGAATATAAAGAAAATTAAGATAGGAGCAGTAGGATATAGTTTTAAATAAGCTCCCAATACAGCACTAACTGCTCCACTTGCCCCTATTAAATTAATATCAACATCACTAATAAATAAGAGCTGCAATATCGCTGCCACTATCCCACCAAGTATATAAAATAACAAAAACTTAAAAGCCCCTAGCTTATCTTCAATATTATTCCCAAACATCCATAAATAAAGCATATTAAAAAATAAATGGGTAAAATTAGCATGTAAAAACATATAGGTTATTAAAGTTTTATAATCCTTTAAATAAAATAGCTTCTTAAAACTTATCCCATAATTTTGAACAATTAATTCCTTATTATAAAAAACTTCTATAAAAAATACAATAACATTAATTAAAATGAGGATAAAAGTAATAACAGGAAAAGATCTTGTAGGATTAATATCCTTTAATGGAAGCATTGTTTTTTGTATTCCACATTTGCTTAAAATTAGAATCCAACTTAGCAATAAGGTATAATTCTTAAAATTTAACTTACCTCAAAAACCAATTTTTTTTTACTAAGCTATATAATAAGAGTTAATCAAAAAGAGCATCAATAGAGTTAATTTTAAAGATTTCGTGATTATAAAATGGTTCAGCAAATTCAGTTCTTGCCAAAAACCCCCAATACTTCGCAAAACTCATAATATATTCTTCTACCTTAAAATCCTCAAACTGACTCTTATAAGCCTTACACGCCTCTATTTTTTTATCTATAAATCCACTTATATCCACTACAAAAGAAGGAGTTAAGTTTATCCTCAAATGATTTGAAAAAAACCGAAAAATCTTCTTAGGATAATTTGATTCCTCTTTTAATAAATCACTATTACTTAAATCTAAACCAGTTGTATTTAATAAAATAAAATTTGGATCTAATTTAAAACTAACTTTAGTTAATTTTGAATAAAATCGTGAAGCATAAGAAATATTAAAAGCTTGTATATGGTCAGGATGAGCATCTAACTCAAGATGACAAAAGATTAACTCAGGCTTAAAAACCCGCATAACAGAAGCTACCTTATATCTAGCTTCAATACTATCAAATAAAAACCTGTTTTTAAGATCTAAAGTAATCCTATAAGCTCCTAAGATCTCAGCAGCTTCCTTAGCTTCCCTTAATCTCCTTTCAGGATCACCCTTAGGAGTAGGCTCCCCATTCGTTAAATCCAAAATCAAAACTTTATACCCCTTAGCTACAAACTTAGCAATAGTACCACCCATAGAAATCTCACAATCATCAGGATGAGCACCTATAGCCATAATATCTACCTTCATAACCCATCACCCTCAATTTAAAATAATTAATCTATACCATAAAATCTCAGTAAAACAATTTTAAATTGATAGTAAAACAATAGCAATTAATGATAAAATTAAAGCTAAAGCTTGCAATATAGTAATTTTTTCCTTTAATATTAAAAAAGCTAGCAAAATAGTAACAATAGGATATAAAGCTGTTAAAACAGTAACTATAGATAAATTCCCTTTCTCATATGCTTTTAATAAGAAGAAAGTCCCAATCCCACCAGTTAATCCAGCTAAAAAAGGAAACAAAAAACCTAATTTATTAGTTAAATTAAAGATATTAGATATTAAAAATAAAGCGGTGAAAACAGAAACTAAAAACCCCCCTAACATCTGATAAAAAAACCCTAACTTAGGATCAATATAACTAGTGCCTAATTTCATAAAAAATCCAGATACCCCCCAAAATATAATGCTTAATAAACTAAAAAATAACCAATCCTTCATAATACTATACATTGATAAAATCTAAATATTCATAAATAAAAGAATACCAAATATAGAATTTAAACAAGAAATTGCTAACATAACAAAAGAAATTAACACTCCTATAACATTAATTATTTTGTCGTTATTATCAACAGCTTTAATAAATCCTATAACACCTAAAGCTAAACCTAAAACAGAAAAAAATATTCCACATATAGCTAATATGTTTGCTGGACAAGCTATAACCCCTAACACAATAGAAGAAATCCCTAAAATCTTAGGAGTATTATCAGCTTGTGGATAATTTACAGATGGTTGGTGTTGAAAAGAAAGCTCCCCTTGTTGAGATTGGAAAGGTACCTGCTGAGATTGCTGTTGGTAA
>Ga0197142_1005303_pt1 | contig 10133 bp, 10 predicted proteins | sample GBS60_MetaG_FD_148614 | JGI IMG/M metagenome (GOLD analysis project Ga0197142, IMG submission 148614) | Sediment microbial communities from Great Boiling Springs, Gerlach, Nevada, United States - GBS 60_MetaG | ecosystem: Environmental > Aquatic > Thermal springs > Hot (42-90C) > Sediment...
GGTCAGGTCGCGTTCCAGGGCTGCCCGCCGAGCGATGCCGATGCGCTGCAGCGGCTCGTCGCCCCACTGATCGCCAGCGCGCCATGACCCAGCATCTGCGTGGCCCGGAGAGCGAACGATCGTGCACCCCCTGACGGGCAGAACATCTTGTGAAGAGACGGAAGGAGAGCCGATCGATGGCGGGAGACACGGCGGCCGTCCGGAAGCGGAATCGCGGGCTGGGACAGCGCCAGTGGCGCCGTCGTGCCTGGCTCCTCACCCCGGTTCTCGGGCTCGGCATCGTCGCCTCACTCGGGCTCATCGTCTTTCCCCGGCTGGCGACTTCGGTCGAGACGCCGGCGCAGCAGGCAAACGGTCCCACTGTCCCTGACTTCGCCATCCGGACGCTGGATGGCGGCACCTTCCGCTTGAGCGAGCACCGCGGGCGGGTGGTGGCCGTTTACACGATGGCCGGCTGGTGCCGCTCCTGCATCCCCGAGGCTCAAGCGTGGGCCAGGCTCTATCCAGAGTATCATCAGCGCGGGCTTGACGTGCTCGTGCTCTCGGTCGACCCGACCGACACGCCGGGCTCCCTGGCCGGCTTTTGGGACCGAGCGGGACGACAGGTGTCCACGCTCACCTGGGCCATCGACAAAGACCAGATGCTGACGCGGCTGCTCGACGTGCGCACGCTGGATCAGACGATCATCATCGACCGGGAGGGGCGGGTTGCCTACGTCGACTACGGCCCGACCTCTCCAGACCAGTTGCGGCGGATAATCGACCAGCTCAAGCAGGAGGGGCAGTGAGCGAGCTGCAAGCCCAGGCCGCACAGTGGCTGTCGACCCTCGTCACCTGGTTGCCGGTGGGCTATGCCTTCGGCGCTGGGATGATCGCTGCGGTGAACCCGTGTGGCTTCGCCATGCTGCCGGCTTACCTGGCGCTCTACCTTGGAGCGGGCGGGCAGGCCGATCATCGCGGTGGGGCGAGGCGACTGGCGGAAGCCGTGGTCGTCGGTGGAACGGTGTCCGCCGGCTTCGTCGTCCTGTTCGCGGCCGCTGGCGCGGTGATCTCGGCCGGTGGGCGGTTCCTCCTGCCGGTCATGCCGTGGGTCGGGCTCGCGATCGGGGTGGGGCTGGTGCTGCTGGGCCTGGCGATGCTGGGAGGGCGCACCGTCAGCCCGGCGCTCTTCGAGCAGCTCGCCGGCCGGATCGGACGCTCTCGCGACCGCAGCCTCCGCGGCTTCTTCCTCTTCGGACTGGCTTACGGACTCGCTTCACTCAGCTGTACGCTGCCCGTGTTTATGATCGCGGCCGGAAGCGCGCTGGTCAGCGGCAGCCTGGGACGGGGCTTGGTTCAGTTGCTCAGCTACGGGCTGGGCATGGCCAGCGTGGTCATCACGCTGACGCTCGCCATTGCCCTCGTCCAGGCCGGCGTCGTGACCACGCTGCGACGTGCACAACCGTATGTCCAGACTGCTGCCGCCCTGCTGCTGGTGGTGGCCGGCGGCTCGATCGTCGTCTACTGGGCGCCCTCCGTGTTTTGAGGACAAGATTGGCACCGAGTCGCGTACCCTACAGGTCGTGGCCCTCACCACTCGGCTGGGCGTGGCTCTGCCCCCAGTGTGCACTGCGCGCGCTGAGCAGGCAGCTCATGGTCGCCGGAACGACCGCTTCCGGGGTTGGATCTGCATACTATCATTGGGTTGAGACAGACCCCATCTCATCTGGTGACTGGTACAGCAGTGACGAGTCTGGTGCTACATCCCTCGTATTGGTTGGATGGTCGGAGTGAGCCATGGCATTCGGGCCGCTCGCGCTGTTCGGTTCTGGCGAGACCTCAAAGCAAGGCCGTCAGGTACACGAGCACATCCTGAGCCGCTTCACTGCGCCGGTTCGAATCGCTATCGTCGAGACTCCCGCCGGTTTCCAGCCGAACGTCGGCCTGGTCGCAGCGAAAATCCGCGACTTCTTCGTGAAGAGCCTCGTGAATCACCGGCCGGAGGTTCGTTTCGTTCCCTCTCGCGCGCGGGAGAGTGTCTACGACCCCGACTCACCGATCGTCACCGAGCCGCTGCTTTGGGCTGACTACATCTTCGCCGGACCGGGCAGCCCTACCTATACGGTTAGGCACCTGAGCGGAACGCGCACGCTCACGTTGCTGGTCGAGCGCTGGCGTTCGGGTACGGCTCTCGGCCTTTCCAGCGCGGCGGCTATCGCGAGCGGCCGGTACGTGCTGCCGGTGTACGAGATCTACAAAGCCGGATGCGAGCTCTGCTGGAGTGACGGCCTTGATCTCCCTGCGGAACTCGGTCTTTCCCTCGTGGTCATGCCCCATTGGGACAATACTGAGGGTGGACGAGAACTCGACACCAGTCGCTGCTTTATGGGCGTTGAGCGTTTCCGGTACCTACGACGCTTGCTCCCTCGCGACGTCATCATTCTCGGGATCGACGAGCACACGGCCTGTCTGATCGAGCCTGAACTCGACAGCGCGGTCGTACACGGAGCGGGGACGGTCACCATCATCTCCGGTGACCAACAGTTGGTCGTTCCGAGCGGTGAGCGGTTTCCGCTCGATTGGCTCCGCAACGGTTCGCCAACCCTCAGACGAGACATCGGGTCGGGAAAAGGTCTGGGGTCGTGATGACCGATTCGCAAGTCGCCAGACCCCACTGCGCTGGTGCGGCCCTTCAGTCGCCTCCGCGCTTCTCACCAAGACGGACCATTCGCCCTGGTGATTGACCGTGGCGACTGCCACGGCTGCGGTAGGTCTCGGGAGCGAAGAGTGCAAAGACTGCGCCCGTCAGCACCACGAGTACGGCAGTCGCCTCGAGCGTGTCAGTCGTGCCGGTGAGGTCACTCAACCACCCCAGCAGCGCCGGTCCGACAACGTAACCGCTCTCAGCCAGCATCCGATAGGTACTCATCGCCGCGGCATTCCTTCCGCTCGGGGCGACATCGGCAGCGTAGGCGGCTGGAGCTGCCCCACTGATCCCGCTCGCCAGCGCCCAGAGCAAGCAGGCCAGGAGAAACCACCCATAGTTGGGAGCGACCGCGAAACCGACCAGGCCGGCGCTGGTCAGAAGGGTGGATGGCACGATCACCGCCTTACGGCCGAGCGTGTCCACCAGTAGTCCCGAGGGATACGCCCCGAGCAGCCCGAGGATGCTGATTAAGGCGAGACCGAGTCCGATCTGCGCCGGGTCGAGACCGATCTCGTGCTGCGCACGTAGTGGCACCAGGGTGAAGAGCGCACCGGTTCGGGCGAAGAAGGAGGCGAACGAGAGCAGGCTCACGAGGAGAAAGGGCCGCTGGCTGAACAACGCGACGACTTGGGAGAGGTATGGGGTCTGGTGGTGCAGGCCCTCGACGTGGTATCGAGTGGCTGGCCGGGTCTCTGGTACACGCCACAGGGCCAACAGGGCGACGACCGAGCCGAGCGCCGCGTAACTGTAGAACGGGAGCGCAAGCCCACCAAGTTCGGCGAGCAGCCCGCCGGGCAGAGGGCCGATGCCGACGGCAAACAGAAAGACCGCCATGTAGAACGACATGGTTCGTCCTCGTGTCTCAGGATTGGTGATGTCGGCGAGGATGACCTGACCGCTCGTCAGCACCATGGCGGCCCCGCTGCCGGCCACGAAGCGCCCGAGGAGGAAGACCTCGTAGGTCGGTGCAAGGCCACAGATCGCGTTGCCGGCGGCCGTCATCACTCCACCGGTCGCCAGCGACCAGCGACGCCCGGCGAGATCAGCCAGCCATCCGGCGGGTATCGAGGCGGCGAACCGCGCAAGACCGTAGACCGCGATGGTCAACCCAATCAAGAACTGCGGGACACCGTAGGCCGCAGCATACAGCGGGACGACGGGAACAATGCTCCCGAAGCCGAGCTGGTTGACGGCGATGACGAGACAGATCCAGGCCAGAACACGGTGGCGCCCGTACCATAATGGAAGCTCGCGCATCCGTGCGGCGAGCGCCTGGGGGAACCGCTTTTGCGCCATGCACCCCCCCTGGGCTGCGAATGTTCTTTCCCCGTCCATCGAACGCACTATCGGGTGCCCAAGAACCGTTGACCAATCAGAAGAAGGAAACTACCACCAGACCCCCATGCGTTGAACCGAGCAACAGTCGATCACGCGGGTCTCGCTCGCAAGGGACTGGGTTCAGGGCGAGGGAGGGTCGTTTAGGGGGCCTACTCTGGTGCGCTCGAATTCCTTTCAATCTAACCGTCCTCCTGGTCTCGGTCGTCCTCACCAAAAGGGGCCACGTACCGCTGGGGGCTCGCTCGCAACGGCGTGACGTCAGAGTCGATGCGCATTCCAGCCGCCAGTTCGGTGATGCGTAGCTCGGCCTGATCGAGCACGTCGTTGCAGAGCCGGATCAACGCGATTCCCCGCTCGTACTCGAGGAGCGCTTCGGCGAGTGGTAGGTCACCCGCTTCCAAGCGAGTGACGATCGCTTCGATCTGCGCGACTAGCCGCTCGTACTCCTCAATAGGAGAGGCGGGTGAGGCGGCCTGAGACTGTAGTGCCGGGTCCTCGGCCATGGTTAGCTCCCTCCAGATTCCAGCTTGACCGACGTGACCTGCGCTGCCGCTGTGCCATCGATGAACGCCAGTGTGACACACTCCCCGGGAGTGAGATCGCGGGCCAGGCGTCGCCGGTGCCCTGTCGTACGATCGATGACCAACGCGTATCCCCGCTGGAGAGGCCCATGCGGATGCAGGAGCTGCAGCTGACGGTTCAAGATCACGAGATGTCTGCGCGCGGCCTGCGTCCGATCCAAGAGTTGCTGCTGCAAGCGGCTGCCCAACTGATCAAGTTGGAGTCGGCCACGGTCGGTTCTCCGTCGAGGGTGTACCTGCTCCAGACGACTCACTGCCTTTTCGACCCGTTCCCGTGCCTGCTGCACGCGCGCGGTGATCGACGTGACGAGGCGTCCGGCGAGAGCGGTCAGCTCCGCTCGCAGTGTCTGTTGGTCAGGGGCAATCATCTCGGCCGCAGCCGAAGGAGTCGGTGCCCGCATGTCAGCAACGAAGTCGCACAACGTTACGTCCGTCTCGTGGCCGATGGCCGAGACGACCGGGATACGGGAACGAAAGACCGCTCGGACGAGCGCTTCTTCATTGAAGCACCAGAGGTCCTCGAGTGATCCGCCTCCCCGCGCGATCACGATCACATCGGCTCGGCCGTCCCGGTTGAGCAGCTCCAGCGCGGCCGTGATGGACTCGGACGCTCCAGTGCCTTGCATCTGTGCAGGGGCGAGCAAGACGTGGGCGAGGGGATACCTGCGCCGTAACACGGTCTGGATGTCATGCCACACCGCGCCCGTGGGGGAGGTGATCACGCCGACGCAGCGGGGACGCACGGGTAGCGCACGTTTCCGGCTTTCAGCGAAGAGCCCCTCCCGAGCGAGCCGCTCGTACACCTCCCTAAACTCTCGCTGGAGCGCTCCATCCCCGAGGAGCCGCAGCTCGTCGACATAGAGCTGGTAGCTTCCTGCCTGTTCGTACACCGAGATATAACCATGGACCAGGATAGCCTCCCCGTTCTCGGGCAGGTGATTTTGCAGGCGTGCGTAGGAACGGAACAGGACGCACTTGACCACTGCGTCGGCGTCACGCAGTGAGAAGTAGACGTGTCCAGCCTGAGAACGCGAGACGTTGGTCGCCTCGCCTTCGACCCACACGCTCCCAAGTTCTGGGTCGGCTTCAAGCATCTCGCGGATGCGCGATGTGAGCTGGCTGACACTCCAAATGGTGGTGATCGCGTGAAGACCACTCATTGCGGCACGGTACGAAGTTTGATCAGCGGCTGCCCGTACTCGACAGGCTGGCCGTTGGTCACCAGGACAGCAAGGACTTCGCCTGGCCGATCTGCGACAATTTCGTTCATGATCTTCATCGCCTCGATGATGGCCACGGTCTGTCCACTGGCGACGCGATCGCCGACCCGAACGAACGGGTCGGCATTCGGCCCGGGCGCGGCGTAAAACGTACCGACCATCGGTGCCACGATCGTATAGAGGTCCGTCTCGCTCGTCGCTGCATGCGGGGTTGGCGGGGACATCGTGCTTACCGGTGCGGTCTCTGACTCTCGTGAGCCCATTACTGGTTCTCCGGCTTCGAGTGCGATCCTCAGGTCACCTCGGACAACCTCGAGCCGGCGCAGACCGGCATGCTGCATGACGGAGACCAGCTCCCGCACAGCTTGCGTGAGCGTCATGTAGTCATCGGCCGGAGCGGTGTGGTCGCTTGGGGTCATCGGCCGCTACCCTACCCGCTCGATGTACTCGCCCGTGCGCGTGTCGACCTTGATGACATCGCCGACCGAAACAAAGAGCGGCACGCTGACAACGAGTCCGGTTTCCAGCCGGGCTGGCTTAGTGCCTCCGGTAGCCGTGTCCCCTCTGACGCCTGGATCGGTCTCGGCGACCCGCAGATTGACGGTGACGGGCAAGTCCACCTCGATGGCCTGGCCCTCGTAGGTCAGCAGATCGAGCTCAAGGTTCTCGGTCAAATAGTTCACCGCGTCGTCGAGGGCCTCGCGGCTGAGCGCAAACTGCTCGAAGCTGTCGAGATCCATGAAGTGATACTGGTCATCCTCCTCGTAGAGGAACTGCACACGGTGACGTTCCAACGGGGCAACCTGAAAGCGCGAACCGGCCTGGACTGTGGTGGTCGTCGTTGCACCAGTGCGCAAATTGCGCAGCGTCAAGCGGACGAAAGCGCTGCCGCGGCCAACCTTGACGTGCTGGAAATCGAGCACGCGCACCAGGTCACCATCCATTTGGAGCGTCAGACCTTTTCGGAGGTCACCCGTCTCGATCATACGCTCGTTCTCCCGTGCGTTCTGCCGGAACCCGAGAGGAAGCATTGAGTCAATGGCCAGTATACCTGCTCGCTGTCCCACCTGGTCCCTCCTCGCTTAAGCCTGCACGCTCGTGACGAAGACCTGGAGGGTGGTCGTGAACCCCAGCGCTGCACTGGTCGGCTGTCGGTACCGCCTTGTGCGCTGGATCCGTTGGCTTCGAGCCTCGGGTCTGGGCGCTTTGGCGCTGGCGCCGGTCGTCGGCGTGGAGGTTCCGTCGTTTGAAGGCCCGCGGTGGGACACTCTGGCGCAATGCTCGATGCAAGCCGCCGTTGCGTTTCACCCGGCGATGGTGAACCGTTTGGGCACTGACGTGAGCACGCGCAGCCCGTGTGGCTCGATGACAGCGAGATCTTCGATCCGTACGCCACCCCACCCAGGGAAATAGATGCCAGGTTCGATGGTAACGACGTGGCCGATCTCAAGCGGGCGTTCACTACGTGCCGAAAGTGACGGTGACTCATGGACCTGAATGCCGACACCGTGTCCGAGTGAATGGGTAAAGGCCTCGCCGAATCCTGCCTGCTCAATGATTTGACGAGCGAGCGTGTCGGCAGCCTTCCCTGTCATGCCGACGCGGATCCCTATCTCCGCTGCCTCGAGTGCCGAGAGCACCACGCCGAACACGTGCTCGAGGCGCTCACTCGGCTGCCCGATCCAGACCGTCCGAGTGAGGTCGGCGCAGTAGCCGTCGACCTGCGCACCCATGTCGATCACGATCGGCTCTCCAGGCTGCACCTGCCGGGATGTCGGGCGGTAATGGGGTAAGGCCGCGTTGGGCCCCGAAGCGACGGCGATCGGAAAGGCGAGGCCGTCGGCTCCGAGGGCTCGGGTGGCTTGCTCGAGCCGCCAGGCGATCTCGCGTTCCGTCTGACCAGGTCGAATCGCTGGCACTACCTCTAGGAAGGCCTGATCGGTCAACGACTGAGCACGAGCGATCGCCTCGATCTCCCCGGGGGACTTGACAGCACGTAGGTCGTCCACCAGGCTGTCCATTGGCACCAACTCGACCGTCTCTGCAAGCTCACGTTGCAGCGTAAGGTAGTCGCGGTACAGGATCGCCAGATCCTCGATCCCGACGCGACGAGCGCCAAGCTCGCGTAGTACGACGGCGTCCCCCTTTGCCAAATCGCGTTCATGGTCATAGACCGTGAATCCAGGAGCTTGGTGTCGGGCCTGCGCAGCGTTGAGTCGGCTCGTAACAAGGTATGCGGCCTGTAGTCCGATGACGAGGTGACCGGCCGATTCGTTCGGAGGGTTGTCCTCGCCGCTGTATCCGCTGAGCCAGAACCGGTTGAACGGGTGGGTGATGACCACAGCGTCCAGCTCCCGTTCGCGCAGAATTTCGCGCAACCGCGCGAGCCGATCGCTCATCAACACTCCCTCTTCTCCTCTGCACGGTCCATCAGGTACCTGACCGCAAGCTCGTAGCCAGCAGGCCCGAGACCCGCAATCTGCCCAAGTGTAACCGGCGCGATGACTGATCGTCGCCGGAAAGGCTCCCGTGCATGCACGTTCGACAGATGCACCTCGATGGTCGGGGCAGGCGCCGCTGCCACCGCGTCACGCAACGCGATGCTGTAGTGGGTGAACGCGCCAGGATTGAGGACGATTCCGCTGACGATTGGACCGTACTGCTGGATGTGGTCGACGAGCACGCCCTCGTGATTGGACTGGACGGCCACGATCTCGAAACCTCGTGACGCGGCGAGGCTGCGCAACCGGTCGTTGATCTCGTCCAAGGTCGTCGTACCGTAAATCTGCGGTTCCCGCTGACCGAGCAGGTTCAGGTTCGGGCCGTGGAGGACCAGGATGAGGCGTCGCGGTGAGGTCGGTCGATCGGTCATCGGATCCACCCCTTGGCACGCAACTCCTCAACCCCGAGCAATCCAAGTAGCACGCGGTACGGCTGAGGATGATCCGGATGGGACTCGAAGCGGGCTCGCTCGAAGTACTGAACGGTCAGTCCGGTCTCGGGATCGATGAACGTCTCGCTAATCGGATAGCCGAAGAGGGCCAGCGATTCACGGAACGATACGCCGGGGTCGCCGAACTCCAAGCCGTGCTGACGCCAGAAGTCTCGGAACGCACCGCAGAGGTGATGACCTGTCTCGGGGAAGTAGTCGCAACTCGGGTCGCTCGCGCGATCAACCGGCCTAAAGGGAGGAGAGGACAGGAGTCCACGTCGCTCGGCGTCGATCACGCCGAGACGCCCGAGCTGCACCTCGTACGGGGTACCAGCGTGCTCCGGGTGGTACTCGAAGCGCTGGCGCTCAAAGTACTGTACAGTGCGCTGCGTCCCGAGGTCCTGATTCAGCTCAGCGAATTCCTCGGTGAGCGGGTAGCCGAAGATCCTCAACCCGCCACCTCGCTCCCAGAACTGTTTAAAGCCGAAGGCCAACGAGTGTCCGGTCTCGGCAAAGTAGGTCCGATCACGAGTGGGCGGGAACGCCGGGATCCGGGTCGCCGGCGTGTTGAGACGGGCGATTTCGTTCCAGACCAGGGGATCCTCGTGTCCAAGCCGCCAGACCGCGAATCCGCCCAGCCCGCCGTCGAGGACGAGCTGCAACCGTGCGGCGAAACTGGCCGCCGAGGCGTGCCACACCTCGTGCGGGTGCCCCTCTTCGTCGACGTAGCGGACCCACGCTTCCTGTTGCACCGGGTCGTAGCCGCTCGACGCGCCCGGCAGTGTGGCTAGCGCCATCGCCTGCTCGTAGCGAACCGAGGCAGCCGGGGGGCCCTCAACAGTGTCCCAGTCGTATCCGTACAACGGAATACCGAGCAGGATCACCGATTTCGGCATCGTACTCTGCGCATAGGCCACGACCTGCTGCACCCATGAAATCGGCGCCACCGGCCCCGGGCTGCCGCTGCGAGAGTGGAAATCGTAGGCCATGATCACCACGAAATCGTTGAGCCGGCCGAGTGCGGGGTAGTCGTAGGCGCCGCCCCAGGTGGTCGGCGCATCGGAGGTTCGTGCTACGATGGCCTGGGTCACGAGCTTTCCGCGAGGCCGCAGCTGGGCAGCAAGCTCTTCCATGAAGGCGGTCAGCAACGGCCCATCCTTGGCGTTGACCGCTTCGAAGTCGATATGGAGGCCATCGTACTGTTCGTCTTCGACCAGTCGTACAAGTCGTGCGATGATGGCTGCTCGCTTTTCCGGCGTCTCGATCAGGGCGTGAAAGTCGTCCCAGCGTGGCACGTTCTTTACCATCGGCACGACCTGCACGCCTGTACGACGCATCAGGTCAAGCGCTCTCCGGTCGCTGAAGTCGGTAAGGGA
>Ga0197142_1005304_pt1 | contig 10132 bp, 11 predicted proteins | sample GBS60_MetaG_FD_148614 | JGI IMG/M metagenome (GOLD analysis project Ga0197142, IMG submission 148614) | Sediment microbial communities from Great Boiling Springs, Gerlach, Nevada, United States - GBS 60_MetaG | ecosystem: Environmental > Aquatic > Thermal springs > Hot (42-90C) > Sediment...
TAACGAACCAGATCAACAGTATAACGGGGGCTTGCTACAGACCAACGGCGGGACGGGAAGACGCACCACTCGGCATACATTGCGGATTAGGTAAGGAACCCGTTTCTTCTCTCTTTCTCCTCACCTCTGCTAAGGAGGGTGAAACCTTTGAAAATTCCCAGACTACGGTAATTTCCCTTGACTCAGCCGCTTCAATCCGGTACACTACTCTTGAATACGAGCGGCGACGAGCTACCTGCTCGTCGCCGTCATTACTCTACTCGTCCTCTTTGGAGCGTGCTATGCTCATGACAACTGCAAATAACGTCTGGCAACAGGTTACAAGTACCATTTTTGATCCGTTATTGACTGTTCTCGTCTTCCTACTGATGCTCAGCTTACTCGTGTTCGTTCATGAGCTGGGCCATCTATGGGTAGGATTACGAATGGGTATCAAGGTCGAAGAGTTCGGGATTGGCTTTCCCCCACGGGCGCTGGTTCTCTTCGAGCGAAACGGGATTAAGTACACGCTCAACTGGCTCCCGTTGGGTGGATTTGTTCGCTTTGCCGGAATGGATGGCGAGAAAGACGCAGTTTACGGTACCGGAAGTTTGGCCGCCGCACCACCCTGGCGCAAAATTCCGGTGATGCTGGCCGGCCCGTTGATGAATTTTGTTCTGGCGGTAGTAATCTTTTCCGTGCTCTTTGCGACCGTCGGTGTACCTACTCCAACCGGTCGCATGCAGATCAGTAATGTGTATCCCGGCACTCCGGCAGCAATTGCCGGGTTTCAAGCTGGTGATGAGCTGATCCGGCTCGATGGTCAGCCCATTAGCAATGAAAACACCATTCGTGAGATAGCTCAGCGCCGTGTAGGAAGTGCTATCGAAGCAGTAGTCATTCGTGATGGTGTTGAAGTAACGTTAACGGTAACCCCAGGCCCCTGGACAGCTCCTGATGGCCGTGAGTTCAGCGCCGGTTTTGGTTTCAGTTATGGTGCTGCGGTTGTTAATCAGCGGGTTAACCCGGTTGCTGCGATCGGCGTCGGCTTTATGCACAGCGTCGAACTGACCGGACGCATGGTGATGATGCTGTCCGAGCTACCGGCTGCTTTGGCCGGTCTGTTTAGCCCTACACCACCTCCAACTGGCGAACCACTTGGCCCAGTTGGGATTGCGCGGGCAACTGGTGAGGTGATCCGACAACCTGATGGCTTTATTTCATTTTGGTCGCTGACGGCAGTGCTGAGTCTTAATCTCTTTATTTTGAACCTGCTACCTATTCCGGCCCTTGATGGGAGTCACATTCTCTTTGCACTGATTGAATGGGTACGTGGTAAGAAACTGCCGCCTGAAAAAGAGGCACTGGTACACGCTTTCGGGTTTATGGCCCTGATGGGTTTGATGGTGCTATTGACGGTCAATGACGTGTTGAACGCGGTACAGGGAACACCAATCTTTGGTCGCTGATGGATGTCATTCGAGCCAGTGAATTGGGTGAGTACTACTATTGTGCGCGGTCGTGGTGGCTACGCCGGGTCGTTGGCCTCAAGCCGACCGGTGTCGAGCGTCGTGAACTCGGCACAATCGCTCACATCCGGCATGGATGGTTAGTAGCAACGAGCCAACGTCTCCTCTGGATCGGATTGGGCTTGCTGATCGGCGGCGTTGGCCTACTTGTCTGGGCAAGCTGATGATAGCGTTAGGTATTGCGCTGATTCTGAGTGCGATTGGGGTATTTGTGTTGGCTTTCGTGTTACGGCAACGCAGCGGTTTGCCATGGGCCCGTGTGGTGAGCCAGGATGTTAGTGAAGCTCGCACGCTGACTCGCCCACTCTTTAGTTCACGTCTGGGTTTGACCGGTAAACCAGATTATGTTTTGCAACGCGGGTCACACCTGATTCCGGTTGAAGTGAAACCCAATCGCCATGCTCAGCAGCCGTACCAGTCTGACCTGATGCAACTGGCTGCCTACCTCGTCTTGGTGGAGGAAACTACCGGTATGGCACCTCCGTATGGTCTGCTTCGCTATGCTGAAACGACATTTCGATTACCTTATACAGCAGCCGTGCGTGCCGAGGTGCTGACGACCCTGAGCGAAATGCGTGACCTTTTACAGGCAACTGATGTTGCTCGTAATCATGAAGATGCTGCTCGCTGCCGTAAATGTGGTTTTCGCGATCAGTGTGAAGATGCATTGAGTTAATACAAGGGTAATTTGCCGGACATATTGTGCTACCATGAAGTTTAGATGCAGACCCATCGTGCATATCGTTGGCGAGAGATTGTATGCAGCTCACCAGTGATGACTTAATCGCAGTTATTGCCGAACATCTGGCTGGACGGTTGTCAATTGCGCAACTGGCTGATTGGGCATTCGACCGTTTCTACAGCCTCGAACAGGAAGAACTGATCGTCCCAGCCGCTGAAGAGGAGGTCATTCGCGAGGTTCTCGACGAACTGATGTTTGCGGATGATGAAGCGTTTGCATTAACAGCCGAAGATCTCCAACGCTTGATGGATCGATTGGCACAACTATGAAGATTCAATCGCATCCCCGTTTACGCGGCGTCATGATCGGCGATGAGGTCTACTCATACCATTACCATCTGGCTGCTCGGGTCGCTGACATTTTTCCCGCCGCAGTCTGTGTTCGGATCGGTGTTCTGTCTACCGAAACACCGATGGAGCTGAGTCAAACACCACAGTTATGGCGAGCTGATGAGATCGAGAATTTATCGGTGTGTCGATACTGTGGGGCGCGCGACAATGTACGGGTTGTGAGCGAGAACGGTATTCCGTTTCGGGTGTGTACACAGTGTCTCCCGGAAGAATAGGGTCATTCCGAAACAGAGCCTATCCGAATATTTCGTCGTTATGTCGCGACGAGTGATACTCGGTGCTAGGCAGGACACAATGTGACCGGCATATTGTGGTCGGAGTCACATGGTGGGTTGAGACATTGCGTCGTATTGTCATCCTACACGCGAAGTGTCCCGATGACCACCGCTAAGGGCAATGGGTCATTTTATTCACCGCGTGGAAATACCTGCCATGGCTGTACGCCAGGCATGGGGATGGAAAACCTAACTCGCTCGGTGCAGCGACAGTTACTGGTTCAGATACGCTATCAGTAAAAAGGGGTAGGTTGGTACCTACCCCTTATTTATCCTCTTTGCTTTCACATTCACGCTCGGCCACGTAGCCACTTTAACACCTGCCAGCCACCGGGCAAGACAGCGGCAGCCAGCATAATCTTGATTGCGTCACCGATCAAGAAGGGAAGAACACCCTTTGTCAGGGCATTCTCGGCGCCGATGAAGAAAGCCAGCCAGGTTGCGCCGATCAGGTAGATCACAAGATTGGCCAATACCATTGAGGCCACTGCACTCAGAAAACGACGATCCCAACCACGTGCTGCCAGCCAACCGGTGAGTGTCGCTGCGATTGGAAACGAGATTAAGTAACCTCCGGTTGCCTCAAAGAGATGCTTGTAGCCACCAGCACCACCGGCAAAGAAGGGAAGTCCGATTGCGCCTTCCAACAGATACAAGAGGAGCGCCATTAATCCCAGGCGTGGACCGAGAAGACTTCCGACCAGAACGACCCCCAATGTTTGACCGGTAATCGGTACCGGTGAGAACGGTAAGAGTGAAATGCGGATCTGCGCAGTTAAGGCGACAAACAGACTCCCCAGAACAACAAGTAATGTGTCAGCGACGAGGGGATAAGCCAGCCAACCCCTTCGTGGTAGAACGGCCTGTGCTAATGTCTCGTTGGTGGTTAATGTCCGATTCATGACACCTCCATCAGATGCAAGCATGTACCAGGATGGAATAGATTATAGCCGACTCGGTTTCAACTGCCAACAAGAAGCACCTCAACAATAGTAAAAGGATCCCTCACCTTCCCCCCAGCCCCCTTCTTCGCCCACACGGGAAGAGGAAGGGTGAGGGGTTGTGGTGGCAAAGCCATTCCTCCCGCGCTCTCCGCTGTCCTCATCGTTGCGCCGCGTGGTCTTGCGCGTGCCCGCACCGGTAGGGGCCCTGGCCTCCTGCTGCAACGGGCGGGTGTGAGGTTGGTCGGCGTTGCCCCCCTCACCTTTCCACTCCCCCTTCCGCTTCCATACAGGGAGTGGAGGGGAGAGGATAGCCCCCCCTCACCTTCCCTCCAGCCTCCTTCCTCTCCCACACAGGGAGCTGACCGTCATGTTCTGGAACGAGATATTTCGGATATGCTCTTAATACGCCAGCAACTCGCGTGCTGCGGCCAGAATTTTGGCCGCATTTGGCCGATACGCATCTTCGAGTGGTGGACTGTAGGGTACCGGTGTATCGGGGGCGGCCAGGCGGGTGATCGGCGCATCAAGATACTCAAAGGCCTGTTCAGCAATAATTGCCGCAACCTCGCCACCTACACCACAGGTGCGATTGGCTTCGTGAACAATCAAGACCTTACCGGTTTTACGTGCCGTTGCCAGGATCGCCGCTTCATCGAGCGGTTTCAGCGTGCGCAGATCAATCACCTCGATGCTATGACCCTCCTGTTCGAGCACAGTTGCTGCACTTAATGCCTCTTGTACCATCGCACCATAGGCGATAATACTAAGTTCTTCACCACTGCGGCGTACCACAGCCTGGCCGATTGGAACAGGTGCATCACCGTCGGGCACCAGACCCTTGAGCGAACGGTAAAGATACTTTGTCTCATAATAGATGACCGGATTCGGGTCACGAATCGCACTCAGTAACAGGCCATAGGCATCGGCGGGAGTAGCCGGTGCGACGACTTTCAGACCGGGCGTATGCACAAACCATGCCTCATTTGACTGAGAATGAAATGGGCCAGCGCGTAAACCGCCACCGCCAGGAGCACGCACGGTAATCGGCACCGGTTGACGCCAACGGAAATGATTGGTCGCCGCAAACTGTACTATTGCATCAAAACCGGTCGAGATAAAATCGGCAAACTGCATCTCTACGACTGGACGAAAACCTTCAAACGACATGCCAATCGCTGCATACAGCATGGCCAGTTCAGTCATCGGAGTATCAATAACCCGATCCTCGCCAAATTCCTCGATCAGCCCCTGCGTCACCTTAAACGCACCCCCGTACACGCCAATATCCTCTCCCATCACCAATACTCGTGAATCACGCTGCATCTCAAAGCGTAGCGCAGCCCGGATTGCTTCCAGGTAAGTCAATTCGCGTGTACCCTGCTCGTCATTGAGCACAGTCGTTGTTCTGTGTAAGCCTTGATCCCAGGTCATCATCTTTCTCCTATGCACAGCTTAAGCGTAGACACCATCAGTAAGAGTTGCCGGATCGGGGTACGGTGATGCTTCGGCAAAAGCCTGGGCTTCATCAAGTTCGGCTTCGATCCGCGCCAGGAGTGCGGCTAATGTTGCATCATCAAGTAATCCACGTGCCCGCAACACCTCTTCGATCCGGGCAATGGGATCACGTGCTTCCCATTCAGCAAGAAGTTCTTTGGGAACGTAAGCCATATTATCGTGAATCGCATGACCGCGCATACGCATCGTTTTGCATTCGATAAATGTCGGCCCGCCACCGGCCCGCGCCCGTTCTACCGCCTCACGTGCTGCACGATAGACGGCAACAAAGTCATTCCCATCAACGATTACTCCTGGCATCCCATAGCCGGCTGCCCGCTGTGCAATATGTTCAATTGCCATCTGACGACGCAACGGCGTTGAATATGCGTACTGATTGTTTTCACAAATAATTACCATCGGTAACTTAAAAACACCGGCCCAGTTCATTGCCTCGTGAGCTAACCCTTGCGAGGCACTACCATCACCGAAAAAGCACATCGCAACCCGTGGTTCGCCCTTCAGTTTTATCGCATGCGCGACGCCAGCAATCACACCGGTAGAAGCCGGTAAATGGCTGATAAAGCCAATAATGCCTAGACTCAAATCACCCATGCCGTGGAGATTCGCATCGCGCCCGCGGGTCACCCCAGTCTCACGTCCTAGCCACTGAGCCAGGATACGCCGTGGAGTCAACCCCCGCACCAGATACGCACCCAGATCACGGTGCATTGGGGCAATAATATCGTGCGGTCCGAGGCTGAGCGCGGCAGCGACACTGATCGCTTCATGCCCGATTTGTGAAAAATAACCGCCAACAATCTTGCTTTGCTTATGTAAGAAGGTACCTCGGTCATCGAGCGCACGAGTGAGGCGCATCCAGTAGTGTGCTCGCTGCAACAGATCGTCATCAATTTCGTTCATGCCATCTCCCTCTCGCTACACATACAATCGGGCATCCATTGCCATCTTTATCATTGAACCGTGGGTATATCGTTATTGTACCCGATTACGTGAATGGGAGAGGAAGGCGAGAAAAGAGAATCGAGAAGATAGGAAACAGAAAAACGGCATAGTAGAAGGAACTCCCTCCCATCTCTCGCCTCCTTTTACCTGGTAGTAGTGGAGGGTGAAGGGGTCAAAAAGAGTAACAGCGCGCAGGAAGGTCATTTCCTACGCGCTGTGTGCGCAACTGACAACATCGGGACAACGACTATTGAGCAACATTGACAGCAATCTTGCGTGGCTTGATCTCTTCAGCCTTCGGTATCGTTACCGTCAACACGCCGTTCTCGAGTCGGGCCTCAATCCGATCCGGATGGATCTGATTGGGCAGGCGGATGCTGCGGCTGAAGCGGCCATAGCGGCGCTCAGTGACATGATATTGACGATCCTTGCGATCGTTGCTTTGCGAGATCTCACCGCTGATCGTCAGCACATTGTTCTCGAACGTAATGTTCAGTTGATCAGCAGTCATACCGGGTACCGCCATCTCAACATAATAGGCATCGCCAGTCTCGCTCAGATCGAGTGCCGGTACCAGGCTTCCAGTGCGGGGCAGTACACCGGTGAAACCGGTGAAGAAGGTGTCATCGAGCAGTTGCGTCATCTCGCGGAAGGGATCCCAACGGGTCAGGTTCGTCATAGCCGTCCTCCTTACCTCCTGGTGTTCTTTCATTTACTGGTCGTGCTCTCATTCGAGCCTGGCTATACCTTAGCAAATCATTGTTAGAATGACGTTGGCAAACTGTTAAAGCTCTGTCTACAATCCTTGAAGACCGGATTCAATGACATAAGGTATGAGGCAAACAACCACAGCAAATCATTCGGACAGAAATATAAGCGTTGAAAAAGACTACTATCGGCAACCAAATCTTTATTTTTGATCTATGCAGGTTGAGTGCAGCGTGCTACAATGCAATCACACTGTAAATGGCACTTATTTAAAGGGGTACAAACATGACACGTGCAATCAACATTGACTTGCAGGGAGGTGTGGTACCGATTTCGCAGGCAGCAGCCAGTCTTGCCGCATTGATCCGACGGGCAAAAGTAAGCGGTCAGCCGATCGTGATCACCCAGAAAGGGTATCCGTCAGCCGTCCTTTTGAATATCGAGCTATTTGAGCAATTACGAGCACTGGCAATGCAGGCAGAACAAAGCAGGCAACAACAAGAGGTGTGACCTGTTGGTTCACGGGGCCATACGTTATCCTGGGTCGAACGATGATTGTCTAGCCAGACTGGAGGCAACAAACTATGATGGTTCATCGTTGCTGCCCGCCATCTGGCCATGTGACGGGCAGCACCGGTAATCAACCACTTTAACAGCTACTGTCGGCTATTTTGCACCGCCATGAGCGCTGACATAACACGCCGGTCGGTTTGGGCTGGTACGAGGGTAACTCTAGCTTTGCTCTCGGTCAAGTTCTGCACTTCGAGGATCGTAAAGAGGGCATCGCGCACTTCAGGGTCGGCTCCAATACGAGCCAGGGCTTGACCTAAAATCTTCGGACGAACGGCCTTTGCGCGGGCAAACTCGATAGCAGCCTGGCGCTCGGCAGTGCTGGTGATAACGCTTACCCGGTTGGCGCCGTCTTGCAAGATTGCCGATGTCACCTGGCGCAAACGATTCACAACCTTAGCCTCAATCTGGCGGATCATATTGCGATCACGGAAATGCACTTTCCGAATGTACACCGATCCTAGCCGGTATCCCCACTCAGAGGCTTTTGGCGACACCTCCGCCCGCACCGCCTGACTCATCGCGTGACGGTTTTCCAACATCTGAGCCAACGGCATATTGCTTAATGTGCGCACGACTGCATTGCTGACATTAGCCGCCAGTGAGCCTTGCGGATCGGCATTCTTAAACAGGTAAGCCACCGGATCACTAATCGACATCTCGTACCAGACACCAATACCCATCGGAGCGCCCTCTTCCGAATTCACGGGCTGGCTACGCAGGTAGCGCTGGTCGAGACGCATATCGATCACGTAGCGACGCCCAAAGAAGCTGATGAGAAAGGCATTCACTCCCAGATGGAGGGGAAGAATGACCAATCCTGGCTCACGCAGGACACCGACCACGCTACCGAAGAGGGTATACACGTGGCAGGTACCCTCCTGGACGATGGTGTAAATGCCGAATAACCGCAGTAGGCCAAAGAAGGTCGGCGCTAGAATGAAGGCAGCGATAAACGTAATCGTGGCAACAAACAGCGTAGAGATCAGGAGTGTCATTGCTCCACCTCCATAATAACCCGCTCAGCCTGTTGGTAGAGACCAAGCCGCACATTACGCAGATACGCATTGAGGGCGTCTGAGCCACTCTTCTTAAGCGCGTAGAGCTGTTCGGCAAGTGCCAGCAGCGGCTCTACTTCGGCCTGTGCCTTGAGCGTCTCAATTTCAACCGCCCGTTTCGACTGGACGATCTTTTGATCGGCTGCCGCTTGCGCCAGGCTAATGTCTGATGAAACCTGGTTATGGGCCGTGTTGATCGCCGCCATTGCCGACTCTACTTCTGGCGGCGCATCGATTTCGGTGATAAGCGATGCGTCAAGAATGATTCCATAGCGCGCCGCCGAGGAGAGGCACTCGCGATCCATGAGTTCGTTGAGATCGCGCAGGTTCTTACGTAGATCGTTGATCGAGACACCACTCATCTCGGCGCCCTCACCTGCACTTGTGCTCAATTGCCCGGTTTCGGTTGCCGGTGCGGCAAAATTGGCAATCCGTTCGCGCAAGATCGAGATAAAGTAGCCCATCACGTGCACAACCGGATTTTTAACCCCAAACAGATAAGCGTACAAATGGCGCTCGGAGACACGGTAACGAATCTGGCCCTTTAAACCAACATTAAGCTGATCTTTCGTTACTGCCTCGAGCACCGTCCCACCCTGGTTGGCCCGTGGGTCTTCTAAATCAAGCGCCATGTTAATGGTCTGCGTGGCAATCGAGACCTTGTAGATCTTTTCCCACGGCCACTTGAAATACGGCCCACCAGGCGGGATAACCCGTACTTGTGGATAGCGATAACGTTCACGCTCTTCAGGCCGGAGATACTCGGTGAATGGATCATCCATAGGAGGGCCAGGTAATCGCTCAGCCCGCCCAAAGATGGTCTTTACTGCCCGCTCATTCTGATCGACGGTGTAGAAACTAAAAGCGATGTAGCGAACGATGAACCACGCCAGTAAGCCCAGTACAATTCCTAATGGAACGGACATACTTCCTCCCTACTTCCTTCGAGCCGACCAAACAATAACGTTCACGGCGTAAACGCCGTGAACGTAGGTCACGTTCTTGGTACTACAGCTATCATCATGATCGGTGCTGGATTCATCGAATCACCTTTCCATCATTCGTCTTTCAGTATAACATACGCAGTCGCAAAGAAAAGGTTGCGCTACATGTGATATAATCGCGCCAATCCAGAATGATTGCGGGCATCAGGAATGCCCCAACAGCAGAATGGCCATGTCCGCCCGTATGGCTCTTCTGCCTGGATCCGCACTCTTGTAGATCAGGAGAATGGGACATGCGCAAGACTCTGATTACGCTAGTAGCACTTTTCACGCTGCTGGTACCCCTGCTGGCCGCCTGCGGTCAGCCAGCAGCTCAACCCACAGCAACACCAGTACCAACCACTGCACCGGCAGCACCAACCGCAGCTCCTACAGACTCTTCAAAGCCCCGGATCGCGTTAGTAACCGACCTAGGGAAGGTCAACGATGGAACGTTCAATGAGTTTGCTCACCTCGGTGCGCTGCGGGCGGCGCAAGAGTTTGGGCTAGAGTACAAGTACATCGAGACCCAGG
>Ga0197142_1005305_pt1 | contig 10130 bp, 9 predicted proteins | sample GBS60_MetaG_FD_148614 | JGI IMG/M metagenome (GOLD analysis project Ga0197142, IMG submission 148614) | Sediment microbial communities from Great Boiling Springs, Gerlach, Nevada, United States - GBS 60_MetaG | ecosystem: Environmental > Aquatic > Thermal springs > Hot (42-90C) > Sediment...
TATTCATCGGTTGTTCTTGTTGCGGCCGCTAGGTATATTGTTGGATGGCATCCTATCACAACTGCTGCATCCAGCCATGGCAATCCTTTTCTAACTGCCTTTTGATAGTAATTCCACAGGTTTCCCCGTGAATGGATGCTTAACCCGAGTTTGTTGGACTCCTTCACCAACATCCTTGCAAAGCTTAAGTTTACCACCCCCGATTCTGGGTCATTTGCAACGACGATGCCTGAGGTTATATAACGTCCACCGTCCTCGCTGAAAAACTTGATCACGGGTAGTTTGAAAACATTCACATCGGAACCTATGTATTTCACCTCCTTTACCGGCCCGTCGTCCACGAATACGGGATTAATGGCATTGCTTATTTTCTCCATCCACACATCGTAAATATTACGGGATTCGGCCCCAATCATGCGTGCAACCCTTTTGAGTGTTCCGAAAATGTTAGCTACTACAGGCATGTCATGGCCCTTAATTGACTTAAAAAATAGGATTGGGTTGTTGACCTTACTTAACTCATGCCACCATGCTGTTGCTTCGTACTCTGGATTGATTGTTTCAGTTATCTCGTAAAACTCGTCGGGATAATGTTGACGGATTTCTCTCAAATAATGATGCAAGTCCTTCAACTTCGGAGACTACTGTCTTCATGGCTTTAAAAGCTTTATTAATGGACCACCGCATCTTGCCACCATTTGTGTTGCATAATAATTTTCTGAAAGCTGTGCGGTTTTCTCCGGCCAACTGCGAAAAAGGCCGCAGCATCTAACGGGTTAAGGCACCAGATTTAATAGCACTGCCCTCATAAAGCAGGTGTTGGAAGGCAACCCTTTACCAAGGGCCAAAGTGGCTGATATCATGACAACCGCAGAAATAACCATTCAGGACGACAGAACTGTCAGGGAGGCAGCCATCCAGATGGATAGAACCGGCTGCGGATGCCTCATAGTATTACATGAAAACCGCGTGGTAGGCATAGTGACCGAGAAAGACCTCGTCAGAAGGGCATTAGCACTGAACACAGACCCCGCGAAGGTAAAAATCTCTGAAATTATGTCATACCCAGTCATCGCCGTTTCGCCTGAGACACCCGCCGATGAGGCGCTGAAGATAATGGCGGTGAACGGGCTGCGCCGCCTTCCAGTCATTTACGAGGGCAGGCTTGTCGGAGTTGTCACCGTAGACCGCATAGCCTACGCCTTGGCGTCACAGCAACAGGCATTCGAGGAGATGCTCAAACTCCTCCTAGAGGCCTCAAAACCACCGGAAAGCAGCTACATAGGGTAAAGCTGACAATAGTTGAAATCACACCGCCCACCAGCCATTCGATGATACCATTTAAATGTCCATAACCAGTCCTTGGTCATAAAAGGAGAGGCACGACGATCCTCCAACGTAGAACACCGGTTAACACGGCACCAAACATCAGAAAAACCATGCATACCTTGTCAAGCATAGTAACCAGCATAACACAAGGCTGGCAGCGCTCACCAACTTTGTCTCACCCATCCTACACTTCGCGACAAATGCTGAATAGGTGACCAGTATATATCAATTACGAAGTTAACTATAGAATAGTTATTTGGATGGTTGCGCTGTTTTAAACCATGCCCACACCCCTCACCGTAGCCGTACATATCGCGGTTATGGTGGGTGTTTTAGTGGTTTTGGCGGGTGCTGCGCGTAGTTTGTTTTCCCAAAGTCAAGTTGTTATTAGATGGATGATGAGGTCTGGGATTGCCGGGTTGGTTGGATACCTGGCCGTGTCTATCGCCTACATCTCCGGGGTTGTTGCCGACGTGGTTGAGTACCTTTATCTGGGGTATCTTGCACAGACGCTTTTGGCGGCTTCGGCGCTGGCGGCCAGCCTACACGCCCTGAACAAGCTGGTTGAAATATACATAAATTACGTGCCCTTGGCTGTCGTTGCCACGGTCACAATACCAGTCGTGGCCACGACAGCTTTCGCAGATGGAACAGTGTTGCCGTCTGGGCTATTATCCTACCACCTGATGGTGGCTGGGTTCGCTTTCTATGTTTTCACATCATACTTCTATGGAGTCCTAGGTAGGGTTTCTCAGAGGTTGGGGCTGGTTACCGCCTCACTCTATTATGGAGGCGGAATTGTCTTTTCGGGTGTCGCAGCCCTCTACCTCTATGTGACAGGGAGGTACCTGTCCGGTGGTTTCAATTTTAGTGTTTACACCACCTACCTTGTTGTCGAGTCAGTTTTGAGCCTTGCTGGAACGGGTGCAGGTATTGCGGGGTTGTTGTCTCTCAAACGTGTAAAGCCTGTCGAGACCAAGGTTGAGGGTGTTACGGGTATCGAGAGTATCGACAAAGAGATAAGCTTTAGATATCCTTCAATAGTCGTGGTTGTCGGCCCTCCGGGGAGCGGGAGGACCACGATTTTGACAAAGCTGGCCGCAACACGTCTCGCTGCAGGAGATTCGGTGGCTTTCTTCTCCTTCGACGACATGGCCGACCATGTTTTTGAGCATTTAGCAAAGTTTGGATGCGATGTGAAGGCATGTGTTGACGAGAGACGTCTCGCTGTGTTCAGCAGCATAGGCTCAAGCAGTAGAAAAGGCACATACTCTATTAAGGCTGACCCAAACGAGATCAATATAACCTTCTCACAGGCCTTGACAATGCTTCGTCCGGGCAGGATATGGGTTATCATAGATTCTATCACACCCATAATGGTTGAACATAGCACCGATGCTGGTTTGAGGTTGTTGAGAACATTGTGCGCGAAGGCCCGCATAACCGGCTCAGGCCTGTGGGTTTCATACAACTCCACAGCCTTCCCTCAGCAAACAACATCACTAATCCAAGACTGCTTCGAAGGAGTCGTCGAGCTCGCTCTGGAGGAAAGAAACAATGTTCTGAACAGGATTTTACGCATTCCGTACATGGAGGGGCGGATAGTCTCAGGAAAATGGTACAGACTCAGTGTTTAACTTCATTCTGTGATATAATGCAGTCTTTGTCTTAAGGAGTAAGTTTTATAAGTTTGCCATAGTTTGACAACCTGTGCCGATTGAGCCATATACTGCAGTAGGAATATCTCCGACCGTATGGGGTGTTAGGAAAAGAAGCGAGATTATGAAAAACATAAACCACATACACGATGTCGTTGCAGCAGCCTCTTGGCTCAGCAGCCTAGACCTGCCAGTTAAGCTGATAGCAATTCCTGAGGGAGCATTGCAAGGCTTCACCGACGAGGTCTTCGACATGGACCACGTCGAATACACCGTCAACATAGCCATCGACATCCCTGGAGAAGAAACAGACCGTCTAGCAGACATAGCTAAGCAGTACAATGCATATGTTATAGCACAAGCAAAGGCAAAGGACGAAAGGTTCCCCAACAGGTTCTTTAACAACGCATTCATAATAGACCCGCAGGGCCGCATAATACTTAGACACTACAAAAACTCCCCCCTATTCCCGGTAGAACATTCTATCTGCCCACATGATATTTTTGACGAATGGGTAAAGATTCACGGCCGCAACCTACAAGCCTTCTTTCCAGTTGTAGAAACAGATATAGGTGTTCTAGGTTGCGCATTGGCCAACGAGGGCTCATACCCGGAATACATTAGAGGCCTTGCAATGAACGGGGCTGAGGTCATCTACCGGCCAAGCTATCCACACCCACATACCCAGAACGAATTCTGGGAGATACAGAACCGCGCCAGAGCTTTAGACAACAACGTCTATATTGTGGCCCCCAATACGGGAACATACTACCTAACGACAGACTCACCCGTACCCATAGACACCTTTGGAGGAAAATCCATGATAGTTGACTACAAGGGACGCATAGTCGGCAGGCTTGAGTATGGGTCAGGATCTTCATATTGTGCGGGTGTGATTGATATCGAAGCGCTACGTGATTTCCGTTCACGCTCGCTCTGGGCTAACTGGATGAAAGACCTAAGGACTGAAATTATACAGCTGATATACGAGAGGCCGCTTTATCCGAAGAACATTTGGCTTAACAGAATACCGATGAAGCATAAGGAATATGAGGAAAAAGTAATAAGGCAAAACATAGAGCGAATGTATCAATATGGTATTTGGCGCAAACCTAGCAGATAGTTTTGGTGAGTCAGGTGGGTAACTACGCTGTCGAAGTGTTGGATGTAACGGTTGAGTTTGGCGGCGTGAAAGCTCTGAACCAATGCACGCTTACTGTGGAAAATGGTGAATGCCTAGGCATAATTGGTCCCAACGGCTCAGGCAAGACAACCCTGCTGAACGTAATAAACGGGTTTTACAAGCCATTATCGGGTGTTGTGAAAATATTCGGTAAGCGGGTTGATGGAATGCCGCCTCATAAAATCTGCCAGATGGGAGTTGGCCGCGTTTTTCAGGTAACAAATGTGTTCTCTAATATGACAGTCCTAGAAAACATACTTGTACAATCTGTTTGGAAAAAAGGTGGGGGAAAAGTGGAAGTCAAGGCCGAGAAAATTATGGAAATGGTCAAACTACCCAGTCATTTGAAACATGAGCTAGCTGGAAATATTTCAGGAGGCCAGCAGAAGCTCGTAGATATATCAAGAATGTTGCTCTCAGAGCCGTCAATTCTGCTGCTTGACGAACCAGTTGCCGGCATTCATCCAACTATAAAAGAAATTATTGTTGAAATATTAAACAGACTGAAAAACGAGAATAAGACGATAATTATTGTAAGCCATGACATTCCATCAATATTAAGAGTTGTGGATAGACTCGCTTTCATGAACGCTGGCCGCATTATTATGGTAGGTAACCCGCATGAAGTAAGGCAGTCTTCCGAGGTTATCGAGGCGTATTTAGGTGTCTAGTATGCTTAAAGTCGAAAACCTCACAGTTGAATACCGCAGGGACATAGAGATTCTCAAAAATGTTTCTCTAATTGTGCCCGAAAATAAGGTTACCGCAGTAATTGGACCAAACGGCGCTGGGAAGTCTACGCTTGTTAAAGCCATAGCTGGCTTAATAAAACCTAAGAAAGGTTCAATAACGCTTGACGGAGTACGGATTGACGGCACGTCCGCCGATGAACGGGTTAAACAAGGAGTTGGCGTAGTGCTTCAGAGAAGAAGCGTGTTTCCACAAATGACTGTAAAAGATAACCTCATTCTCGGCGGATGGAGACTAAGAGGCGAGAAAAAAGTTTTGGAAGAGGTTTTAAACCAAGTTTTGGAGATGTTTCCGGACTTGAAACAGAGACTGGATTTGAAAGCAGGGTCCTTAAGCGGTGGACTGCAGAGAATGCTGGAAATAGCCCGTGCTATGATGAGTAGGCCGAAAATTTTGCTTATGGATGAGCCCTCAGCAGGTCTCTCTCCCCTGATGGTAAAACATGTTTACCGCCAGATAGATATTTTGAAGAAAAACCAACTCACTATATTCTTGGTCGACCAAAACATTAGACAGTGTATGGAGGCTGCGGACTATGTGTATGTCTTGGAACTGGGTGAGGTGAAAGGAGGGGGGAGAAAGGAGGAGATCTCAGGGTCTCTCTCGGACTTGATAAAGGTGTGGCTGTACCTTGAGCAGTCCTAAGGAGGTTATGCTGTGATGCTGTCGGGCGCTGAAATCACATATGTCCAATTGTTTTTGGGAGCCCTCCTTCTAGGGGGCCTATATGCATTGGTAGCAGTCGGCTTGGCTTTAATTTTCGGCGTGATGCGCATTCTTAACATAGCGCACGGCGAGTTTATAATTCTCAGCGCATATATAACCTACTGGCTCTCGCAGACCTACAGGTTAGACCCATTACTAACCATAATCTTGACGATACCTATCGCATCACTCGTCGGTTTTGTAACCTACTCAGCCGTAATCCGAGGGGTGACGAAAAGCTTCGACGCACCTATTGTTTCGAGTTTCGGCATCTTGCTAATACTTCAGGCAGGCATGTTGATTGCTTGGAGCGGGGACCCTAGGAGCATTGTAACACCTTTTACAGCAGACAGTCTTGTATTAGGGCCCTATCTGCTGCCGTTGGTTAGGTTGATTGCATTTGTTGTTTCTGTACTGGCGTTGACATCATTACATGTTTTTCTAAACAATACACATCTCGGACGAGCCGTTAAAGCTGTATCGCAGGACAGCGAGGCAGCCTCGACGCTAGGTATACCAGTCTCTAGGATACAGTCGCTTACGTTCGCACTCAGCACCGGCTTGGCTGGACTGGCAGGAGGCCTACTTTCCCTACTGCTAAGCTTCACGCCAACACTTGGCCCAGAATATCTTCTAAAGGCGTTTGTCATACTGGCCCTGTCAGGTATAGGAAATATACCGGCTTTGTTAATCGGTGGCCTAGTCCTTTCAATCGGTGAAACTTATGGCTCCTTCTTCCTTGGCTCTGGGTTGAGGAACGTTGTGGCATACATAATGCTGGTGCTAATACTTTTGTTAAGACCTGCAGGGCTTTTTGGAAATTTGAAGGAGAGGGAAGTGTAATGAGAGCAATTAAAACAGCCTTACCCATATTGTTGCTGGTAGTTGTCATCTTACTAGTACCGATAGCCGCAGCAGACAACAGGTTCGCAACTACACTGGCATTCATTTTCATAATTTACACAACAGTTGCCCTTTCATGGAATATCATAGGCGGCATGGCTGGCCAGCTTAACCTAGGACATGCTGCGTTTTTCGGTGTGGGTGCATATATAATGGCGATATCTACAGGCTCAGGGCTCCACCCATATCTCGGAGTCCTCTTGGGTGGGCTGGCTGCGCTAGGTTTAAGCGGTGCGATGGTACCACTACTGAGGCTACGTGGTGACTACTTTGCCATCGGAACACTTAGCTTAGCGGAAGCGATAAAAATAGCCATACTTAACATCCACGCCTACGGAATTAGAGTAACCCCCGACCCATCCCTAGGTCGTTTTGAAAATTACTATCTCGCGTCCGCAATACTAATAGCCACAGTTATAATCACGTATATGATATTGAACAGCAGATATAAGTTAGCTTTTTACTCTATCAGAGAGAACGAAAAATTAGCGGATGTTAGTGGAATCAACCCGGCAAAATACAAAATTATGGTCCTTATGATAAGCGCGGTCATAACAGGTCTTGTGGGCGGTATTTACGGGTACAACCTGCTCTATGTACCGGCTGAGCACGTCCTCTCTATAGAGTGGACAATAATTCCTATTTTCATGGTTCTTATAGGAGGAAGAGGTACTCTCCTCGGCCCCATAATAGGCGCACTCATATATTTGGCGGTTTACTATGTCCTTCAGTTCACAATAACAGAAACAAGCCTGCTCGTTTTCGGCATAGTCTTGGTGCTAGCCATCAAGTTTATGCCAAACGGGTTGGTGGAAGCTGTTTTAATAAAAAGTTTGGGTGTAAAGAGAACTTCAATTATATAGCCGGTGCTAACGACTCTCCCATCCAGGGAATGGGTAGACTGGCTGAGATGTTGCTTTCTCCTTCGGCCATATAATCTCCAGCTTGCCTTTACGCCACTGCATAAGCATGATGAACTTTTCTGTGTTGTTCATCTTTCCGCCCGGACCAAAGCTCACCCTGCCCATCACTGTATCAAACTGGACGCTGGCCAAGGCATCCCTAATCCTCTCTCTATCCAAAACACCAGCCCACTCGATTGCCTTCACCGCTATCTGACCGGTTGAATAGTGTATTCCCAACAGCGTGGGAGGACGGTTCGTTTCGCTTCGGTATTTTTGGACGAGGTCGCCGACGCCCGGTAGTGACTCATGCCAAACGAACGAAGCGGTCACATACTCGGAGTCGGCACCCAGCTGGCTACCGAATGCGCCTGCTGCAGTACCCCTAGTGAAAGCCCATAGTTTAGGCGCAAATCTTAGCTCCTTGCTTATCTTGATTATGTTTATTGCGTCCGGAGGCGCGGGTATGGCGCCTACCACATCTGGGTTAAGGGCTTTGGTCTTAGTTATTAAAGCGGTTAAATCCGAGCCCGGTGTGTACTTTTCCCTTAAAATAATTTCATAACCGTACTGTTTTGCGTAGTTCTCGAACCATGTGGCGTTGTCTGCGCCTAGGTCTGAAGCCTCTTCCCAGATCGCTATGGTCTTTGGCCTCTGTCCTGCTGGGAGATTGTTCATGTAGTCGAAGTAAATCCAAACCTCGTCGCGTGCGAGGTGGAAGTTGGAGAAAAGGTACTTGTAGGTGGGTGGGACAAATATTTTCTCCGTTGTGGCCAGCACACCTACGATCGGGGTCTTATTTTGCTCAACCACAGGGGCCAAAGCCAAGCCAAAGTGACTACCTGTCTCACCTATGAGTAGGTCCACCTTGTCTACGTTGATTAACTTTTCTATGTTGGCTAATATAGTAGGTATATCGCTTTTAGAATCATACACAATCAATTCGATAGGTAGCTTCTTGTCGTAGCCAAGCAGATACACCCCGCCCGATTCGTTAGTTTTTTTGACTATTTCTTCTAAAGCCCATTTTTCCTCCGTGCCGAAGGGTGCATAACCTCCTGTGAGACTTATCGATGCTCCGATCCTTATCTTATCCCTCGGCGGAGTTCTTCCTCCCACAACAGTTTGTGTTAATGTTACCGGCTGTGTAACAGTGGTGCGCACAGTTACAGTCTGTCCACCAGCAGTTACGGTTTCCCTATGGGTTACTGTGTGCCCACCTACCGATGAGCCCGCTAGATAACCTCCTACACCTGCAACTAAACCTACGCCAACAACCGCTCCAGCAGCTGCCGCGGTGCTTAAGGCCCTTCTTCTAGTAAACTTTCGCTCAAACATTGCAAATTCATTCAATATTAGAACTAAATAAGGTTTTTTCCAAAATAGCTAACCCGTCGACGGGGTTGCAACGGTATTTTTGCTCAAAGTTTAACATTTATTATGATACTATACAATGTCAACAACATGAGGGTAAGAGACCTTTCGGCCGCCATTATCTTGGCAGCACTCTACGCAGCGGGCGTAATAGCCCTACCTGGAATAAGCTTTGAAATAGTTCAGGTTAGAATATCTGACGCATTGCTTCCTCTCGCCATGGTTTTCGGCCTTCCGGCGGTCTTCGGCGTGACAGTTGGGACTTTCATAGCAAACATGTTCAGCCCATTCGGCCCGGTGGACCTCCTCGGCGGAACCCTGACAAACCTCATCGCAACATACATGGCGTGGAAGATGGCCCGCAACTTCAGCTTCAGAGGTTCATGGTTAACCATAGCAATAATCCAAGCCCTAGTGGTAACCTTTATCGTCGGCACCTATCTATACGCTATAGCCCCGATACCTTCCGGCGTGGTATTAGGCTTCACCGTTCCAGGCATCGTAGCATGGTGGGCAGGCGTTCTCACAGGCTCGGTTGTCTCGATTGTTTTGGTAGGATACCCCGTTGCTAAAGGCTTGGCCCGCTACATGGAGGCTGAGAGCTGGCGTGTCTGAAAAAGAAGAAGCGATTCATTCAGCCATTAGCGAAAGGGCCCGTAAAGCTCTACAAGAGCTCGGGCTAACAGACTACGAGGTTAGGGCCTATCTGGCACTAGTTGAGATGGGGCCTTTAACCGCCAGCGAGCTAAGCGAGCTAAAGCTGATTCCCTACTCAAAGGTCTACGAGGTGTTAGGCTCCCTTGACGAGAAAGGCTTTATCGAGTCCCAGCATGGCCGTCCCGCAAAATATTTCCCCAAACCTCCCGCCGCCGCCATAGAGTCGCTTGTGCAGAACATCGAGAGAGACATCCGCCGGAAATCCGAGACAGTGCTGAAGGAGCTACTCCCGGTCTACGAGATGAAGGGCGGGCGTGAAAAACCCGACATATGGATATTGAGGGGGGAGAAAAGCGTGGCAGAGAAAATAAAAGAAGCTGTTTCGAGGTGTGAAAACGAGCTCTTGGTTGCCGCACCCGTTCTAAGCAAGGAGATGGCCGAGATGCTATACGGCCTCGCACTGTCCGCAAGGGCGAGGGATGCACGCGTCCAGATAATGGTCTCAAACAATGTCCCGCAATCAGCTGTAAGGAAGCTGGCAGAGGTGGCGGAAGTTAGGACACGTAGGCAGATGTTCGGGGGAGGAATTATATGCGACAACAGAGAGGTCGTTATAGTTTTCCAAGGTGGTGACGGCCCGGTGCTCGCAATCTGGTCAGACCACGTCGG